>Ga0164243_10012642_pt1 | contig 11939 bp, 11 predicted proteins | sample OricompcompostOP_FD_108781 | JGI IMG/M metagenome (GOLD analysis project Ga0164243, IMG submission 108781) | Organic Plus compost microbial communities from Emeryville, California, USA - Original compost - Organic plus compost (OP) | ecosystem: Engineered > Solid waste > Mixed feedstock >...
ACGCCGCTGCGCCACGCCTCCAACATCCACTATCTGATGAAGCCGCAGGAAAGCGACCGGCTCGAGAAGCTGCGCGACTGGCACATCATCCTCGCCGGCAGCGGCATGTGTGACGCCGGCCGCATCCGCCGCCACCTCAAGCGGCTGCTGTGGCGCAAGGAGGTCACGGTCCTGATCACTGGCTACCAGGCCGTCGGCACGCTGGGCCGGCTGCTGGTCGAGGGTAAGAAGCTGGTGCGGATCCAGGGCGAGGACTTCCAGGTCAGGTCCCGCATCCGCACCCTCGACGTCTACTCCGCGCATGCGGACGCCAACGGCCTCGTAGAATGGGTGCAGGCGCGGCAGCCGATCCGGGGCGACATCTTCCTGGCGCATGGCGAACCCAATGCGCTCGATGGCCTCGCCGCGCGGCTTGAGCGCAGCGGCTTCTATCCGGCGAAGCTCGTCAAACCGGCGCTGGACCAGGCTTTCGACCTGACGCGCGATCAGGCGCAAAGGATCGAAGCGACGCCCTCGCGGCTCCAGCCGGGTCGAGCCGCGACTCTGGACTGGCACAATGCCCGGGCCGACCTCCTGGCGCGGCTGGGCGAACAGCTCGAGGACGCGCCATCGGATGAGGCGCGACTGCAGCTCCTGCTTGCGGTGGAGCGCGCCATGAAGGCCGCGGCCAAGAGCGAACCGGTCGCGTAGCGGACTGCCGCGAGGTCGACGATGCGCAGATCGCCCCTGGGTTCGCTGGAGCATCAGGCTCGGGGTCGCGTTGGCGGCTTCTTCGATGGCATCTTCCTGCACCAGATCCTGCAGAGGCATCATCTGTTGAGCTTGGTGCCTGGCGCGGCCGACCAGCCTTTCATCACCGCTGTGTTCCGGCCAGGTTCCAAGTGCAGGACGTCTTCGCGGCGCTCAAGGCGGTGGATGCACGCCTCGTGTGGAGCGACCGGGAGATGGGCGTGACGGTGGTGGCCGCGCGGGCCGATCAACGGTGGCGCTTCTATCGTCACGGCGCGTGGCGGGTCAGTGGCTCGGGGACGCCGGCCAGTTGCTTCAATCGGAGCCCGTGCACGACGTCTGCCTGCTCCTGAGCCTCAGCCAGGCGTCTCGCGGGCGCGAGCGTCCACGGCTGATCAGGCGCAGGCCGTCAGCTGGTGAGCCTTCAGGGGTCACGAGAGAGGCTCCTTGGGCTGTGGCGGAAAGCGCTCCTCTGCCGATCCGCAGGGTCGTCTGCTAGTGTCAATGGACCTGAGATGACGGCTTGAGCTTGGAGGTCTCGCGGTGCTGGAACGATTGGCTGCGCCCGATGGCGTGATGGCGGTACGCGTGACCGGCCAGGTCTCGGAAGCCGACGTGGCGGCGGCCATCGGGTGGATGGATGAGGCTCTCAACAGTCACGACAAGGTGCATGTTTTCGCCGAGACAGAGGGCCTTACGGGCGCCGATCCGAGCGCCATCGTTCACGGGCTGGCGAACGGCGCCCATCTGCTCACCCGCCTACGCCGCTTTGGGCGGGTGGCTGTGGTGAGCGAGCAGCGCTGGGTGCGGGCGATGTCGCGGCTGGAGAGCGCGGTCCTTCCAGGCATCAGTTACCAAGTATTCGATACGACCGGCCGGAACGCGGCGTTCGCCTGGGTCTGCGGGCCTGACGCGGCCGAGGCTTGAACCGCGCGACCGCCTGGTCTTCGCACCGCTTCGAGTGCCGAGCCCGAGCCAGGCCTCATCCCGTGGACGTCTGGGCCTCGGCGCAGTCGGTGGCTGATGCCGATCCGGCGGCGCGGGGACGCGGGCTGGCCAGCGCCGCGGTAAGCTTCGCATCCCAACCATAGCCGTCCGGGACGAAGCGAGTACGACCGTCCACGACCATGGCGGTCTGGTAGACGACGAACAGCGGCACAGGACGGTCCAGAGACACGCGGCGGGTTGCGCCCGCCGCAATGGCGGCCGAGACATCGGCCTCCAGCCACCCCTGGGGCGCAAGGAGCGCACGTGCGAGCTCGCGGGGTTTCTCCAGCCGCATGCAACCGTGGCTCAGCATCCGCATCGGCTGCTGAAAGGCGGCCTTCGCCGGTGTGTCGTGCAGGTAAACCCCGAAGGGACTGGGCAGGTCGAACTTGATGAGCCCCAGCGAGTTGGTCGGCCCGGGCCGCTGCTGCAGCCGGCCGTTCACCCGCACGAAGTTATTGCGTGACAGATAGCCCGGGTCTCGCCTGGCCCGCGGCAGAATCTCGGTGTTGGCGATCGAGGTCGGCACATTCCAGGGCGGGTTGAACACCACGGCCTCGAGCCGCGAGGCGAACATCGGCGTCTTGTGCGACAGGTCGCCGACGACGACGCGCATTCTCAGCACCGGTCGGTGCCCCTGGATGAGGGCGGCCTCCGCCGCGGCGATATTGACCTCCACCCGATCCGGAGGCAGCGCTCTTGGCAGCCAGCGCAGCCGCTCGAGGTTGGCCTCGATCTGGGCGAGTCTTGCGCGAGGCGAGATGTCCAGCGCCGCGCGCGTCGCGGGGCCGAGCACTCCATCGACGTCCAAGCCGCGCGCCTCCTGGAAAGCCTGGAGCGCGCCTGTGAGGCCGGCGCCAAACACCTCCGGTGTTGACGTCATGGGCGGCGGGAAGCCCTCTTCCGCTAGCCTGGAGCGAACCAGAAGAAGGGCCTCGTGCGCAGCGCCTTCGCGCAGGGTGGGCAGGCGGCCGATCGGCGCGAAAGGCTTCGCGGCGGCTGTCCGATAGCGCGCGGCTGCGGCTCCCAACGCGGCGTACTGCGGATGCGGGGACGGAATCTGCGACAGCCAGCTTGCGAGGGTCCCATTCGCGCGCGCTGCGTGGAACTCCGCCTCTGGATCCCGCAGGGGCGGCGCCAGGCTCCAGAGCCGGTCGACCGACGACGGGCGGATACGCAGGCCCATCTCGCGGCGCGCGTAGGCCATGAGCTCGCGGCGCAGAGCCACGTCGTCGAGAGTCGTCAGTTGCCCGCCAGCGTCGCCGATGGTCGCTCGGATCATTCGCCGCTCGTCGGCGCTCAGGGCGAGATCCGCCGCGGCCGGCTGCGCGCGCGCGCCTGGCGATGGCGTGGGTGGCGCGCTGAATATGGACGAGATCGCCAGCAGGGCGGCTATGCGGCGGACACGCGGGCGTGGGCGGCCCTTCCGGCTCATGAGTTCGCCTGATGAGGCGAGACCCGATCGTTGAGGATACAAGAACGGACCCGCACTTTGCTCACGTCTGGTCACTGAGCCGTGTAGCCGCCATCCACGATCAGCTCCGTGCCGGTGACGAACTTGGCCTCGTCCGATGCCAGGTACAGCACGGCGTAGGCGATGTCGTCGGGTTCCCCAACGTGGCCGATCGGATGCATCTCATCGAGGGCCTTGCGGCCTTCGGCGACATCGCCCGACTCCGCGAGGTAGCTCTCGACCATTGGGGTCCAGATATAGCCGGGGTGGATGGAGTTCACCCGGATGCCGAGCCTGGCCTTCGCGCAGTAGAGCGCGACTGACTTGGTGTAGAGGCGGACGGCGCCTTTGGACGCGTTGTAGGCGCCCAGGTTGGGGTCGCCAACGATGCCCTCGATCGACGACAGGTTGATGATGGACGCGCGTGCCGGGGTTTCACGCGACATCGCCTTGATCGCGTGCTTCGTGCCGAGGAATACGCCATCGAGGTTGATGCTCATCAGCTTGCGCCACCGCTCGAGCGTCTCCTCCTCGGGCGGACCACCCCAACCGACGCCGGCGTTGTTAACCAGGATGTCCAGCCGCCCGAACTGCCGGAGCGTCTCCGCCACTGTTCTTTCCCACGCCGCCTCGTCGGCGACATCAAGACGAAGATAGGCTGCGCGTCCCCCTGAGCTCTGGATCTCTGAGGCGACGGCCTCGCCTTCCGTGTCCTTGATGTCCGTCAGCATGACGGCAGCACCCTCTCGGGCCAGCAGCCGCGCCGCGGCGGCTCCGATACCCAGCGCCGCCCCGGTGATGATCGCCACCTTGCCGTCGACTCGTCCCATGTCCGTCCTCCGCAGAAATCAGCCTGGGGAACCCTCAAGATGCTCGATGGCTTCCCGCAGGACGACAGACGCTACATGCCGTAGCGTCAGCTTAGCACGCTCATCAACGTGATCGTCGGCGGGCGTCCTAGATTCTCCGACTCCAAGCTTGCTGCGCGAGCGCTCCTGCCCCCTAGACGGGCTCGCCGTGCCGGGTCAGCGCCACGGCAACAAGCGCCAGGCCCGTGCTGATGAGGGCAAGACCCAGAAGAACGCCAATGGCAACCGTGCTGCGTTCGGGCACGCCGAGCCCGATGAGTCCCGCCGCCACGAGGCTTGAAAAGCCGGATGCGAGCATCCAGCGCCATGCCTTCAGCGGACGCAGCCGCAGGGCGAGGGCGAGTTGGAGGCTGCCCTCGGCTACGAATGCGGCCGCGAGGAGAATGGCGACCGCGAGCGCGCCAGTTTCGGGGCGGAACGTCAGGTAGATGCCTGCCCCGATGATGAACGAGCTGACCAGCATGCCCGTCAGCCGCGGCCAAGCTTGAAGCATCAGCAATGACAGGCCGAGCGCGACCGCGCCGGCGAACCACAGGAACCACCCAAAGGTCGCCCCGACCGCGACAGTGGCTTCGCGAGGAAAGACGGGCGCGCTCACGCCAAGCACGGCCATAAGGATGCCGGAGATCAGAAGCCGTCGGCGGGGCAGCCGAGCCGCGCCGAACGGTCGTTGTCTGGACATTGCTGTGCTCATGACGCCCGCTCAACAGGATCGACAATCCGGGCGGTGAGTCTATCGCCGAGCACCCCCTCCACATAGATCATCCTTACGAGGACGTAGGCCACCACCGCCAATGGGGTGGCGAAGAGTACGCCCAGAGGCCCGAAGAGGACGCCCATGGCCAGGACGGCGAAGAGCGTGATCGCCATCGGCAGTTCCACCATCTGACGCAGCACGAGCGGGGTGAGGATGTTGGCCTCCGCCTGCATGGCGGCCACGTAGACGAAGGCGGCCCAAGCGAAGGTCTCCGGGCCTTGGGCGAGCGCGATGAGGAGGCCTGGGATCATGGCCGCGGCGGGACCGACCACGGGAACGAACTGCCCAAGGCCGGCGAGCACCCCTAACGCCAAGGGAGAAGGGACGCCGGCGAGCCACAGCCCGACGCCCGTGCTCCCTCCGACCAGGAACATTGAGATGAGTTGTCCCAGAAGCCAGCGATCGAGGGCCAGGCCGCAGCTGACCAGGATCTCGGAGGTGCGCGGCCGAGCCGAAATCGGGACGAGCCGCAGCAAGCCCCCGATGTAGGTCTTGGGGTTCAACGCCAGGTACAGGCCGGCGAAGAAGACGATCACCCCCGCAGCCAGACCGTTGGTGGCCTGACGGACCAGCTGGGCGCCGAGGGAGGCCACAAGCCCGTCCGTGTGGCCCAGGCGCTGCAGTTGGCTGAGCGCATATCCCCCGAGCGGCGAGCCGGCCAGGCGTTCCTGAAGTTCGGCCCAGGCGACGGGAACGAGCTTTCCGAGGGCGGCGAGTTGCACGGCCGCCTCATGGCCAAACAGCCAAAGCGTCAGGAGCAGGCTTGCGGAAAGAACGAGCACCGCCACCATGAGGGCCGCTCCTCGACCAAGGCGGGTGCGGAGCATGAGCGGCGCGGCGATGGCGTGAAGAAGCACGGCGACGAGAACGGCGCCGAAGGCCATGAGCAGGACGTCCGCCAGGCGAACCACGAGGAGCGCGAGGGCCAGCAGGGCGCCGATGAGCAGCGCCTTCTGCATGAAGCTGAGGTCCACCCGATCCCAAAGCCTCGCGCCGGCGGGGTCACGCGAGCGGCTCAATCCGCCACCGACGTCGCGGGAAGAGGGCCGGTCAGCAGGAGTGGCCGCATCGTGCATGCTCGCGCCAGGCTATCGTGGACCGGCCCATGATAGCTGAGCCGCGAGCCGCCGCCATCTAAAGCGTGCTAGGCGACCATCTGGCGCCAGAGCCGTCCTTGCCGCGCCAAGTCCGCCCCATGATCGAACAGCCGCAACATCAGCGGGCGTTCAAACCGCAGCATGCTTGCGCCGTCGAAATCGCTCGGGATGCAGGCGGTGTTAAGGGTGAGCCCATTGCTCTCGCAGAATCCGGCGACCGATCTCAACGCGCTCCTGTAGGTGGATCGAAGCATGAGCTCGAAGCTACGCATCAGCACCGGAAGGGCGCCGAGCGGCGTGCTGATGGACCTCGGATGCAATGTCGTGTTGACGAGAGCGTAGACCTCCGCCTTTGGCCGCTTCCAGGCGCGCGCCCGCTGAAGAAGCCTGGGATCGGGAACGACGAAGAGCGGGCTGATCGCGCCGCCGTCCACATGCATCTCTTCGAACACTCCATCCTCGGTGCTGACTTCGATCAGTTTCGGCGGAAAGACGCCCGGCAGGCTCGCCGAAGCGACGAGCACGTCCTCGAAGAGCTTGAGCGCGGCCGCTCCACCATGCGAGGCGATCGCGCCCATGTCCCATATGGACGTGGCCTGCGCGTCCAGGTTCGCCGTGGCCACGAGGAGCCGACGGCCTTGGTCGTGGGCCTCGGCGACCCCCTGCAGGAGCGCCTCGCTCACGTAGCGCCTCACGAGACCCGCAAGGCGATCGGCGGGATAGAGGCCGAGGCCTGGGCGCAGGCCCGTCAGGGCGAGGGCCTCGGAAGCGGAGCTTCCCGTATAGGCGTCGGCAAGCGCGTCGTCCCACTCCGAACCCAAGAAGGCGAAGGGCGCGATAAGCGCCCCTGTGCTGACGCCTGTAACAATGTCGAATGTCGGCCGATAGCCGGCCTGCGTCAGGCCAACGAGTGCGCCAGCCCCGAACGCTCCGCCTGCGCCACCGCCGGACAAGGCCAGGATGCGCAGGGTCGGACTGGCCGGTCCCGCCGCCTTAAAGAGCGCGCCGCCTGCCACGCTGGCGACCAGCCCGTCCGCAGGATCCTCGACCGAGATGCGCACCTGCCCAAAGCCGACGGGTTGCGCCAGGGCCCCGGAAGGCGGCGGTGCGGCCCGCTTCTTGCGCCGTGTGGCGAGCCGTCGCGCGCTGTCAGAAGAGCGGGCGCTCACCAGGGGCCCCGCTGCCGAAGTGAGAACGATGGGATTAGGGGCGGCGCTATCCGACCTGGTGCGCCGCTCGCCTGGGCCGTCGAGGGCGCTGTCATCTGGAGAGAAGAGCTTCGCAAGCCGCAGAATCCTAATGGGCCACACCTGGGCGGACGAGCGCGGACGGCTCCCAATGCGCCGCGCCGCTACGTGAGTTCGCGCGGAGCCGCCAGCGCACATCCGACACCTTCGCGATCGATGGCGTCGGAGGGAGGGCCGACAAAGCCGTCCCGAACAGCCCGCCGGGAGCCTGCCTTCTCGCACCTCAAGACCACGACTGCCAGATACACGATGGTTGTTCTTAGGGCTCGGCGCTCAAGTCCCGGGGGCGCCCCGATCGGGAAATTTCGCTGAATTCGAACAAGCGAAGAGGCGCACTTTACCGATCGGGACATTTTCGTTGACTTCACCCTCGTTTAGGCTGAAATATCCCGATCGGGACACCAATGCCTTCGCCTCTTGAGAACATCGGCCAAGCCGTCCGCACCGCCCGCAAGGGCATGGGCCTGACCCAGCCTGAGCTCGCGGCTGCGGCGGGCGTCGGACTGCGCTTCCTCGTGGAACTCGAGCGCGGCAAGCCGACGGTCCGCCTGGACCGGATGCTGGCCGTCCTGGACGCGCTTGGCCTCGAGCTGCAGATCGCACCGCGCGGGCGCAGTCATGCCGGGCAGGGCCGATGATAAAGTCCCTGGCCGTCTGGTGGGACGGCGCACGCGTCGGCCTGCTCCGCATCGACGAGCACGGCGACCTGGAGTTCGTCTATGATCCGGCTTGGGTGGAGGACGCCGTGCGGCCGGCCGTCTCCATCTCCTTGCCCAAGCGCCTGGAGCCCTTCAGCCGCCGCGAGACGCGGCCCTTCTTCGCCGGCTTGCTGCCGGAGGAGGCGCAGCGTGACGCCGTCGCCCACGCCCTGGGAGTCTCGAAAGCCAACGACTTTCGTCTGCTCGAGCGTCTAGGCGGCGACGTCGCCGGCGCGCTCACCCTCTGGCCAGAGGGGGACCTGCCGCCTGAGCCGCAGGGCCTTGCCGCCACCGAGCCGCTTACCGATGACAGGTTGCTGGAGGTGCTCGCAAGGCTCCCGGCGCGCCCCATGCTCGCCGGTGAGGAAGGCTTGCGCCTGTCCCTCGCCGGGGCACAGCAGAAGCTGCCTGTCGTGCTGGTCAACGGCCGGGTGGCCCTGCCCGCGCCTGGTCAGCCGAGCACCCATATCCTCAAGCCGGCGATCGAACGCCTGGCGGGCACGACCGAGAACGAGGCCCTGGCTATGCGGCTTGCCGCGGCCCTCGGCCTGCAGGTGGCCCCGGTGGTGCCCCGCCGCACCGGCGAGCGAACGTACCTCCTTGTCGAGCGTTATGACCGGGACGTGGACGCCGACGGCTCCATCCGCCGGCTGCACCAGGAGGACTTCTGCCAGGCCATGGGGGTCGCGCCGGAGCGGAAGTACGCCTCCGAGGGCGGGCCGATTTTCCGGGACTGTTTCGATCTCGTCCGCCGCGCCTGCGCTACGCCGGCGCCGGCGGTGCTGCGCCTGGTCGATGCCGCCATATTCAACGTGCTCGTCGGCAACGCTGACGCTCACGGCAAGAACTACAGTCTCCTCTACCTGGCCGGCGGCATCGATTTCGCGCCGCTCTACGACCTCCTCTGCACAGCGGCCTATCCGGACGTCCACGCCGGGCTCGCCATGAAGGTGGGCAAGCGCTCGACCCTCGAAGACTTCACACCCGATACCTGGGACGATTTCGCCAAGGAGATCGGCGTCGGCGCCCCCTTCGTTCGGCGACGCGCAGCCACCCTCGCGAACCTCGCCCTGGAGCGCGTGGGCGCAGTGGCGGAGGAAATCGCCGCCGTCGGGTTTGGCGGCGAACACCTCCACCGGTTTTCGGCGCTGATCGCCGAGCGGGCCAAGACTCTGACAGCGCTGACAGAGAGCCGACGCCTCTCGACCCGCAGGACTTAGAGTCTGCCGCAGGTCAGCAAGCGGCCGGCCAGCCACTCCGAACGGGGGGTGGCCCGGTTGACGACGGTCACGAGCACCGTCTGCGCGACCTCTGGTTCCAGGTGGACCTCACGCGGCACGGTCTGACGAATACGCGCCCGGGCGAAGTCGCCTAGATCAGGTCAGCCAGCCCCGCTCCCAGGCCTCGGAAGCCGCGACCGCGCGTTTGGGGGTGTTCAGCAACGCCTTGGCCTTCTCCAAATGGTTGTGAACCGTTCGCGCCGAGATGCGAAGGAGCATGCCGATCTCGACGTCTGTCTTTCCAGCGCGAACCCAGCGGAGGCATTCGACTTGGCGCGGCGACAGCGGACACCGGATCGGCGGATCCCTGCGCTCTACGATCTCGCGCCCTCGTAGCACGAGGTTCGCTCCAGCGAGATGGAGCGCTGAGCGCACCTCTGGAGCCAAGTCCATGGCCGAGCCTCCGAAGGCGCCGGTGAGCACAGCACCATCGGCATCGCGGATGGGCACCACAAACCCCTCGCGACATCCTGTATGCTCAAAGCAGGCATCGATCACCGCTTCGGCGCCGCGGCTACGATACTGAGCAAGCGCGTCAGACCATGCGAACGGCCGCGCCTGTGTGAGAAGCTGCTTCACAGCCGGATCGTCTTCCCAGTACGCATTTCCGACATAGTGGCGTTCCCAGCTCCGCCATTCTTCGCCGATGAGCAGCTTTGGATTCACCGGCCTGCCGCGGTCGTGGATCAGGTTCACCGAAAGATGGGTGACGCCGAAGGGAGCCACGCACGCCTTCAACTCCTGCATCAACACTTCGGCGTCTGTGATCTGATCGATCTTGCCGACACACTCCAGAACACGAGCAACTTCAGTTCGCATGTGGCCCTCGAAACGCTAAGCGCGTGCCGCCGCCCCGACGCAACCTCTACTTGATCTTCGAAGATTTCGGCGCCTTTTGGGCAAGCGCCGCTACAAGCTCCGTTCGGCCCCCCGACGGCCCAGCCCGAGCAGCTGCGCCCCGTTCGGCCCGGGCGCCAGCTCGACCTGCGCGCCGAGCTTGGGCGCCGAGCGCCCGAAGGCCAGCCGCGCATAGTGCTCGATCCCTGAGCCGTCCCGGACGATGACGTACGCCGCGCCGCCTAGCTCGTCGTGCGAGCCGGCCCGCACGACCCGGCCACGGACCTTCTGGTCGCCTAGCTGCTGCACCTTACGGGCGCCTTCCAGCCGTCGCTGGTTCAGCGTCCGGATCACGTCCTGCCGGATTTGCAGCGTGCGTAGCTTCACCTCGAGGTCCGTCGTCAGGCGGTAGCGACGGCCTGCCGGCGTCGCGAGGCCGAGCCTCTCCAGGTGCCGCAGCCTTCCTCGCGTCAGGGCGGCCCAGGCGTCGCTGCGCCCGACGCCATCGTCCACCAGGCCATCCTGGTCCGCCGCCGCGAGCAGCCGCCGGTCGAAGCCGGTGAACCGGTCGGCCGCCGTTTCCTTCCAGATACGCCGCTCGGCCTCCGCGCGGCTAAGGTCTCCCAGCCGCTCCTGCGCCACCTCCTGCGCCCGCGCCCTGAAGCCGTAGCCGATGTAGTCCCTGGGGATGACAAGGTCGCGGCCGTCAGCCCGCCGCCCGCGCACCAGCACATGCGCATGCGGCTGGTCGGTGTCGAAGTGGCAGGTCCCGATCCACGCCAGCTCCGGCTCGCCAAGGTCAGCCGACACCCGCGCCATCACCTCGCGGACGTAGCCCTTCAGGTCGCTCAAGCGGTCGCCGTGCTCCGGGGAAACTATGAAGCGGAAATGGTGACGGTCCGAGCTCCAGCCGTCGGTAGCCTCCGCCCCGTCGAGCCCGTCGGCGGACCGGTCAAAGAACTCCGGCCGTGCCCCGTCGGCGCCGGCGCCGCCGCGCCCGAGATAGGTCACGTGCCGCGCCAGGGCAGCGCCGCGGGCCGCGCCCTTGCCCTCGTGCCGACAGACCAAGGCCTTGACGATCACCCGCTGCCGGACGTCCAGCCGGAAGGCCCGGCCGGAGCGTCCCTGCGCCGCCCTGAGCACCCCTGAACGGTCGCCGAGCGCGAACAGCCGGGAGGCCGCCAAGCGCTGGTAGAGCGCGGTCCGCACGCCAAGCCGATCCCGCTTCAGCGACCGCGGAAGGCGGACCCTGCCGCCTTCCTCCTCGCGGTCCGGCCGCGCCGAAAGCCTCGTCTCGATCGCTTGTCTGACCAGCATGGCCGGCCTCTTCAGCTGCGTTTCCAGGCGGCCTGAAGACCTAACTCAGCGCAAGTCGCAGTCCGACGTCGCCGCGCCAACAAGCCGCTGACACAGTAGAAGAAAAGCGAAGCGTCTACACCCTCCTTTTATCTTGCCCTCAGCAAGAAAACAGAGATTCCCGCCGCCGCTCATCTATGCCGATCAACAGCGATCAAACCGCGACAACATCAGCAATCATGAGCCGAGTCGAACCGCCGAGGCAGAGGCTTCCATCCGACAAAAAGAAAACCCCGCCCGGCCGGGAGCCGAGCGGGGTCGAGGCGAGGCCTCTGATGATGTCAGTGATGACGGTGGCGGATCGCCATGTGCCGCAGCCCCTGGGCCGCCGCCTGCTGACCGAGGTTCAGCGCCGGCCCGAACGGCTTCGATCCGTCCGCCCGCGCCTCGTCCAGCGAGCGGCTCAGCGTCAGGCAGCAGGCCGGCTGCAGGGCCAGCAGCTCGTCGTTCGCCCGGAACGGCGCCGCTTTTCCGTGCCGCTCGAAGTCCGCCTGATCCGCTGGGTGGAAATTTGCGCCGTGGGAAGCGGCCGCATCGCGATCGAATTCGACTGCCGCCGCGATCTCGAAGCCAGCTGCCTCAAACCCAAGGGACAGGCCTCCGCATCCAGCGAATAGGTCAAGCACTCG
>Ga0164243_10012643_pt1 | contig 11939 bp, 9 predicted proteins | sample OricompcompostOP_FD_108781 | JGI IMG/M metagenome (GOLD analysis project Ga0164243, IMG submission 108781) | Organic Plus compost microbial communities from Emeryville, California, USA - Original compost - Organic plus compost (OP) | ecosystem: Engineered > Solid waste > Mixed feedstock >...
CCTACGTCCCTGCCACCTGGACCGACGAGATCGCCGGCAACCACTACGTGAGCGGCGGCGGCTCGTACACCTATCAGCACAACCTGACTGATGCGGCTTCGGGCGGATTCCGTCCCTTGCTGGACACCATCAGCAGCTTCTCTCTCTCGATCGACCTCTTCGACGATCAGCGCTCGGACAGCCTCGAGATCGCGAACATCTTCATCACCGGACTGCCTTCGGACACCATCACGTCGTTCGAATTCGGCAACGATGCCTACAAGGGCTGGTCGTTCTTCGGTCTGATCGAATTGAACCTGCTGGGATCGCTGACCGTCACGGTCAACTCGGTCTGCAACTTCCTCACCTGCGGTGACTTCGTGCTCGGCACCTCGACGCTGACGGCGAACGGCTCGCAGTATGTGCCGGTGCCGGAACCGGGCACGATTGCCCTGCTCGGCTTCGGCCTTCTGGGCCTCGGCCTCGGCCGCCGCAAGGCAGCGAAGTAACACAAGCGACCGATGGCGTTTGACTGCAAACCCCGCTTCGGCGGGGTTTGTTTTTTGGGCGGCCGAATACGCAGTCCATTCCGAAATGACTTGGGCGGTCGATTCCGGAAGAATACGGCCCCGTTTCGCATCCCCTCGTAGCGTGAATGCCCAAGTACGTCGGCTCTGATTTCAAGCACGGACAGTCCGAGCGCACAGGAGTGCTGCTCGTGAACCTCGGGACGCCCGATGCGCCCACGCCCGGCGCAGTCCGCCGCTTCCTCGCCGAGTTCCTCGCCGATCCCCGCGTCGTCGAGACGCCGCGCTGGTTGTGGCTGCCCGTGCTGCACGGCGTGATCCTTCGGATCCGCCCAAGGCGCAGCGCTCACGCGTATCAGCAGATCTGGACCGAGCGCGGCTCGCCGCTGATGGTCTACAGCCAGTCGCTCGCGCAGCGGCTCGAAACCGCGCTCGTCGAGCGCTTCGGATCGTCCCTGACGCTTGCGCTCGGAATGTCGTACGGCAATCCATCGATCCCGGTCGCGCTGGAGCAATTGCGAAAGGCGGGAGCGAGCCGCATCGTCGTCCTGCCGCTGTATCCGCAATATTCGGCCACGACGACCGCTTCGGTGTTCGACCGTGTGACGCGCACGCTGCAGCAGTGGCGATGGGTGCCGGAGCTGCGCTTCGTCATGCAATACCACGACGAGCCTGCTTACATCGAAGCACTCGCCGCGAGCATCGAGCAGCATTGGGAAACACGCGGCCGCCGCAACCATCTGCTCTTGTCCTTCCATGGCATCCCGCAATCGTATGTGCAGGCGGGCGATCCCTATTACGAGCAGTGCGTGAACACTGCGCGGCTGCTCGGCGCGCGCCTCAAGCTTGCCGAAAGCGACTGGAGCATGAGCTTTCAATCGCAGGTCGGTCGCGCGGAATGGCTGCGTCCCTACACCGATGAGCTCTTGATCCAATGCGCCCGCGAGGGCCGCCGCGATCTCACGGTCGCGTGCCCCGGGTTTGCGATCGACTGCCTCGAGACGCTCGAAGAGATCGAGCTGCGCAATCGCGAGACATTTCTATCGAACGGCGGCAGCGCGTACACGTACGTGCCCGCCTTGAACGCAACGGATGCGCACGTCGAGCTGCTCACGAACTTGATCGCGCGCCATCTGCAAGGCTGGCCGGTTCAAGAAATCGGCGCAGCGGCGCGCGTGCACGAACGCGCGCAGCGCAGCCGTGCCGAAGGCTAGACGCGCTGTCTATCCTCGCGCCTCATGCTCGGCCGCTTTCTCGAAATCAGCATCCACACGCCCGACATCCAGGCGTCGCTCGAGTTCTATGAATCGTTGGGCTTCGCGCAGGCCTCGGTCGGCGAAACGTGGCCCTACCCTTACGCGGTCGTGACCGACGGACGCCTGTTCATCGGCCTGCATGGCGCCGTCGTGCGCTCGCCCGCGCTCACGTTCGTATTGCCCGATCTGGCCGTGGGCATCGAGCGACTGCGTGCAGCCGGCGTCCAGTTCGATCAAGAACGCCTCGGCGCCGACGTGTTCAATCAGGCGTGCTTTACGGATCCCGCGGGCATGTGCGTGAACCTGCTCGAAGCGCGCACGTTTTCTCCGCCGCGCGAAAGCCCGAGCACGACGTGCGGATACTTCGTCGAATTCGGGCTGCCCGTGCGCAATACGGATGCGGGCCGGCGCTTCTGGGAACCGCTCGGCTTCGTCGCGATGGAAGAAGAATTGCTGCCCTTCGCGCGCACCCAGCTGATGAGCGATCACGTGAATCTGGCTTTGTATCGTACGCGGGCCTTTCGCCAGCCGCTGCTCACGTTCGAAGATGCGGACATGCGCGAGCGCCTCACGCGGCTGCGCGAGCGCGGCTTCACCCTGCTCGATGACATGCCCGACAGCCTCGATGATTCGACGAACGGCATTCTCGAAGCGCCGGAAGGAACCCGCTTGCTGCTGCTGCAGTCGGCCAACTAGCGGACAATGGCAGTGAGCTTTCGAGCAGTCGCGGAGAATTGTATGCACCTTCGATCGCGTTCCGTTCTTTTCGCATTGCTGGTCACGGCGTCGGCATCGGCCGTCGCAGACGAAGGCATGTGGACGTTTCAAAACTTTCCGCGCGCGGCGGTCAAGCAGAAATACGGCGTCGACATCACCGACGACTGGCTGAAACGGGTCCAGCGCTCGATCACGCGCCACGAAACCGGCTGCACCGGCTCCTTCATCTCCCCGCAGGGTCTCGTGCTCACGAACCACCACTGCGCGATGGATTGCCTCGCGGATCTGTCGAGCAGCAGCAAGAGCTACGTCACTGACGGCTTCGTTGCGAGCTCACGCAAGCAAGAGCTCAAGTGCCCCGGCGAAATCCTCTCCGTTCTCATCGACATCGAAGACATTACGGGCAAGGTCAACCAGGCCACTGCCGGCCTGCCGGATGCGAAGGCCAACGAGACGCGCAAACGCGAGCTGAGCCGCCTCGAAGCGGAATGCGCCGCAACTTCGAAACAGAATCGCAGCACGGGTCCGCTTGCCTGCGAAGCCGTGAATCTGTATCAGGGCGGCCAGTACTTCCTGTACAAGTATCACCGCTACGACGACGTGCGCATGGTGTTCGCCCCGCACGATGCCATTGCGGCCTTCGGCGGCGATCCCGACAACTTCAACTTCCCGCGCTGGGCGCTCGACTTCAGCCTGATGCGCGTCTACGAGAACGGCAAGCCCGCCGCGACGCCGAACTATCTGCGCTGGCGCGTCGAGGGACCCAAGAGCGGCGAGCCCGTGTTCGTGCCCGGTCATCCAGGCACGACGAACCGCCTGTGGACGACCGCGCAGCTCAAGATGTACCGCAACACGTACATCCCTGCGTACCTGCTGCGTAACACCGAGTTGCGCGGACGCATGATCCAGTGGAGCAAGACGGGCGAAGAACCGCTGCGGCTCACACAGGAATCCCTGCTCAGCCTCGAGAACGGCCTCAAGGTGTATCGCGGCCTGCATCGCGCGCTGTTGACCGATGCATTGATGTCGCAGAAGAGCCAGCAGGAAGACGCGCTGCGCGAACAAGCGAAAGCCGATCCGAAATTCGCAGACTTGGGCGACCCGTGGGCGCAGATCGAGCGCGCGCAGGACCGCTATCGTGAGATCTTCGATCGCTATGCGTATCTCGAGCTCGCGCATGGCTTCAACAGCAAACTGTTCTCGCACGCACGCTGGCTCGTCCGCGGCGCCGCCGAACGGGCCAAGCCAAATCAGGACCGGCTGCGCGAGTACGCGGACTCCAATCTCCAGCGCATCTCGACTAGCCTCTTCAACGAGGCGCCGATCCATCCCGAGCTCGAGCAGCTCACGTTGTCGTTCTCGCTCGACAAGATGCGCGAGAACCTGGGGCCGGACGATCCGCTCGTACGCAAGCTGTTGAGCGCCGACTCGCCGGACTCGCTCGCGCGCAAGCTGATCTCAGGCACGAAGCTCGGCGACGCCAAGGTGCGGCGCACGCTGTGGGAAGGCGGGCAAGCGGCGATCGACGCCTCGACGGATCCGATCATTGCGCTCGCGCGGGACATCGATCCGGATGCGCGCGCGCTGCGAAAGATCTACGAGGACGAAGTGCAGGCGCCGACCGCAGCCGGGCAGGAAAAGATCGCGAAGGTCCGCTTCGCGACCTTGGGAACGAATACCTATCCCGATGCAACGTTCACGCTGCGCGTCAGCTACGGCGCCGTCGAAAGCTGGAGGGAGCGCGGCGCGGAGGTGCCGAATTTCACACGCTTGAACCGGCTCTACGAGCGTGCGACCGGCAATGCACCGTTCGCCCTGCCGCAAGTCTGGCTCGATGCGCGCGCGAAGCTCGACCCGAACACGCCGTTCAATTACGTGACGACGAACGACATCATCGGCGGCAATTCCGGCAGCCCCGTGCTCGACAGTCAGGGCCGTCTCGTCGGGCTTGCGTTCGACGGCAACATCCATTCGATCGCGGGCAGCTATTGGTATGACCCGACGCTCAATCGCATGGTCGCGGTGCATCCGCAGATCATGGTGACGGCCCTGCGCGAGGTGTACGGCGCGAAGGAGATCGCGGCGGAGATCCTGGGAAAATAATCTCCCGAAGGGAGAGGGGACGCACAGTCAGGTTCGCGCCACGATCTTGAACGCAATGTGCAATCGATCCTGCACCTGTAACGTGCCGCCGCCGACGCTGAACGGCTTGATCCCGAAGTCCGACTGCAGAATGTCGAACTGACCCGCCGCGGTGAGCCGGCCATTCTCGATCGCGACCGCCGCCGAAACACTCACGTCGCGCGCGACGCCCTTGATCGTAATGCGCGTCGTGATCTCGGGCTGCTGCGCGGAGCCGCTCATCTTCACGGACTGCAGCTTGATCGTCGGATGATTCTGCGCATCCAACACCTCGGCGCGCAGCATGTTCTTGCGCGTCCCTTCGCGATCGTCCGCGGGAATCTCGCCCGGAAATTCGCTGCCGGCCGCCGCGCGCGCCTGCGAATCATCGACGATCAGTTGCGCGACGGGAAATTCGAGCTCGAACCCCGAGCGATCGAGCGTCGGATGCGACCAGACGCGGCCCGTCACATGTTTCGATGTCATGACATGGTTGTGACCGAGGCGCGCGAACGTGCCGGCGCGGAACACCTGTACCTGCACATCGGAGGCCTGTGAGTCGATCATGTAAATCGTCGCGCCGCGCAGATCAGGCGCGCGCATCGCAGGCAGCGCCTCTCGATGCTCCGGCGGGCGCACCGCAGTCGTCGGACATGCAGTCAAAAACGCACAAGCGGCCGCGATCGATGCGGCGCGAAGCAGGCTCATGTCATCTCCTTCATGACGCATTCATGCGCGTCGCTGGACAATCGCCCAACGACTCGTAAGCTCCCGGATCGATGCAATTGAAAAACGACAGTCAGCGGTACGGCGCGGTGGCCCAATTGTTCCATTGGGGCATCGTCGCACTGATCATCACTCAATTCTTTCTTGCGTATAAGGCCGCGGGATTGTCGCCGATCAAGAAAGTCCCGGTGCTCGAGCTGCACAAGTCGATCGGCATGACGATCTTCGGCCTGGCGATCCTGCGATTGATCTGGCGCTGGTTCAATCCCGTGCCGAGCATTCCCACCGGTCCGCGCTGGCAGCAGCTCGCCGCGCACATCTCGCATTGGGCCTTGTACGCACTCATCCTGATCACGCCCGTGATCGGCTGGTTGATGTCCTCCGCGCGCAGCTTCACTGTCAGCTGGTTCCGGCTCATCACGCTTCCCGATCTCGTCGAGCCGAGCAAGCCCGCTTACAACTTCTATCACGAAACCCACGAGATCCTTGCGTTCACCCTGCTCATCGTCGCGCTCATTCATGCGGCGGCGGCCCTCAAGCATCATTTCTTCGATCGCGACAACGTGCTGCGCCGCATGTTGCCGCTCAAACTGAAACCCTGAAGCTACGGAAGTTCCCCATGCGCTCGCAAATGCTCGCGATCGCCTCACTGTGCCTGTTCATTTCGGCCGCCTTCGCGGCCGTGCAATGGAGCATGCAGCCGAAAGACAGCCAGCTCTCGTTCACGGGCACGCAGGCCGGCGCGCCGTTCGAAGGCAAGTTCGAGAAATTCACGGCCGACATCAAGTTCGATCCGCAGGATCTCGCCGGCAGCCGCTTCGACGTCAAGATCGACACCGCCTCGGTGAACACGCGCGACGGCGAGCGCGACGAGGCCATCAAGAGCGCCGATCTGTTCGCGGTCAAGCAGTTTCCTTCCGCGCATTACGTCGCGGAGAAATTCACGGCCAAGGGCAAGAACCAATACTCCGCGACGGGCAAGCTCACGTTGCGCAACGTCACCAAGGACGTGCCGATCGACTTCACGTTCGAAGAGAACGCGAACGGCGCGTGGCTCAAGGGCGGCGCGACGCTCAAGCGCCTGGATTTCGGCGTCGGTCAGGGCGACTGGAAAGACACCGATTCGGTGGGCAACGAAGTCACAGTGAAATTCGCGCTGTTGTTGAAGAAGGGCTGAGGCGTACGTCTTCTGGCCGAGCCGCCCGCGGTTCAGTTAAATTGCGGGCCAGATGAGTCAGCCCGCGCCGGTCCGCTTCAAAGATCTCGATGCTTGTGTCGAAGCCACGCTGACTCGCGTCGGCAAGGAAATCGTCATGGGCTTGCCGGTCGCCATCGGCAAGCCCAATCCCCTCGTCAACGCCTTCGTGCGGCGCGCCGCCGCGGATCCGACCCTCAAGCTCACGATCGTCACCGCCTTGTCGCTGCGCGCGCCGCGTGCGCGCAGCGCGCTCGAGCGCCGCTTTCTCGAGCCGTTCGTCACGCGCGTCTTCGGCAACTATCCCGAGCTCGAATACGTGCGCATGCTCGAGGAGAACCGGTTGCCGCCGAACATCCAGATTCTCGAGTTCTATCTCGAGCCCGGCGCCTGGCTCGATAACGAGCATCTTCAGCAGCACTACCTGAGCTCGAATTACACGCATGTCGCACGCGATGCGATCCTGCGCGGTCTGAACGTGATCGCACAGGTGATCGCAGCGCCGCCGCCCGGCGAAGCGCCGCCGAGCGTGCTGAGCCTCGGCTCCAACGCGGACATGACGGCCGATCTGTTGCCGCGCATCGCCGCCCTGCGTGCCGCAAAACGCCCGTTCGCATTGATCGGCCAGATCCATCCCGAGCTGCCCTTCATGTACGGCGATGCGCTCGTCACGGCCGACACGTTCGACTTCCTCATCGACGAGCGCCAGCACGACTTCCCCCTCTTCAGCCCGCCGAACCTGCCGATCACGCCGTCCGATCACGCGATCGCGCTGCACGTGAGCACGCTGATTCGCGACGGCGGAACGCTGCAAGTCGGTATCGGCGAGCTCGGCGATGCGATCGTGTACGCGCTGAAGCTGCGCCACGAACAACCCGCGGTGTATCGCGAAGTGCTCGAAACCACTGCCGTGCTCCCGAAACATCGCCGTCTGATCGAAACCGAAGGCGGCACGGCCCCGTTCGAGCGCGGCCTGTACGGCTGCACCGAGATGCTCGTCGACGGCCTCATCGATCTGTATCGAGCGGGCGTGCTGAAGCGCCTCGTCTATCCCAGCGCCCGCCTGCAGCGCCTGCTCGACGAAGGCCACATCGATGAGAACGTCAGCCTGCGCACACTCGATGCACTGCGCGCCGCGGGCATGGTCAGAATGTCATACGTCGACTTCAACGAGTTGCGCGACGTCGGCTTGTTCCGCGATGACATCGAATACGAGCGCGGCATGCTGATCGCGCCGAACGGCCAGCAGTTGCGCGCGAGCTTCGAGACGGCCGAGCAGCGCGCCGCAATCGCCTCCTGCTGTCTCGGCGACAAGCTGCGCGGCGGCGTGCTCGCCGACGCCGGTTTCTTTTTCGGACCGCGATCGTTCTACGCGAGCTTGAAGGAACTGAGCGCCGACCGACGCCGCTTGTTCGCGATGCGCGGCATCAGCTTCGTGAACGAGCTGTACGGCCACGAATGGGAATTGAAATGCGCGCAGCGGCGCCACGCGCGCTTCATCAACACGACGATGATGCTGACCGGCCTGGGTGCGGCCGTGTCGGATGCGGTCGCGGACGGCCGCGTCGTGAGCGGCGTCGGCGGCCAGTACAACTTCGTCGCGATGGCGCATGCACTGCCCGAGGCGCGCTCGATCCTGTGCGTGCGCGCGACCCGGACCTCGCACGGCACGACGCGATCGAACATCGTCTGGAACTATGCGCACGCGACGATCCCGCGCCACCTGCGCGATATCGCAGTCACCGAATACGGCATCGCCGATCTGCGCGGCAAGACGGACCGCGAGATCGTGGAGTGCCTCATCTCGATCATGGATGCGCGCTTCATCGACGGCTTCGTCGCGGATGCGAAGCGCGCCGGCAAGCTGCCAAAGAACTATCGCGTGAGCGATCTCGCACGCACGAACACGCCGGCCGGTCTCGCCGAGAAGTTGCGTCCGTGGCGCGCGCGCGGATTGTTTGCGGAGCTGCCATTCGGGAGCGACTTCACGCCGGAAGAGCTGGTGTTGTCGAAGGCGCTGCGGCGCCTCGCTGCGCGCAGCGAAGAGCCGCTCGGAAAGGTGAAGCTGCTGTTCGCGGCGGCCCGGGTCGATGTCACCGATCCTAAGCTTCGCCCCTATCTGGAACGCATGGGCCTCGCTCAGCCGCGCAATCGCGAGGAGGCACGGCAGCAGCGGCTGGTCGCGCTCGCGTTGCAGCAAGAGCTGTAACCGCGCTTACGACATGCAACCCTGACAAGATTCATCGCGTCCAATCGCACTCGCCGCAAGATCTGGAGGATCGACATGCCCGTGCTGCGCCCCTTCACCATCACCGCAAGCGTCCTTGTCGCGCATGTCAGTTGGGGCAGCTGCCTGCACAGCACGCCGCGGTCCGCTGAAGTCGAGGCCGCAGGCGCGAAGAAGGTCGTGGTGTCCGCCGGGGCGGGCGATCTGATCATCACGGGCGATGCCGCGACGAGCCTGGTGCATGCGACGGGTGATGCCTGCGGCGAAAACGCGCAAACGCTCGAGGGCGTGCAAATCGAAGTGCGCCGGAACGGCGACACGGTGTATGTGACGGCCGTGATGCCGCAGCACTCGCCCTTTCAACAGGCTTCGCTCGATCTGAAGGTCGCCATGCCCGCGGGTGCCGCCGTCGAGGTCGAAGACTCGAGCGGCGACATCGTCGTCAAGAACGTCGCCGGCGCGAAGGTCGACGACAGCTCCGGCGATCAGACGATTCGCGATATCGCGGGCGACGTTGCGGTCCAGGACAGCTCCGGAGACATCGTGATCGAGGGCGTGCGCGGCAACGTCGAAGTGCGCGACAGTTCCGGGGAGATCAAGGTCGTGAATATCGGCGGCAATGTCACGATCCCGGTCGACAGCTCGGGCGGCATGACCATCGCGCGCGTTCGCGGCAACGTTCACGTCCTGAACGACAGCGCGGGCGACATCGTGCTCGAGGACATCAATCAGAACGCCAACATCGACCGCGACGGCGCAGGCGACATTCGCGCCGCGAACATCGGCGGTGATTTCACTGTCGCCGATGACGGTACGGGCGACATCAGCCATCGGAATGTGCTCGGCAGGGTCAGCACGCCGGATTGACTTGGTCTTAGTTGCCGCGACCCGGCCAGGCCCATTACATATTCAGCTGAGGATTGAGGCGCCCGCCGCCTTTCTTGGATCTGCGTCACAGCCGGCGCGAGCGCTCGCTCGGTGTGCAAATGTCATTCCGCTTCGCTTTGCCCCTCGGCCGGTGCACTATTGCGGCGAGGAAGCGGTAAATGACACTGACAGGGACCCTGCTCTCCATTCTAGTCGGAGCCTGCTGGCTTGCCGCCGTCACGCACTTCTTCGCGGGCGTGCGGCGCTCTTTGAGCCCGACGCATCTGAGTTTCGCGGTATTTGCCTTCGCCACCGGCGCTCAGTCGCTGGCGCACATCTGGATGCACCATGCCGTCGATGCCGCGCAGTACGTCGAGGCGACTCGTTGGAGCACGACGTCAGGCGGCTTGAGCGCAGCGGCGCTCGCATGGTTCGCGCGCTTCTACACTCGCAGCGAAGACCGCATCTTCCCTTCTCTGCTCGCGGTTGCGTACGTCGCGTGCATCGCGGTCAATCTGTATCTGCCGTACGGTTTCTTTTTCGATCATCTGCCGACGCTGACTCAGCTCGCCCTGCCCTGGGGTGAGTTCGCGACGATCCACATGTTCGGCGGCTTCAGCCGCCGGCTGATCTTCACGCTGCTTCTGAATCTCTGCACGATCGGCTACGTCTTCTATGCGTGCGTGCGCCAGTATCGCCGCGGGCAGCGCTATCCGGCGATGACTCTGGCCGTCAGCATGTCGGTCGTCGTGATCGCGATCGCCTTCAATGTCGCCGCCGCGGCGATGGGGCTGCGCTCGATGTATCTGTCCGGGTTCGGCTTCCTCGTGCTCGTGCTCGTGATGATGTACTGGCTCAGCAGCGACGAGAGCTTTCGGACCGTCGTCGCGCAGGCCTCGGAAGGCATCTTCATCGCCGACACGCGCGGCCGCTACATCAGCGTGAATGCCGCCGGCTGCGAGCTGCTCGGTTGGACGCGCGATGATCTCTGCAACATGCACGTCTATGACATCGTCGTTCCGGAAGAGGTGCAGAAGATCGCGGCGCAAAGAGAAACGCTGCTCTCGGGCGCCGTGCTGCGCGGCCGCTGGAATTTCCGGCGCAAGGACGGCAGCCGCTTCACGGGCGAGTTGTCGAGCCGCTTGCTGCCGGACGGGCGCATCCTCGGCATGCTGCGCGATGTCACCGAGCAGGAGAACCTGCTGCGCAGCCTCGAGGAGCGCGTCGCGGCGCGCACGGCCGAATATGCCGAGCTCAATCGCCAGCTCGAATCTTTCGCGTATTCCGTCTCGCACGACCTGCGCGCTCCGGTTCGCTCGATCACCGCTTTCTCGAGCGTGTTGCTGCAGGAGCATGCGGAGCGGCTCGATTCGGAAGCGCGGCGTCATCTCGAGCGAATTGCAGCGGCGGCGAGCCACATGAACGAGCTGATCGAAGGGCTCCTGCAGCTTGCAAAAGTGTCGCATCAGCCCTTGCGCAGCGAAACGGTCGATCTCGAGTCATTGATCCAGGAATTGATTCGCACGCTGCGGGACCGCGAGCCGGCGCGACAGATCGAGATCGCATGCTCCGCCTTGCCGCGGGTCTGCGGCGATCGCCGGCTGCTGTCGATCGCATTCAACAACTTGCTGGAAAACGCGTGGAAGTACACCAGCCGGCGCTCGGACGCGCACGTCGAGATCGGCTGCAGTGACGATGAGGGCCGCGTCGTCTTCTACATCAAGGACAACGGCACGGGCTTCGACATGCAATATGCAGAGCATCTGTTCGAGCCGTTCCGCCGGTTGCACACGGCGCAGGAATTTCCCGGCACGGGCATCGGCCTTGCTACCGTCGCTCGCGTCGTCGAACGCCACGGCGGGCGGATCTGGGCGGACGCAGCGCCCGATCGCGGTGCGACGTTCTATTTCACGCTGCCGAGGCTCGAGTCCTCGAGCTCGCATGCGCCGCAGGTGTCGGCCGAAGTCACACCCTTGAGTGCGAAGCGCGCGGCACGCGCGGCGGCTGAACCGCACGCTTGACCCATCGCGTTCCCAGCGGCGCGGAACAGCCGACTGCCGCAATCGTTGTATGCGCAGGTCAGTCATCTTCCGGGACACCGCCATGCGCCTCGATGAACGAGATTCGCAGATCGCGACCGCCGCCGTGCAGCTCCTCGAGCGCGAGCTGGCCGATCGCTTGGAAGAGCATCCCGAGGCCGAGGGCTTCGATCAGAACGTCCGCGATAGCGCACGCCGTGCGTTCGACGAGCACGATCGCGTCACGCAGATCGTGCGGAAACTGTCGACCGGTGGCGATCACAACCTGTTCGACTGGGAGACGGA
>Ga0164243_10012644_pt1 | contig 11939 bp, 10 predicted proteins | sample OricompcompostOP_FD_108781 | JGI IMG/M metagenome (GOLD analysis project Ga0164243, IMG submission 108781) | Organic Plus compost microbial communities from Emeryville, California, USA - Original compost - Organic plus compost (OP) | ecosystem: Engineered > Solid waste > Mixed feedstock >...
CGGGACGCCCAGCAGCATCTGATCGACCGCGCCGCCGAGTTCGACGCCAAGGCGCTGCGGGTCCTGGCCAAGAAGGTGCTCGACGTCATCGCCCCCGAGGTCGGCGAGGCCCACGAAGCCCGACGACTCGCCCAGGAGGAGCGGGACGCGGAGGCCGCCGCGACCCTGCGGATGCGCGACGACGGCCACGGCACCACCCATGGCCGGTTCACCCTGCCCACCTGGGCGGCCGACATGCTCCGCAAAGCGGTGCTGGCGAACGCGGCGCCGAAGCACCGCGCCGCGGTCGACGGTCACGCCCTGGACGCCACCCTGCCCTCCGCGCAGCGGATGGGACGCGGCCTCATCGACTACGTCACCCGCTACCCGGCCGACCGGCTCCCCGACGCCGGCGGCGTCAACGCCTCCGTCGTCGTGCTCCTCGACCTCGAGACCCTGATCGGCGGGCTCAAGGCCGCCCAGCTCGACACCGGCACCCGCATCTCCCCCGGCCTCGCCCGCCGACTGGCCTGCGAGGCCGGGATCATCCCCGCCGTCCTCGGCGGCGACTCCGAAGTCCTCGACCTCGGCCGGAAACGGCGCTTCCACACCAAGGCCCAACGCATCGCGATGGCTGTCAACCAACGCTTCCAGTGCGCCGCCGAGGGCTGCGACCGACCCGCCTCGATGACCCACGCCCACCACATCCGAGCCTGGACCGACGGCGGCAACACTTCGGTGGCCAACGGACTCCTGGTCTGCTGGCACCACCACAACCGCGCCCACGACACGATCTACGACATGCACCGGATGCCCAACGGCCAGGTCAGGTTCCACCGACGGACGTGAGGGTCCGGTCGTCCGCGACGACCGCCAGGCGCGGCGCCGCCGTACCGACGAGCACGACCCCCACCACCACCCACGCCGCGGTCAACCCCCAGCTGTCCGCCACGAGGCCGAGCACCGGCAGCGCCACCATCACCGCCGCCGTCTGCGCGAGGTGCAGCAGCGACTGGAAGCGGGCCAGCATGTCCGGCGGGGTGAGCCGCACGAAGACCGGCAGCGCGGTCGTCGTCCAGATCGCCGTGCCCGCACCGAGCACGCACCCGCCCAGCATCCCCCTCGACGCCGACGTCGCGGCAGCGAGCGCCGCCACCCCACCGACTCCCACGAGCGGGCCGACCACCCGCGCCCGGGCACCGAGCGGACCCCGCCACGACACCAGCCCGGTCACCACCAGCGACCCGGCGATCCACGACCCGGCCACCAGCCCGGTCTCCCCCGCGCTCCAGTCGTGCGACCGTCCGGCGAGCGGGATGCAGAGCATCACCGCCGGCAGCGCGCTCGCGGCGAGCGCGGACACACCGAGCAACATGGGTACGACGCCCGGCACGCGCCGCGCGGCCCGCAGCGCGGCCCGCACCGCCTGCACCATCGGCTCGGCACCGTCCCCCGGCGCTGCCGACTCCCGCGGCGGCCGCACCGCCCAGAGCACCGCGAGCACGAGCACGAACGACACCGCGTCCAGGCCGGCGGTCAGCACCAGCCCGCCCATCGCCAGCAGCAGCCCGCCGAGCGGGGGCCCGCCGAGCCGGGCCGCCTGCTGCGCCGCGCTCACCGTGGCCATCACCCGCGCCAGCTCGTCGTCGGCGGCGAACAGCCGTGGGAAGACCCCCTCGGCCGGCCGGCGCAGGGCCGCCGCGGTCCCGGACGCGACCGACAGCAGGCACAGCCCGGTGACGGTCACCCCGGTCGCCGCGTGCACGACGAAGAGCGTCATCACCAGCGCCATCGCTGCGTCGCAGGCGATCATCGTGCGGCGGACGCCGAACCGGTCCGCGACCGCCCCGCCGACCAGGACGAAGAGGCACAGCGGGATGCTGCCGAGCGTCAGCACCAGCCCCGCGGCGTCGGCACCGAAGGACGCGGCCGCCCAGCCGAGCGCGAAGAACGTCACCGAGTCGAAGAACGTCGACCAGGTGGTCCCGACGAGCCAGGCGCGGAACCCGAGCCTCACCGGTCCGGGCGGATCGGCATCACCAGCGCGGTGAAGCCGGGCTGGTCCGGTGACGACAGCCGTACGGCGTCCGTCGGGCCGGCCGCCTCGAGCAGCACCCGGGCACCCACGCAGGCGCCCAGCGCGCGGAGCAGCAGTGCGCTGCCGAACCGGATCGACTGCTCCTTGCCGCGCAGCACCGCGTCCAGCCGCGCCCCGTCCACCGCCGCCGACCCGTCGGCCAGGCCGAGGTCCACCTCCGAGCGACCCGCGGCGGTGACCGCGGACCCCAGCGCCGACCGGTCCACCAGCACGGCGGTCTCCGGCGGCGCCAGGTCGCCGAGGACGATCCGGTGGGCAGGGAACGCCCGGTCGCTGGTCGCGATCCCGAGCAGCTCGTCCCCGTCCTCGACGCTGAGCCGACCCTCGCTGGTCAGCACCAGCACCACCTCATCGAGCCGGTCCAGGCGGTCGGCCAGGTCGTCGGCCGCCGGCAGCCGCAGCACGGCCCGCGCCTCGCCGCGCACCTCGGGAGCGACGGCGACGGTACGGCAGGCCATCCAGTAGCGGTTCGTGGCCACCACGTCGAGCTCCGGGCCACGCGCGTCGAGCGCCACCGCCGACAGCGCCGACGCGGGGTCGCGGTCGGCGGCCACCCGGACCTGGCGCAGCGCGGCACCGACCGCCCGGGCGTCGACCCGCACCCGGACGACGTCCAGGCTCTCGACCTGGTCGACCATCGCGAGTACCGCGTCCAGCACCTCACGGGTCCGGTCGGCGTGCTCCGCGCGCCGGGCCGCCACCTCGGCGACCAGCGCCCGGGCCTCCTCCGGCGGCCCGTCCAGCACCGCCCGCATCGACTCGACCGGCACCTCGACCTCGCGCATCAGCGCCACCAGCCGGGCCCGCCGCTCGAGGTCGGGCGTGTAGTAGCGGTACCCGGTCACCGGGTCGGTCTCTGCGGGGGTCAGCAGGCCGCACTCGTCGTAGTAGCGCAGCGCGCTCGGCGGCAGCCCCACCGCGCGGGCGAAGGCGCCGATGGTCAGCAGCGGCTCGGTCGTCATCCGCCCACGGTCGGCCTTCAGGTGGCTCGAGGGTCAAGCCCGAACAGCCGAGCGGCGTTCTCCCAGCACACCGCGCGCAGCCAGTCGTCGCCCAGGTCGAGCCGGGCCAGCCCCTCGAGCTGGTGGGCGTAGGGGTACGGGATGGTCGGGAAGTCCGAGCCGAGCAGCACCCGCTCCCCCAGGTCGCGCACCCGGCCGACCAGCTCCGGCGGGTACGGCGGGAAGAAGTCGGTGAACACCATCGTCGTGTCCAGGTGCACCCGCTCGTGGGCCTCCGCCAGCTCGAGGAACTCCTCCCACTCCGGCGCCCCCATGTGCGCGACGACCGCGGTCAGCCGCGGGTGGCCCGCGAGCAGCCGGCGCATCGGCTCCGGCCCGGTGTAGGCGTTGCCCACCGGGCCCGAGCCGGCGTGCACCACCACCGGCGTGCCGGCCTCGGCGAGCAGCCCCCAGACCGGGTCGAGCAGCGGGTCGTCGAGGTGGAACTCCCCCACCTGCACGTGCACCTTGAAGACCTCGACCCCGTCGGCGAGGAGCTGCTCGACGTACGTCGCCGCCTCGGGCTCGGGGAAGAACGTGGCCGACCACAGCGACTCCGGCACGTCCGCCTTGAAGCCGCGCGCCCAGTCGTTGAGGTACGCCGCCACCCCCGGCTTGTGCGCGTAGGGCAGCGTCGGGAACCGGCGTACCCCGAACGACCGCAGCTGCTCGACCCGCTCCTCCGCCTCGGCCCGGTAGCGGATCGGCCACTCCCGGCCGATCTTCGGGCCGGCGATGTCGAACTGCCGCCACACCGCGCGCTGGATGTTCGGCGGCAGGAAGTGCACGTGTGCGTCGAAGAGGCCCGGGAGCCCGAGCCCGCGCCAGAACGCGGTCACCGCCTCCGCGTCGGAGGCGGTGGCGTCAGTCATCCATGCCCTTGAGCCGGCGGCCGATCGCCTGCTCCTTCTCCCGGTTGGCCTGGCGCTCGGCCAGCGACTGGCGCTTGTCCCAGGACTTCTTGCCCTTGGCCAGGCCGATCTCGACCTTGGCCCGGCCGTCGACGAAGTACAGCGACAGGGGTACGACGGTCAGTCCGCGCTCGTTGACCCGGCGCTCGATCTTGTCGATCTCGGCCCGGTGCAGCAGCAGCTTGCGCTTGCGGCGCGCGGCGTGGTTGGTCCAGGTGCCCTGGGTGTACTCCGGGATGTGCACCCCGTGCAGCCAGGCCTCGTGGTCGTCGATGTCGACGAACCCGTCGCCGATGGACGCCCGCCCCATCCGCAGCGACTTCACCTCGGTGCCCTGCAGCACCAGGCCCGCCTCGAAGGTGTCCTCGATGTGGTAGTCGTGCCGCGCCTTCTTGTTCTGCGCGACGAGCTTGCGCCCCTGTTCCCTGGCCATGACCAGGACAGCCTATTCGGGCGGTCCAGCGATATTCAGAGGTCGATGCTCAGAGGTACTGCATCGGGTCCACGGGGTTGCCGTTGCGGAGCACGGTGAAGTGCATGTGGCAACCGGTCGACCAGCCGGTCGATCCGACGTACCCCACGACGTCACCGCGCCCGACCCGGGCGCCCTGGGAGACGCGGTAGCCCGACATGTGGTTGTAGACGAGCGTGATGTTGGCGCCGTTGACCGTGCCGATGCTCACGTAGAGCCGGTTGCCGTAGACCTCGTCGTAGTACCTGCTGACCACGGTCCCCTTGGCACCGGCGTGCACCGGCGTGCCGCAGGCGGCGCCGAAGTCGGTGCCGTTGTGCAGCCCCCAGTAGCCGTAGATGGGGTGCCGGCGGTAGCCGAACGGCGAGGTCACCGGCCCGTTGACCGGCGGGGCGATGAGCCCGCCGGTGTCCCCGTTGTAGCTGTGGCCGCCGGCGGCCTTCGCCGCGGCGAGGATCTGCTGCTTGATCTTCCGCTCGCGCGCCTTGAGCCGGGCCAGCGCGGCGCGGTCGGCCTTGCGCGCCCGCATCGCCCGCTGCCGGGCGTCGCGGCTCTTGACGACGAGGTCGGCCACGGCCGCCTTGGCGTCCTGCGCCTCGCGGTACAGCCCCTGGACGACGTCCAGGTGCCGGGCCGCCTCGCGGCGCCGGTCGGCGACCTCGGCCTTCGCGTCCCGCACCTGCTTCTGCTGCTTCGCGAGCAGGTCCTCGGCCTCGTCGAGGTCGGCGTAGACGGAGGTCTGGTGGCCGACGACGGCGTTCTCGGTGGCCATCCGGCGCATCAGGTCGGTCGGCGACTTGGACTCGATGTACGACGAGAAGGCGCGCAGCCGCGGGTCGCCCTGGGTGTAGAAGCGGGTGACGGTGGCTCGGACCGCGCCGTGCTGCTGCTCGACGGCGAACTCACCCTCGGCCAGCTGCGCGGTGGCCAGCATCAGCTCGTGCCGGGCGCCGGTGAGCGCGATCTGCATCCGTGCGTCCTGGTCGCGGGCCTCGGCGAGCCGGTGCCGCACGTCGCGCAGCCGGCCGCGCGCGGCGGAGAGCTTGTCCAGCGCGGAGCGCAGGTCCGCGCTGGCCCGGCGCAGCGAGGCGCTGGACGCCTCCAGGTCGTCCTGGGCGGCGTCGATCTGCTGCTCGACCCGATGCTGCTTGTCCTTGAGGTCGTCGTCCGCGCGAGCGGGGACCGCCACGGTCGCGAGCACGAGCCCGGCCCCACCGAGGGCTGCGGCGGCCACTCGGCGGCGGGCGGCGCTGGGGAAGAAGCGCACCATTCAGCCTTGTGTGTGTTCGGGGAAGTGAACGCGTCGACCGTATGTGCTCGAACTCAGACTTTGATGTATTTGCGGGTCAGTAGGAGTGTCGGCACCACGGTGAGCACCGGACCGAGGATCGCGATGCCGGCCTGGCGCCACCCGAAGAGGGCCTGGAGGTAGTCCTCCCAGCCGATCCAGGGCAGGAAGTCGATGAGGTCGCCGAGCCCGTCGACGATCCCGAACTGCATGAACAGCGCGAGCGCACCCGCGGCCAGGGCCACGCCGACGACGGCGGTCACCAGCGCCTCGAGGAGGAACGGCAGGGTGATGTACATCGTGGAGGCGCCGACCAGCCGCATGATGCCGATCTCCTTGCGCCGGGCGAGCGCGGCCAGCCGGATCGTGTTGGCCACGAGCAGCAGCGCGGCCAGCACCAGCATCCCGGCCGCGGCCCAGGAGCCGTACTTGAGCACGTCGATGATCGTGTAGACCGGCTTGAGCTCCTCGCGCACGTCGCCGATGAAGCTGACGCCGTCCAGTCCCTGGACCGCGCTCTTGATGCCGTCGGCCTCGTCCGGGTCCTTGAGCGTCACCCAGTAGGACTGCGGCATGTCCTTGGCGGTCATCGCCGCGTCCTCGCCCTCGAAGTCGAGGTCCGGGTAGAGCTCCTGGGCCTTCTCGAAGGCCACCTGCTTCGACTCGTAGTGGTAGGAGTCGACCTCGGGGTTCTCCTCGATCGCCTTCTCGATCAGCGCCTTCTGCGGCTCGGTCACCTCACCGGTGCAGGCGTTGTTGCTCGGGTCGTCGGGCGTGCAGAGCCAGACGATGACCTCGAGCTGCGACCCGAGGTGGTCGGCGGTCTTGGTGGCCTGCATGTTGAGGAGCGCACCGATGCCCACGAGGCTGAGCGAGACGAAGAGGGTCAGGATCACCGCGAGGTGCATCGAGAGGTTGCGACGCAGCCCCTGCCGGAGCTCGCTGAAGACATAACGCAGCTGCATGAGGTCTGGGTGATCTCCTGGTCAGTGCTGGAAGCCGTAGGCGCCCATCGCCTCGTCGCGGACCACGCGACCGTGGTCCAGCTCGACGACGCGCTTGCGCATCTGGTCGACGATGCCGTGGTCGTGGGTGGCCATCAGCACGGTGGTGCCGGTCTCGTTGATCCGCTGGAGCAGGTTCATGATCCCGACCGACGACGCCGGGTCGAGGTTGCCGGTCGGCTCGTCGGCGATGAGGATCATCGGCTTGTTGACGTAGGCGCGGGCGATCGCGACCCGCTGCTGCTCGCCGCCGGACAGCTCGTCGGGGAGCCGCTCGGCCTTGTCCTTGAGCCCGACCAGGTCGAGCGTCTCCGGCACGGTCCGCCGGATCTCGCTGCGGGACTTGCCGATCACCTGCTGGGCGAACGCGACGTTCTCGGCCACGGTCTTGTTGGGCAGCAGCCGGAAGTCCTGGAAGACCGTGCCGATCTGGCGGCGCAGCCGGGGCACCTTCCAGCCGGCCAGCCGGTTGATCTCCTTGCCGGCGACGTACACGCGGCCGGAGGTGGGCCGGGTCTCGCGGAGCACCAGGCGCAGCGCGGTCGACTTGCCCGACCCGGAGGCGCCCACGATGAAGACGAACTCGCCCTTCTCGATGTCGACGGTCACCTGGTCGAGGGCCGGCTGGCCCGGTCCCGGGTACTTCTTGGTGACCTTCTCGAAGCGAATCACTGACCCGACAGTACGCGAGTGCGGCAACGTACATTGACCGGCATGCCGGTCCTGCGTCGCGTCCTCGCCGCCGCGACCCTGACCGCGCTCGCGGTCGGCTGCGGGGTCGCCCTCCAGGACCCGGACCCGGGGGCCGTGGCCGAGGACGACCCGAGCACGCCGCTCGCCTCGTTCGACACCTCGGCGGTGACCGTGCTGCGGACGGCGTTCTGCGACCGGGTGCCCGCCGACGCGGTCGAGGAGGCCCTGGGCGCCGAGCCCGAGGACGCCACCGAGTACGGCAACGGCGATCGGGTCCGGCTGGCCCGCGGGGTCCGCGACGTCGCCCACGAGTACGGCTGCTCGTGGACCGCCGACGGGGTGACCGCGTCGGCCTGGGTCTACGCCCCGCCGGTGCCGCGGTCGACGGCGGCGAAGTGGGTGCGGCGGGCCCGCGCCGACAACGGCTGCGACCAGGTGCCCGGGGCCCCGCCGTACGGCGCGCCCTCGGTGGGCCTGGTCTGCACCGGCGGCCGGTTCCAGCAGGTGTCCTTCCGTGGCCTCTTCGGCGACGCGTGGCTCACCTGCAGCATCCGGTCGAGCCGCGTCTCCGCAGGTCAGAGCCTCGACGAGGCGGTCGACCGGACCGGTCGCTGGTGCGTGGCGGTGGCCCGGGCGGCCGGGTCCGACGGGGCCTGAGCCGCCCGGTACCTGCCCGGGTACGCGCCCGACGGGGGCCGGAGGAGCACCGGGGTAAAGGTTTCCGGATAGCGGCCACGCCGGGGCGACGGGTCCCTAACTTCAGGTCATGTCGCCCCGTCGCCGCGTCGCGGCCGCCGCCGTCCTCGTCTCCACCGCGCTCGCCGGGGCACCGGCGCTGGCCTCCCCGGCGCCGGTCGCGGGGTCCGACGACCGGCCGGTGGCCCGCGCCGCCGACCGGTACGGCGTCAGCGAGGGCGCGCTGCGCCACCGGATGCAGGGCGACCCGGGCTTCCGCATCACGCCGTCCGGCGTCGCGCTGAGCATCGACCCGGCGCCGAAGGGGCCCCCCTCCCCCTCGATGGTCGCCAAGGCCTTCCCGCTCGAGGACACGTTCAAGCTGCACAGCAAGCCCGGGTCGCAGCGCACGATCTACCTCGACTTCGACGGCGCGACGGTCAGCAACACGATCTGGAACACCGACTTCGACGGTCCGGCGAACCCCGGCGTGCCGGTGCCCGCCGGCAACCACCCGGCGATGGACCTGGCCGGCAACGGGCCGGCGTTCTCCGACAGCGAGAAGCTGCAGATCCAGGACATCTTCCAGCGGGTCGCGGAGGACTACGCACCGTTCGACGTCGACGTCACCACCGAGGAGCCGCCGGCCGCGGCGCTCGACCGCGCCAACGCCGGCGACCAGGTCTACGGCACCCGCGCGGTGATCAGCCCGAGCACCAGCGCGGCGAGCGCGATCTGCCAGAGCCAGTGCGGTGGGGTCGCCTTCATCGGCGTCTTCAACCACTACGCCGGCAAGGGCAACGACGCGACCGGCCACCAGCAGTACCAGCCGGCCTGGATCTTCCCGCAGATGCTGACCCAGGGGAACCTGGTCAAGAACATCGCCGAGGCCACCACCCACGAGGTCGGCCACAACCTCGGCCTGGACCACGACGGCACGAGCACCCTGGGCTACTACGCCGGGCACAACGGCTGGGCGCCGATCATGGGCGTCGGCTACAGCCAGCCGATCGTCCAGCTCGCGCTCAGCGACTACCCCGGCGCCAAGCTCGGGGGCCCCGGCCCGGGCTCCGCGCAGAGCAACCCCGACGACGTGGCCACGATCGCCGCCTTCGGGGCGCCGCAGCGCGCCGACGAGCCCGGCACCTCGATCGGCAACGCCGGGCCGGTGCCGACCGGGAGCGCGTACATCTCCTCCCGCACCGACGTCGACTACTACGCGCTCGGCACCTGCGCGGGCAGCGTCAGCGTCGCCGCGAACAACGCCCCGGTGAGCCCCAACCTCGACATCGAGGTGCAGCTCCTGCGGGCCGACGGGACGACGGTCGCCGTCGACGACCCGGTCTCGTCCGCGGCCACCCTGGACGTGGCCAACGGCATGGACGCCACCGCGACCGGCACCGGGCTGCCCCCGGGGCAGTACTTCGCCCGCATCGACGGCGTCGGCCGCGGCACCGCCACCACCGGCTACACCGACTACGGCAGCCTGGGCGCCTACACGCTCCAGGTGACCGGGTGCAGTCCAGCAACGAAGCCGCGCAAGCCGCGGATCGGCAAGGCGAGCCCCGGCAAGCGCGGGGGCCGGCTGAGCGCCAAGGTCGCGTGGCGGCCGCCGTCGGGCACCACGAGCCCGGCCGTCGACGGCTACCGCGCGGTCGCCTACCGGCAGAACAAGAAGGGCAGGTACGTCAAGGTCAGCACCTCGCCCGTCCAGGGCGCGAAGGTCCGCTCGATCGAGTTCTCGACCAACGTCAGGGCCCGGCTGAAGTTCGCGGTCCAGGCGCACAACGCCCTCGGCTGGGGGCCGCTCAGCAAGCGGTCGAACGCGGTCCGGCCGCGCTGACGTCCCCGGCCTTCCTTAGGGTGGGAGGGTGCTGCTCCCTCCCTCGGCCCGGTCAGCCCTGCCCGTCGTCGCCGCCCTGGCGGTGGCCCTCCTCGGTGCCCCCACCGCCTCGAGCAGACCGGGCGCCGACCGCGGTGGCAGCGACGACCGGGCCCGGGTGAGCCGGCTGGCAGAGGTCAACGGGGTCGGGGTCGACCAGATGCGCCGGCTGCTCCGCGACCCGACGGTCCACCTCACCGACGAGGGCTACGCGTACGTCGTCGACCCTGCGGCCCCGCGCGGCGCCACGAGGCCGGCCCCGGCCCGGGCCAGGCAGGTGGCGCCGCTGAAGCGCACCTTCCGGCTGCACAGCAACCCGGGCGCGAAGCGCACCATCTTCCTCGACTTCGACGGCGCGACGGTCCGGGGCACCTCGTGGAACCGGTTCGGCGTCCGCAACGGCTTCCACCCCGGCTGGGACCCGGCCAACAACGGGCCCAAGTTCAACGCCCGCGAGAAGCGGATCGTGCAGAGCGTCTGGGCCCGGGTCGCCGAGGACTACGCGCCGTTCGCCGTCGACGTCACGACCCAGCAGCCGCGGGACGCCCGGATCCACCGCAACGGCCGCCGGGACAAGGTGTTCGGCACCCGGGTGCTCATCACCGAGAGCCGCCAGGCGTTCACGGTCATCTGCAACCGCGCCTGCGGCGGGGTCTCGTTCATCGGCTCCTTCGACCGCAAGGGCAAGGTGCACCGGCGCCAGCAGCCGGCCTGGGTCTTCCCCGCCGGCCTGCGCAACGGCACCAAGGCGGTGGCCGAGGCGGCCTCCCACGAGGCCGGCCACACGCTCGGCCTCGAGCACGACGGCGGCCTGTCCACGTCGTACTACCAGGGCCACGGCGCCTGGGCGCCGATCATGGGCGCGTCGTACTTCCGGCCGATCACCCAGTGGAGCAACGGGTCCTACGCCTTCGCCACCACTCACCAGGACGACGTGAGGGTCATCTCCCGCAACGGCGCGCCGTTCCGCCGCGACGAGGCCGGCGGGACGCCGAAGAAGGCCAAGCGCGGGCTGCCCCGGGGGACGGCGTACATCTCCCGGCGCACCGACGTCGACGTCTACCGGCTCGGGCGCTGCCGGGGCAAGATCAAGGTCCGCGCGGCCAACGCGCCGATCAGCCCGAACCTCGACATCCGGCTGGCGCTGATCCGCAAGGGCCGGGTGATCGCGACCGCGGACCCGCGCTCGCGCCGGATCAGCAATGACCGGGCCGGCGGCATGGACGCCACCCTGCGCCGCCGGGTCGGCAAGGACGTCTACTTCGTCGCGGTCGACGGCGTCGGGCGGGGCGACCCGGACACGTCGTACGACGACTACGGCAGCCTCGGCGCCTACCGGCTCACCGTGAAGGGCTGCTGACCCGTCACTAAGTTGGTGACGGGTCAGTTCTGGGCGGCCGCGCGCTCGGCGCCGCGCCGCCAGCGGATGCCGGCCTCGATGAAGCCGTCGAGGTCGCCGTCGAAGACCGCCTGCGGGTTGCCGACCTCGTAGCCGGTGCGCAGGTCCTTGACCACCTGGTACGGGTTGAGCACGTAGTTGCGCATCTGGTCGCCCCAGGACGCGGTGACGTCGCCGCGCAGCTCGTCGAGCTGGGCGCGCTCCTCCGCCTTCTTCAGGGCGAGCAGCTTGGCCTTGAGGATCACCATCGCGCTGGCCTTGTTCTGCAGCTGCGACTTCTCGTTCTGGCAGGACACCACGATGCCGGTCGGGATGTGGGTGAGCCGGACCGCGGAGTCGGTGGTGTTGACCGACTGGCCGCCCGGGCCGGAGGACCGGTAGACGTCGACGCGCACCTCGTCCTCGGGGATCTCGATGTCGTCGGTCTGCTCGAGCACCGGCACCACCTCGACCGCGGCGAAGCTGGTCTGCCGGCGGCCCTGGTTGTCGAACGGGCTGATCCGCACCAGCCGGTGGGTGCCCGCCTCGACCGACAGC
>Ga0164243_10012645_pt1 | contig 11939 bp, 9 predicted proteins | sample OricompcompostOP_FD_108781 | JGI IMG/M metagenome (GOLD analysis project Ga0164243, IMG submission 108781) | Organic Plus compost microbial communities from Emeryville, California, USA - Original compost - Organic plus compost (OP) | ecosystem: Engineered > Solid waste > Mixed feedstock >...
CGCCCGCCGGCTCGTCGAGCGGGGCGTCCGGTTCGTCCAGCTTTATTGCGGGTCGGGAAGCCAGTGGGACGCCCATCGCGACATCGAGGGGAACCACGGCCGCCTCTGCGCCCGGAGCGACCAGCCCGTCGCCGCCCTGATCACGGACCTCAAGCGCCGCGGCCTGCTCGACGACACCCTGGTCGTCTGGGGGGGCGAGTTCGGCCGGACCCCGATGAACGAGAAGACCGACGGCCGCGACCACAACCCGTACGGGTTCAGCATGTTCTTCGCCGGCGGCGGCGTCAAAGGCGGGTACACCCACGGGACGACCGACGAGTTCGGCCTCCGCGCCGTGGACGACCGGGTCCACGTCCACGACCTCCACGCCACGATCCTCCACCTGCTCGGCCTGGACCACCGCCGCCTGACCTTCCCGCGCGACGGCCGCGACGAGCGGCTCACCGTCAACGGCGGCCGGGTCGTCCGCGAGATCCTGGCGTAAAAAAGGGCGGGGCCGTTCGGTCGAACGGCCCCGGGTGCCCAGGACGAGACGGGGCGTATCAGCGCTTGGCCGTGCCGGTCTCGCTGTTGTTGCGGGCGATGCGGGAGGGGGAGCTGAGGTAGCAGGTCAGGGTCTGCGGGGTCGACTTCTCGGAGTCCTGGAGGCGGAGGCCGCGGCGGACGGTCCGTTCGGGCTGGCCGGGCTCGCGGATCGTGATCGCGAAGGCGCAGTCGCGGTCGGCGCTGCGGGAGACGACGTCCTTCACGAGGAGCGTGGCGAACCCGCGGGAGTCGATGTGCCGGGTGATCGGCTGGAACTTGCAGCCGGCGTGTGCGGGCTTGATCTCGACGTCACACCCCGAGCCGTTCACCGGCAGCCCGGCGATCGCCAGTTCGAGCTTGACCGTGTGCGCCTTCGTCCCCGCGCCGGGGCGTTCGGGGGAGGGGGCCGGCGGGTCGCCGGCGACGGCGGGGGCGAGCCCGCCGGAGAGCGCCAGGGTCAGCGTCAAGGTCAAAGCGGCCATCCATGACCTGCCTTGCATGCGTTTCCACTCCTTCCCTGTGTGCCGTGGCCCGGACCTCCGTCGTCGCGACGCGGGCCGGTCGGTCGAAGCGGGCGATCCTCCCACCCCGTCCCGGCGTCGATCCGCCGAGACTCGGGCCGGGCGCGCCGTCCTGTGCGTGCTCGGATGCCCTGAAACGATGGGAGTCGCGCGGTGTACCGGGGCGGGCGGAAAGTAACGCCCCCGCCCTTTTTCCGCAAGATCAGATCGCGACTTGACGATAACCCCACGTTCGGCGCCGCCCGCGGCCGCGCCCCGCGGTCCCGGTCAGATCGTCCGGCCGCCGTCGACGACGAGGACCTGGCCGGTGATCAGCGTGTTGCCGTCGGCCAGGAAGACGGCGGCGTCGGCGATGTCGTCCGGGGTGGCGGGGCGTTTCAGGGGGGTCACGGTCATCGCCTGCTCGACCATGTCCTGGTGGTCGGCCAGCCAGCGGGTCTGCACGGGGCCGGGGGCGACGGCGTTGACGCGGACCTCGGGGGCGAACGCCTTGGATAGACTCTTGGTCAGGGTGATCACCGCCCCCTTGCTCGCCGCGTAGGCGATCGAACTCCCCGACCCGGCGACGCCGGCCACGGAGGCGACGTTCACGATGTTCCCCCGGCGCGCCTTCAGGTGGGGCATCGCCGCCCGGCAGCCGTAAAACGTCCCCTTCAGGTTGACCTGGAGGATGTCGTCCCAGACCTGCTCGGTCAGGCCGTCGAGGTCGGTGTGAGGGACGAAATAGGTGGTCGCCGCGTTGTTGACCAGCACGTCGAGCCCGCCGAACGCCTCGGCCGTGGCCGCGACCAAGGCCCGGACGGCCGTGTCGTCCCCGACGTCCGCTTGGCGGAGCAGCACCTCGGCCCCCCGGGAGCGGACGCCGTCGGCGGTCTCCTCGGCCTCGGCCTTCGACTTCGAGTAGTTCACCGTCACCGCGTACCCGAGCCCCGCGAGCCGCCAGGCCACCGCCCGGCCGATCCCCGTGGCCGACCCCGTCACCAACGCGACCCGTCGCGACGCCATGCGCAAGAACCCCTCGGAATGGCGAAGCCCGGCGCCGCGGGGACGACGGGCCTCTGAGGACCGTTTGAATTTCGACCCGACCCTCTTCGCCTCAGCGCGCCCGGACGGCGGCCACGGCCGGCGGGGGCGTCTTGACGGCGGCGGTCGCCGTTTCGCCCGTCAGGGTTTTGGCCGAGGTCACCTGGCGCGCCATCGTGTCGACCGACGGCCCCATCCAACTCAGCAGGAGCGGCTGCGGGAAGACGCCGAGGGCGACCGTCAGGATCACCAGCGGGGTGGCGATCACGATCTCGCGCAGGTTCAGGTCGGGCAGCCCGGCGCAGTGCTCGCCCGGCTTGCCGAGGAAGACGCGCTGGAGGGTCCAGAGGATGTAGCCGGCCGTCAGGACCACCGCCGCCGCCGCCAGGATCGCGGGGACCGGGTGGTAGTTGAACGCGGCGAGCACCACGAACACCTCGGCGATGAACCCGCAGAGGCCGGGGAGGCCCATCGACCCGAAGAAGATCAGGAACGAGACCGCCCCGTAGAGCGGCATGACGTTGAACAGGCCGCCGAGCTTCCGCAGGTCGCGGGTGTGCGCCCGCTCGTAGATCACGCCGACCAGGAAGAACATGCCGGTCGAGGTGATCCCGTGGGCGATCATCATGAACATCGCGCCGTTCACCCCGTAGGCGTAGTACCTCGGGTCGGACTCGGACGCCAGCCGCATCACGGCCATGCCGAGCGTGATGTAGCCCATGTGGCTGACCGAACTATAGGCGACGAGCTTCTTGAAGTCGGTCTGCGCCATCGCCACGAGCGCGCCGTAAAGGATGCTGAACACCCCGAGCGCGGCGACGAAGTAGGCCATGTCGTACGCCCCGGCCGGCGCGAGCGGCCAGGCCAGCCGGACGAGGCCGTAGCCGCCGATCTTCAGGAGGACGCCGGCCAGGATCATGCTGATCGGCGTCGGCGCCTGCACGTGGGCGTCCGGGAGCCACGTGTGGAACGGGAACGACGGCAGCTTCACGCAGAACCCGACGAAGAAGAGGAGGAAGATCGCCCCCTGGACGCCGCGCCCGTAGTAGGTCGTCTGCGTGGCGATCTGCGTGAGCCTCACGATGTCGAACGTGTGGGCCGCGAAGCCCGGGACCGTGGCGTCGCCCGGCCAGAAGTAGAGGATCAAAATGGCGACGAGGATGAAGACCGAGCCGAACAGCGTGTAGAGGAGGAACTTGATCGCCGCGTACTCGCGGTTCTCGCCCCCCCAGACGCCGATCAGGAAGTACATCGGCAGCAGCATCACCTCGAAGAAGACGTAGAAGAGGAACAGGTCGAGGGCCATGAAGACCCCCATCATGCTGGCCGTCAGCAGTAAGAAAAGGGCGAAGTAGCCCTTCACGTGGCGGTCGATGTTCCACGACGCGAGACACGCCAGCACGGCCACGAAGGCGGTCAGGATCGCCAGGCTCAGGCTGATGCCGTCGAGCCCGAGGTAGTACTCGATGTGGAAGTACGGGATCCAGGCGCGGCGGACGACCAGGTCGGACTCGCCCCCCTGCGACGCATCGGCCCGGTCGACCTCGCCCCCGGCCTGGTCGACGACCAACTGGTTCCGCGACGCGCGGTCGGCCAGCGGCGCCGAGGCGCGGGAGCCGGGGGCGGCGTAGATCCCGTACGCCACCAGCGTCAGCGCGAACGTAACGATCGTGACCCCGAGGGAGAGCCCCTTGATCGTGGCGGCGGCGCGGGGCGGGATGAACAGAACGACCGCGGCCCCGGCGAGCGGGATCAGCCACAGCAGGCTCAGCAGAAGGTCGTCGCTCATGGCGTTGCCACCACCTCGTGATCGGGGACGACGGGTCGTGTGTGTGGGGTACGGTGATTCACGGGCGGAACGATCCCCGTCCGCAACGGTCCGGCCCGGTCCGGGCCCGGCTCAGCCGCCGCGGACCCAGACGAAAACGCCCGCGAAGAGGCCGATCAGGCCGACGGCGAGCACCATCAAATAGCTGCGGAGGCGGCCGGTCTGGAGGCCCCGGCCCCAGTCGCCGGCGGCGTAAACGCCGCGGGCGGTCAAGGTCACGAGGCCGTCGACCGCGATCCGGTCGAAGACCCCTTCGAGGCGGCTGAGCAGTCCCGTCAGGGCCGCGGCGCCGTTGACCACGCCGTCGACCGCCAGCTTGTCGAACTGCGAGAGGCCGCGGGCCAGGGCGAGCGTCGGGCGGACGAACACGAGGTCGTACAACTCGTCGAAGTACCACTTGTGGACGAGGAACGTGTAGACCCGGGGGAACCGCCGCGACACCTGCTCGGCCTTGAACCGGCGCCGGAGCGCGGGCGGCACCGGGCGGCCCATCACGACGGCCCACGACGGGGCGTAGTACGCGACCCCCGCGCCGATCCCCACCGCCGCGATCAGGAACGAGGCCGCCATCGCGTAGTAGTGCATCGACCAGAGGTCCTGGCCGCGGACCGGCTCGCCGTAGGTCAGCATCTGCTCCAGCACCGGCTCCCAGAACGGCAGGCCGAACGCCCAGGTCCAGCCGACGAAGACCGCGGGGACCGCCAGCGCGAGCAGCGGCCAGGTCATGATCGGCTCGCTCTCGTGCGCGTGCTCGACGGGGTTCGCGTGGTGGTGGTCGCCGTGGCCGTGCGACGGGGCGTGGCCGTGGGCGTCGAGCGCCTTATAACCCCTCGGCGTCCCCGCGAAGACGAGGAACCACATGCGGAACATGTAGAAGGCCGTGATCGTCGCCCCGACGGCCGGCAGCAGGAACAGCAGGATATGCTTCCCGCCCCCGTCCACCTTGAACACGCGGAAGAGCGCCGCGGCGAGGATCGCGTCCTTCGAGTAGAACCCGCTGAAGAACGGCACGCCCGAGATCGCCAGGGTCGCGACCAGCATCGTCCCCGCCGTGACCGGCATCTTCTTCCGCAGGCCGCCGAGCACCGGCATCTCGTACGTGTGCACCGCGTGGTACACGCTGCCGGCGCCGAGGAAGAGGAGGGCCTTGAAGAAGGCGTGCGTGATCAGGTGGAACAGCCCGGCCGCCCAACCGCCGACCCCCAGGCCGAGCATCATGAACCCGAGCTGGCTGACCGTCGAATACGCCAGCACCTTCTTGTAGTCGGTCTGCACGACGGCGATCGTCGCCGCGACGAACAGCGTGATCCCCCCCGTGTAGGCGATGTAAAGGAGCACGCCGTCGGTAAACAGCGGGTAGAACCGGCCGACGAGGTAGACCCCCGCGGCGACCATCGTGGCGGCGTGGATCAGGGCCGAGACGGGGGTCGGGCCGGCCATCGCGTCGGGGAGCCAGACGTGCAGCGGGAACTGGGCGCTCTTGCCCACGCACCCGGCGAAGACCCCGAGCCCCGCCAGCACGAGCGCCCAGGTCGCGATCTGCCGCGGGCGGCCGGTCACGGAGTCGGTCAAGGTCTGGCCGGTCTCCGGGTCGGCCAGCACGACGTACTCGGTGCCGTCCACGGTCGCCGTGCGGACGCGGCCGTGGTCGTCCCGGATCGTCCGGTTGATCTCGTGAATGTTGAACGTGCCGAGGCTCGTCCAGAGCAGGCCCAGGCCCATCAGCATGCCGACGTCGCCGACGCGGTTGACGACGAACGCCTTGTTCGCGGCGTCGGCGTTCTTCTTCTCCTCGTACCAGAACCCGATCAGCAGGTAGGAGCAGACGCCGACGAGTTCCCAGAAGATGAAGACCATGAAGATGGTCGCCGACGCCACCAGGCCGAGCATCGAGAAGCAGAACAGCGACAGGTACGCGAAGAACCGCGGATACCGCGGGTCGTCGTGCATGTAACCCATCGAGTAGATGTGGATCAGGGTGGCGATGAACGTCACCATCAGGAACATGACGACCGCGAGGTTGTCGAGGTAAACCCCCAGCGTGATCGTCAGCGGGGGGACGGCGCCGTCGGCCCCCTGATACCCCCCGAGCGAGACCCAGTTGACGCTGCCGGACCAGGCGAGCGGTTCGTGGCGGCCGGCGGCGTGCCCGCCCCCGGCGCCGTGGCCTTCGGCCGGCGGGGGCGCCGCGTGTTCGAGGTCGGCCGGGCCTTCCTGGGCGACGGCGTGGTGCGAGAACATGGCCCCGCCCGCGCCGGCGACGTAGGAGACGAACCCGATCAGGCTGAGCACGAACGCCAGGCCGATCGCGGCGGTGGCGATGTAGGCGTTCAAACGCCCGAGCCAGCGGATGCCCAGGATCTGGATGAGGAACGCGGCCAGAGGGAGCAACACGGCGGCGACGTAGAGACCCACCTGCCAGTGCATGTCGACGTTCCTCTCGGGGCGTCGCGTCGGATCGGGTGTGCGTCCCGGCCTACGGCGTTCCTCGACCCCGGAATCTCGGCCCGCCGCGACGGTTGTTACGCGGCGAGGGTCGGCGCCTCGGCCCGCCGGGCGGTCCGGGACGGCGCAGGGGATCGGGGCCGGGTTGCTCGGGAAAGTTCGTGGACTATGGCACACGCCCACGGCCAATGCAAGACCCTGCCCCCCTCGGGAGTTCCCGCGATTCCGAGGGCCCCCCGGGCGGCCCCGCCGGGTCGTCTTGCCAAGGGGGGTCGGCACGCCATACGCTGTGTCGTCGACCCGTGGCGGCGACCGTCGCGACCGCGCGACGGTTGCGACCGACCCGGGACGGGACCACACGAAAAATGCCCGCGCACCGCGGGCGGAGGCGAAGCGACGATGCCGACAGTGACGGTCGAAGGCGAAAAGTCGTTCGAGGTCGCGGAGGGGACGAAGCTCGTCCTCGCGATCGAGGACGCCGGGATCGACATCCTCCACCGCTGCGGCGGCAACGCCCGCTGCACGACCTGCCGCGTCCAGGTCGTCGCGGGCGAGTGCGGCCCGATGGGAGACCTCGAACGCGAGCGGCTGGCGCGCGAAGCGAGCCTCGGCCCCGACGTCCGGCTGTCGTGCCAGGTCCGGGTCCATTCCGATTTGACCGTCAACGTCCTCGGCCGCGCCGCCGCCTCGGGCGTCACCCCAGGCCCGCGCCCCGCCGACTGAGGCCGACCCGACACAACGCACGGGGCCGGCCGTGGCGCCCGGGGTCACGCCCCGGTCGGCACGGCCGGCCCTGTGTCGTCCGGCTCAGGGAAGGGGCCGGAGCCCCGCCCGATCACTTCTGCGATTCGGAGCACTTCTTGCAGCGGACGACGTAGCGGCGGAGCACGCTCCCGCACCGCTTGCAGGTGTGGGTCTTGGACTGACGCCTTTTCTTCTTGCGGGGTCGGAACGGCACGGCTCACCTCGTCTCGTCGACTTCGACACGTATTTCGACACGCCCCGGCCGGCGCGATCGGGCCGGGACCAAGGGACGCATCATAACCGATCGCGCCGGCGCGACGCCAGACCTGTCGAAACCGGCGGGCCTTCGCGCCTCAGGGCCCGTAATACCACCCCTGGCGGGCCTCGTTCATCGTCCGGATGTGCTCGGCGCGGTCGCGGAAGAGGAAGGCGACGGCGATCCCGGTGAGCGCCCCGCCGACGTGGGCCAGGTAGGCGACCCCGCCCGACTCACCCAGCCGGCCGATCGAACCGAGCCCCTCCCAGACCTGCATCACGATCCAGAGCCCGATGACCAGCAGCGCGGGCATCTCGGTGATGAACCGGAAGACCAGCACGCGCACCCGGTTGTGCGGGAACCAGATGACGTACGCCCCCATCACCCCGGCGATCGCGCCGGAGGCCCCCAGTGTGGGGATTACCGAGTTCGGGTTCGCCGCGATCTGACAGAACGTCCCGATCAGGCCGCAGGCGAGGTAAACGACGATGTAGCGGAGCGTGCCGAGGACCTCCTCGACGTTGTCGCCGAAGATCCAGAGGTAGAGCATGTTCCCGGCGAGGTGGAGCGGGCTGCCGTGGAGGAACATCGCCGTGAACAGGGTCACCCAGATCGGGTGAGGCCCGGGGGCGTGGTCGATCATCCGCTCGCGGGGCCCGCCCCGGCCCATGAAGACGACGGGGACCGGGCCGGGGATGTCGACGCCGTGCGTAATCTCGTACGGCGTCGCCGCGTAGGCGACGGTAAAGTCTTCGCCACGGTCGCGCTGAACGATGTACATGACGACGTTCAGAGCGATCAGGACGTAGGTCACGACCGGGACGATCCGGGTCTTTTCCAGGTCGCCGAGCGGGAGGACCATGCGGAGAACCCCTTTCGGCGCACGCGCATTGCGTCGCGGCGGCCGGTCGTCTCAAGCGGTGTGTGGGCGGGCCCCGGCGGCCGACAACGGGGCCGGGGGGACGACCGAAGACCGGTCCGCCCACCCGACCAACGCCTTCCAGGCCGCGGGGTCCACGGCGACCCCGTGCTCCTGCGCCGCGACCCGGCGGGCCTCCCAGGGTCCGGGGAGGAGCCGGCCGGCCGTCTCGTCCAGGCCCCGGATCGCGTCGGCCACGCGCTCGTGGAAGGTCGACAGGGCTTCCATCGCCGTCACCCCGAGCGCGGCGACGAGGTAGCCGTCGCCCGGGGCGAGCACGCCGGCCCAAGGGCCGATGATCGCGTCCACGGGGTTGACCGGGGGCGCCCCCTTGGCGCGCCGAGGCGCCTTACCGTCGGTCGGGCTCGCCAGCGCGGTGTCAAACACCACCGGCAGCCCCCCGTCGCTCGGGAGGGCGAGGGACCACGACGGCCCCGGCCCGAGGACCGCCCCCACGTACGGCCCGACGACCGCGATCTCGGCCGCGACGACCGCCGCAGGCCCGGGCGAGGCGACGTTCTCGACCCGGACCACGCCGACGCCCGTCTCGCGCGCCTTTTCCGTCGCGAGCCCGGCGACGCGGTCGAGCACGAGCAGGGGGACCCCCCTGCGGCCGTCGAACACGGCCGTCCCGCCCCGTTCGGCGACCGGAACGCCTTCCGCGCCCGGGTCGATTTCGCCCGACGCGATCCGGTCGAGCAGGGCGGGGAGCGTCGCGATGCCGAAAGGCGCGGCACCCGCCGCATCGAACCAGAGCAGGTGCGACGCCAGCGCCGAGGCCCGGGTCGCGGGGACTCCGGCCGCCGCGGCCAGCCCCGACGCGAACCGCCGCAGGTCGTCAAGCCGATAGTGCGCGATGCCCGCCACGCTCGCCCCGTCTCCTCGAACCGGACGGCCGCGGGGCTCCCTTAACTTCGGTCCATCGACCGCACGCCCCTCGGCCGCTCCTACCTTATCGGCAAGCCCGGTCCGACGCAAACCCCCCGAAGCCGCCGGCGCGCGCGCCCCCGGCGCCGGGACCGCGAGGCGCCTCAATAAGGCTCGGACCGCCAACACGTTCCGGGCGAACGATCGGGACGCCCGCGCGCCGGCCGTCGAGGGGGCGATCGGGGTGGAAAGGGGCCGGGGCGGTCGGCGGCGGACGGGCAACGTGGCGAAACGAGGGGGTCGCCTCAGACGACGAACCGGGGCGTGATCGGCCCCTGGGGCGGCTCGGGCTCGTGCCGCTCCCACTCGCGGCGGACCCGCGAGAGGCCGTACGCGAGCAGTTCGAATTCGTGGCTCAAGCGGCGGAGGACCGGCGCGTCGTCGCCCCCGTCGAGCGTGCTGGCGAGGTAGTACGACCGCTTGCCTTGTTGCTGATAATGGATCAGGTGGTCGGGCGAATCGGCCCCCTGAAGCTTGTGGATCGCCTCGGGATAAACCCCCGTCCAGAAGAGGGTGAAATCGCCGACGTGGCGGTGACACTCGCGGCGCCGCTCGGCGTCCGGGGCGGCTTCGGCCTCGGCCACCATGGCGGCCACCTCTTTGAGACGGCGACCCTGGCCGTCTCGGAGCCTCCAGATGACGTCGGACGGGACGAACGCGGCGAGCAGGTTGGCCACGTAGCCGACCAGCCTCGGGTCGCCGATCCCTAGCTCCGACATGAAGGTCTGTTCGGTGATGCCTCGGAAGAGGCGGTGGAGGGGATGCGATTCGGGAATGGCTCGCGTCATAACGGGGCGCTCCTCACCCGGTTCGGACACGGATCGTCGTATCGACTTCCCGCCTTGGACCACGTTTCATGGCCTTAGCAAATTTTACGCCAGACCCCCGGAACGGACAACTTGAGCCGACGAAGCGGCCCCGGTGGGCTTGAACCGTGACAGCGATCGTGGCATTATAGAATTTGCAAAAAGTAAAGAGATATCCCGAGATCGGGAACGGCCGTCGGGGGCGTTGTGTCGTCCGGCGCGTGTTCCGCGGGGCCGGGCGGGGCGGTTCGCAGGCGGGGCAGTGCCGGGATGGCAAGCCCTGTGCATGCCGCCGGAAGAGAGGACGCCCGACGGCACGGACGGTCGCCTTGCGGGAGGAGGGTCGGTTGCGCATCACGTTCCACGGGGCGGCCCGGCAGGTCACGGGTAGCGCCCACCTGCTGGAGATCGACCGCTACAAAATCCTGCTCGATTGCGGGCTGTTCGACTCGAACCGCCTCGAACCGGAGAGCCCCAACCGCCGGTTCACGTTCGAGCCCCGCGAACTCGACGCGGTGGTCGTTTCGCACGCGCACAACGACCACATCGGCCGGCTCCCCTGCCTCATCCGGGCCGGCTACAACGGCCCGATCTACACGACGCACGCCACCGGCGACATCCTCAGCGTCATGCTCCGCGACAGCGCCCGGATCCAGCGCGAGGAGCTGCGCAACGCCCACGCCCGGAACCCCGACGGCCCCGCGGTCGAGCCGCTGTTCGACCTGGCCGACGTCGAGTGGGTGATCGAACGGCTCCGCCGCCGGTCGTACGGCGAGCCGCTGGAGGTCGTGCCGGGGGTCAGCCTCACGTACCACGACGCCGGCCACATCCTCGGCTCGGCGCTGACCCAACTCGACTACCACGAAGGGGGCCGCGACCGCCGGTTCGTCTTCACCGGCGACCTCGGCCGCCGCAACATGGGGCTCCTCCCGGACCCGACCGTCATTAAAGACATCGACGTGCTGGTCACCGAGAGCACCTACGGCAACCGGGAGCTCGACCCGTACGACAAGCTGATGAAGCAGCTCCACGCGATCATCGCGCGGGCCGTCCGGCTCCAGAGCAAGGTGGTGATCCCCGCCTTCAGCCTCGGCCGGACCCAGCGGATGATCTACTGCCTCCAGGAGCTGTTCGCCATGCACAAGGTCCGGCCGATCCCGGTCTACGTCGACAGCCCGCTGGCGATGCGCCTGACCGACATCCACCGCGACCACCCCGAGGCCTACACCGAGCACGCCCGACGCCTGATGGACAAGGACCCGATGTACTTCGGCTCGAAGAACGTCGAGTTCTGCGCCACCTGGGACGACTCCCGGCGCCTGAACTACCTGCCCGGCCCGATGGTCATCATCGCCTCGTCCGGGATGTGCGAGGCGGGCCGGATCCGCCACCACCTCCGGCACGTCGTCGAAGACCCGGACAACGCCGTCGTGATCGTCAGCTACCAGGCCGAGGGGACCCTCGGGCGCAAGCTGGCCGAAGGGGTCGAGCGGGTCCAGATCATGGACCAGTGGCACGACCTGAACGCCGCCGTCTACGTCCTCGACGGGTTCTCCGGCCACGCCGACCGCAACGACCTCTCGTGGTGGTTCGAGCAGACCGGCGGCGGGATCGAGCACGGGTTCGTCGTCCACGGCGAGCCCGAAGGGATGGAGGCGATCACCCCCGTCCTCCAGGAGCAGGTCGTCAACCCCGTCGTCTGCCCCGAGCCTCTATCGAGCTTCGAGGTCTAACCGACGCCTGCCGACCCGCCCCCCCGGCGTGGGCGTTAGACGCCCACCCGCCCAGACGACTCCAGGGCGTCCGCCAGGCCGGCCACGAACTCGCCGACGTTCCGGACCAGTTCGGGTCGAGGCTGCTGACCCTGGGCGTCGGCCAGGCGGCGCACCAGGGCGCTGCCGACGATCAGGCCGTCGGCCACCGGGGCGAGCTGGCGGACGTGCTC
>Ga0164243_10012646_pt1 | contig 11938 bp, 13 predicted proteins | sample OricompcompostOP_FD_108781 | JGI IMG/M metagenome (GOLD analysis project Ga0164243, IMG submission 108781) | Organic Plus compost microbial communities from Emeryville, California, USA - Original compost - Organic plus compost (OP) | ecosystem: Engineered > Solid waste > Mixed feedstock >...
ATGCCTTTCATATCGATGTAATAGAGACGATTGGCAAAATACTGGGTAAAATCTACTCCAGCGGTGAATGCATTTCCAATCATTGCATTTCGCAAATGTTCTTCGGTCAGTTTCCGGTTTACCGCTGTCACCATCCCACCCAATAGCGTATTTCCATCCCAGTTTTTCTGAACCCGCGCAACGGTATAATTGGTTAGCGGTTCCGTCATTTCGCTATCGAATATATCATTACGTCTGACGTTCGAAAAGGTCTGTGCGGTAATGCTCTCCAGAAGTCCAATCGTGAGTCCGTTACGATTCGTTCCTGTCAATTTTAGGGCTCCGATGATCGGAATGAACTTAGGTGTACTCGTAAAGTTGTCAATGTTGTCGATTCCCTGGGGCTGGTAGGAGGGTATAGCACCGATCCTCCTTGAATAAAACATCATTCCCTCTTCGTTGTTGTCGAATTCCAAAATGTGCCTTCCCTCCAAAAAAAAGGGTCTCTTTTCCTCATAAAATACTTCATAAGCCGAAAGGTTCATCACGGATGGATCCAACTCTACTTGGCCATAGTCAGGGTTAACCGTTAAATCCAAAGTAAAATCCTGCAGAGCAAATTTGGCGTCGAGCCCCGCGTTTCCACCCCACTGACTACCTTTCTGAAAAGGACTTCTGGGTATTTGTGGCTCATTGATGTGTTTGGCCATGATGTAAGGCGCAAACTCCATCCCTCGGGGTTTGGGTAAATCGGTCATACCATGCATTTCTCCGAACGAAAAAACATGGCCGTTGTTCTTAATGGGGATCAAACTCCAGTTCTGAACCTCGTTATTTCGACGGATGATGCGCCTAACATGCAATCCCCATATTCCGTCTGTATTTTTTTGATTATATCTTAATTGGCTGAAGGGGATACGGAGTTCTGCCGTCCAGCTCGAATCGGCGGGGTTTACGTGGGTCCTTCCTTCCCAAACGGCATTCCAGCTCAGGTTGACGGAAAGTTTGTCCGTTACGGTCAGGTCTGTTTTATTCCCACCCAGGTTGATGTTGAATTCCGGGGCTACACGATAATCGTGATACGTATCAAATGCGATGCTGATTAGATCGCCGTTGCTGTTGTCATCCCTATTTCCGATGAAGGCGTTCATGGTCTCCGGGTGTTGGTCTTTGCAATAGACCCCGATATAGATGCTTTGATCGTCATAGAAAATTTTCATTCGTGTCCAAGACGGTGTGTATACACGTTCGAATGGAATGACCTGAGAAAACTTTTGCGACCATTGTCCCGTGTTCTGCCAGATATCTTCGTCTAGTTTTCCGTCTATTTTGATATTATCTCCGCTGAGTTTGGTGATATGATAGACCCGTTTATAGGCATCTTCAAAAGTAACCACCTCTTTTCGCTCGTCCTGAGCCCGGGAAAACAAATACGTAAAAGCGAAAATAACTACGCAGCAATATCTCATCATGTATTCTTCTTATAAATGGGAATCCTTCGCACGGCCCAAAAGTATAAAAATTAACGGCAACCGTATCTCTCAGGTTAAGGATAGGTGATATCGTCAGCGGTTGATAGCAACCGAGACGACCTAATGTGGCTAGGGAGGTGTCATCCACAAAGTCAGGGAAAGTTTCCGGTGGGTAGGCAGAATACCGGGAGGAGGAAAGAAAGCAACACCGGCATTTTCGGGAATGCCAATCTATGTAATCAGTGACGAAGAATCTTTTCCATTTTTCTCCCTTTTGCCAATTCATCAACCAGCTTGTCCAGGTATCTTGCTTTTTTGGTCAATGGATTTTCGATTTCTTCGATCCGATAACCACAGATTACGCCTGTTATCAGGTGTGCATTTGGATTCAATTTGGCTTCATCAAAGAAAGTTTCAAAAGTTACTTTCTCGTCGATAAGCTTTTGAAGCTTCTTGCCGTCAAAGCCAGTCAGCCATTCGATTACCTGATGCAGTTCCTCCTTTGTCCGGCCTTTACCCTCCACTTTGGTAACATAATGCGGGTATACCGATGCAAATGTCATTTCTGCGATTCGTTTGTCATGTTCAGGGGTTGTCTTCATAACCTATTATTTTTATAACGCTGACGATATCATACTGTGAAACGTATACAGTTAAATATATCGTCGCATGACTGTAAAATCAAAACTGTAAAACAAAAATAGCAATATTGATTTATCAACAATATGGAAGTTACATTTTCAATGCATCTACCCGCTGGAAAATTCGCCTTGCCTGTCTTTCGGATAAAATGGTTCCCCCTATACAATCGCTGCAAAACAAAGCCAACATTGCATCGTCCATAATCGTGCTTGGCCGATCCGGAGGTATCCCGTATTTTTGTGCGATGCGAAGTATAGCAAGCGTTGAAGAGCAGTTTTTAAATGAGCTGACACAGCTTTATGATGCCGGTGAGGCCCGGCAACTTTATTTTCTTCTTTTGGAAGATCAGTGGGGATGGTCTAAGCACGAGTATTTCCTGCGTAAACAGGAACTTATTGATGATGTACGAATCAATGGGTTGCTCGAAGCATTATCGTCACTAAAAAGGGCGGAACCCATACAGTATGTCTTAGGGTCTGCTTGGTTTAGGGGAATGAAACTAATAGTTGATCCATCTGTGTTAATTCCTCGGCCGGAGACCGAAGAATTAGTTCAACTGATTATCGATCAGCAACAGTTGATCGAAAGCGGTTGTCCCAGCATCATCGACATCGGCACCGGAAGCGGGTGCATCGCTATCGCGCTTAAAAGCGCCCTTCCTTGTGCTATACTGTATGCGTTGGATATCTCCAAAGACGCCTTGCAGGTTGCTAAGCAAAATGCCGACAACCATGGCATGTCCATTGAATATCTACAAGCGGATATTCTCGAGTGGGATGTGATTTTCCAAGCGGATCAACAATTCGATATCGTTGTTAGCAATCCGCCTTATATTACCGAACAGGAGCGACGTGAGATGCATCCAAACGTGTTGGCTCACGAGCCTCATTTGGCCCTTTTTGTCGATAATCATACTCCTTTGTTATTTTATGAACATATTTCCGCTTTTGCATTGAAGCATCTACGGCCAGGGGGAAAGCTTTATTTTGAAATCAACCGAAATTATGGCCTTGAGGTATGCGATTTGCTACGAAAAAAAGGATTCACGGATGTGCAGTTGCATCAGGACCTGCAGGGAGCTGACCGCATAATACAAGCCAGGAAAAGTTATCTGTGTAATGACGAAAATATTACTCATTGATTTAAAAGGAGTTGTTGGCGATTGAAAATTATCTGAAATTTATTTTGGACGATAAAGTCGATAATCCTATCTTTGCACCACTTTCCAGAAAAGGAAAAGCGCTCTTAAAAAGATTGATTCCGTAGCTCAGCTGGTAGAGCAATACACTTTTAATGTATGGGTCCTGGGTTCGAATCCCAGCGGGATCACTAAAAAAGCCTTCTAGAACACCTAGAGGGCTTTTTTGTTTAAATATTGTGCGGAAATTGTGCGATTCAAAACAAAAACAATAAAAAACGCCCGAATTCTCATCCGGGCGTAGCAACTAAAAGTAAAACTTCTAATCGCAGCAACGCGACAAATATAACCAATATCCGCATCATTTATCCGATGCTCTAATCTTTTTCCCTTTCCCTGTCAGGATCCTATCGGCGGAAACATTGTGTTTTTCGACCAGGTACGCAAGTAGGGGTAAGGGAAGTTCGCGTCCCGGTTCTCTCTTCAGTCGATTGAGGTTCGACGGGTCGTATTGCGTGTCACGGCAAAAAGCGGCGTAGCTGGGTATGGATCCGACCTCAAGCAGATGGTCCAGCGCCTCGAAAAACCGTTTATTAATCGATTCCTTTCTTATCATTCTCTTCATTCTGTTTCCATCGGTGCAGCTGTTCCGCCGATATCAGTACGCTTTCGCCCTTTTTCAAGGCTGATGTGTACGACGCCAGCTCCGACGGTTCCATGTATTTGATATGTTCGGCAAGCTGGAGGTATTCGTTAATGCGCTGGTGTATCAGCTTCTGAAGATCGCCGCCGCCGGTGATAACGTCACCTTCGCCGGTTATCAGCCAGCGGGCATTTACGTCGGGGAACGCGTCCAGAATCTTTTCCACGATTGCCAGCCCTGTAGATCCGCCTTCCTTGGTCACCCTGCTGATGTTCTGAACCGGCCAGCCGATCATCCGAGCAAAGCGGCTCTTGTTGCCGGCTGCTTTGATGTCGATCAGGTGCTGTATTCGAGTGTTGAGGGTCATTATTGATAATGCTAAAATTTTTCAGAGTCTTTTATAGTTTTGTCTTTGTCGATTTGATTTCTCATCGAGTCGACAGACGCTTTCATATTCACGTCGTAAATCATCGCAATCATATTATACCGTGACCCGGTGTCTTCCTCTTTGTAGCCAATTAATATCCGTTTGGTATAAAGGTTCCACGAATACTGCCACAGAATATTACCCGGCTTAAAATCAAAAAAAGACGGCCTACCCTCGTCGTTGGGCGGGCCGTATTTTTGACTAATTACCCGCATTAAATTGTCAGCATCCGCATACAGGTCAGTTTCTATAAAGTTAGCAGTTTGGGGGTGATTATCAATTAAAAGCAAGTAAAGCTTCCCGTCATTGTTGTAATGTGGGCGAAGTGTGTAATTTCGTTTTCCGATATCATGATGCATTGTCGGCATCAACTTTTCGTAATCTTGTTCGTCAATACCGAACGTTATCTTGTCATATACAATGTGAGAAGTTGACCGATACAAAGTGTCTTTGTCAACGGCGGACGATTCTAAATTCTCATCCTTTTCAGGTAATTGATCTGGAGTTGAAATTTGAAAATATACTACTACACATGCAATAAACGATAGTGTTGCTGACAAAATGATTTCTTTGCGCCAATTTGCTTTCCTCTGATTAACTTTTCCTTCCCTAGCAAGTGAGCCAACAAACACAAAGCTTGTGACTATCAATGTAACTATAAAGTAGACCATTTGAAGGAAGTTAGGTTAATAATTTGGTTTTTTAAGTATGTCAGTAAGCAGGCACAATCTTCGTATACGTTCCTTCTTTACATTCACAGGAGCGTATTTCGGCTTGTCTCTTATTTTTTCCAGTTGGTTGTCACTCCAAAGAATCACCTCATCTTCTTTTTCCGAAACAAGAATGCGCTTGAACATCCGGTAGTCACCCCATTCTACGTAATAAATTTCACCCCAAAGTATATCCCCTACGTCACTGATAGGACGGAGCACGCACCAGGATCCATTCTCGAGGGTTGGATACATGGAATGCCCGTAAACCGGTAATGCAAAGCTGTCTTTTGTGGATCCCGGAATATTAAGGTGCCCGATTATCTTAACGTCGTTCGGGTCATTGTATATCTCGATTGCAGATGCTGCAGTTGGGAAATTATACATTGGTATGCTGGTTTGGTTGCTCTCTACCTCGTTTGCTACGTTCTCGGGTCTTCCTGTATAAGCCTCAGACATAAGAGCTGATCTCAATGCAGAAACCACCTTTTCTTTCTTTATGTCGTCGTTCTTGGCAGCTTCAAATCTACCTATACTACCCAAAGGAACTCCCGATAGCTGTGCAAGCATTTCTTGTGTCCATCCCTTTTTTATCCTAAGGCTTTTAAGTTCGGCTCCTGTCATTTATTCAGAAATGAATAATTTTTAATTCCTTATAATCAGATTGTTAAGTGACTTATATTCAAAATCGAATAATTAGTCATTGATTTATTCAAAAATGAGGAATATATTTGCATCAATACAAAAGCAAACATATTAAAAAAACGCAATACGGACAATCACCTGATGGTAGGATTTAGCAACATACGGAATTCGAGACGCCCATACGCGGGCCAGATAGACAAAGGAGCCGACTTTTTTGTGGTGGACGGAATACTGTATTGCTCTCATGATTTTCGGACATGGACATGGCCGCATTTCCCAAAGCACATCGTCCGGATATTGAAGCGCGAGATACTGAAGTTCCCTGAAGCGATGAAAGCGTTGGCCGAATGGGAGAACCTGATGCCGGAAGATCATGTGCCGACATTTACAACCTGCAATCTTGGGGGGCTTGACGACGAACCGGATATCACCGTTGACGGCAAAGTTAACTATACAGAATACGTGGATTGCAAGCTACGGGGCACCTGCCGTTTTGAGGGCAAGCTTTGCCGTGCCCTGAAAGTGGAAAACGGCGTTATTTCCGGCGCTGAGATGGCTGTACTGAAACTATCCAACAAACCTATCAAGATCATAGCAGACGAGCTGTGCATATCACAGGAGACGGTTAAGTCGCACCTGAAAAGCATCAAGCATAAAACGGGCCTTCCCGACAAGACGGAGGTCGCAATTTTCGCATACAAAAAAGGATTGATAACCCAATAAGCAACAACCAGATGGAATTCAAAGAACCGATAGTAGTGACATGGTACGATATCCTGCTTGCCTTCAAAGAAGGGGAGGAAAGGTCGTACGACCCAAAGTTTGACAACGGCATACGAAGCGCGATATCAAGGCGCCTGAAGTATACCCATCCTCATATGGCTTTTACGACACGCTTCGGAGAGGAAGGAGGTGAGCGCAAGCTGTACGTCCGCCGCCTCTCTCAGAAAGAAATTACGCAGCAACAACAGTCCGCAGTAAGTGCCGGGTAATGTGCCCGGCACAAGTGGACACTATCAGAAGATGGAAATGGAAAATCCTTTCGATGTATTAGAACGCCGGATCAGTGGGGTGGAATCTCTGCTTCACAGGGTCATCAATCTGATGGAGGTGAAGTCGGAAAACGCGCCAAATCAGTCGATTGCGCACGACCGTAAAAAGCCCGCGACACGCGAAATAGCGGCCGAATATCTGGGAGTATCGACCGGCACCGTGGATAATCTGGTCAGGTCGAAACAGCTCAAGGTGTGCAGGGTCGGCAAGGCCGTCCGCTTCCGTTGGGAGGCGCTGGATGAATTTATCAATAAACGCAACAAGTAAACTTTTAATCGCAGCAACATGCAAAAATCAACACTACAGCCAATGGGGGTGAGAAGCTTATTCCCGTTGTCGCACAACAAGAACAACCCTTCGCTGGAAGGATTCGACGAGTGGAGGCGGTACATCAAGGACGAGGTCCTCAAGAATGAAAAGGTCAGGAAACTGACGGCGGGCCCAATTACTCTGGTGATGATGCCCGTCGAGCAACTGGAAGCCCTTTTAAATATGGAGAGCATGCGGCTACAGGCCGAGGCACAACTCGAAAGGGCAAGGGCATGAAACGTGTGAGCTACGATGCTTTGATTGCTTCCGGCTACATGGCCGAAAAGCTCGACAGGGACGGTAACCGGATTTACCGCAAGGGAAAGCTCTCAGTCTTCTATTGCGGAGAGATTGACCGTAAGTTCTACCTGAACCATCAATATCCGTTCGATTTTGAGGTGACCCATATGTACCAGTTGGAGAAACTGGAAGCCGTGATCAACGAGAATGGATTGATCCATTTGGAGGAGCCTATTCAATTCAATAACAAAAAATCAGCATAACGATGAATATAATTATAAAATCACTGACCATTATCAACTTCAAGGGGATAAAAACATGGAGCGAAAAGCTAAACCAATCTGTGTCCATTTTCGGGGCTAATGCGACCGGCAAAACAACCATCTTCGACGCATTCTGCTTCCTGTTGTTCGGTAAGGATAGCGTCGACCGGAAAGATTTCGAGGTAAAACCGTTGGACGGCAATGGAAATCCGAAACAACGAACCGAGAACGAGGTTTCCGCGGTATTGGATGTGGATGGCGAGGAGGTAAAGCTCCGTCACGTAATGAAGGAAAAGTGGGTAAAGAAAAGGGGGGAGGAGACGGCCGAGTTCACCGGTAACGAGCATCTGTATTTCTGGAATGACGTTCCGTTGCAGGCTGGGGAATACCAGGCGAAGATCAATGCCATCCTCCCCGAACACGTGTTCAAGCTGCTCACCAATCCGCTTTACTTCAACTCCATAAAATGGCAGGATCGTCGCGCCATCCTGCAGGAGCTGGCCGGGGAGATTACGGATGCCGATCTGATCAAGATCAATCCGGATTTCGCAAAGCTGCTGGAGCAACTTTCCGGCAAATCATTGAAAGAGTTCCGCGCGCAGAATGCCGCGGAGAAAAAAAGATTAAAGGACGAGCTGGCCATGATCCCCGCACGGATAGACGAGCTGGAACGGTCGAAGCCACAACTCGAGGATGAAGCCGAGGTGGTTGCCGAAATTGAACGTCTTCAGGCGGAGTACGACCGGATTGAAAAGCAGATTGAGGATGTTAATGAGGCTCAGAAAGCGGACAATGAAGCGGTACGTCAACTCATCCAACGCAAACATACCTTGGAAACACTTAATCAGGGCATCCGCGCCAAGGTTACGCAGGAATACAACTCCGACGTTATTGCTTCGGGAAGCGCTGAGGATGATCTTTCCGAAAAGATCCGTCGCCGGAAATCCGAACTCGGTGAAATCGAAGGAGCTCTGAACAGGCAGAAATCGCGTCTTTCCGCGTTGGATACATCACACGTAGACCGGATCCGCAGAATTGAGCGGGACAGGACGGAAATTAACGATCGCATAGCCTCGCTTCGTGCGGAATTTGAAACGGTGAATGCAAAGGAGATCAATCCTGACAGCCTTGTTTGCTCGGAGTGCGGCCGCGAACATGAAGCGCATAACATCAGCGACATCGTGGCCAAATTTAGTGAGAATAAGATCAACGAACTCCGAACCATCAAGGAGAGGGGAGATGCCCTTAAAGCCGATATGGCCAAGCTTAATGAGGAACTTTCGGGTGCAGAAACCCAACTCGCAACCGAAAAGCAAACCCTGCAAAAAACCATCGATGACCTACAGGCACAATTTGATGTGCACAACACGGAAGTCAATGGGCTAATCTCTCAACTCGAAGTTGTGAAAGAAAACAAGTCACCGATCAAGTCGGTGGCTGACCGCCTGAAAGAACATTCTGAGTATAACACCAATATCGACAAGATTGCCGAGGTCGACAATGCTCTTACGAATCGCCCCGGCATCGATATCGGCGACCTACGTACGAAAAAGGCGCTTGTTAACGCTGATCTTGATGCAGCCAAGCGCAAGCTGCTCGGCAAGGACCAGATCGCTAAGGCCGATCTCCGTATCGACGAACTGAAAGCCAGTGAAAAGACGATGGCGCAACAGCTCGCAGCAATCGAGCGTCAGGAATTCGTCGCAGAAAGCTACGAGAAAGCGAAGTCCGAGGAATTGGAACGGCGCGTGAACGGGATGTTCAAGTATGCCAATTTCAAGCTTTTCAACCAGCTGATCAATGGCGGGGAGGAGCCTACTTGCGTGACTACGTACAAGGGCGTGCCGTTTCCGGATCTGAACAATGCCGCCAAAGTGATGATCGGGATCGATATCATCAATACGCTTTCCGCGTATCATGGTGTAACGGCTCCGGTTTTCCTTGATAATCGCGAATCAGTCTCCCAGATACCCGATACCGCCGCCCAGGTAATCAATCTGATCGTTTCACCGGAAGATAAGGAATTGAGGGTAGCGTAGTGGCGAAAAAAGTCGCACCATATAAGCGGGTACCACTGGTTACGTGCAGCGGTTGCATCTACCAGCGCATCGGTAACCATCCGGCAATAATGTGGTGCGACAAAATCAAGATGCCCATGCCGACATCGACTTACAAACAATGCATTCACAAAATCAATAAGCAACAATAAAATGAGTACACAACAGCAGCAACAAACAGGGGTACAGAAAGCCCCGCAATTAACTCCTAGCGAACGGTTCAAAGCGGCCGTAATGAAGGAGTTCGCCGCTACAGTCGGTGACGTGACGAAGGTTACGAACTTCCAACAAAAAATTATCCAGAATTACTTTATCAAGCTGGATATGGTGTTGAAGGCCGCAGAACTTAAGCGTATTGAAAAAAACGGCAAACTTCGCGAAGAGGAGCGAGACACCCTGGAATTCAGCTGGACTAATGTTAATATGACCCAGCTTGCCTTGGACGTGATACCATATTCCATCATTGGTCTTGATCCACTCCAAAAAAACCACATTAATCTGATACCCTATAAGAATACCCGCACGAATCAATACGATATCACCTTTATGATGGGATACGACGGGATAGAGTTGAAGGCACGGAAGTATGGGTATGAAGTACCGGACGATGTAGTAGTGGAGCTCGTATACGAAACTGACAATTTCCGCTTGATTAAGAAAGATTTGAATAATCGGATTGAATCTTATCAGTTCGAGCGGCCAGAACCGTTCAACCGTGGTAAAATCGTCGGAGGTTTTTATGCGCACGTGTTTTACGATCGACCCGAAAAGAACGTCGTAAAGGTGTTTTCTAAGGCAGATATCGACAAGCGTAAGCCAAAATACGCATCAGCCGAATTCTGGGGAGGCGAAAAAACTAAATGGGTCAACGGCAAGGCATCCGGCAAAGAAGAAGTTGAAGGATGGTATGAGGAAATGGCATGGAAAACCATTAAGCGAGCCGCTTATGATGCGATCACGATTGATAGCGAGAAAATCGACGAACATTACCTGAAAGCCTTACAAGCCGAACGGGAGATGGACTCCGACCCGGTTACTTCGCGTGTCTCCGCGGACATTAATCAAAACGCTAACCGCAAGGAAATGTCGTTTGAGGACGCTCAAGTTTTAGAGGATAAACAGGCGGAACTGCCGCCAGCGACCGAAAAGGTGACGGTGGTGCCGCCTTCGCAACGGCCGGAAAAACAAACGGCAGCCAAACCAAATCAGAATCCGGCTGCTGGAATGCAACCATCATTCAGCTTTGACGACTAAGCAATGCGGCTGCACATCATAGGTTCGTCATCGGCAGGTAACTGTTATCTCTTCACCGACAATGAGGGACATACCCTCATTGTTGAGTGCGGGGTCCGATTCGAGATAATCAAACGAGCGCTTGACTTCGATATGTCGCGGGTGGTGGGTATTTGTGTGACCCATGAACATGGCGACCATTCCAAAGGCGTCGCTGGCGCGGTAGGCGCGGGACTGGATATCTGGGCCACTGCCGGCACACTGAGGGCATTCGGCTTTCACAGCTATCGGTTTAATCCCATGAAGATCGGTATCGTTCACCACATCGGTCCATTCGCTGTGATAGCGTTTGATACGCACCACAACACGACCGAGCCGTGCGGGTTCCTTATCCGTCACCCGGAAATGGGTACGACGCTGTTCCTAACCGATACGACGTATACGGATTATCGGTTCGACGGCCTTACGAACATCCTTATCGAGGCCAATTACAGCCAGGACATCATCGACACCACACTTGCAGATAAAAAGTTCCTGCGTGACCGAGTTATAAACGACCACATGTCCGTCGAGACTTGTATCAGCACCCTTCAGGCGAACGATCTACGCAAGGTCAACAATATTGTGTTGATCCACCTGAGCGACCGAAACAGTGATGCAAGGCAGTTTCAGACGATGATCGAGAAAGCAACCTGCAAGACGGTCACCGTGGCCACGGCAGGACTTATAATCAATAATTTCAATTCACACCCTTTTTAATCACAGCAACAACAATGTCACATTTTACGGTAATGGTAATCGGGGAAAATCCCGAAAAACAATTAGCTCCATATCAGGAGAACAACATGGGCGATTGCCCTAAAGAATTCTTAAGGTTTCACGATACTGAAGAGGAGTACCGAAAAAGCTACGGAACCGACTATTGCAGAAAGGTAGTAATGCCAGACGGAAGGCTGTTGAGTACGTGGGACGAAGAATTCCGTGTCAAAGGTATAGGTATAGGGTCAGACACACATAAAGTCCCCGACCACCTGGAAATAAGGGAAATTCCTGTGAGCGAATTATACCCTGATTTCGAACAGTACATGTCAGATTATTGCGGTAGTGAGCGCAATGAAGATGGCAGA
>Ga0164243_10012648_pt1 | contig 11937 bp, 18 predicted proteins | sample OricompcompostOP_FD_108781 | JGI IMG/M metagenome (GOLD analysis project Ga0164243, IMG submission 108781) | Organic Plus compost microbial communities from Emeryville, California, USA - Original compost - Organic plus compost (OP) | ecosystem: Engineered > Solid waste > Mixed feedstock >...
TGGATGAACGCCTGGATGTACTTTTCTCGCTCGGCCTTGGTCTCACGAAGCCCGCGAACGATTTCATAGTAGGTTTCGGGGTCCAGAACCTTGAGCGAGAGGTCTTCCAGTTCGTTCTTGATCGCGAACAAGCCGAACCGGTGGGCCAGCGGAGCAAAGAGGTCGCGCGTCTCGCTCGCTACTTTGAGTTGCTTCTGCTTGGGAAGGCACTCGATGGTTCGCATGTTGTGCAGACGATCCGCAAACTTCACCAGGATCACCCGGATATCGGATGCCATGGAAAGCATGAGCTTGCGGACGTTCTCAGCCTGGCCAAGCTCCCGGCTATCGAACACGCCCTTGATCTTGGTGAGGCCGTCGATGATCGTCGCCATGGCCTCACCGAACTCCTCCCGGATGAGGTCGAGGGAGAGTTCCGTGTCTTCTACGACGTCGTGCAGGAGCGCCGCCGCCACAGTGAGATCGTCGAAAGCAACGTCTCTCGCAACAATGGTTGCCACTTCCAGTGGATGCGCGATGTACATCTCCCCGGAAGCGCGGCGGTCGTTCCGGTGTGCCCAGTAGCCCAACATGAATGCCCGCCGGATGAGATCCTCGTCTACCGTCTGGAGGTTCTCCCGGCAGATTGCCAACAGGCCCTGGAGCTTCTGCACATACTCCGGTTCGACCTGCAATTCGGTGGGTTGTAATATGGCGGAGGCTTGAATCATGTAATGGGTTCTACTGGGCTTACACTATCTGCATGATGTTTAACTCCTGCAATTTCGCCAGTTCCGTTACCATAGCCGCAAGAACGGATACAGGCGATGCGCTTGTTCTGGCCGGAACAGCGTATGTGCGAGGAAAGACACCCACGGCGTTCAGCCTCATTCCAGCTGGGCGCCGTGCACCTACAGTATCGCACATTTTGCAGATTACCTCTTTGCCGTCTACAGAAAAAGAAGAAGGCACCGCCTGTACCGGGGTGCCTTCTTCAGCGTGTCAAAGCCTGATAATTCCGGGCGCTGACGCTCAGTCCTTCTTCTCCTCGTGCGGCGTATCCGCTCCCTCGCCTCCGGTATCGCGGGCTCCTTCCGCCGGATCCTCCGGACCCTCATGGGCCGCTTCGCGCGACTCCGTCCAGGGCTCTTCGGACGACGGCGTAGAGGCGGGATTCGGTTCGGCCACAGGCTCCAGAGGCTCTTCCTCCGGTTCGGGCGGCGTCGCCTCGGCAGCAGGAGCCGGGGTTGCGGCAGCCTTCGCAGCCGCACCGGCCTGAGCAGCTCCACGGCCACCACCACCGCCACGGCGTGTACGGCGGCGGCGCGTGCCAGCGGCACCACCCGGCTTCACGTCGTTGTAATCGACGAGTTCGATGACAGCCATCTCTGCCGCGTCCCCCGGGCGAGCACCGAGCTTGATCACTCGGGTGTAGCCGCCGGGGCGATCGACGATCTTCGGCGAGATCTCTGAGAACAGCTCGGAGACGGCGTACTTGTCCTGCAAGTGCCGGAAGACCTCACGCCGGTTATGGATGGTGTCCTCCTTGCCGCGGTTGATGATTGGCTCTACGTAGACGCGGAGCGCCTTTGCTTTGGAGAGCGTGGTCTTGATGCGCTTGTGCTTGATGAGCGCTGCGGATAGCGCCGCCAGCGTGGCCTTACGATGGGCGTGGCTCCGCGCGATCCGATGTCGTTTTAGCTGGTGTCGCATTGTTTTCAGTCTCTTCGACGTTGCGGGCTCATAGATTGCAGGCTACAGGCGCGTCGGGTCCGCCAGCAACATGTAACCCGTCCCTCGCAACCTCATCAGGTTCTCTCCAGGTATTTGTCCACGTCCATGCCGAAATGCAAGCCGCGCTCTTCGAGCACCTGCGCCAGTTCCTGGAGCGACTTCCGGCCGAAGTTCCGGAACTTCAGCATCTCCGACTCCTCGCGCCGGACCAGGTCGCCGATGTTCTTGATGTTTGCGGCTTTCAGGCAGTTGTGCGCACGGACTGACAGATCGAGTTCGTCCACGCTCTGGCTGAGGAGTTCGCGGACGCGCTGTACCTCGGCGTCCACCTCCTTCTCCTCCACCGTCGGCTGCGGCTCCGTGTCCATCTGGATGAACAGGTTCACGTGCTCCCGCAGGATGCCGGCTGCCTGGGTCATGGCATCTTCGGGCGTGATCGAGCCGTCCGTCTTGATCTCCAGGGTCAGACGTTCGTAGTCAATACGCTGGCCGACGCGCGTCTGTTTAATCGTATAGTTGACGTTCTTGATCGGCGTGAAGATCGAGTCGATTGCGATAACGCCGATCGGATCGTCGGCTTGCTTGTTATCGTCGGACGGCACGTAGCCCCGTCCCCGGCCCATGCGCAGCTCCACGGAGATCTGAGCGCCGTCGGAAAGCGTGGCGATGTGGTGATCCGGGTTCAGGACCTCGTAATCGTTCGTTGCCTTGCCGATGTCACCCGCCTTCCATTCGCCGGGCCCACGGAGCGTCAGCTGAATGTTGCTGTCGAGCGTGTCATTCGCCTTGAAGCGGACGCCCTTCAGGTTCAGGATGATGTCGGAGACATCTTCCGTCACGCCCGGGATCGTGGAGAACTCGTGCTGGACGCCGTCGATTTTTATGGCCGTGATGGCCACCCCCTCCAGAGAAGAGAGCAGCACGCGGCGCAGTGCGTTGCCAATGGTGACGCCGAACCCGCGCTCAAGCGGCTGAATTACGAAGCGTCCATCGGTATCCGTATTCAGCTCCACCTGTACGCCATCCGGCATCTGAATCCCGTAGTTGTTCATATCTTTATATCAATCAGTAGACTCGTTGGCCGTGCAGTGCGGGCATTTCCCGTACCCGGAGTAGCGTGCCCGGTGCTCGGAGGCTCACCGTCAGCGGCAGCCAGGCTCCGTGTGCTTACTTCGAGTACAACTCTACGATCAGCGTTTCACGGATATTCTCCGGAATATCCTCACGGTTCGGCATGTCCAGAAACTTGCCGCGCATCTCCCGCCGATCCACTTCCAGCCAGGGAAACTGGCGCCGGTTACGCGAGGCCGATTCCTGGATTACCGACAGATTACGGCTCTTCGGACGAATCGCCACGATATCTCCCGGCTTGAGCTGATAGGACGGAATATTGACCACGATGTCATTTACCATGACGTGGCCGTGCGTTACGAGCTGGCGAGCCTGGCGGCGCGTGCGGGCGAAGCCGAACCGATACACCGTATTATCCAGACGAGCCTCTAAAAACTTGAGCAGGTTCTCACCTGTGACACCCTTCTTTCGGCTGGCCTTTTCGAACAGGTTACGGAACTGGCGCTCCAAAAGGCCATACGTATACTTGACCTTCTGCTTTTCCTTCAGCTGGAGCGCGTACTCGCTCTCTTTGCCGCGCCGGCCGCGTCCATGCTGACCGGGTGCATAGGGTTTCCGCTCCAGTGCCTTGCTCGGACCAAAGATGGGTTCCTTGAACCGCCGTGCGATCTTCTGTTTGGGGCCTCTGTATCGGGCCATGGGTCTGTATCCTCTCGTTTGTTAGACGTAAACAAACGTACGGACGCCCCGAATATCGGAGACGTCCATAGCCGGTGCTTATACCGAAACGCAAGAAGCAAAGCGCGTGGCGCAGAGCAGGCGATGCCGACCACTCTGTGCGTTGCTCTTTGCTCGATGCCGCGTCACACGCGACGGCGTTTCGGAGGCCGGCAGCCGTTGTGTGGTATTGGAGTAATATCGCGAATGGTTGCGATTTCGAGTCCGGTGGCAGACAGCGCACGGATAGCGGATTCGCGGCCTGAGCCCGGACCCTTCACGTACACGTCGACCCGGCGCAGACCGAGATCATAGGCTTCCTTGGCCGCCGCCGACGCAGCTACCTGAGCGGCATACGGCGTGTTCTTGCGGCTGCCCTTGAACCCCATCTTTCCGGAGCTCGCCCACGAGATCGTGTTCCCGTACTGATCCGTGACGGTCACGATTACGTTGTTGAACGTAGCGCGGATGAACGCCTGCCCGTTCGACTCGACGATGACGTTTTTCTTGCGGGTGGTGCGTGCGCCGGCACGGCCTGCGCCTCCCCTCCTCGGTGCTTGCTGTTTTGCCATTCTTGTATTTAGCTGTCAACTGCCAGCCCTCAGCTAATTTAGCCCACAGCACAATAGAAATGCTGATGGCAGATAGCTGATGGCTGGTAGCCCCTTTACTTACTTACGCGGTGCCTTCTTCTTACCGGCAACAGTTCTACGACGTCCTTTACGCGTACGGGCGTTCGTTTTCGTACGCTGCCCGCGGACCGGGAGGCCGCGCCGGTGCCGCAGCCCACGGTACGAGCCGATGTCCATGAGCCGCTTGATGTTCATCTGGACCTCGGTACGGAGCTGGCCCTCTACGAGGTACTCCTCTTCGATGATCCTACGAACACGCCGGCTGTCTTCCTCAGACCAATCGCCAGGATGCGAGTTGGGGTCAAGACCGGCCTTCTCCAGGATCTCCTTCGCGCGCGAGCGTCCGATACCATAAATCGCGGTCAAAGCGATCTCCGCACGCTTCTGGTTCGGTACGTCTACTCCAGCAATACGTGGCATACTCTCAATTGCGGATTGGGGATTGCGGATTTCGGAGTGATCGCGAACGAAGTTTCAATCCGCAATCTGAAATCGACATTCCTGAATTCTATTACCCTTGGCGCTGCTTGTGCTTCGGGTTCTTCTTGTTGATGATGTAGACGCGGCCCTTACGACGGACGATCTTGTCGTCGGCACTCCGCTTCTTGACACTGGCTCTAACTTTCATGGACGGAACTCGTGTATAGGAATCCTTTGATCTTGCCGGACGTGGCGTAGCCGCTGAATTACGCGAGTAACGAGAATTTGTTCATCACCCTCGATTCTACGCAAAGTCTTCACCGGAAGTCTCCCGGCTTACTTGTACCGGTAGACGATGCGTCCCTTACTCAGGTCGTATGGTGAGAGCTCGACTTTGACGCGATCACCGGGTAAGATCTTGATGAAGTACATCCGCATCTTGCCCGAGAGCAGTCCGAGGATCTCGTGCCCATTTTCCAGACGCACCCGGAACTGTGCGTTGGGCAGTGCTTCAACGACTTCTCCGTCTTGCTCAATGGCCGATTGTTTCGCCATGGGGTGCGTGATCTTTATAAGGTGCTTCTACGATTTCTTCTATGTATTCGAACGTGCTGAGAATTTCCGGTTTTCCGCCGCGAACTACCACCATGTGTTCATAGTGAGCGGAAGGTAGTCCGTCAGCAGTACGGATCGTCCAGCCGTCCTCATCTGTGACAACCTCATGCGTGCCGAGATTGATCATCGGCTCGATGCAGAGCGTCAAGCCTTCCTTCAACTTCCGCCCGGTACCCTGCCGACCATAATTAGGCACCTGAGGTTCCTCGTGCAGCTTGCGCCCGATACCATGCCCCACCAGCTCCCGCACTACGCCGTACCCATGCGACTCGCAGTAGCTCTGCACGGCATAGCCGATATCGCCGATCCGGTTGCCCGTCACGGCCTTCTCGACCCCCTTGTAGAGGGCTTCATACGTCACGCGACAGAGCCTGGCGTGCTCCGGTGAGATTTCCCCCACCCCGAACGTATAGGCGCTGTCTCCATAGTACCCTTCCAGTAGCACGCCACAATCTACGGAAATCAGGTCACCCTCCTGAAGGACATAGTCACCCGGAATTCCGTGCACCACCTCGGCATTCACCGAAATGCATAGCGTCTTGGGGAAAGTAAGCCGGCCTACTTTGTATCCCTTGAACGCTGGTGTAGCATTGTGGCTGCGTATGAAATCATCCGCCACCGCATCGAGCTCCGCTGTGGTGACGCCCGGCTTGATGTACTTAGCGACTTCTGCCAGCGTACGCCCTACCAGATGCGCACTCTCCCGCATCCGCTCTATCTCTCGCACACTCTTCAGACTGATCATGGAGCGAAACACTGGTTCAACGTCGTTAGCTCGCCGGACTACATGCGCCGTCCACGTACCCGGCCACTCTTCATGAAACCGTCGTAGTGCCGCATCAGCAGATGGCTCTCGATCTGTTGCAGGGTATCGAGGGCAACACCTACCATGATGAGGAGCGACGTACCACCGAAGAACATGGCAAAGCCCTGAGTTACGCCGGCCCGCTGTGCAAACACAGGCAGGATCGCGACGAGGCCCAGGAAGATGGCGCCCGGAAGCGTGATTCGTGTCAGGATGTTATCGATGAACTCGCTGGTCTGCTTGCCCGGACGGATACCCGGGATAAAGCCGCCCTGGCGCTTCATCGTATCCGCCATGTCCTTCGGGTTCACCGCGATAGCGGTATAGAAGTACGTGAAGAACACGCAGATGAAGAAGAACAGGATCGAGTAGCCGACTCCCGTCGGGTTGAACCACTCACCAACGCCTTGCATGAAGCCGCTGTTCGGGAAGAACGAGGACAGGATCGGCGGAATGAACATGATCGACTGAGCGAAGATGATCGGCATGACGCCCGCCGCATTCACACGCAACGGCAGATACTGCGTCGTACCACCATACACCTTCCGGCCGACAACCCGCTTGGCGTACTGAACCGGGATGCGACGCATACCCTGGGTCAGCAGCACCACGCCCGCCGTGACCAGGATGAACAGCGCGATCTCAACGAGGAAGATGAACAGGTTGCCGCCTTCCGCCACGACCTTCAGCTGGAACTCATTCATGAGCGCGGAAGGGAACGTCGCAACGATACCGATCATGATGATCAGCGAAATGCCGTTCCCGATGCCGTTCTCTGTGATCCGCTCACCCAGCCACATCACGAACATGGTTCCGGACGTGAGCACGATCACGGTGCTGATCATGAAGAACACCGGACCGATCACGACGGCTTGCCCCGTCGCCCCGTACTGGAGGTTGATGGCATAGCCGATCGACTGAAGCGCCGTGATACCTACCGTCCCGTACCGGGTAAGCTGCGTGATCTTGCGGCGGCCCTCCTCGCCCTCACGCTGGAGCTTCTGGAAATACGGAACCACCGCTCCCAGCAACTGGATGATGATGGAAGCCGTGATGTACGGCATGATGCCGAGCGCAAAGATACCCGCCTGAGCCCAGGCGCCGCCCACGAACAGGTTGATGAACCCGAAGATGTCGTTCGAAGTAGAGGCGGCATTCACCTGCGCAAGCACGCCGGCATCTACGCCCGGTAGCGTCACGTACGCACCGATGCGATAGATGATGAGGATGCCCAGCGTATACAGAATCCGTTTCCTCAGCTCCTCAATCTTCCAGATGTTACGGAGACTCTCGGTAAGACCAGCCATATTACACTCGAAGTTTGCGCCGCGAGGGGCGCGTCCGTTTACTCAATGACGCTGGCGGAGCCGCCCGCTGCCTCCAGCTTCTGCCGTGCCGAGGCGCTGAAAGCATGGGCGCTGACATTGAGAGCCTTCGTGGCCTCACCGGATCCAAGCACCTTGATCAGGTCGGTCTTCTTTGCAACTCCGGCGGCGACGAGCACGTCGGGAGTGATAGGCTGCGTAGCGTCGATCCGACCCTGTTCGGCCAGCCGATCCAGCGTGGAGAGATTGACCGGATGATACACGACACGGGACCGGTTCTTGAACCCGTACTTCGGCACGCGGCGCTGGATGGGCATCTGGCCGCCTTCGAACCATACCGGAATGCTGGCGCCGGAAACGCTCTTCTGGCCCTTGGTACCCCGGGTGGAGCTGTGACCGCCGTACCCGGAGCCCACACCTCTACCGATTCGCTTACGATCTTTCGTTGCGCCCTTTGCGGGCTTTAGATTGCTGAGATCCATGATTCTTCTAGGCTATAGCGCCCGTCGCCTCTGCAAACGGACTCGCATTTGCTGGATGTACTGCTTGTGCGTTCAGGTGTCAAGGTAATCGGACCTGCGCACCTGAACGTCTTCTATTCCTACTGGTTCACCTCTTCGGTCGTGACCAGGTGCTTGACCTGATTCACCATGCCCCGGATTTGAGGCGTATCCTCGTGCAGAACACTCCGGTTGACACGCCCGAGCCCGAGCGCCTTCAGGGTACGCTTCTGCGTGAAGGACTCCCGGATCTGGCTGCGCGTCTGAGTAATTTTGAGTTTAGCCATGACGTCTAGTAGTCACGTGCCGCGTGTCAGGTGTTCATGGGATTCGCAGAACGCCTCCATTCGGCTCGCGAATACCTGAACACAAGTACACTCGAACACTTTATTTGATCATCCTTCAAACACCTTACGAAGCGGCACGCCGCGACGCTTGGCGACTTCGATAGGATCCTCCAGCGCGGCCAGGGCATTCATGGTCGCCGCGACCTGGTTGTGCGGGTTGCTCGACCCCAGCGACTTGGAGAGGATGTCGTGGATGCCTGCGCATTCCAGCACCGCACGGACACCGCCACCCGCGATCACGCCCGTACCTTCCGTCGCCGGCTTCAGCAGCACTTTTCCGGCATCCTGACGGCCCATGACGGTGTGAGGGATGGTGCCTCGTTTCAGCGGTACGCGGATCAGGTTCTTCTTAGCATCTTCCGTGCCCTTCGAGATCGCGTCAGCGACTTCGTTGGCCTTGCCGAGTCCGGTTCCAACCCGCCCCTTGCCGTCACCGACGACGACCACGGCCGTAAAGGAGAAACGGCGGCCACCTTTGACAACCTTGGCAACGCGTTGCACCGAAACGAGCCGTTCAATCCACTCGCTCTGATCTTCGGTGGCCCGCTCGCGGTTCCGATTGTTGCGTTCTTTCGCCATGCTGATTTCAATGAGTAATGCGTAATGTGTAAGGAAGAATAAAGGCGTATGCTCCTGTATTACGCAGCACTAGCCATCCTCTTCCATATTACTCATTACTAATTACGAATTATCAATGGTTAAAATACGAGTCCGCCTTCGCGAGCGCCTTCCGCAAGCGCCTGAACGCGTCCGTGGTACTTGTATCCGTTCCGGTCAAACACGGCGAGCTGCACGCCGGCTTCCAGAGCCTTGCTTGCAAGACGCTTTCCGACCTCGCGGCTCACCTCGACAGGCTTGCCCTCCGCGATCCCGTCTTCCAGGCTCGACGCGGCGGCTAACGTGATGCCCTTCGTATCGTCGATGAGCTGTGCATAAATGTGCTGGTTGGACCGGTACACGCTCAGTCGCGGACGTTCCGGCGTCCCATGAATCTTATTGCGGATCCGCTGCTTGAGCCGCAGCCGCCGCATCTTCTGTCTTTTCTGTGTCATATCTGTAACTCTCCAACCGGAAGATTTCCGACCCTCCGGCGCTATGAGATTGCGGATTCCGGATGTTCCTGTGTGCAACCGGAATCCGCAATACGAGATACCAGCTATACTTATCGCGCTGCCGTCTTACCGGCCTTACGCCGGACGAACTCATCGACGTAGCGGATTCCTTTGCCCTTGTAGGGCTCCGGTGGACGCAGGCCGCGGATCTTGGCCGCTACCTGCCCGACCATCTGCTTGTCGCTGCCTTCGACGATGATGATCGCGTTCTTTCCGCGCTTCGTATCGACGTCCAGCGTGACGCCCTTCGGCGGAAGGAAGTAGATCGGATGCGAGAAACCGACCGCAAGTTCCAGGATGCCGTTGGTCACGGCTGCACGGTAGCCAACACCGATGACCTCGAGCTCTTTTTTGTATCCCTCGCTTACGCCGGTAACCATGTTGGCGATAAGTGCACGGTACAGACCGTGAAGCGCGCGATGGCGCTGCTGATCCGTCGGGCGCGTTACACTAACCTCGCCGTCCTTCACCTGCACGGAGATATCCGGATCCACCTGGAGGGATTGCTCACCCTTCGGACCTTTCACCGTAACCAGGTTGTTGGGGGCTACGGTGACAGTCACGTCTTTTCCGGTCTCAATCGGCAGCTTGCCAATACGGGACATTGTTGCCTCTTGCCTTTCTATCGAAATTGAACGAGATGGCGTATACGGGCTTACGGCTTAGTAGACGTAGGCCAGCACTTCACCTCCCACATTGATACGCTGGGCTTCCTTGTTGGTCATCACGCCCATCGACGTAGAGAGAATCGCGATACCGAGGCCGTTCCGCACGCGGGGGAGCTTGTCGGCACCCACATAGGTGCGCTGACCAGGGCTGGAGATTCGCTTCAGCTCGCGAATGGCCGGGGTACCATCCTCCGTGTACTTCAGGTAGATACGGATGAGTCCCTGCTTGCCATCGTCGATGTTCAGGTAATTCCGGATGTAGCCCTTCTCGAGCAGGATCTGCGTCATGGCGCGCTTCAGCTTCGAAGCGGGCACATCCACATGACGGTGCCGGGCCGCTTGTGCGTTACGAATACGCGTGAGGTAGTCGCCTACAGGATCGTTGATTGCACTCATTCTTATTCCGTTTTAGCCAGTTCACCCGCCTATCCATTTTCGGCGAGCGCTTAGCTAAGTTGGACAGTAGTATTCTCGTGTTCGGGTGCTAGCGTGTTCATGTTCTTTCAGTGCTATGGCGAAACAACACCCGAACACATGAACACAGTAACACAACGTCTTACCAGCTCGACTTCCGTACGCCGGGGATCTTGCCCTGCAGCGCCATCTCGCGGAATACGATTCGGGATACTCCGAAATCGCGGAGATAGCCACGCTTGCGGCCCGTAAGCGGGCAGCGGTTCGTCAGGCGAACCGGGCTCGAGTTACGGGGGAGCTTCTGCAAGGCTTCCCAGTCGCCTGCTTCCTTCAGGCGGCGGCGCTTTTCGGCGTGCAGCGCGACCAGGCGGCGACGCTTTGCCTCGCGAGCCATCCAGCTCTTCTTTGCCATATCGTCCGTTCTATTGGTTCAGTTCTTAAATCCTTACGCAGCCACTGGCTGCTGCTCACTTTCACGGCGTACGAACGGCATGCCCATCTCACGAAGCAGCGCATACGCTTCTTCGTCCGTCTTAGCCGTCGTAACGAAGGTGACGTCCATGCCGCTGATCCGGTCGACTTTGTCGACGTCGATTTCCGGAAAGATGATCTGCTCCTTGATGCCGAGCGTATAGTTGCCCCGCCCGTCGAAGCTCTTGTCCGGAACACCGCGGAAGTCACGCACACGCGGAAGCGCCAGCGTGATGAGGCGGTCCATGAAGTCGTACATGTTGTTATCGCGGAGCGTCACCGATACCCCGACCGGCATGCCTTCACGAACCTTAAAGTTCGAAACGCTTTTCTTGGCTACCCGCGTTACCGGGTGCTGACCGGTAATCCTGCGAATCTCCTCGATGGCGTCATCCAGAACTTTTTTGTTCTGCGTTGCCTCGCCGACGCCCTTGTTCACGGAGATCTTTACGAGGCGCGGCACCTCCATGATATTCTTATACTCGAACCGCTTCATGAGGGCGGGCACGACCTCGTTGCGATACCGCTCTTTCAATCTGGGTACGTAAGCCATTGCTCTGCGATGCTATCCTGTATCTCACCCGCCGTTCAGGCGAACCACACACTTTTCTGCGAGCCTGCGGCGCGGGGAGTCGATTTATAATAAGCGTATTGCCGGAAGTTCCTTACTGGTTACATGTACCGGGTTACCGGTCCAGCTCCTCGCCCGTAGTCTTGGCGTAGCGGATCCAACGGCTCCGCCCGGTGCTCGAATCGGTGACGCGCTTGCGTCCGATCCGGGTAGGATTGCCCTGCCCGTCGAGCGGCATCACGTTGGAGGCATGAATGGGCATCTCGCGCTGGATACGACCGCCCTGGGGGTACGTCTGGTTCGGACGGGTATGGCGGATGCGTACGTTCACACCTTCGATGATTACGCGCTCCGTCTCGGGAAACACGCGCAGCACGCGGCCTTCCATCCCCTTCGAGTTCCCGGCGATCACACGTACCCGATCGCCCTTCTTGACGTGCAGCTTCTTATTCTTTTTCTCTACCTGTGCCATAGGACCATTTTGGATTTGGATTGCCGATTTCGGATTTAGAGTGTCACATTCAGACAGTCCCAAATCCAAAGTCTAAAATCCAAA
>Ga0164243_10012649_pt1 | contig 11937 bp, 10 predicted proteins | sample OricompcompostOP_FD_108781 | JGI IMG/M metagenome (GOLD analysis project Ga0164243, IMG submission 108781) | Organic Plus compost microbial communities from Emeryville, California, USA - Original compost - Organic plus compost (OP) | ecosystem: Engineered > Solid waste > Mixed feedstock >...
AACCCGAAGCCCCAGTTCCGGAGCGTCAAATGGCAGTTTCAGACAACACCGTGACCACCGTCACCCGATCCGGGCGCGGGCGCATCTTCGACTCCATCACCGACACGATCGGCGATACGCCGCTGGTGCGGCTCAACCGCATCACCGCCGAGGCGGGCGTGAAGGCCAACCTTCTCGCCAAGCTCGAATTCTTCAACCCGCTGGCCAGCGTCAAGGACCGCATCGGCGTTGCCATGATCGACGCGCTGGAGCAGGCCGGCGTGCTGAAGCCCGGCGGAACCCTGGTCGAGCCGACCTCGGGCAATACCGGCATCGCGCTTGCGTTCACGGCCGCGGCCCGCGGCTACCGCCTGATCCTCGTCATGCCCGAGACCATGTCGATCGAGCGCCGCAAGATGCTGGCGCTGCTCGGCGCCGAGCTGGTGCTGACCGAGGGCTCCAAGGGCATGAAGGGCGCTCTCGCCCGTGCCGAGGAACTGCTGCACGAGATTCCGGGCTCGGCCATGCCCCAGCAGTTCAGGAACCTGGCCAATCCGGCGATCCACCGCTCGACCACCGCGGAAGAGATCTGGAACGACACCAATGGCTCGGTCGACGCCGTCATCTCGGGCGTGGGCACCGGCGGCACCATCACCGGCGTTGGGCAGGTGCTCAAGCAGCGCAAGCCCTCGGTGCGCATCATCGCGGTGGAGCCCGAGGATTCCGCGGTGCTGTCGGGCGGCCCGCCCGGCCCGCACAAGATCCAGGGCATCGGTGCGGGCTTCATCCCCGACGTGCTCGACCAGAGCATCATCGACGAGGTGGTGACGGTCGGGAACCAGACCTCCTTCGACACCGCGCGCAAGGTCGCCCGCCTCGACGGCATCCCGGTCGGCATCTCCTCGGGCGCGGCCATCGCCGCCGCGATCGAGGTCGGCCTGCGGCCGGAGATGGCCGGCAAGAACATCGTCATCATCATCCCCTCCTTCGCCGAGCGTTACCTGTCCACGGCGCTGTTCGAGGGGCTGTAGGCGACGAAAAAAACCGGCCCGGCATCCCGCCGGGCCGCATACGGCAGAAGGATTTCCGCCATGACGGAGGGGCCTGACGCTGTTCTTACAAAGCGCTGCTGCGTGGTCGGTGGCGGCCCGGCCGGGATGATGCTCGGCCTGCTGCTGGCGCGCGGCGGCGTCGATGTCGTGGTGCTGGAAAAGCACGCCGACTTCCTGCGCGACTTCCGAGGCGACACCATCCATCCCTCCACCATGGAGGTGCTGGGCGAGCTCGGTCTGCTCGAGGATTTCGCAACGCGGCCCTTCAACAAGGCGCCAACCATCGCCGCTTATGTCGGCGGAAAGACCTACCGGATCGCCGATTTCCGTCACCTGCCCGTGCGCTGCCCCTTCATTGCGCTGATGCCGCAATGGGACTTCCTCGACATGCTGGCCGACCATGCCCGGCTCATGCCCAATTTCGACCTGCGGATGCGGACCGAGGCCACCGACCTGATTGAGGAAGACGGCGTGGTGCGCGGCGTGCGCGCGACGACGCCGGAAGGGCGGCTGGAAATCCGCGCCGATCTGGTGGTGGGATGCGACGGGCGCCATTCCACCCTGCGCGAACGCTCGGGGCTGCCGCTGCAGGACATCGGCGCGCCGATAGATGTGCTGTGGTTCCGGGTGCCCCGCACGGCCCAGGATCCGCAGCAGACCATGGGAGCGATCGGCCCCGGCGGTTTCTTGGCGCTGATCGAACGCGGCGATTACTGGCAATGCGGCTTCGTCATCCGCAAGGGCGGCAGCGAACGCATCCACACCGAGGGCATCGGGGCGCTGCGCGCCCGGCTGAAGGCCATAGCGCCGGTTCTGGCGCCGCGCTTCGACACGCTGGAGAGCTTCGACCAGGTCAAGCTGCTCAGCGTCACGGTGGATCGTCTGACCGACTGGGCACGGGCGGGCCTGCTGTGCATCGGCGACGCGGCGCATGCAATGTCGCCGGTTGGGGGCATCGGCATCAATTTGGCCATTCAGGATGCGGTGGCCGCCGCCAACATCCTGGCGCCGGCGCTGAAGGAGGGGCCAGCCGACCTCGCCGTGCTTCGGCAGGTGCAGGAGCGGCGGGAGCCGCCCACGCGCAGGACGCAGAAAATGCAGGTCTTCGTGCAGGACAAGATCTTGGGACCGATCGTCAGCAGCACGGAAAAGCCAAGTGCGCCGCTCTTCCTGCGCGTGTTCAATGCGCTGCCGATCCTGCAGCGCATTCCCGCGCGCGTGATCGGCATGGGCTTCCTGCCCGAGCATGTGCGGCCCGAGCTGCGCGCCTCGGCCGAAAAGGCCTGAAGGATCAGGCGACTTCCTTGGTCTTCTCCGCGCGCTTGCGGTCGTTGGGGTCGAGATAGACCTTGCGCAGGCGGATCGACTTCGGCGTCACCTCGACGCGCTCGTCGTCCTGGATGTAGGTCAGCGCGCGCTCCAGCGTCATGCGGATCGGCGGGGTCAGGCGCACCGCCTCGTCCTTCGACGTGGTGCGGATATTGGTGAGCTGCTTGCCCTTGAGCACGTTCACCTCAAGGTCGTTCTCGCGGGTGTGCTCGCCCACAATCATGCCCTGATAGACCTTCCAGCCGGGCTCGATCATCATCGGGCCGCGGTCTTCCAGGTTCCACAGCGCATAGGCCACCGCCTCGCCCGCCGAATTGGCGATCAGCACGCCGTTGCGGCGGCCGGCGATCTCGCCCTTGTAGGGCTGATAGGCGTGGAACAGGCGGTTCATGATCGCGGTGCCGCGGGTGTCGGTCATCAGCTCCGACTGGTAGCCGATCAGGCCGCGCGTGGGCGCATGGAACACCAGCCGGACGCGGTTGCCGCCCGAGGGGCGCATTTCCAGCATGTCGGCGCGGCGCTCGCCCATCTTCTGGACGACGACGCCGGAATGCTCCTCGTCCACGTCGACGACGACTTCCTCGACGGGCTCGAGCACCGTGCCGTCCTCGTCCTTCTGCAGGACGACACGCGGACGCGACACCGCCAGTTCGAAGCCCTCGCGGCGCATGGTCTCGATGAGCACCGAGAGTTGCAGTTCACCACGGCCGGAGACGAAGAAGCTGTCCTTGTCGGAGGCTTCCTCGATCTTCAGCGCCACATTGCCCTCGGCCTCCTTGAACAGGCGGTCGCGGATGACGCGGCTGGTCACCTTGTCGCCCTCGGTGCCGGCAAGCGGGCTGTCGTTGACGATGAAGGACATGGTCACGGTCGGCGGGTCGATCGGCTGCGCCTGCATCGGCTCGGTGACGGAAAGGTCGCAGAAGGTGTCGGCCACGGTGCCCTTCTGCAGGCCGGCGATGGCGACGATGTCGCCCGCCACGCCCTCGTCGATCGGCTGCCGCTCGATGCCGCGGAAGGCCAGGATCTTGGAAACGCGGCCCTGTTCGACCAGCGAGCCGTCCTGGGAGAGCACCTTGATGGTCTGGTTCGGCTTCACCGAGCCCGAGGTGATGCGGCCGGTGATCATGCGCCCGAGGAAGGGATTCGACTCGAGCAGGGTGCCGATCATGCGGAACTGGGTGTCCTCCGCGACCTTGGGCTCGGGAACATGCTCGAGCACGAGGTCGAGCAGCGGGGCCATGCCCTGGTCGCTGGGGCCTTCCGGGTCCTTGGCCATCCAGCCGGAACGGCCGGAGCCGTAGAGGATCGGAAAGTCGAGCTGGTCGTCGGTGGCGTCCAGCGCGGCGAAGAGGTCGAACACCTCGTTGACCACCTCGGTCGGACGCGCATCGGAGCGGTCCACCTTGTTGATCGCCACGATCGGGCGCAGGCCGACCTTGAGCGCCTTGCCGACCACGAACTTGGTCTGCGGCATCGGCCCCTCGGCGGCGTCGACCAGCACGATGGCGCCGTCCACCATGTTGAGGATGCGCTCCACCTCGCCGCCGAAATCGGCGTGGCCGGGAGTGTCGACGATGTTGATCCGCGTGCCCTTCCAGACGATCGAGGTCGCCTTGGCCAGGATGGTGATGCCGCGCTCCTTCTCGAGCTCGTTGGAATCCATCACGCGCTCGGCCACGCGCTGGTTCTCGCGGTAGGAACCGGACTGCTTCAGGAGCTCGTCCACCAGGGTCGTCTTGCCATGGTCGACGTGGGCGATGATCGCGATGTTGCGCAGTTTCATAAGGGATCCGGAATCCAAAAAAGGCCGCCCTTCGCCCTGCGGACGACAATGAGGAGCAGCCGTGTACGATTTCGCGCGCACTCTAGGCAGAGCGAGCGAAAAAGCAATGACAGAAAATTAAGGCCGCTGGAGGGCGCGCGCCCGGCATCCCTTGGGAGCGGCCGTTCAGCCAGCCCCTGGGATGGTCTCCGGGGCGGTCCCCGGGGCGGTCTCCGGGGCGGTCTCCGGGGCGGCTTGGGGATCGAGGCGCGCCGCCTCCCAGCCGAGCATGGCCCGCTTGCGGGTCAGGCCCCAGTGATAGCCGCGCAGCGCGCCGCATTTGCCGAGCACGCGGTGGCAGGGCACGACGAAGGACATCGGATTGCGCCCGACCGCAGCGCCGACCGCGCGGCTGGCGGTGGGCTTCTCTATGGCCGCGGCGATCGAGGAATAGGTCGTGGTGCGGCCGAGCGGCACCGACAGCAGCGTCTCCCAGACCCGGATCTCGAAATCGCTGCCGATGAAAACGATGCGCAGCGGGCGGTCCGCCGACCATTCGGCGGGATCGAAGATGCGCCGCGCCAGCGCTTCCGTGCCGGCGGGATCCTCGACGAAATCGGCGCGCGGCCAGCGCCACGTCATGTCCGCCAGCGCCGCGGCCTCTTCGCCGGGATCGGCGAAGGCGGTGCCGCATAAGCCGCGATCGGTCGCCATGATCAGCGCCTTGCCGAAGGGCGAGGCGTGGAAGCCCCAGCGCACCAGCACGCCCTGGCCGCCCTGCTTCCATTCGCCGGGCGACATGGATTCATGCGTCACGAACAGATCGTGCAGCCGGCCGGGGCCGGACAGGCCGAGCTCATAGCTGGCGTCCAGCAGATTGGCGCCGTCGCGCACAAGGGCGCGGGCATGGTCCAGGGTCTGCGCCTGCAGGAAGGCCTTGGGCGAGAGGCCGCACCAGCGGCGGAACAGGGTGGTCAGCGCCTGCGGGGTGAGGCCGGCATGGGCCGCGATGGCCTCTACGCTCGGCTGCTCGCGCCAGCTTTCGCCGACGAATTCGAGCGCCTGGCGGATGGTGGCGTAATCCTCGGAGGTTTCCAGCTCGACGCGCTTGGGGGTGATGGCAAGCATGAGGGGACTCCTTCTTGGATCGGAAGGTAAGCAGTCCGCCCCACCGCAACCACCCGAAAACGATTGGCGTGGCTGCATCCTTCCGCCGCCCAAGCGTGTTACCCTTGCAAGCAAGGTTTTCTTTCACGGAGCAGCGGCTGTGCCGATCCTGATATTCCTCATTCTCGTGGTGCTGATCGCGCAGTTCGGCTTCTGGGACACCGTGCAGTCGATCCTCGGCGCGTTCGGAGCGCTGGTCCTGCTCGCGGTCCTCGCCGCCGCCCTTCTCGCCACCATCGGCGCCTGGCTGGCGCACCGCCTGCGGCGCCACCTGGACTAGGGGAAAAGCGCGGGTCGGCTAGGAAAACCGCGGCCCTCGCTTGGCCTCGTACAGGGCGGCGGTGAAGTCCTTGGCGAAGCTCGCCCGCTCCACCGGGGCGAGGAAGCCGCCGACATCGACCATGCGCGAGCGCTCGGCGATGGAAAGCCGCATCAGGCCGTAATCCTCGTCCTCCTCGCGCAGCAGGCGCACCCAGGCCGGGTTGAAGCGCCAGTCGGAAGCCGTGCCCCAGTGCGAGACCTTGCGCAGATGCAGCTCCAGCGGCGTTATCCGCACCTCCTCACGCGAACGGGCGGTGCGATAGCTCCACTGAAAGGCCCAGTAGAGCCCGAGCGCATCCAGCCCGAAGAAACCCACGATCGGCCAGGCGCCCATCAGGAAGAAGGGCAGGCTGGCCAGCGTGGTGCCGATGACCACGCAGATCATCAGGTTCCGGAATCCGCGCGGACCCAGCGAGCGGTGCGGCCGTAGCACGGCTTCGAACAGCGTGCGGTCGGCCGCGGAGAGGTCGAGCTTGTCGTCGCTCATGGTTCAACATATTAGCGCTGGGATGCCGCCCCGCCAGTCACCCCGCCCCTCCCCGGCGCAAAAGCGCAAACCAAAGCCCCGCTCGCGTCTCTCGGAGGAGCAGATCGAGGGTCTCTTCCGCGCGTTCCAGCGCGAGAACCCGGAGCCGCGCGGCGAGCTCGACTACGTCAACCCGTTCACCCTGCTGGTGGCCGTGGTTCTGTCGGCGCAGGCGACCGATGTCGGCGTCAACAAGGCCACGAAGAAACTCTTCGCCGTGGCCGACACGCCGGAAAAGATGCTCGCGCTCGGCGAGGAGGGCCTGTCCGACTACATCCGCACCATCGGCCTCTACCGCACCAAGGCGAAGAACGTCATCGCGCTGTGCCGCTTGCTGATCGAGCAGCACGGCAGCGTGGTGCCGGAAAGCCGGGTGGCGCTGGAAGCGCTGCCGGGGGTCGGACGCAAGACGGCAAATGTGGTGCTGAACATCGCGTTCGGGCAGGAGACCATCGCGGTCGACACCCACCTCTTCCGCGTCGGCAATCGCACCGGCCTGGCGCCGGGCAAGACGCCGCTCGACGTTGAACTGACGCTGGAGGCCGTGGTGCCCGGCTGGGCGCGGCGGCACGCCCACCACTGGCTGATCCTGCACGGCCGCTACATCTGCAAGGCCCGCCGCCCCGAATGCTGGCGCTGTCCGATCGTGGATTACTGTCTATACGAACCGAAGACGCCGGCGCCGAGAGCTTAAGGCCTCACCCACTCCCCGCGCACCAGACCGCGCACGGAATTGCCGAGCCAGATCGCCTCGGCGACGTCCAGACCACTTGGAAAAAGCACCGCCTCGCGGGCACGGCCGGTTTCCAGAAGCTCGGCGCGCAGCGTGCCGGGCAGGAGGCCGCAATCGAGCGCGGGAGTCAGCAGCACGCCGTCGCGTTCGATGAAGAGTGTGGTGAAGCTGCCCTCGGTCAGCTCGCCGCGCTCGTTGAGGAAGACGGCTTCGGCAACGCCCAGCTTCTCGGCCATCGCGGCACGGGTGTCGTCGTAGAAAGCGCGGCGCGTGGTTTTGTGGAAGAGGAAGCGGTTTTGCGAGCTCGTCCGCGCCTCGGCCAAGGCGAAGCGGAAGCTTGCCGGGCCCGCTTCCGGCAGGGGCGTCGCGGTGACGGAGAGGCGCCCGTCCTCGCCGAGCAGCAGCCGCACGCGCAGGTGCGGCGCCTGTCCGGCGACGCTGTTCAAAGCGGCCAGGGCGGCGGCGCGGTCGAACGGGATGGCGAGATAGGCGGCCGAATCCGCCATGCGCGCCAGATGACGCTCCAGCAGGACGAAGCCTCTGCCTTCCTCCCACAAAAGCGTTTCGATCAGGCCGAGCGGCGATTCGGGCTCGGCGGCGCTTTTCAGGAAATCGAGCTTCAGCGCGCATTCGGCCCATTCGGCATCGCAGCGGGAATCCGCGACGATGCCGCCGCCGATGCCGATGCTGCCACGGCCCTCGGCATCCACCAGCGCCGTGCGGATGGCGACGTTGAAGCGGAAGTCGCCATCGGGGGCGAAGAAGCCCAGGCTGCCGGTGTAGAGGCCGCGCGGGCCGGCCTCGACCTCATGGATGGTCTGCATGGCGCGGATCTTCGGTGCGCCCGTCACGGAGCCGCAGGGAAACAGCGCGTTGAGCACGTCCACCATGCCGGTGTCCGGCCGCATGCGCGCGCGCACCGTCGAGGTCATGGTGTGCAGGCTGCGATAGGTCTCCACCTCGAACAGATCGTCGACGCGCACGCTGCCGGTTTCGGCCACGCGGCCGAGATCGTTGCGCAGCAGGTCGACGATCATCAGATTCTCGGCGCGCGACTTGATGTCGGAGGACAGCTCGGCCTTCAGCGCCACATCTTCCCGGTTGGTGCGGCCCCGGCGGATGGTACCCTTCATCGGCCGGGCGGTCAGCTCGCCGCCGGAATTCTCGACGAAAAGCTCGGGCGAGAGCGAGAGCACGGAAAGCTCGCCGGTGTCGAGAAAGGCGCCATGCGCCACAGGCTGCTTGCGGCACAGCGCGCGGTACAGCGCCAGCGGCGAACCCTTCGGCCGGAAATGCGCCTGCAGCGTCAGGTTGACCTGATAGACATCGCCCGCCGCGATATAGGCCTGCACCACCTCGAAGGCTCTGCGGTATTGGGCTTCCGAAATGCCGAGTTCGAGGCCCCCGATGCCCGCCTCGTCATCCCCCTCCACCAGCGCCCAGGCACCGGCGCTGTCGAGCCGCCGCGGCGCGCCGTAGATGCCGAGCCAGGCCAGCGGCACGGCGGGCTTTTCCGGGCAGAGCGGCCGCAGCCGTTCCTCCAGCGTCAGCCCGAGATCGTAGGAAAGGAAGCCCGCCACATACTGCCCGGCGGCCAAGGCGGCCTGCGCCTCGCCGAGAATGCTTCCCACCTCATCCGGACGCCGCGCCACGAGCACGCGGGAAGGCGCGGAGAACAGCAGGCTTTCCCCGGCACCGGGGCCGCTGTTGTCGTGCAGAAGAAGGCTTTTGGGAGCGATCACGCGCGCACGAAAATCAGGCCGGGCGCGGCGCCAGGCGCTTGTAGACGTGCACCATGAAGGCCGAGGCGACCAGCGGCGTGGCGAGGTTGAGGATCGGGATCGCCATGAACAGCGCGATCAGCAGGCCGCCGATGAAGACGCGCGCGGGGTGCCGCTCGCGCAGCGCCCGCGCCTGCGGCGGGGTGAGGTGGCGCATGGCGGCGAAGTCGAAATATTCGCGGCCGAGCAGATAGCCGTTGGCCACCCACCAGACCACGACGTTGATCCCCGGCACCCAGATCAGGAACAGCGCGGCGATGTTGACGCCGAGCACCAGCAGGGCAAAGCGGATGGCCAGCAGCAGCGACTGCATGGTCGGCATTTCGGTGCCGACGGGATCCTGCGGGTAATTCGACAGCTCGACCCGCTCGGCCACCGCGTCCTGGAAGAAGCCGCCGACCAGCGACACCACCGGCGGCACCAGGAAGATGACCGCGATCAGGATGCCCGCCCCGGCCAGCACCTCGGCCACCATGTCGTAGCGGTGGTTCGAGAAATCGATCAGCCGCACCGCCAGCGCCTGCAAGCTGACGCCGAGCACGACGAGCAGCAGAAGCGCCAGCCCGACCACCTTGAGAAGGATCAGACGGAACGGCGCCGAGAAGGACTGGCGCAGCGCAAGCACGGCATCACGGATCATGGCGGCGTCACCTCTGCGGCGGATGCCGCGGAGGTAGAGTTCCGCAGCATCCTCCTCTTCCGGTCAAGCTCAGGCGCGCAAGCTGGCGCCCGTCGCCTTGGTGACCTGCGCCACGATCTTCTCCGCCGCGGCATCGATCTCGACATCGGTCAGCGTCTTGTCGCGCGGCTGCAGCACCACCGAGACGGCCAGCGATTTGTAGCCCTCGGGCACGCCCGGCCCCTCATAGAGGTCGAAGATCTCGGCGCCGGTGATCAGCTTGCGGTCGGCCGCCTGCACCGCGCGCAGCACATCCGCCGCCTTCACGTCGCGCGCGGCGACGAAGGCGAAGTCCCGCTGCACGGCCTGCAGGTCGATCCGCTCCAGCGGCGGCTTGGCCTTGGTCGGCTTGGCCTTGGGCTCGGGCAGGCTGTCGAGCACGATCTCCATGGCGACCAGCGGGCCGGAGACGTCGAGCGTCTTCAGCACGCGCGGATGCACTTCTCCGAAATGGCCAAACACGTTCTGGGGCCCGAGCTGGATCGTGCCAGAGCGGCCGGGATGGAACCAGCCCGGCGCGCCGGAAACAATCTGCACCTTGTCGGTGGCCACGCCGAGCGTGGACAGCAACGCCAGCGCATCCGCCTTGGCGTCGAACGCATCGACGCTGCCGGCGGCGCCCTGCCAGTGACGGCCGGAGCCCGAGACGCGCGCGCTGCCGCGGCGCACGACGCTGGCGGCCATGCGCTGATCGGAGGGGCCGGCGCCCTTGAAGATCTGCCCGACCTCGAACAAAGCCGCATCGGCAAAGCCGCGGTCGGCATTGCGCTGCGCGGCGCCGATCAGGCCCGGCAGCAGGCTCGGGCGCATGTCGGAAAGGTCCGCGGCGATGGGGTTGGCCAGCGCCAGCTCGGCCTGCCCGCCGCCAAAAGCCTCGGCGGCGTCATGGGCGATGAACGACCAGGTCACGGCCTCGACCAGCCCGCGCGCGGCAAGCGCCCGGCGCGATGTGCGCACGCGCTTCTGCATGGGGGTCAGCATGGCGCGCGGCACGCCGGGTTCGCGCTCCAGCGGGGTCGAGGTGACGCGGTCGAGGCCGACCACGCGGACGATTTCCTCGACAAGGTCGGCCTTGCCGTGGACGTCGGGGCGCCAGCTCGGCACGGTGACGCTGACGCGCGGACCCGAGCCGGAGACACTGAAGCCGAGCGCGCGCAGGATGCGCAGGCTCTCGTCTTCGGAAACCTCGATGCCGGCCAGGCGCCTCACTTCGGATAGCGGGAAGTCGATCTGCAGGGAAGGCTGCGGGATCGCGCCCGCCAGCACCACCTCGGAGGACTCGCCGCCGCAGAGATCGAGGATCAGCTGTGTGGCAAGCTCCAGCCCCGGCAGGGTGAAGGCCGGATCGACGCCACGCTCGAAGCGGTGGCGCGCGTCGGAATGCAGGCCAAGCTTGCGGCCGGTCTGGGCCACGTTGAGCGGGCTCCACAGCGCGCTCTCGACCAGCACGTCGACCGTGTCGTCGGAACAGCCGGTGGACTCGCCGCCCATGACGCCCGCCAGACTCTCGACACCGTTTTCGTCGGCAATGACGACCATGTGCTCGTCGAGCGCATAGGTCTTGCCGTCGAGCGCGGCGATCTCCTCGCCCTGGCGGGCGCGGCGCACCGTCAAATTGCCGGCGACCTTGGCGGCGTCGAAGACGTGCAGCGGACGGCCGCGATCCACGGTGATAAGGTTGGTGATGTCGACCAGCGCATTGATCGGGCGCAGGCCGATGGCGCGCAGGCGCTTCTGCAGCCAGTCCGGCGAGGGGCCGTTCTTGACGCCACGGATCAGCCGCAGCGCGAAGGCCGGGCAGAGCTCGTCGTCGAGCTCGCGCGTCACGCTGACGGGACAGGGGAACTTGCCCGCGACCGGCTGCGGCGCTTGCGTCGTGCGCGTGCCGAGCCCGGCGGCGGCGAGGTCGCGCGCCACGCCGTCGACGCCCAGGCAATCGGGGCGGTTGGGCGTCACGGCGATGTCGATCACCGGATCGTCGAGGCCCATCAGCGGCGCGAAGGGCACGCCGATCGGTGTGTCCTCGGGAAGGTCGATAATGCCCGAATGCTCGTTGGAAAGCCCCATCTCGCGCTCGGAGACGAGCATGCCGTTGGAAGACTGCCCGCGGATTTCGCCGACCTTCAGCACGAGGCCGGAATCGGGAATCGTGGTGCCGGCGCGGGCGAACACCGCCACCATGCCGGCATGGGCGTTGGGCGCGCCGCACACCACCTGGATCGGCTTGCCGTCGCCGGTGTCGACCTGGCAGACGCGCAGCTTGTCGGCGTTCGGGTGCTGCACCGCGCTGACCACGCGGGCGGTGGTGAAGGGTGCGAGCGTGGCGGCGCGGTCCTCCACGCCCTCGACCTCGAGGCCGACCTTGGTCAGGCCATCGGAGATCGCGAGGAGGTCCGCACCGGTGTCGAGGTGATCCTTCAGCCAGGAGAGGGTGAACTTCATTGCAGCGCTCCCGGCGTCACGAGGAAAGGCCGGCGACAAGCGTCGGCAGGTCGAGCGGGCGGAAGCCGTAATGCGCCAGCCAGCGGCTGTCGGCCTCGAAGAAGGCGCGCAGGTCGGACATGCCGTATTTCAGCATGGCGATGCGGTCGATCCCCATGCCCCA
>Ga0164243_10012650_pt1 | contig 11937 bp, 9 predicted proteins | sample OricompcompostOP_FD_108781 | JGI IMG/M metagenome (GOLD analysis project Ga0164243, IMG submission 108781) | Organic Plus compost microbial communities from Emeryville, California, USA - Original compost - Organic plus compost (OP) | ecosystem: Engineered > Solid waste > Mixed feedstock >...
ACTGGTATTTCGCTGAAGCGAAGCGGCTGCTGGAGCAGCACGGCGTGCTGCTCATCGCCGATGAGATTCAGACCGGCTTCGGCCGAACGGGCCGTATGTTCGCTATGGACCGTTACGGCGTCACGCCGGACATCCTGACGATGGCCAAGGCGCTTGGCAGCGGCATCCCGGTGGCGGGCTTCGCCACCACGGACGAGATCGCTGCCAGCCTGAACCGGCCATCCGCCTCCACGTTCGGCGGCAACCCGGTCTCGTCCGTGACCGCGCTCGCGGTCCTGGACTACATCGAGGCGCATCGCCTGCCGGAGCGGGCCGAGCGCCTCGGTGAGCTGCTGCGCGGCGGCCTCCTGCGCCTCGCCGCGCGGTTTCCGCAGCACGTCTCCGACGTGCGCGGCGCGGGGCTGATGCTCGGCGCAGAGCTGTGCGCCGAGGAGCCCGCCCGCGGCGCGAAGCTCACCGACGACGTGCTGGAAGCGATGCTGGACCGCGGCTATATCATCGGCAAGAACGGCGTGAACCGCAACGTTCTAGCCTTCCAACCGCCGCTGGTCATCGACGAGGCCGACGTGCGCGGCATGCTGGACGCGCTGGAGGCTTCGCTGGCGGAGCTGGTGTAACCCAGCTCCGCCAGATGCGTTAGGCGGCACGTAGTGGGTGTGTCGCCTAAACGACAGGGGCGCCGCTTGCATAGCATGCCGTTGCCTAAGCGTCAGACGCGCCGCGCAGCCACAGGCGCCCCCAGCGCCGGCAGGCACCTCAGCGCCTGCCGGCACTTCCGGCGTCGGCCAGGGGTCCCAGCGCTCGCCAGCGTCCCAGCTTTGCTGCGTGAGGGGCCCAACGGGCACTCGCGCACGCAAGGGCCGCCCATGGTGACGCCGGACCCCTGGTCAATAACGGTAAAATTGACCGTTATTTTTCGGTGTGCCGGCGATTTACGTGAATTAGCGGTAAATGATACCGCTAATTTTACGATTGGCGGCCGTTTTGGCGGAATATGCGGAAAATAAGAGTACTTTTTACCGTTATTTTGCTGGAAACAGGCCGATGGGCCGAAAATAAAGGTACTTTTTAACGTTAATGAGACGGTCAGCCATGGGAGGGACGTCTGCTGAGTGAGAGACGTCTGTCGAGTGAGATACGTCTGCCGAGAGCGGGGAGACGTGGCCTGACCGCCTGTCGCGCCGTCAGAAACGTGCGCTGGGAGTAGCACCCTGTCCGGCGAGGCTTGTGGTCCTCTAGCTGCACATGCTGTCCCGCTGCGTCGGGGTATGCCCGACGTCCTGAACCCGCTAGCGGGCCGGGGCACTTATATGAACGGTCCACGTGACGCTACGTGTTTTTTACGATGAGGAGAGTGACTATCGATGGAAATAGCCCGCAAAATCGGCACCAAAATCCGGCTGTACAGCGAATTGGTGATGTTTTCGCACACGTTGTTTTCGCTGCCCTTTGCGATCATCTCGATGATTTGGGCGGCAGAGGGGTTCCCTTCATGGCGCGTGATGCTGTGGGGATTGATCGCCTTGATCGGCGCCCGAAACGGGGCGAATGCCTTTAACCGCGTCGTCGACCGCGTTTTTGACGCGCAAAATCCACGCACCGCGCATCGTCACCTGCCGCAAAAGCTACTCGACGCCAAGGAGGTGCTGGTGTTCGTTGTGGTGAACTATGCGATCTTTATTTTTGCTGCAGGCATGTTAAATCCTTTGTGCTTGATCTTGTCGCCGGTGGCCATTTTCCTGATCTCTTCCTATTCTTATACCAAACGGTTTACGTACCTGAGCCATCTGTACCTGGGCTTTACGATCGCTTCGGCCCCCATCGGCGCCTGGTTTGCGGTTACCGGCCAATTTGCCTTTACGCCGTTTGTCCTCGGCACTGTAGTGATGCTGTGGATTGCCGGCTTCGATATTATCTACGGCTCCCAGGATATTGAATTTGACCGCAATCACGGACTCTGGTCGATCCCTAGCGCGTTTGGGCTCAAGAACGGTCTGCGGATCGCAGCCGGCCTGCACGCGATTATGGTGCTGCTGCTGATTGCTTTAATCCCGATTCGCCACCTGAGCTGGCTTTATATTACAGGGATTATCATCGCGATCCTGCTGCTAATGACGGAGCACAAAATCATTAAGCCGTCGAACTGGAAACGGATGAATGTGGCCTCGTACAATTTGAACCAGGTCATCAGCATGGTGATTCTGTTCTTTACGCTAGGGGATTACTTCCTTCTGTGAAATGGTCGCTGATTACAGAGCAACAGACGCTTTAATACACAAAAAAGCACGAACCATAAGGGATAAGCTACCTTGAGGTTCGTGCTTATTTTTATTTCTCCCGCCCGCTGAAATACTCCAGCAGCGCTTGCAGATCCCGGTGCGCCGGGTAATGGCTGAGCCGGTGAATAATATCCTGCGCTTCAGCAAGATATTGGCGGCTGAGCGCTTCGGTTTGCTCCAGCGCGCCGCTGGCTTGAATCGCCGCGACGACGGCGTCCACTTCTTCAGCAGGGCTGTCTGCCGAGATAGCCCGGATCGCCGGGGCAAGGGTTTCGTCCTGCAACGCGAACAGGACGGGCAAGGTCACTTGGCCGCTGCGCAGGTCGCTGCCCGCCGGCTTGCCTAGCTTCTCCGCCGATTGGGTGAAATCGAGCACGTCGTCGCGGATTTGGAACGACATGCCCAGCTTTTCACCAAAGCGATACAGCAGCTCGGCCGTTTCCGTATCCGTTCCGGCGGCCTTGGCGCCGATTTGCAGGCAAGTGGCCATCAGTTGTGCGGTTTTATTTTTCGATTTCTCCAAGTATTCGTCGATCGTCACGTCATAGTCGAACAAGTGAGCAAGCTGCTGATATTCTCCGAGACATAGCTTGGTTGTGGCTAGAGAGGAGAGGTCGTACACGAATTTCTCTTGTTCCGCCGAATAGACGGAGATCAGCTCGATGACCCTCGCTGACATATAATTGCCTACATGCAGTGCACCGCTCACGCCCAGCTTGATATGCATCGCTTTCTGGCCGCGCCGCATGGGGGAATCATCGATAATATCGTCATGAATCAGTGAAGCGGCGTGGATGAATTCTGCGGCAGCGGCGAGCCGCCAGACCTTCTTCTCATCGGGATCAGGGCCGAAGCGGCTGCCGACGATCACCATCAAGGGGCGAATTCGTTTGCCGCCAGAACGAATCAATTCGATGATAGCTTTGGCCAATTGGGAGGAACGAGGGACGTCGCGATCATATTTGACCATGTTCTCAATTTCCCGATCGACAGTTTTTAAGGGGATGTTCAGTGTTTCCTCAAGCTTCATGTCGCTTCCCTCCTAAACTTAGGCTGGCAGTCATGGACACCGGTGCCGAGTATTTTGCAGGGCATCCGAAATCTCACAGGCATTCTCCGTCCACGGCCGTCTACATCGCCTGGCTGGCGGTGCTGCGGTTGTTGTCCAGCTGCAGGAACCGTTCCCAGGCTTTGAGCAAGCGCTCGTCTTCCGGATGACCTTGGGCGCGTTTGATTTGGAGTTGTTTGATGATCGGAGCGAGATGCCCAAGCAGATTGAATTCCTCCCACTTCAGGCAAAGCTCGACGTAAAAGCTGTATAGGTAGTCGCCATCCAACACTTTGCGGGTTAACGTCTCGCCGGGGGCGAGGGAGCTGCATTCACTATGGCGTTGAAGGGCAAGCTTGATTGCGATGTAAATGGATAACAGACGGCATTGGCGTACCTGCGGCATGTCGTATTGCTCCAGCAAGGTAGCCAGGGGTGCCGCTTCAGGATAGGGTAAATCTACAATAATGCCGGTTTCGGGCGATAATTCGCCCTGCAATAAGCGATAAGCGTCTTCGATAAGCTTCGGATTCATAAGGACACACACTCCTTAAAGAGGTAGTTCAAAAAAGTCATCAGTTGATTACGAACCAACAATAGGCAGCGTATCCGGTGCTGAATCCTGACTTTTTTGAACCTTCGCCTAAATGCAGGCAGGCTTGCAGGGGATCCTCACACCGATGTCGGCAAAAGGATAAAAATGAGAGTAATGTACGCTTGAGGGCGCACATTACTCCAGTTCAAAGTTGCATAAAGAGCTGCGATTATTCCGTGTATAGGTACCATCTTCGTACGAACGGGATTCGTTTCCATTGTTTCTTGAGCCAAGGAAGTACATAGTAATCCAGGCCAAATGTGCTGCCCGATCCGCCGATCAATGCGACGCCTGCGGTCATGTACCACAGCATTTCCGTCGAGGCCATGCTGGAAGACCAGATCATGACGCCGAGAGCGACGGTGGCTGCCGAAGCGACAGCGGTGAACAGGCCAACGATGATCATGATGCCAAGGGCGATTTCCGCAAACACCATAAAGAACTGGAACACAGTTGCTAGAGCGGTATATCCGCCATCCGAGGTGTAGAAGAAGACATCCATAAACCAGCTGACGATGCTCTTGATAAATCCAGGTACCGGCAAAGCCGTAACCGCGGTCGAGGCGCTTTCTACGGCTGAAGCTGCCGCTTGAGCATCGACGGTCTTCGTCACTTCACTAGCTGCTTCACTGGCTGCTGACACAACGTCGGCTTTCGGAGAAGCAGGGATAAGGAAGATGTTCGAAGGGTCTTTCCAAACCTTCGGAAGCTTATCAAGACCTTCTTCCAGCCACTTGTAGCCTACGAAAATCCGCAGCGGCAGGAGCCAGAAGTTCGGCGAACGCTTCGCAAAGTGACCGCCAACGAAGCTTCTGCGATTGTTCACGTGGAAGAATTCATGCATCATATAAGTCCATACTTTCGCAAAACCAGCCACGGTGAACAGGTAATACATATTGATTAAGTGCTTGCAGAACATGGCCATGAAGCCGCTCATCATGAACATTTTGTTTGGCAATCCGACATTCGCTACGCCGTAGCGGCTGCCGATGCAGACCATCGTTCCGTGGAAGCCCGGTTTATAGGACTTCTTCGGCTTGCCGTGAACGTCCGCATAAATGTTATGAGCGATGAGCGGACCCGCTTGTTCGGCGTTCTCAACCATCTGCGGTACCGGACGGGTTTCGCCTTCCGGGATGAAGAAGATGTTGTCGCCAACGATATAGACGTTCTCGTGATCGACGCTTTGCAGCTTGTCGTTAGTGACGATCCGCTTGCGGCCTTCCTGCTTCACATCGAGCTTGCCAACGAGCTCGGAGCCTTCAACCCCGGCAGTCCACACTATCGTATCCGCTTCGAGCTCTTTCCCTTCGCCAAGCTGTACGCTGGTTGGGGTAACGCCGGTGATTTTGGCGCTTGTAATGATCTCTACGTTCATTTTGTGCAGACGTTTCGTCGCTTTTTCGATCAATTTATCCGGCAGGATCGGCAGGATTTTCGGAGCCATATCGGCTACGACCAGGCGAACCTCGCTCGGATCGATATAGAACTCTTTGCACAGTTCATCGCGGAACTCAGCCAATTCGCCAACCAGTTCCACGCCGGTAAAGCCGGCGCCGACAACGACAAAGGACAGCATTTTACGGCGTTTTGCCGGATTGCTTACCTTCGCCGCTTCGCTGAACTTGCGACGTACTTGCTCTTTCAGACGCACAGCGTCTTCATAAGACCACAGGGTCAAGGCGTGCTCCTCAGCCCCCGGGATCCCAAAGAAGGTTGGTTTACAGCCGGTACCGATGACGAGGTAATCGTATTTATAAGTCTCTCGTTTGGACCGAAGCTCATTGGCGTTAAAATCAATGGCATCGATGGAATCGAGCACGACATCCACTTTTTGCCCGGCAAAAATCTTCTTCAATTCAATCTTGACAGAATCCTCTGGCGCCCGGTTTGCTGCAACCTCGTGCAGCTCCGTCAGCAACGTATGATAAGGATTGCGGTCAATCAGTTGGATCTCCACATCTTTGTCTTTTTTGAACAGTTTGGCCAGATGCTTGGAAGTGACTACACCGCCATAACCGCCGCCCAAAACTACGATTTTCTTCAAGAGATTCACCTTCTCATTTTAGGGTGGGGTGGGAATATGGGTTTATTTCGCTTGCTCAAGTGCTTGGCTCACGAGCTCGAAATGCGGTTGCAGCGTAATTGTTGCCCCAGCGATCGCGTCCGTTTTGCCCTCATCGTTAAATGTCACGGCAGCTGGATCTTGTTTTTCGATCAGGTAAGCTTCCGCTTTCGCTACTTCTTCATGCCATTCGGCTTGAGCGCCACCGGCTTTCATTCCATATTTGCCGTCAATCGAGTATTGCTTCTTGTCTTCGCCTTTGTCGTTCACACCGCTGAAGTTCACTTTGACGATCTTGCCGGCAGCGACGACAACGTCAACGGTATCTTTCCAACCAGAATGCTCGTCGAAGGAAGCTCCTTCAGCATGGTAAGTGCCGTCTTTGTAAGGACCAACCTCAACTGGACCGGCATTCAGCGCTTGATCAGCCAAGTTAAAAAATTCACTTACATGGACGGACACACCTGCGATGGCATCCGTTTTGCCGTCATCTCCCAAAGTGATTGCTTTAGGATCTTGCTTTTCGATCAGGTATTGCTCAACCTTCTCGGCTTGCTCGTGCCATTCGGAGGAAGCGCCGCCGGCTTTCATGCCGTACTTGCCTTCTTTGGAATAGGTCACTTTGTCGACGGGAGCTTTTTCGCTCAGCGCATTCCATTTGGCTTCTGTGATTTTGCCTCCGGATACCGTCAGGGTTACGTAGGATTGCCATCCGGAATTTGCATCCACTTCACCTTGGGCGAAGTATACGCCGTCTTGGTATTTCCCTTGCTCTGCAGCTGCGTTATTTGCTCCTGCATTGGTTTCGTTTGCAGCAGAAGTGTTGTTTGCAGGTTGCGCAGAGTTTGTGCTGTTCGCCTCATTGTCCGATCCACAGCCGGCCAATAGACCTAACAACAGTGCACTGCTCAGGATAATTGAAGCTTTTTTCATGATTGAGACCTCCAGTGAATGAAAATATATATATTAAAATGTGAAGACATTTTAATAACGAATATCAGGTGGGGGACCCTTGAAAAAGGCTGATCTGATAAGGGGTTCGGGAGTCCCGAAACCTTTGTTCGAAGGCATTTTAGCATATAAAAATAGGGCTTAATGTGAAATTTATCACATGGAGTGTGATCTAAAACAACTGCTCCAAACGGCGAAACCAGCACTACGTAAGGGAATACCGCGTTCAAAGAATTGCCCAATTTTTAAAATATATATTTTTTAAAGATGAGATGGCCTGGGAGGGACGAATTTCCCGTACCGAAAAGAGGGCATATAAACAAAAAGTTCCAAACGTTTTATGAAAATCGGCATGACTTCTACCGATATAAATAGAAGCGGGCATGCCCGGAAATACGCGAGACGGAAAGAAGGCATCCTCCTTGACGGTATACAGGACGTTTATTTCGCGCTTACTACTTAACTACACAGCGGGACTCCTACTTGCGGTCACCGCGGTCGCGAGCCTTATCGCAGCTGCACCGCTGGATATATCCCCTTCGGACTACGCCTGGCTAATCCGAATTCTGATCTTGTCGCTGTGCTGTATGCTGGGGCTGGAATGGCTGGTGTTCAGCCGGCAAATCAAGCCGATCCGCAGCGTGTTCATGGAGGAAGTGGGGAGCTATCAAACGCTTCAAAATGTGTATATCCGTACCCATCGTTTGCCATCGCTTGCCGTCAAGCGGATTCTAGGACCTCATTTGTTTGGCTTGGTTGTTCCGGCTGTGGCCTTATCGCTTGGGTTAATCCGGGCTGGTCACCTGTCAATTCCGCCTTACTATGTGTTGCTGGCTGCCTTGAGCGGCATTCTGGTCAGCAGCATGCATGCATTGGTCGAATATTATTTAACTTCCTATGCGATTCGTCCTGTCCTGCAGGAGTTAATTTCCTGGAGCCGCAGAATGTTTGGCAAAGATTTATCGCTGAACGGCAGGGTTATCGTCCCGGTATCTCGAAAATTAATATGGAGCTTTTTCTTGATGTGTATGGCTCCTTTGCTGCTATACAGCTTATCTATGCAGTTCCGGTTGGAGGACCTCGACCATGGAGCCTATGCCTACTGGCAGTGGGCCGGCTATGTCTTGGCCGTGAGTATTCTATTCGCAATGATTGGCTCCCGGCTGTTGGCCCGTGAGATCATGCTGCCGATTCAGCATTTGTACGAGCGGATGGCCGAGGTAAAAACCGGCAGCATTCGTACAGCGGCCAGTGATATGTTTTCGGATGAATTTTCCCGTCTGATCACGGGATTTAATCATATGCTGCGCGGGCTGCAAACTCAGGCGGCTCGAAATAGCCAACTGGTAGACAGCTACTTCGCGACGCTGGCAGCGGCGCTGGACGCCCGCGATCCGTATACAGCGGGACACTCTCTTCGAGTAGCCGAATACGCCGTCAAAATCGGGGAGTTGGCCGAGTTGCCTGAAGATCGCATTGATGAGCTGCGCAAGTCAGCGTTGCTCCATGATATCGGGAAAATCGGCATTCGCGATGCGATTCTGCTGAAGGATGGCCGATTAACCGACGAGGAATGGGAGCAGGTCAAGCAGCACCCCGTGCTTGGGGAAGCGATCTTAAAGCAGGTCGAGCCTGCGGATGCGATGGCTCCTTATTTGCCAGGGGTTCGGTCGCATCATGAGCGTTATGATGGAAAAGGTTATCCGGACGGGTTAGCCGGGGAGGAGATCCCGCTATTCGGGCGGATTATCGCCGTAGCCGACGCCTTTGACGCCATGACCTCAGACCGGCCTTATCGAAAAGGCTTAGCGAGAGATAAAGCGATCGAGATTTTGGAGCAGGGTCGCGGTACCCAATGGGATCCTTACTTCGCCGGACTGTTGGTGCAGCATTTTCGCAGCGATATCCCAAAAAAAGAGTCCAGCTGATCTTGAAGAGAAGCGGGTTCTACGAGCAGGAGTGGGGATATGGGGATCGGTATTAGCTTTATACTAAATTTAAGCATGTTAATCACCGTCGCTTATTTAACCAACATCCTATATAAATATGGTTTGCGAAAAATGCCGCCGCGCAGCTTGTACGTCTTGTCCGTTCTAATGATGATTTTCTCGGGCTGGCTATGTATCAAGTTTGGCTTCCGACTTCACGATGACGTCAGATTCGATCTTCGGGCAGTGCCGCTAATTATAGCGGCATTTGTTTATTCCCAGCCGTTAACGATGATCATCATCGGCTTCGGGATTGGCCTGGCCCGTCTGACGTTTGGTTTGAGCGAAGCAGCGATGGCCGGCTTTATTAACTTAACGGTCTTGGGATTTTTGTGCGCCGGACTAAATATCTGGATTCGGCGGACCAATTACAGCATTACCTTTAAGGGGATTGTAACCATTATTGTTGTGAATGTGGTCAACTCTCTGAACCTTGCCATCATCGGAGTCGTGCCCCGTAAGCATTATTTGCTGGATATCATGCCGATTGGACTTTCGTTAAGTATTGTACTCAGTATTGGCTTTGCTCTGATCCTTCGTGACTTTCAGTTGGGGGCAAGACAAAATCTGGAGCTGAAATACGCAAACGAGCTGCTCCGCAAGCAGGCCGATGAGCTGCAAAAGGCCAAGATTGGGCTGGAAGATCGGGCGAAGCAGTTATCTGAAGCTTCCAGCCACAAATCGGAGTTCTTGGCGACGATGTCGCATGAGTTGCGTACGCCGCTCAACAGTATTATTAATTTGGCGGAAATGATCGCCGAATCCGACGAAGCCAGCGAGGAAATTTCGGAATATGGCCAGATCATTCACAGATCAGGTGAAGAATTGCTTCAGATTATTAATGATATTTTGGATTTGTCCAAGGTGGAGGCAGGTCGGCTGGAGATTACAGACGAAGAAGTGGTATTGGAAGAAATCCCAGTATGGATTCAGCTGCAGTTCGAGCAAATTGCCGCTCAGAAGAATATTGCCTTTACGATCCAACTGGAGCAAGGTTTGCCCGATTCCATCATCTCTGATCCACAGCGGATCGCACAAATCCTGCGGAATTTATTGTCCAATGCGTTTAAGTTTACACATGAGGGACATGTGGAGTTAGACATCCGCCGTGCTCCGGCGAAGGGAATACACGAAGGGGAATGGCTGGTGTTTACCGTCTCGGATACCGGCATCGGCGTGGCTGAGGAGAAGCAGGGGGCGGTATTCGAGGCGTTTCAGCAAGCCGACGGCTCGATAAGTCGCCGATATGGAGGGACGGGTCTGGGCTTATCGATTAGCAGCAACCTGGCCCGCCTGCTTGGGGGGCACCTCCGTATGGAAAGCCAAGAAGGGCGAGGCAGCACCTTTTCCTTCTATTTGCCTTTAAAAATCGCTCGATCCCATTCCGGCGAAGTTCATGTACAGTCTGAGTTGCCGTGACGAAGGGGTTATCGGTAAAATGGGGAGAAGAAAGGATGGGATGATGAAGATGAAACAAGTAATTTCTACGACCGCTGCGCCAGGTGCCATTGGTCCATATTCGCAGGGGATTCAATTGGGAGATTTGATCTTTACTTCCGGCCAATTGGGATTGGTGCCGGAAACCGGTCAGCTTGCTGAAGGCGTGGAAGCACAGGCTGCACAAGCGCTGCGGAACGTTCAGGCAGTATTGGCTGCAGCCGGCAGCGGATTGGACAAGGTCATCAAGACGACTGTATTTTTGAAGGACATGAACGATTTTGCCAAGGTGAACGAAGTTTATGGTTCGTTCTTCGCAGAGCCGTATCCCGCGCGCAGTGCCGTCGAAGTGGCGCGTCTGCCTAAGGACGGCCTGGTAGAAATCGAAGTTATTGCGGTGAAGTAAAATATCCCCATGGACAGGCTTGGATGAAGCCAGTCCAACCAAGCTGCCGGAGGCGATGCCTTACGGCGGCTTTTTTTGTCGGGGAGGGAAAGGTAACTCTATCGGCTGCGCTCCTTTCGTGATTATCCCGTTGCTTCAGAGTGAGGTAGAAGATCTCTCGAATCTGAATGAAAGGGATACGCCGCACCTCTTGGTGGATTTTTTGTGGGAGAGAGGGTCCCTATGTTGGAAGCCTTCTTCTGACGATTATCCCGTTGCCTCAGACAGGGAGTGGAGAATATTGAAGGACTTCTAAATCTGAACGAAAGGGATAATCGTGCAAAAGGAGGCGTGAAAGGGCCCCACAAGGGCAGCGGGGCTTTAGTCCCGCTCATGAGAGCGCAGAAAGACGATCCAAAGTGCGTACGCTATCAAGGCTAGCGATCCGGCGCTGGAGGCAATAGCGACAATTTGGTGCAGCTGAGGACCAGCTGCTAGGGCGCCATACCCCCACGCGAAGGTGAGCGGGACGATGGCGTCCCGCCAACGGAAGCCAACAAAGCAGGCGCTGAGGATCCCTACTGCAAGCAGCAGGAGGGTAAGCCCAAGATGGGATGGAGCGGAGACAGACGTTGCCGATATCGTGGCAGCAGATATAGAGGAATGGGGCAGCAGGGCGTCCACGCTAGCAAGCGCTGTAACACAGATCCATCCAAAATATAAACTGAACGGCAGGCGTACGAACCAAATTTCTGCGGCTGACGGGCGAAGGATATTCCGGGTGCTGTGGTACATCGAGGCGGCCACGAATACCAACAGAAATAACACCAGAGTCGATATCAGGGGTTGCCGCTCCCCTAAGGTGATCCACACGATCGAGAGGGTGCAGGTAAGCAGGAAGCGCACAGGCATGGGCGTCACTGAAAAGGGCTCGCGGTTAGGCCGCAGCAACGGGTAGAGGACCCAGCCAGACATCAGGACATAAATGATCAGCCAGATCGTAAAAGTATAGCCCGCCGGCGTAAGAAGCGCATGTAATCCGTGGGGAAACTGCTGGGGCCGGCGTAAGCCAAACGGAAGTGCTGCTGCCGCCAGGTTTGCCGCCATTAACGCTGCAAACGAGGCGAGATTTAACCAATGACCGGACCGACCGCGCAACATGGGAATGCACCTCCTTGATCTTTTTTTG
>Ga0164243_10012651_pt1 | contig 11934 bp, 8 predicted proteins | sample OricompcompostOP_FD_108781 | JGI IMG/M metagenome (GOLD analysis project Ga0164243, IMG submission 108781) | Organic Plus compost microbial communities from Emeryville, California, USA - Original compost - Organic plus compost (OP) | ecosystem: Engineered > Solid waste > Mixed feedstock >...
AGGGCCGCAAACTGTTCGCAATGGTACATTAGGAACGGTACGAGTCCGGTGTGGTGGTCATGGCAGTGTACCACGTCCGGCAGGATGCCTGCCTCGGTAATCCAATGCAGGAAGGCGTGCTGGAATGCCATAAATTGCTCGCTCTCGTCGGCGTACCCATAGGGTTCGTCTCGGTCCAGGAGACCCGGAATTTTGATTAGATACAAACCGAATCCGAGTATATCTTCCCTTTCATGATAAACATAAATCTCCAAGGGTCTGGAGCCCTGATGAATGGTTCCGGTATATACTAGGTCAAATCCGTGTTGCCGAACAAACGGACGGTTGTACCAGGGCATCACCACCCAGGTTTGCCAACCCGCCTGCCGGAGGTATTTCGGCAACGCCCCCAGCACATCGCCCAACCCCCCTACTTTGGCAACCGGATAACACTCCGCACTCAAATGGATAACATGTTTCATTTTACCCTACGTTGGCTTTCTTTTTTTTAAGTATCAGTCCCGACAAGGGCGGCAGGGTCAGGTTGGCCGACCACTCCCTGCCCATCCAGTAAATCGGCTCAGCCTGTACGGGTGGCTGTTCCACGCCACTCCCCCAGTAATCCGTATCATCAGAATTTAACACCACCTCCCATGCACCCTGGGCCGGCAATCCGCAGCGATAAAAATACCTCACTACAGGGGTAAGATTTAGGATGACCAGTAGATCGTTGGCCGTGTCCACCCCCTTCCGTACGTAAGCGATAACCGAGCGGGATGCATCCCCACCTTCTATCCATTCAAACCCATCCGCGCTGAAACTGTGCTCATAGAGCGCCGGTTCGGAACGGTATAAGTGGTTCAGCGCTTTGATAAGTGCAAAGACCCCCTGATGCGGTTTATACCTCATCAGATGCCAATCCAATGACTGGTTGTGGTTCCATTCGGCGAACTGCCCGAATTCGCATCCCATGAATAGGAGTTTGGTGCCCGGGTGGGTATACATGTACAGATAAAGTGCCCGCAGGTTGGCGAAGCGCTGCCATTCGTCTCCAGGCATTTTCTGGACCATGGATCCCTTGCCATGTACTACCTCGTCATGTGACAGCGGCAGCATGAAGTTTTCGTGAAACGCATACAACGCGCTAAAGGTAAGTTGTCCATGATGGTGCTGCCGGTACAGCGGATCGTGTGCAAAATATTGCAACGTGTCATGCATCCAGCCCATCATCCATTTCATCCCGAATCCGAGACCACCGCTAAACGTCGGACGGCTCACCCCTGGCCATGAGGTAGACTCCTCTGCGATGGTCTGTACGTCGGGAAAATGGCCATACACGGCTTCATTCAGTTCTTTCAGAAAACGTATCGCCTCCAGGTTCTCTCTCCCGCCGCGCTTATTGGGTATCCATTCGCCTTCTGCCCGCGAATAATCGAGGTACAGCATGGAAGCCACCGCATCCACCCGCAGGCCGTCGGCGTGGTACCTGTCCAGCCAAAACAACGCATTGCTAATCAAAAAAGATCGTATTTCGTTTCGCCCGTAGTTGAAGATAAAGGAACCCCAATCGGGGTGGTATCCCTGTCTTGGATCGGCATGCTCATACAAGTGGGTACCGTCGAATCGGTACAGACCATGCGCGTCGCCTGGAAAGTGTGACGGCACCCAATCCAGAAAGACTCCTATCCCATTGAGATGTAATTGCTCGATAAGATACATCAGATCCTGTGGTGAACCGTAAATCGAAGAGGCCGCGAAATAACCCGTAATCTGGTATCCCCAGGAGGGATAGTAAGGGTGTTCCATCACCGGAAGCAACTCTACGTGCGTAAAACCGGCTTCCTTGATATACTGGACCAAGGGACCGGCAATGTCGCGATAGTTCCAAAGCTGCTGGGGATGCTCCGGACTGCGTATCCAGGAGCCAAGGTGCATTTCGTAGACTGAAATAGGTCTGTTTAGCGCGTTTCGCTCATGGCGCCCCCGCATCCACTCCTCATCGGTCCATTCGTACCAAGTCGTAGAAACGATGGACGCCGTTTTAGGTGGCCGTTCCCATCGCAATGCAAAGGGATCGCCTTTCTCCAATGCTTCACCCTGATAGGAGCGGATTTGATACTTATACAGTTCCCCAAGGCCAATCCCCGGAATGAACCCTTCCCAAATACCTGAACCATCCCACCGCACGTGTAAAGCATGTGAATACGGATTCCAGCCGTTGAAATTCCCTACAACAGTTACCGACTCCGCATTCGGCGCCCATACGGCAAAGTATGTCCCCGCTTTCCCATCCTTAAGGAGGACATGCGAGCCAAACTTCTCATACAGCTTGTAGTGCTTGCCTGCCCGGAAGAGGCTTATATCAAAATCTGTAAACAATGAATAAACTTCTACCGAACCCTGCATAAAATTTTAGTTATAATTGGCAATCCTCCATCTCATAACAGACATCAAGACCTCACCTGTACCGTCTTGAAATCTTTAGGCACCTTTATCACATATCGTCCCTCGTCATCCGCCTTTACGGAAACCGTGGTATCATCCACTTTCACTGCCTGGACGGCAAAAGGTAGCCCTACAAGATGTAGGTCGTAGGTGTCATATTTCTCTGAATACAACCCCTCCACGGACTGGCTTATTTCAAGCGTGTCAGATGTGCCTTTCACCACGAATTTCTTTTCGAGGTATATCTGTTGCTCGTACGCAAATGTATCCCCATGATCCTCGTACATAAAGGAATTCACTTCTCTCGGGGTGTAGTATACCTTCAGTGTGAGCGAATCTATTTTTTTCTCATTCACGTATTGCATAACAGGATATTCCGGCAGCACGGTTCCCCCTTTAATGAATATCGGCATTTTTTCGATGGGTGTATCCACCTTGTGTTCCCGCCCGCCATCTAAGCGGCGATCATCCCAATAGTCATACCACTCACCAACAGGCAGGTACACCGTTTTGTTTTGCTGCCCGGGGTTCAAAACAGGCGAAACGAGTATTTTGTCTCCGAAGCAGAATTCTTCTTCACGAATGAGGTTGCTTTCCAACTGCTGCTCCACCATCGTGATCGGCCGTAGGATGGGGAATCCGTATTTCGTGTGCTCCCAGAATACGGAATAGATATACGGCAGCAATTTATAGCGGAGTTCGATGAATTTACGGTTCAGACGTTCATGAGCTTCGCCGAAGCTCCAAGGTTCGCGCTCAGCCGTATCGCCGGCCGAGTGGGCACGCATAAACGGCGAAAATACGCCGAACTGTATCCATCGGGTGAACAACTCCGCGTCCGGCTCCCCGCTGAAGCCTCCAATATCCGTTCCGCAAAAAGGCATGCCGGATGTAGACAGCCGTTGAAGCTGAAGCGCGCCCAAACGAAGATGCTCCCAGGTAGCTACGTTATCGCCCGTCCAAACAGAGGCGTAACGTTGTGTGCCGGCATAAGCGGCCCGTGTAATCGTAAACGGACGTTTTTTCTGGAACAAATTCTTCAGCCCCTCATAAGTGGCTCGTACCATTTGCATCCCGTACACATTGTGGGCCTTTCTGTGCGATCCCCGGTAGCCGTCGTAATTATGGCGGACATCGTGCGGAAAGGTACCCCGGCCAAATACCGCAGGCTCGTTCATATCGTTCCACACGCCGGCCACGCCGGCCTCCACCAGCCCTTTGAACAGTCCGCCCCACCATTCCCGCACCTCCGCGTTGGTAAAATCCGGAAACTGGCACCGTCCCGGCCACACATACCCCTCCATAAAGTAATCATCGCCGCGTCGACAGAAATACCGGTTTTTCTTTCCCTCCCGGAAAACCCAGTAATTCTCATCCACCTTGATACCCGGATCAATGATAACTACGGTCTGAAAGCCGTCATCGGCCAACTCCTTGATCATCTTTTTAGGATCCGGAAAATAACGCTTATTCCATGTAAAACACCGGTAACCATCCATGTAGTCAATATCCAGGTAAATGGCGTCACACGGAATCTTCCGCTCACGGAAGTTCCGGGCAAGATCTTTCACTTTACTTTCCGGATAGTAGCTCCATCGGCACTGGTGAAAACCAAGAGCCCATAACGGTGGAAGATAATGGGTGCCGGTTAGGCTATGGTAACGCTTCACCACATCCATCATATGCGGTCCGTGGATGTAATAATACTGCAACTCTCCCCCTTCCGACCAAAAGCTTGTCTGGTCATGCGCCTCAGCGGCAAAGTCGAAATAGGTTTTGAACGTATTGTCGAAAAAGATCCCATAGGCATTTCCCTCATGCAGCCCCATGTAAAACGGAATACTCCGGTAGAGCGGGTCTTGGTGAAATTGGAAGGAGTATGTATCCGAATTCCAGTTGACGAATCTCCTTCCCCGGAGGTTCAGATGGGTTGGCTTATCACCCAAACCGAAGAATGCCTCATTGGAAAGGGCATGTTTGGTGCAATACACATAATAGCCTCCAAAATCAGGATTTTCCTCCCAGTGCATGGGCGCATAGTCCTTGTTATATTCCTTTCCTTCCCGATCCGTAAAAGACACCAGGAAGTCGGCTTTGTTAATGATACAGGTCACCGTATTGGTTTTCACCCGGTACACATGCTCATCCTCTTCAAAATTATAAACGGCTACATGTTGATCCGAGGTAGGTACTGCATACGAGAAGTCTTCTAAAAACTGTCCTTTGGGTGCCAACCGCACCCGTATGATTTCGTCACTCACTACTTTTACCTCTACACTTGCACTTCCATCATTGAAATAAAAATTGTTATTCTCCTGATAATATCCCGCCACCGGGCCCAGGTAGTTTTTGACAATTTCAGGCAAATCCAATACCGGATTGTTTACGTGGTGTATGCCCTCTTCAAGTACCTGTACAACCTCATTTTTATCAGGGAGCTGCTGCTTAGTCAAGTCCTTCGCCATAAATGATCTCTTCTCTTTTTATTTAGCCAAAGTACATTTTTTGATGAATTAATACAATTATATTTTGTTTCCCCGCCCCTACGGGTTATATTTGCCGTGTTATTCCAACATACCCTTATTAATAGAAACATGAGTGTTTTCTTTTCACACATACACCACCACTACCATCATCGCCCCTGTGGCGAATGAACCTCTGTATGTTTCCATGTGAAGCAAAGAAAATCTCAATGTTGTACTTTATTAATAACTATAATTTAACCCCTTGAAGAATCTAAAAATAGCCATCCAAAAATCCGGCAGGCTGAATGAAAAGTCGGTACAATTACTTAAAAATTGCGGACTGAACTTTGAAAACTATAAAAGCTCCCTCATTACCACCGTTTCCAATTTCCCGTTGGAAATTCTTTTTCTCAGGGATGACGATATTCCCGAGTATGTACAGGACGGTATAGCCGACCTGGGTATCGTGGGAGAAAATGTCATTGCTGAAACGGAAGCTAAGGTCCGCTACCTACAGCGGCTCGGCTTTGGCAGATGCACCCTTAAAATCGCCGTCCCTAATCACAGCGACATCCGTGAGCTGTCCGACTTAAACGGGAAGGCCATTGCCACCTCCTACCCGGTAATCCTTCAGAAGTTTCTGTCGGACAATAACATCCAGGCTGAGATCCGGATGATTTCGGGCTCGGTAGAGATTTCGCCAGCACTGGAATTAAGTCATGCGATCTTTGACATTGTCTCCACGGGGGGAACGTTACGCAGCAACGGGCTCGTGCCTTTCGCGGATGTGATGACCTCTGAAGCCATCCTGATCAGCAAAAACGGAATAGATGACAATCCGGTGGTCCGTGAACTGATGCAACGCATTCAGTCGGTTCTCCGCGCTGCCGAGACCAAGTACGTTGTCCTCAATGTAAAACGGGATAACCTGGACCAGATCACAGCCCTTCTTCCCGGCGTAAAAAGCCCTACCATCGTACCGCTTGCGGAAGATAACTGGGTGGCCGTCCATACCGTCATAACCGAGCAGGATTTTTGGGATAAAATCAACAAACTGAAAGCGGCGGGTGCGCAAGGAATTGTCGTGATGCCCGTAGAGAAAATTATTATCTAAGAATGTTGAAAACACACCGTTATTCAGCCCTCGCCAGTGCGGACCTTGAGCGCCTTCTGGCCCGCAATACCGATCCATTACAGGACATACAACTGGTGGTAACGGATATAATAGAAGACGTACAAAACAATGGAGATGACGCGCTCCGGCGGTATGCTGAAAAACTGGACCGTGTAGGACTGCATAAGCTGTACCTCGCTGCCGACGAAATTGAAACACTGGCCTCAACCATTGGCCGTGATCAACGCCGTGCGCTGGAAATTGCCTTCGCCAACATTTACCGGTTCCATGAAAGCCAGCTGCGCAAAGAACGGACCGTGGAAACCATGCCGGGTGTAAAATGCTGGCGTGAACCCCGGCCCATTGAAAAAGTGGGTCTGTATATTCCGGGTGGGTCAGCCGTGCTTCCCAGCACCCTTCTCATGTTGGGGGTGCCGGCACGCATCGCAGGTTGTAAGGAGATCGTCGTATGTTCACCACCACAGGCTGACGGAAAAATTAATGGATATGTCGCCTATTGTCTCCAATTGCTTAAAATCGACCGCGTGTTTCTGGCGGGGGGCGCGCAGGCGGTGGCAGCCATGGCGTTTGGCACGACGACCATACCGAAAGTGGACAAAATTTTCGGCCCCGGAAATCAATACGTCACAAAGGCGAAAAGCTTAGTGCAGGGCCTGACAAACGTCAGCATTGATATGCCGGCCGGACCATCGGAGGTATTAGTCATCGCCGATAATACGGCTAATCCCTCTTACATAGCCGCAGATTTGTTGGCACAGGCTGAACACGGGGCCGACAGTCAAGCAATATTAGTAAGCACGGATCAGCGGATCATTGACCAAGTTCAGGTGGAATTAAAAAACCAGCTGGCGCAGCTCCCCCGGGCTGAAATCGCTGCCAAAGCGCTGGCGAATTCGTATGCAGTCCTTTGCGATGACCTGGATCAGGCCCTTGCGTTCAGCAATCAGTACGCGCCGGAACACCTGATCATCCAAACCAACGATTGGGAGCCGCTCCTTCGGAAAATAACAAATGCCGGGTCGGTATTCGTAGGACACCTCACGCCCGAAAGTGCAGGCGATTATGCGTCAGGCACTAATCACACTCTCCCCACCAGTGGCTATGCACGCTCCTATTCAGGCGTGTCCGTGGATGCGTTTGCCAAAAAAATCACGTTCCAACATATCACCGCGGAAGGACTCCGCAATATCGGTCCTACTGTGGAAATTTTGGCAGAACTGGAAGGTTTACACGCCCACAAAAATGCCGTGTCTATACGGAACGCTTGATTTCAGCGTTCCGTACTTATATCGCCCACAAACTGAACCCACCGACCACCTGTAAGCATTTCTCTACAATCTGAAAACCAACTATTTACCTAAAACCTAAAATCGCAAAATCATAACATTCTGAAAATCAACAACAAATAAAGCCGTCACAACTCAAACGGATATATAACTGATTTGTTGTCAGCGATTTCCTAAAAGTATTTTTACTAGGGGATTTCATTTTTGTGTCGGCAAATGTAAACACCAGATAAACAATTGAACGTTATGAACATGAAAGGTCTATTAATTGTATCGATGCTGACGCCGTTGCTCAGCACCTCCATGTTATTAAAGGCAGCGGGGTCGCCTCCGGCAAAAACTTCACTCCGGGCCACCCAATCTGATGATAAGATGATCCTCCTGATCATGGAAACCGCAGACAACGAGTCATCCATTCTCTTCAATAACAAGTATGTAGTCAGGTTTCTAGAGGAAAACTTTGTCATCAAGAAAAAAATTATTCCTTCAGAGCATGCGGCATACCTCATCTACGATGGAGACCGAAATCTGGTACATCGCGTCAGGCATGAGAACTATCCGCTTGAAATGGCCGTTAAACTAAAAAAGGCGTTGGACCCAGCTACACAATACTATACCCTGGTATCACGTTTTGAAAAAGGAGATCGATCCGTAGATCTATTGAAAGGCCTGATTACGGCTGCTGATGAGGCCGGAGATACCGCCAGATGTGCCATGGTGATGGAACATTACTTACAGGCAGTTGACTCAAGCCTCTTAGATGCCGACCTATCTTTTGTTGCCAAGCACACCGTACAATCAGGTGACCCCGGGTTTAGGTACCTTATGGAAAAGTCTGCGGCGCTAGACAAATTGGCCGCCGTCATTTTCCGGGATCAATTTATTTCCCGGATTAATGAGAAAAAGGTCGATGTGGCTTCGCTGGTCAGTCAAACCAAACAGAAGTATTCGACGGAGGCACTTGCTCCTTACATCGAACAGATGGCTTTAGAATTTCTGGAGATGCGCGAAGATTGGGACAACCTGGGCAAAATGCTGCCGGACTTCATCCACAAATACGGTGCGCATATCAAGGCTTCTCAACTCGAATACTATAATGGGCTGCTCCACTCGGTTATGAAATCCGACAAAAAAAATGTATCTTTGTAGACTATACAATACCTGGGGTCGACCGGAATTGACAGGATGGAGACGGTTATGTAAGCATGCAGCGCGTTGGAAGTATAGCGCTTAAATCTCAACTTTCAGACTTATAAATGGCGAAAATAACTACGCCTTAGCTGCCTAATTTAGAATTAGCTCAGCTTTTGTCCCGCTTACGCTTGGTTCCGTAGCGTAGCATCCGGGGCATCGAATTACGGAACTGGCCAGCCTGATGTTGCGACGGGCCGGCGAGAAACAGCAACTAAGGAAAACGGTATAGGCGGGCTTCCGGCCTTCCCTTTCCCGACAATAAAACGGGAGCTAAGCATGTAGAAAGCGTATATTGTACCATGTCTGGACGAGGGTTCGAATCCCTCCGACTCCACAGCCAAGAGGCCCCTTTCGGGGCCTTTGTAGTTTGAAAACCCCGCTGTCATTGAAACAAACCCCGCTTTTCTCCGTTTACTTAATTAGGTATTTATAATTTATAACCACTAAAAAAATGGGGTTCGTTATGAGAAGATGGATTTTTTCCGTACTGATTCTGTTATCTGCGTCATCCTGCGAGAAAGATACCGATGGTGGACAGCCTACGGTCACGATTCGAACCGACTTTAGCCAGGGGGGTGATGGCTGGCAAGCCGGCTTTTCCGAATACAATGGCGATTATGTTGAAAGCTATGAGCAGGAAGAAGGCATCGCGCCACTCCCTCCACCTTTGGATGAAAACCAATCTGCGTACCGGATCAGTGGAATGAACCGCAGTGACGACCTTTTCATGTACCTGACAAAACGCGTTCAGGGATTGCAACCCAATACGACCTACACGGGGACCTTCACCATACAATTGGCATCTGACGCACCCAGCAATGGCGTAGGCGCTGGCGGTGCTCCCGGAGAATCCGTTGGCCTAGGCATCGGACTCACCGTCAGCCAACCGGTTTCTTCCCCTGATGAAGACAACTTCTATACGATGAACATTGATAAAATCCAGCAATGTTGCACGGACGGGCGTGATATGACGGTCATCGGAAATGTGGCTAATGGAACGTACGAAAACACATACACGCTAATTGAACGTAGCGGGGAATTTACGGCAACTACCGACCATCAGGGCGTGTTATGGCTCATCGTGGGCACCGATTCCGGTTACGAAGGCAAAACTGACCTGTACTATACCCGCATCGAAGTAGTACTTGAAAAAAGCAAATAGATTAGGCAAACCCCTTGATAATCACAAATTAAATCTCTACCTTTGCCGTCCTTAAAACAAGTTTAGGATAAAAGCAATAATTAAAAACTGTAAATGCCTACTATTCAACAATTAGTTAGAAAAGGTAGAGTAGCTCTGGAGGATAAGAGTAAGTCCCCAGCGTTGGACAGCTGTCCACAGCGAAGAGGCGTATGCACACGTGTGTATACCACTACCCCTAAGAAACCAAACTCAGCAATGCGCAAAGTGGCGCGTGTGCGTCTTACCAACGGTAAAGAGGTGAACGCATACATCCCCGGAGAAGGCCACAACTTGCAGGAACACTCCATTGTGTTGATCCGTGGCGGTCGGGTAAAAGACCTTCCAGGTGTGCGTTACCACATCATCCGTGGCGCACTGGATACATCAGGTGTTGCAGGACGTAACCAACGTCGTTCTAAATACGGAACCAAACGTCCGAAACCCGGACAGGCAGCAGCCCCCGCAAAAGGCAAAAAATAAATAGACGGAGGACACAACGATGAGAAAGTCAAAACCAAAGAAAAGAATCATTCTGCCTGATCCGAAGTTTAACGATGTTCAGGTAACACGGTTTGTCAACAATATGATGATTGATGGCAAGAAATCACTTGCATATACCATATTTTACAAGTCAATGGAGTTGGTAGAAAAACGTACCAATGAAAATGGCTTGGATACCTGGAAAAAAGCACTCAACAACGTCATGCCTTCTGTTGAAGTAAAATCCCGTCGGGTTGGAGGCGCAAACTTTCAGGTGCCTACCGAAGTCCGTCCGGAGCGTAAAATCTCATTGGGCATGAAGTGGTTAATCAGCTTCGCCCGCAAACGCGGCGAAAAAACCATGTATGAGAAATTGGCGGCTGAAATCATTTCAGCATCCAAAGGCGAGGGAGCAGCAGTAAAGAAAAAGGAAGACACGCACCGTATGGCAGAAGCCAACAAGGCGTTCTCCCATTTCAGGTTCTAAATTTTGGCAAATTAGCCCATGAAACAACACCGATTTGAAGGAGCAGATATCGACCCCCTAAAATCGGTGTGTTTTTTTTAGCGAATCAATAGTATTAGCAACATGGCAAGAGATTTAAAATACACAAGAAATATTGGAATTGCCGCCCACATTGATGCCGGCAAAACCACTACTACGGAGCGGATCCTGTATTACGCCGGTGTTAACCACAAAATCGGCGAAGTGCACGAAGGCGCCTCCACGATGGACTGGATGGTGCAGGAAGCAGAGCGCGGAATCACCATTACTTCAGCAGCTACCACCGTATTCTGGAACTATCGTGGCAATAAGTATAACGTCAACATCATCGACACCCCGGGCCACGTGGATTTTACGGTAGAAGTAAACCGCTCACTCCGGGTATTGGATGGTCTGGTGTTCCTATTTTCAGCGGTCGACGGTGTTGAGCCTCAATCCGAAACCAACTGGCGCCTCGCGGACAATTACAAAGTATCCCGTATCGGTTTCGTCAACAAAATGGACCGCTCAGGGGCTGACTTCCTGAACGTTGTAAAGCAAGTAAAGGAAATGCTGGGTGCTGATGCAGTTCCCCTGCAATTGCCCATCGGTGCTGAAGATAACTTCAAAGGCGTGGTCGACTTGATCAACAACCGCGGGATTATTTGGAATGAACACGATAAAGGGATGACTTTTACAGAAGTACCCATCCCTGATGACATGGTTGACGACGTTGCCCACTGGCGCGAAAAGCTCCTGGAATCTGTTGCGAGCTATGACGAGTCGCTCATGGAAAAGTTCTTCGACGATCCCGATTCGATTACCGAACGCGAAGTGTTGGATGCGCTGCGCAAAGCGGTGCTCGATAACTCCATCGTGCCGATGGTGTGTGGATCTTCCTTCAAGAACAAGGGCGTTCAAACTATGCTAGACCTGGTTATGGAGCTCTTGCCGTCCCCGCTGGACCAGGAAGCGGTTAAAGGGACCGATCCGCGGAACGATCAGGAGATTGTGCGGAAGCCCGATGTAAACGAACCTTTCTCGGCACTGGCATTCAAAATTGCTACTGACCCGTTTGTAGGTCGTCTTTGCTTCATCCGGGTATATTCCGGCAACCTCGAAGCAGGCTCGTATGTTTACAACACCCGTTCAAATAATAAGGAACGTATCTCCCGTATCTTCCAGATGCATGCCAATAAACAAAACCCGATTCCGAATATCGGAGCGGGGGATATCGGCGCTGTGGTAGGCTTTAAAGATATTAAAACCGGTGATACCCTTTG
>Ga0164243_10012652_pt1 | contig 11934 bp, 12 predicted proteins | sample OricompcompostOP_FD_108781 | JGI IMG/M metagenome (GOLD analysis project Ga0164243, IMG submission 108781) | Organic Plus compost microbial communities from Emeryville, California, USA - Original compost - Organic plus compost (OP) | ecosystem: Engineered > Solid waste > Mixed feedstock >...
GGCGCCATGAGCGCCTATCTGGCCAAGCTCCTCTCCTCGCGCTCCTATCTGGGCCTGCGCGATATCGCCAAGGGCATCTTCCGCCACACGCCCCACCGGCTGGAGCGCACGGTACAGCGCGCCGAGGAATATATGCGGGGCCTCGCCACCGGCGGGACGCTGTTCGAGGAGCTGGGCTTCTATTATGTGGGCCCCATCGACGGGCACAATCTCGACCATCTGCTGCCCACGCTGAAGAATGTACGCGACGCCAGCCACACGGGCCCCGTGCTCCTGCATGTAGTCACGCAAAAGGGCAAGGGCTATCCGCCGGCCGAGGAAGCGGCGGACAAGTATCACGGCGTCTCCAAGTTCGACGTGGTGACTGGCGCGCAGGCCAAGGCCAAGCCCAACGCGCCGAGCTATACCAAGGTGTTCGCCCAAGCCCTCATCCAGGAGGCCGAGCGGGACGACAGGATCGTGGCGATTACCGCCGCCATGCCGTCGGGCACCGGGCTCGACCTCTTTGGCGAGACGTTCCCCACGCGCACCTTCGACGTGGGCATTGCCGAGCAGCACGCGGTCACCTTCGCGGCGGGCCTGGCCGCCGAGGGCTACAAGCCCTTCGCCGCCATCTATTCCACCTTCTTGCAGCGCGGCTACGACCAGGTGGTGCATGATGTCGCCATCCAGAAGCTGCCGGTCCGCTTCGCCCTCGACCGGGCGGGGCTGGTCGGGGCCGACGGCGCCACCCATGCCGGCTCCTTCGATATCGGCTATCTGGGCGCCCTGCCCGGCTTCACGCTCATGGCCGCCGCCGACGAGGCGGAGCTGATGCACATGGTGGCCACCGCCGCCGCCATCGACGACGGACCGTCGGCCGTCCGCTATCCGCGCGGCGAGGGTGTGGGCGTGGAACTGCCCGAGCGCGGCGAGCTGCTGCCCATCGGCAAGGGCCGCGTGCTGCGCGAGGGCACCAAGGTGGCCATCCTGTCCTACGGCACGCGGCTGGCCGAGGCGCTGAAGGCCGCCGAGGAGCTGGGCGCCATGGGTCTCTCCACCACGGTGGCCGACGCCCGCTTCGCCAAGCCGCTGGATACCGATCTGGTGAAAAGGCTGGCCCGTGAGCACGAGGTACTGATCACCATCGAGGAAGGTGCGGTGGGCGGCTTCGCCGCCTTCGTGATGCAGTATCTGGCGACGCAAGGCATCTTCGATGCCGGGCTGAAGTTCCGCCCCATGACCCTGCCCGACATCTTCCAGGATCAGGACAAGCCGGAAGCGATGTACGAACAGGCCGGCCTTCATGCCGCCGGCATCGTGCGGACGGCCCTGGCCGCTCTCGGCGTCGAGGCGGAGGCGCATACGCCCGCCCGGGCATAGGCGGATTCGTAACATGGCGAAAATCCGTGCCGACCAATTGCTGGTGGATCAGGGACTCGCTCCCAGCCGGAGCCGCGCGCAGGCGCTGATCCTGGCCGGCAAGGTGCTCCTGGGCGACCAGCGGGTGGACAAGCCGGGCCAGCAGCTCAAGCCGGATGCGCAGTTGCGCGTCAAGACGCCGGATCATCCCTGGGTCAGCCGCGGCGGCCTGAAGCTTGCCCATGCCCTCGAACATTTCCGGATCGATGTGACAGGCTTCACCGTCCTGGACGTGGGGTCCTCCACCGGCGGCTTCACCGATGTGGCGCTGACCAAAGGGGCAAGGAAGGTCTACGCCGTGGACGTGGGCACCAACCAGCTCGACTGGAAGCTCCGCCAGGACGAGCGGGTGGTGGTGATGGAAAACACCAATGCCCGGTATCTCACACCTGAGATGATCCCCGAGAACCCGGACCTCATCGTCTGCGACGCCAGCTTCATCGGGCTGGAGACCGTGCTGCCCGCCGCCCTCTCCCTCGCCCGGCCGGGCACCCGGCTCATCGCCCTCATCAAGCCGCAGTTCGAGGTGGGCAAGGGACGCGTCGGCAAGGGCGGCGTGGTGCGCGAGCCGGAACTGCACGCGCAAGTCTGCGACCGTATCACCGATTGGCTGAACGGGCTTCCCGGCTGGCATGTGGAAGGGCTGACCACCAGCCCCATCACCGGCCCCGAAGGCAATGTGGAATTCCTGATCTGCGCCCGTTTTGAAGATGCGCAAGCGCCCCTATAGGCCCCGCCCGAAAGACGCGATATTGGAGGTGGAGACGGTCGGCGCCCGGGGCGACGGCGTGGCTCACCTCGACGGCCAACCGGTCTATCTGCCGCTGACACTGGCCGGAGACAGGGTGCGCGCCCGGGTGGAAGGGGGACGCGGCGAAGTGCTGGAATTCCTGCACAAGGCGCCCCGCCGGGAGCCGCCCTGCCCCCATTTTGGCCAATGCGGCGGCTGCGCCCTGCAGCATATGCCGGAAGAGGACTATGCCGCCTGGAGTGCGGAGCGGATAAAGGAGGCCATGGCCCGCAAGGGATTCCATGACCTGCCTCTCGGCGCAACCGCCGTCTCGCCGCCCCGCAGCCGCCGCCGGCTCACCCTGGCCTACGAGCGGCGCGGCAAGGCCCTCTTGCTCGGCTATCACGGGCGGCGCAGCCGGCGGGTCACCGATATCGCCTCCTGTCTCGTCGCCCGGCCGGAGCCGGAGGCGCTGGTCGCGCCGTTGCGCGACCTCATGGCCGCCCTCGCCGCCCCGTCCGGCAAGATTGTCCTCACCGCCGGGGATACGGGCGTCGATGCGCTGATCACCGGACTCACCGCCCCCACGCTGGCGGAGCGCGAACGGCTGACCGCCTTCGCCCTGGCGCATGATCTCGCCCGTCTCTCCATCGCCGAAGGGGAAGAACCGGGCGACAGCCTGCCGGAGACCGTGGTGCAGAGCCGCGCGCCCATGCTCACCATGGGCGGGGCCTTTGTGCCCCTCTCCCCCGCCGGTTTCCTGCAGGCAACGGGGGAGGGCGAGGCCGCGCTGGTGAAAGCCGTTGCCCACTGGGTGACGGGCAGCCGCGTGGCGGACCTCTTCGCCGGCTGCGGCACCTTCAGCCTGCCGCTGATGAACGGGCACCAGGTCACCGCCGTGGAGGGCGATGCGGCGCTCCTCGCCGCCCTGTCCCGCGCGGCGGGCGGGCGCATCGCCACACAGGAGCGCGACCTGTTCCTGAACCCGCTGTCCGCTGATGAGCTCGATGCCTTCGATACGGTGATCATGGACCCGCCAAGGGCCGGCGCCATGGCCCAGGTCCAGGCGCTCGCCGCCTCCAAGGTGCCGACCGTCATCGCCATATCCTGCAATCCGGCGACATTTGCGCGCGATGCTCGTATCCTGACAGAGGGCGGGTTGGAACTGTCGGAAATCCTGCCCGTTGACCAGTTTCTCTGGTCGGCTCATGTGGAGCTTGCGGCCCTCTTCAAGAGGTGAGGATATGGCCAAGGATACGGCGGGAGAACTCTCGCCCTTTCGCATCCTGTCGCTGAGCGGCGGGGGATGTCTCGGCTACTACACGGCGTGCGTGTTGCAGGCACTGGAGAGGCGCGCCCGCGCCCCCCTGATCTCGCGCTTCGACCTCCTGGCGGGCACCTCCATCGGCGGTATCCTGGCGCTGACGCTGGCCGCCGGGATGAGCGCCGACCGGGCGGAGGAGAATTTCCGCCTGCACGGCGTGAACGTGTTTTCCCGCCGCCCCAAGCCGGCGGGCTGGACCGACGGGATTAAGGGCATCCTGCGCTCCCTGTTCAGCCCCAAATACAGCGCGGAGAAGCTGCGCAGCAATCTGGTGACCTATCTCGGAGACAGGACGCTGGGCGATCTGGAGGTGCCGGTGATGATCACCGCCATCGCCATTGAAGACGGCAGCGCGCGGCTCTTTTCCTCCTTCAACAGGGAGGACAGGGCGCTGAAGGCCATCGATGTGGCCATGGCCACCTCCGCCGTGCCCGCCTTCTACCCCCTGGCCCGGGTGGGCGGCGGGCTCTATATCGACGGCGGGCTCTATGCCAATGCGCCGGACCTTCAGGTCGTCTCGGAATGCCGCTACGGAGTGGGGGTGCCCGAGGAACGCATCGAGGTTCTGAGCATCGGCACCACCTCCACCCATTTCGCCTTCCCGAAGCTCCGGCGGCTGGACATGGGCGCCCTTGAATGGCTGATGGAAGAGCGCATGGTCCGCCTCACCATTTCTGCCCAGCAATCGAGCACCGACACCATGATGCGCCGCATGATGGGCAGCCGCTACCTGCGCATCGAGGCCCGCGAGTCCCGCGAGGAGCAGGACATGCTGGGCCTGGACGTCGCCACGCCGGAGGCTCTCTCCATCCTCGCCCGCCTGGCGGACGAGTCCCTGCACAGCGTGGAATCCAGCCGATTGCTGCGCAGCAGCCTGGCCGGCGAACCGGCGGGTTAGGTACTGTGGATAATTGGTGTTCTACCGCTCCATCTGTTCCCCGTCATGCTGAACTTGATTCAGCATCCAGTCCTGAGACTGGTCATCTAGAAGGGTGGTGCCGGCACTGCTCAGGAATGGACCCTGAATCAAGTTCAGGGTGACGAGGAAGGAAGGTGCCTTCCCCTCCCACCGTCCACAGACCGTTGGGTCTATGGGCGGTCTATCGCTTCCACTCATCCAGAATGGAGGAAAAGCCGCCATAGATCACGCGCTTGCCGTCGAAGGGCATGGATTCTGGAGCGAAGCGCATGCGCTCGTCCTGCATGATCTTGTGCCAGCCGGCGTCGCGGGCCTGGCGGGAGGGCCATTCCATCCAGGAATAGACCACCGTTTCGCCGTCCTTCGCCATTACGGCGCGCCGGTAGTCGGTCACCTTGCCCTCGGGCACGTCCTCGCCCCAGGCATGCACGACGCGCAGGGCGCCATACTCCTTGAGGATGTCCGCCATGCGCGCGCAGAAGGCTTCATAGGCATCCATCTCGCCGTCGGGCACCGCCAACAGCTGGCCGTCCACATAGGCGCCCTCTTCGCCCTTGCCGGTGTCAAGAAAGGGCGCGAAGCCGCCATAGATCATGCGCGCGCCCTCGAACGGCATCTCCTTGCCCATGTCCTCCATGCGCGGATCGCTCATGATCTTCCGGTTGGCGGAGTCGCGCACCTCCTTGGAAGGATATTCGATCCAGGAGAAGACCACCTCTTCCCCGTCCTCCGCCTTCACCGCGCTGTGGAAATCGTTGAGCTTGCCCCTGGGCACGTCGTCGCCCCAGGCTTCGATATGGCGTGTTGCCCCGAATTCGTGGAACAGCGGCGCCGCCTTGGCGGCCAGGGCGCGGTATGCCTCCTTGTTGGCGGCCGGCACCGGCACGATGAACCCGTCGATATAAGCCATGATGTGTCTCCCTCATGACGCCCCCTCGGCGCCCTCGCATATATGTTGATATCAACGTATGTGGGCGAAGTCAATCCCAAAGCGGGCGTCCGGGCGCGCCCCTACTCCGCCGCGCGCTCTATCTGCGCCCGGCGGTATCTGAAGCGCATATGGTCGAACACCCGGTAGCCCAGGAAGAAGGCCAGCACGCCGCCGTGAATCCAGGGCGAGAGCTGGTTGCCCTTGACCATGAGGTAATAGTGCAGCACCCCCAAAGGCCCGATGATGTAGACCAGCTTGTGGAGGCGCTTCCAGTTCTGCGCCCCCAGCCGCTTGATCATCTTGTTGGTGGAGGTGACGGCCAGCGGGATGAGCATGACAAAGGCCGCCATGCCGATGGTGATGTAGACCCGCTTCACCACATCGTCCCAGACAAGCTGGAGCGAGAACAGCCGGTCCATGCCGAAATAGGTCAGGAGGTGGATGAGCACATAAGTGAAGGCCCACAGGCCGGTGAGCCGCCGGATGCGGATGAGCGGCTTCCAGCCGGTCATCTTGGCCAGGGGCGAGATGGCCAGCGCCGCGATCAGCGCCCTGAGCGCCCAGTCGCCCAGGAAGCGGATGGTATATTCAATGGGGTTGGCGCCCAGCGCATCAAACTGATGAAAGAGCGCGATCAGCGCCCAGCTGTAGAGCATCCATAACAAAGGCAGCGACAGGATCGCGTGCGCTAGCGGCTTCAGCCACGGGGCTGGGCGTCGGGCGGCCATGAGCTCATCCTGTTGGTGTCCTTAGAAATACTTCCGGAGGTCCATGCCCTTGTAGAGATCGGCCACCTGCTCGCCATAGCCATTGAACATCATCGTCTTCTGCCGGTCGAAAAGGCCGCCCAGGCCGCCGCTGCCGTCGATCCGGCGCTCGGTTGCCTGGCTCCAGCGCGGATGGTCCACATTGGGGTTCACGTTGGAGTAGAAGCCGTATTCATGCGCCGCCGCCTTGTTCCAGGAGGTCGGCGGCTGCTTCTCGACGAATTCGATCTGCACGACGGACTTGATGGACTTGAAGCCGTATTTCCACGGCGTGACGATGCGGATGGGCGCACCGTTCTGGTTGGGCAGCACATGGCCGTACAGGCCGACGACGAACATGGAGAGCTCGTTCATCGCTTCGTCCATGCGCAGGCCCTCCTCATAGGGCCAGTCCAGCACCGCGCGGCGCACGCCGGGCATCATGGTCGGGTCCGCCAGCGTGACGAAGCGCACATATTTGGCATTGGACGTGGGCTCGAACCGGCTCAACACCTTGGCCATGGGCACCCCGATCCAGGGCATCACCATCGACCAGGCCTCCACGCAGCGCAGGCGGTATATCCGCTCCTCCAGCTCGGCATCCTTGATGACGTCCTCATAGGCGTAGGTGCCGGGCTTCATGCATTCGCCGTCCACCTGGATGGTCCAGGGCTCGGTCTCCAGCGAGTCCGCGTTCCTCGACGGGTCGCTCTTGCCGGTGCCGAACTCGTAGAAATTGTTGTAGGTCGTCGCCTGCTCATAGGGCGTCAGCGTTTCGTCCTTGCCCCAGGACGTCTTCTGGAAATGGAGCTCCTTGCCATGGGGGGCGGGGATATCCTCGCCCGCCAGGGCCCCGCCCGGCAGGGCGATCCCCGCGCCGGCCAGCCCGCCGGCGGCGCCCAGGCCCTTCAGGATGGCGCGTCGGTTCACATAAACGGATTCCGGCGTCACGTCGCTTTCCTTCAGCGCCCATGACGGTGTCTTTCGGATCAACATCTCACCAGCTCCTCAACACTTTGGTATCCACATTCCCCCATATAGGATCGCTTTTTGCGTCCGGGAACGCAAATAACAATACAAAGTATCGTGAGACGGCGGCCTTCCACCCTTGGGCGAAAGGCGGCGATCCCCTTATTTCAGGGCGGCGCAGGCCCGCTGGATGCGGCGGCAGGCGTCTTCCAGCACCTGCGTGTCCGTGGCGTAGGACACGCGGAAATGCGGGCTCAGCCCAAACGCCTCGCCATGCACCGCGGCCACGCCTTCGGCCTCCAGCAGGTAGCTCACGAAATCCAGGTCGGTCTCGATCACCTTGCCGTCCGGTGTCTTCTTGCCCATGAGCCCGGCGCAGGACGGGTAGACGTAGAACGCGCCCTCCGGCACGGGGCAGGTGAGACCCGCCGCCTGGTTGAGCATGGCGACCACCAGGTCCCGCCGCTCCTTGAAGACGGCATTGCGCTCCGGCAACCAGTCCATCGGGCCATTGAGGGCCGCCACCGCCGCCGCCTGGCTGATGGAGGACGGGTTGGTGGTGCTCTGCGACTGCAGCTTGGCCATGGCCTTGATGAGATCGCGGTCACCGGCGGCATAGCCGATGCGCCAGCCGGTCATGGCATAGGCCTTGGAGACGCCGTTCATGGTGAGCGTGCGCGGGTACAAGGCCGGCTCCACCTGGGCGATGGTGGTGTATTCGAAATTGTCGTAGAGGATATGCTCATACATGTCGTCGGTGAGCACCCACACATGCTCGTGGCGCAGGAGCACATCCGCCAGCGCCCGGATTTCGTCGCGCGAATAGGCAGCGCCCGACGGGTTGGACGGCGAGTTGAGGATCAGCCACTTGGTCTTCGGCGTGATGGCCTTCTCCAGGCTGTCCGGCGTGATCTTGAAGCCGGTCTCGATGCTGGCCGGCACGAAGACCGGCTTGGCCCCCGCCAGCAGCACGATATCCGGATAGGACACCCAGTAGGGCGTGGGGATCAGCACCTCGTCGCCGGGATTGAGCGTCACGGTCAGCGCATTGTAGAGCACATGCTTGCCGCCGGCGCCGACGGACACCTGGTCCGGCGCATAGTCCAGCCCGTTCTCGCGCTTGAACTTGGCGCAGATGGCGGCCTTCAGGGCGGCGGTGCCGTCCACGTTCGTATATTTGGTGTCGCCCTTCCTGATGGCCTCGATGGCCGCTTCCTTGATGTGATCCGGCGTATCGAAATCCGGCTCGCCGACGGAGAGGCTGATGACGTCCCGTCCGGCTTCCTTGAGCTTGCGCGCCTGGTCGGTGACGGCAATGGTGGGCGAGGGTTTGATACGCGACAGGGCGGTGGAGAAGAAGCTCACTTTCGGGCCTCGGCTGCATGTGGTTGGAAAAGCGTTCGACTCGGCGCGGAGTGTAGACCTGTCGCACTGCAGCGCAAGCCCTTGCGGAGAATTTTTCATGGCCCCTGCCAGGGTCTTAAGCGACCGGCCGGCAGGCCGGCATGGCCCGGTTGCAGGGCCACCCGGCTTCCATGGGAACTCCCGAAAAACTGCATAAAACCCGCAATAATTCCTATATTTTTCCAATCCTCGCGCCAGGTTTTCAATCCCGCTTCCTTATTGTCGACATATTGGTTGTAAATTTCGGCAAACTGGCGTAGTAAGGGACTACGTTTTGCAGCAGTCTCGTGACCGCTAATCCGCTACCATCGGTGGCCCTTTGGTTTTCTCCTGACACAGTGGACGTTTCTCAGTCAGTCATCACGCTGCGTGTGACCGGCTTTCACTCTTGTCAAAGGAAAACACCATGACAACCGGAACCGTTAAATTCTTCGATCTCAAGAAAGGCTTCGGCTTTATTCAGCCCGACAGCGGGGGCAAGGATGCCTTCGTCCATATCTCGGCCGTCGAGCAGGCCGGCCTGCGGGGCCTCAATGAAGGCCAGAAGGTCTCCTATACCCTGGAAGTCGGCAGCAGCGGAAAGTCTTCCGCGGTCAATCTGAGCGTCGCCGACTGACAGCGCACGCCTGAAGAATCGCGCTCTCGGCCACCGGTCGAGAGCGCTTTTTATTACTCCGTCAGACTGCCTTCGCCCTTCTGGGCCAGCCTCAGAAGCCGCAATTTCCTGCTTTTCTCGTTCGATTTCCGGGTCTGTTTCTCGCGCTCGCGCAAGGCATCGAGAGACGCTTTGCGCAGTTTCGCGGCCCGCTGCTCTCCGGATTTGCTCTCGGGAAACGGGAATGCTCTTGAGATTTTCATCGTCGCCTTCTCGTTGACTGACCAGACTGCGGCGCGAACCGATCGTTCAGCGCCTCTACAGGTCTTCATTCTCCGGAGACACATTCTTGGCGTAGGCATTGCCGAAGAGCCCGACGCCAAGCTCGTAGCACACTCTCTGGCCCGCCCTCCATATCGCCGCATCGCCCCTCTGGTTCACAACACCCCTGAAGGAAAGAGGCTTTGAGCCGTCATCCGGCTTGATGACGCCCGACCGGTTCATGACGCCATACGTCTCAATGGTTCCGTGCGCCATTACGGGCCTTTCATACGAACCAGAAATCAAGCTGGCGAGGTGGGAGATGCATCCGGCGTCTCAGCCTCCCGCCGCAATGGCCATTCCGATCGTCAATGCCGGATGGGCGTGCGGGAGCTGCGCCTCCCTCCACCATACAGGGCTTTGGGCCAAACACAAGCGATGTGAGAAGCGCCATCCCCCGAGGGGCGCCCGGCGGACGGCTTTGCCGTCAGGCCGACGTTGAATGGGGCCGCGGCGCCCCTCTTGTGAGGAATTTCTGCGCGCAGAAGGAAATGAGCATGGCGCAGAGCATCGCCGTGACCATGGATCTCGGACCGCCGTCGTAGAACTGGCCGACCAGCGCGCCGGCAATGGCGCCGAAGCCGAACTGGCCTGCCCCGAACAGGGCCGACGCCGTGCCCGCCAGCTCGGGATAATTGTTGAGGAGCCCGGCGATGGAATTGGCGAAGATGACATGCATGGCGCAGATGGAGATGAAGAGCAGGACGGCGAACGGCACCACGCCCAGATAGAAGGTCCATACCAAAGCGCAGAGCGCCACCGCCCCCGTGGTGCAGATGGCCAACACGATGGCCAGCACGCGGTCGATGCCGATGCGCCCCACATAGCGGCTGTTGAGGATGGAGCCCGTGGCAAAGCCCGCGATATTGACGGCGAACACCAGGGCAAAGACGTCCGGGCTCAACCCGTAATAGCCCATGAATACCCCGGGCGCGCCGGAGATATAGGCAAAGAGGGCGGCGAAGGCCATGCTGCCGGTGAGCAGATAGCCCACGGCCAGGCGGCTGGAGAATATGGCCTTGTAGCCCTTCAGCGTCGCCCTGATGTCGAGCGGGGTGCGCTTCTCCTGCGGGTGGGTTTCCCTGAAATAGAAGATGGCCGCCAGAAGGCAGGCGAGCCCCAGCCCCACCAGCAGGAAGAAGATGTCGTGCCAGGTCCCGACCTTCAGGACCTGCGAGCCGACCAGCGGGGCCACCAGCGGCGCCGCCGCCATGACCAGCATCATCAGCGACATCACCTTGGCCAGGCTGGTGCCGCTGTAGACATCGCGCAATATGGCCCGCCCCAGCACCTGGCCGCAGCAACCGCCCAGCGCCTGCAGGAAACGCAGGGCGATGAGCGCCGTGATGCCGGTGGAGAAGGCGCAGAGCAGGCTGGCGATGCTGAAAAGGATCATCCCGATGATGAGCACCGGCCGGCGGCCGAAGCGGTCGGAGAGCGGCCCCACGAACAGCTGCCCGACGGCAAAGCCCACCAGGAACAGGCTCAGGGTGAGCTGCACGTTCTCGTAAGGCGTGCCGAAATCCTTCGAAATGGAGAGGAAGCTCGGCAGGTACATGTCGATGGAGGCCGGGCCGAAGCCGGTGAGCGCCGCCGTGAACAGCACAAGGAACTTCTGCGGGGCGGGCGTGGAGGGGGCGGAAACTGTGTCGGTCATCTGCATGCGGTCGTTATGGTCGCGCCCATCCTACGCATTATCGCCGCCAGGTCGAGCGCAGATGCGCCCAAGACCGGCATATACCGCTCAGGGGCCCGGAACCCGCGAAATCCGGGGAGCGTTTCAGGGCGTTTCCATCTTCTTGACTTTCCTTTCCCCTCCCCTCAAGATTGTGTACAAAATCTGGCAGGCCCGGAATCGGGCGTCTCGGGAGGTCTGAAAGGGAATATGGAATTGAAGGCAATGACACGTGTGGGCCCCGCACTTCTGGTGGCGTTTGGATTGACGGTGGCCACTCCGGCCCTGGCGCATCATTCCTTTGCGAAATGGGACATGTCCGAAGAGGCGCTGGTGAAGTTCACGGGCGTGGTCGAGGAGCTGGATTTCAAGAACCCGCACATGTCCATGAAGCTGCGCGTGCCGGATGGGAACGGCGGCTCCAGGCTCGTCAATTTCAGTGAAGGCGGCCCGCGCAACATGCTGATCCGCATGGGTATCCGCGATGAGGATATTGCCGTGGGCAAGACGGTCACCGTCTACGGCGCCCCCTTGAGGAGCGATCCGACCGACTTCTTCGCCAAGCGATTCGAGTTCACCGACGGCCGCGTCATCGACGTCATGGGCGGCGGCCGGCAGTAAACCATACTCCCGGCTTCACAAAGAAAAACGCGGCCCTGCAGCCGCGTTTTTCTTTTACATCAATCGGCAGAGATGATGGTCCGTGGACATACCGTCATTGCGAGCCCTTTTAGGGCGCGGCACTCCAGCCTCTCCCCGCCGGATAGACGTTACTGGATTGCCGCGTCGGCTTCGCCTCCTCGCAATTGTCTGATTGAAGATGGCTATGATGGTGGTGTCCCGGCATGATCGGGATGCCGGGGCCAGGGTGGCCACCCTGGCCCCGGCGCGGCATGGCAGGCCGTCTCGCAATGGGGAC
>Ga0164243_10012653_pt1 | contig 11933 bp, 9 predicted proteins | sample OricompcompostOP_FD_108781 | JGI IMG/M metagenome (GOLD analysis project Ga0164243, IMG submission 108781) | Organic Plus compost microbial communities from Emeryville, California, USA - Original compost - Organic plus compost (OP) | ecosystem: Engineered > Solid waste > Mixed feedstock >...
CCCCCGCAACCGCACGCCACCGATCATCTAGCATCGGTTGTCATGCAGGAAGCCGCACCTCGCTCTGCGCCGTGGCACGACGGCTCGGACAGCTCGTTGACGATCCTCGTGGTCGACGACGAGGCCGACCTGCGCGAGATGCTGACGCGCTCGTTCTCGCGCGAGGGGCACCGTGTGCTCGCCGTCTCCGACGGGCGGACGGCGATCGACCGGGCGACGACCGAGACCTTCGACGTCGTGCTGCTCGACGTCGCGCTCGGGCCGGGGCCTGACGGCTACGAGGTCTGCCGCACGCTGCGCGGCCGCCGCAACGTCGTGCCGATCATCATGCTGACCGCGCTCGACAGCGAGGCCGACGCGGTGCTGGGCCTCGAAGCCGGCGCGGACGACTACGTCACCAAGCCGTTCGGGCTCGCCGAGCTGCGCAGCCGCATCCGCGCGGTGCTGCGCCGCGCCGGCACGCGCCCGATGTCGAGCACGAGCGAGATCGTCAAGGTCGGCCCGATCCAGCTCGACCGTGCCCGCCGCGAGGTGCTGATGAACGGCGAGCCGGTCCACGTCACCTTCTCGGAGTTCGAGCTGCTCAACGCGCTGATGGCCGACCCCGGCCGGCTGCGCAACCGCCAGGAGCTGCTGCGGGCGATCTGGGGCGACAGCGCCTACCGCGACCCGCGCGCGATCGACGTCCACGTCCGGCACCTGCGCGAGAAGCTCGAGCCGGAGCCGGACAGCCCGCGCCACATCGTCACGGTCCGGGGCGCCGGCTACCGGCTCCAGGCGGGCTGACGCCGTGACCGGGCTGCGCCGCTTCGGCGCGCTCGGCGCCCTCGGCCTGCGCGGGCGGATCGTCGGCGCGCTCGTGCTGACCGCCGCCGTCACGCTCGCGGTCGCCGCGCTCGGCCTGCTGCCGCCGCTGGAGCGCCGGCTGCGCAACGCCGAGCTGGACGCGCTCGTCGTCAAGGCGAGAGACCTCAGAGCGAGCTTCGAGTCGCTCGGCGAGCACCAGCTGGCGATCAACTCCAACGCGCTTCAGCAGCTCGGCCTGGAGCTGGTCCGCACCAGCGGCGCGCAGGAGGTCTACCTGCTCGACTCCGCCCACGCGCTGCGGCTGCGCACGACCGACCGCGCGACCGCCGCCGCCGACCCGTTCGACGACGTCGCCGAGGCGATGCGCGAGCGGCGGATCGTCGCCAGCTCCAGCAGCGGGCAGGAGGACGAGGTCGTGCGTGTCGCGGTGCCGATGCGGATAGGCGAGGGCCGCTACGTGCTCGCCGCCCGCAAGCAGGTCTCCGAGGTCCGCGACGCCGTCGCGGTCGTCCGGCGCGCCTTCACGACCGCCGCGCTCAGCGGCCTGGCGATCGCGCTGCTGCTCGGGCTCGGCTTCGCCGCGACGCTCGTGCGGCGGCTGCGGCGGCTGCGCGACGCGACCGTCGACCTTGCCGAGCACGGCCCGGTCGACGAGGTCCCCGAGGACCGCAACCGCGACGAGGTCGGCGACCTCTCCCGCTCCTTCGCGGCGATGCAGCGCCGCCTCCACCAGCAGGAGGAGGCGCGCCGCGCCTTCGTCGCGACCGCCTCGCACGAGCTGCGCACGCCGGTCGCCTCGCTGCGCGGCATGCTGGAGCTGCTCGACGACGAGCTGGCCCACGGCGAGGTCGACGGCGAGGAGGCCCGCCGCCAGGTCGCCCGCGCGCTCGCCCAGGCGCGCCGGCTCGGCCGCCTCGCCGCCGACCTGCTCGACCTCAGCCGCATCGACGCCGAGGTCGCCCTCCGGCGCGAGCCGGTCGAGCTGACCGAGCTGTCGCGCGCGGTGCTGGCGGAGTTCGAGCTCGGCACCGGCCACGGCGGCCACGGCGAGCAGCGGCCCGCTCCGGTGCTCGACGACGGCGAGCGCGGCCCCGGCGTGTGGGCGCTCGGCGACCCCGGCGCGGTCGCGCAGATCCTGCGGATCCTGCTCGACAACGCGATGCGCGCCAGCCCCGCCGACGTGCCGGTGCACGTCTCCGTCCGGTCGGCGTCCGACGGCGGCCCGGCGGCGCTGATGGTGCGCGACGAGGGCCCCGGCATCCCGCCGGAGGACCGCGAGGCGGTCTTCCAGCGGTTCGCGCGCGGCAGCGGCGCCAGTGGCGGCGGCTTCGGCCTCGGCCTGGCGATCGGCCGCGAGCTGGCCGAGCGGATGGACGGATCGCTGGTGCTGGAGGAGGCCTCGCCGCCCGGCGCGACCTTCACGCTGCGGCTGCCGTCCCCGCCGCCCCACGAGGAGGACGACGGCGCCGTCGACGGCGCTACAGCGGCGCGCGACCGGCTGCCGTGACGAGGCGGTCGTTGAGCCGCCGCATCGCCAGCTCGTAGAGCGGCGGGCAGAAGCGCTGGGCGAGGTACCCGAGCCGGACGTCGTTGGAGTTGAAGACGAGGTAGCGGTTGCGCTCGATCCCCTCCAGGATCTTGTCCGCGACCTGCTCGGGCGGCTTCGCGCGCCGCTCGAACTCCTCGATCAGCTCGACCGCGGCCGGCGCCGTGCGGTCGACGCCGAGGATCTCGGTCGTGCCGACGATCGGCGTGCGCACGCCGCCGGGGCAGACGAGGCTGACGCCGATCCCGTGGCGGCGCAGGTCGAAGCGCAGCACCTCCGAGACGCCGCGCAGCCCGAACTTGCCGGCGCTGTAGGCGGCATGCCACGGCAGCCCGAACAGGCCGGCGGCGGAGGAGACGTTGACGACGTGGCCGCCGCGGCCGGCGGCGATCATCGGCGGCACGAAGCACTCCAAGACGTGGATCGGACCCATCAGGTCGACGTCGACCAGCCGCCGCCAGTGACGGTGCTCGAGCCGCTCGATCGGCCCCCACAGCGATATGCCGGCGACGTTCGTCACGACGTCGACGCTGCCGCCCTGCGCGTGGACCTCCCCGGCGAGCGCGACGACGGCGTCGTGGTCGGCGACGTCGGCCGCTCTGTGCCAGGCGACGTCCACGCCCTCGCGCTGCGCGAGCGCAACGGTCTCGGCGAGCAGCTCGCCGTTGCGGTCGGTCAGCAGCAGCACGGCGCCGCGGCGGCCGGCGGCGAGCGCGGTCGCGCGGCCGATCCCGCTCGCCGCGCCGGTGATCAGGCAGCGCCGCCCGCGCAGGTCTGGCACCGGCACACGGCGCCGCCGGCTCACCGCCCGCCGTCCCGTCCGCTCAGCAGCCGCAGGCGGTCGCGCAGGCCGGCGCCGCCGCGCGGCGGCGGGTCGAGCTGCACGCGCAGCGAGTTGAGCGTCATCGCGAGCATCTCGTAGTGGCCGATCAGCAGGCACAGCTCGATCAGCTCGCGGTCGTCGAAGCGCTGCGCCAGCTCGTCCCACAGCGCGTCGTCGATCACGCCGTCGGCGTGCAGCGCGTCGGCCGCCCGCAGCACGAGCGCCCGGCGCGGCGCCCACGCCTCGCCCGGCGTCGGCTCGGCGCGCACCCGCTCGACCTCGGCGGCGGTCAGGCCGGCGCGGCGGCCGATCCGCTCGTGGTGGTCCCACTCGTAGTCGCAGCCGCTGTTGCGCGCGACGCGGAGGATCGCCAGCTCGGTCTCCTCGCGCGGCAGCGTCCCGCCCGGCATCAGCCCGCCGGCGAACAGGAGCCAGCGGCGGAAGAGGCCGCGGTGGCGCGCCAGCGTCGTGAAGACGTGCGGCACCTCGCGGCCGATCACCGCGCCGGCGACGCGCACGACGACGGCGTTGAGCAGGCCGATCTCGCGTCGTCCACCGGGCGCGATCCGGGGGCCGGAATCTGGCATGGCACCGACGGTACTTGCGGGTACCGGCCCGTGTCAACGCGCAACGCGCGCCCTCGGCGCCCCGGCCGGCAGGCCGCTTCTCTAGGGTTTGTCTCCATGCAGCTCCCCGCCCGCGCACGCCTGTTGCGCCTGCGCGCGCTCGTCTTCCTCGCCGCTGTCGCCGGCCTCGCGTGCCTCGCCGCCGCGCTGCCGGCCCGCGCCGCGGCGGAGCCGAGCGCGGTGCTGGCGCTGATGCCGCTCTCACCCGACACGCCGGCGGGCGTCGAGCCGCTGCCCGACCAGGAGCCGCCCGAGGGCGAGGGGCTGCCGGAGGTGCTCGGCTACCTCAACGGCCACCCGGAGTTCGCCCTCGGCGCGATCTCCGCGACCCAGTCGGGCTACAGCCAGGTCCAGGCGCTGCTGGACGTGACCGCCGGGACGCGGACCTCCAAGAGCACCTACAACCCCTCGACGCCGCCGCAGCTGCGCTTCGTCCAGGACGGCGAGGGCGGCCTGATCGTCGACTGGATCGCCGCGGTGCTGCGCGCCGACACGGCACCGGCCGACATCACGCCCGGCCTGCTCGCCAGCTCGGTCCCGGGCGGCGTCGGCTACGTCGGCATCACCGACCAGCCCAACCTCGAGGCGGTCGCCGCATCCGACGAGCAGGGCGCGATACCGGCGGTCTCGATCGGCCCGGGCTGGTCGGTCGCGCTGCGCGTCAAGCAGATGCTGAGAACGCACCGCTTCGTCGTCGCGCTGCTCCCGTCCGGCTTCGACGGCGACCGGCAGCTCGACCAGCTGATCGCCGACCGCGCCCCCGACCAGCTGCTGGTCGCCGCGCAGGCGCCCCCGCCGTTCCGCGGCCCGCAGCTGCTGTGGACCGGGATCGCCGGCTTGAACAGAGGCAGCGGCGGCAGCTTCACCTCGGCGACGACGCACCTCGACGGCGTCGCGGCCGGGATCGACCTGCTGCCGACGATCCTCGACCACCTCGGCGTCAGAACGCCCGACGGCGTCCGCGGCCAGCCGATCGAGCTGTCGGGCACGCGCGACGCGGCGGCGATAAACAGGCTCGACGACCGCCTCAGCGTGATCTCCGCCCGTCGCATGCCGGCGCTGCAGACCTTCCTCTACGCCTGGCTGGCGATCGTCCTGCTCGCCGGGATCGCGCGCGACCGCGTCGGCGTCCGCTTCGGGCTGCGGCTCGGCGGCCTGGCGATGTGCTGGCTGCCGTTCATGGTGCTCGTCACCGCCGCGCTCTACCCCTCCAGGCAGGCGGAGCTGTTCATGCTCGCCGGCGGCTGCTTCCTGCTGGCGCTGCTCACCGACCGGCTGGTGCCGTGGCCGCGCGGGCCCGCGGTGCCGGCGGTCGCCGGGCTGCTGTTCTACACGGCCGACCTCTTCAACCACTCCCATCTGGTGATCCGCTCGCTGCTGGGGCCCAGCCCGCGCTCGGGCTCGCGCTTCTACGGCCTCGGCAACGAGCTGGAGATCGTCCTCACGGTGCTGATGCTGATCGGCGTCGCTGCGCTGCTGCGGCGGCGCGAGCGCAGCCGCGGCGGCGCGCTCGCCTTCGCGCTCGGCGGCGTCCTGCTCGCCGCGGTGATGGGCTCCGGCCGGCTCGGCGCCGACGTCGGCGGGATCTTCACCGTCGCCGGCGGCGCGGCCGTCGCGACGCTGCTGATGCTGCCCGGCGGGATCACCAAGAAGGCGCTCGGGCTGGCGGTCCTGACGCCGGTCGCCGGGCTCGCCGGCCTTGCCGTGATCGACCTCGCGACCAGCGGCGACGGCCACTTCACCCGCACCGTCCTGCACGGCTCGCTGAGCGACCAGCTCGACACCTTCCAGCGCCGCTACGAGCTGGCCTGGAACATCCTCCGGAGCGGCTACGCCCCGTTGCTGCTGTTCCTCTGCATCCTCGCGGTGACCTACGCCTACAAGTACCGCAGGCGCGTCTACGGCCTGGCGGTCGAGACCGACGCGGTCTGGCGCGCCTGCCTCTTCGGCGGCCTCGGCGCGGCGGTCTCCGGCTCGCTGTTCAACGACTCCGGCCCGGTGCTGCTGTTCATCGGCGTCGTCGCGCTCGTCTTCCTCACGACCTACCTGCGCGCCGGCCCGGACGGGCCGGCGGCCGCGGGCGCCGCGCCGCCGGCGGGCGAGGCAGGGACGGCGACACCACCCGCGCCGCCGCCCGTGCCCGCCGCTCGCTAGGCGGCTGCGCCTAGGCGGATCGGATCGACGGCTCCGCGCGCGGCGCGACCGGGCCGTCGGCGTCGGCCATCGGCAGCCGCGGGTCGAGCGCCTGGTCGGCCCAGCTGGCGCGGATCCAGGCGTGCGCGGGATCGTCGAAGAAGGCGAGCGAGCGCTCGACGGCCGGGCCGGCGAGCACGTTCAGGTAGTAGAGGTCGTAGCCGGGCAGCGCGACGCACGGGCCGTGGTAGCCGCGCGGGATCAGGAAGGCGTCGCCGTGGCCGACCTCGACCGTCGCGTCGACCTCGCCGTCGGCGGTGTAGGTGCGGTGCAGGCCGACGCCGCCGGGGCTGCGCAGCTCGAAGTAGTAGATCTCCTCCAGCACCGCCTGCCCCTGCCCGGCCGGCTCGTCGTCGTCGTGCTTGTGCGGCGGGTAGGAGGAGGTGTTGCCCTCCGGCGTCAGCAGCTCGACGCAGGTCAGCCGGTCGGTCTCGAAGGCGTCGGGGTGGAGGAAGTTGTTGACCTGGCGGGTCGCGGCGCCGGCGCCGCGGACCTCGACCGGGACGTCCTCGGCGGCGCCGTAGCGGACGGTCAGCCGTCTGCGCGCGTTCGCGTACGGCAGCGCGATCCGCGCGGTCGCGTCGCCGCGGTTGACGAGCAGCGCCTCGCAGTCGCGCGGCAGGTACGCGAAGTCGGTCACGCGCACGAACGGGTCGTCGCGGCCGACCAGCTCGAACCGCTCGCCGTCGGCCTCGACGCCGATCGTGCGGCCGGCGAGCGGCAGCACGGCGTACTCGTCGGCGTCGGTCGCCAGCGTGCGGCTGGCGCCCGGCGGCAGCTCGACGACGCGCAGGCCGCAGTGGGCCCAGCCGGCGTCGGCGGGCGCGATGTGGAGCGGGTCGGCGCCGTCGCGGGCGCTGCCGGCGGGGCGGTGGAGGGGATGGGTCACAGGTGGGCCTCGACTTCCTCGGCGGTGGGCATGGCGGCGGCGCACAGCAGGCGGCTGGCGACGATCGCGCCGGCGGCCGAGGCGAAGCGCAGCACGCGCTCCAGCGGCCAGCCGGCCAGCAGTCCGTGGCAGAGCGCGCCGCCGAAGGCGTCGCCGGCGCCAAGGCCGCAGACGACCTCGACCGGCGTCGCGGGCAGCTCGACGACCTCGCCGGCGCGGGTCGCGCCGAGCACGCCGGCCGGCCCCTGCTTTACGATCGCGACCTCCGGGCCGAGCTCCAGCAGCGCCTGCGCCTGCTCGCGCGGCGGCAGGTCGCCGACGGCGACGGCGGCCTCGGCGCGGTTGCCGACGACGACGGTCGCGTGCTTGACCGCCTCGGCCGACCAGTCGGCGTGGCGCTCGCCCTCGGGCCACAGCATCGGCCGGTCGTCGAGGTCGTGGACGGCGAGCCGGCGACGTCGCTCGCCGGTGCGCAGGTCGAGCGCGGTCAGCACCGCGGTGCGGCTCGGCTCGCGCGAGAGACCCGTGCCGGTCGTCCAGACGAGGCCGGCGGCGGCGATCGCGTCGAGGTCGAGGTCCTCGACGCCGACGCCGAGGTCGGGCGCCGTCGGCTCGCGGTAGAACAGCAGCGGGAAGTCGTCGGGCGGGTGGACCTCGCAGAAGGTGACCGGCGTGCGCAGCAGCGGGTCGGTCCCGACCCAGCGCGCGTCGACGCCGTACTCGGCCAGCGCGGCGCGGCAGTAGACGCCCCAGGGGTCGTCGCCGACGCGCGTCACGACGGCGCTGCGGCGGCCCAGTCTGGCGGCGGCGACGGCGACGTTGGTGGCGGAGCCGCCCAGGCCCTTGCGGAAGGTCTCGACCTCGCCGAGCGCGACGCCGTGCTGCTCGGGGTAGAGGTCGACGCCGATCCGGCCGATCGTGACGACGTCGAAGGCGCTCACGCGCGCACCCCGTCGAGCAGCTCGCGCATCCGCTCGGCGCTGCGGCGCACGTCGGCGAGCGGGCCGCCGCCGGCCGGCGGGTCGGCGTCGAGCATCACGTCCTGCTCCAGCACGTACCAGCCGTCGTAGCCGGCCCGCTCGAGCAGCTCGACGATCGCGCCCATCTGCACGTCGCCGTCGCCGAGCGGCCGGTACATGCCGGCGCGGACCGCGTCGGAGTAGGGCAGCTCGCCGGCGGCGACCTTCGCCGCCAGGCCGGCGTCGACGTCCTTCACGTGGACGTGGGCGATCCGGCTGGCGCCCGCGCGCGCGACGGCGACCGGGTCGGCGCCGCCGACCATCAGGTGGCCGGTGTCGAGGCAGAGGTCGACGGTCGAGCCGTCGAGCACCCGCTCGACGTGCTCGGCCCGCTCGACGAGCGTTCCGGCGTGCGGGTGCAGCGCACAGCGGATCCCGGCGAGCGCGCAGACGGTGCGCGCCTCGTCCAGCCCGCGCAGCAGCGCCGCCCAGCCGGCGTCGTCGAGCGCGCCGGCGCCGTCGTAGCCCTCCTCGCCGGTCGTCGCCGACAGCACCAGCATCCGCGCGCCGGCCTCGGCCAGCAGCGCGGCGGCGCGGCGGACCGGCTCCAGCCCGCCGGGGAGGTGCAGCGGCGCCGGCACGAAGGCGCCGACGAGCGTCATCCCGGAGCGCTCCAGCAGCGCCGCGGCGGCGCGCGGGTCGGTCGGCAGGAAGCCCTCCGGCCCCGCCTCGGTCGCCCGCAGGCCGAGCGCGCGCATCTCCTCCAGCACCCGCTCGGGCTCCATCTGCCAGCCCCAGCCGGGCACCTCGCAGACGCCCCAGGAGATCGGCGCCGCGGCGATCCGCTCGGCGGCGCTCATGCGGCGCGGGTCAGGTCGACGACGGCCTTGACGGCATGGCCGGCGCGGATCTCCTCCAGCGTCGCGGGCAGCTCGTCGAGCCCGACCCAGTGGGAGACCAGCGGCGCGAAGTCGGCGACGCCGGACTCCAGCAGGCGGATCGTCGCCGGGAAGGTGTGGTCGCCGATGTAGGTGCCGAAGACGACCAGCTCGCGGCGGGTGATCTCCACCTGCGGCACCTCGCCGTGGGCGCGCGCGTCCATCCCGAACAGCAGCACGCGGCCGCGCGGCGCCGCCTGGGCGACCGCCGCCGGCAGCTGGTTGCCGACGGCGTCGACGACGACGTCGGCGCCGGCGTCGGTGCCGAGCGCCTCCGCCATCGCCTCCGCGAACCCCTCCGCGCGCGGGTCGAGCGCCGCGTGCGCGCCCATCTTCAGCGCGATCTCGCGGCGCAGCTCGCCGGGCTCGACGACGACGACGCGACTGGCGCCGCCGGCGCGCAGCAGCGCGGCGAACATCAGCCCGATCGCGCCGGCGCCGAGCACGACGGCGGTCTCGCCGGGGACGAGGCGCGCCTGGTCGATCCCGTTGTAGACGCACGACAGCGGCTCGACCAGCGCGGCGACCTGCGCCGGCAGCGCGTCGGAGATGCGGTGGCAGGCGTGCGCCGGCGCGACGACGTGCGAGGCCATCCCGCCGTCGCGGAAGATGCCGATCGTCGTGAACCGCTCGCAGTGGGCGAGCAGGCCGCGCTTGCAGGCGTCGCAGCTGCCGCAGTTGAGGTTGGGCGCGACGACGACGCGGTCGCCGACGGCGACGTCGAGCGCCTCGGGGCCGGCCTCGACGATCCGCCCGACGAGCTCGTGGCCGAGCACGCAGCCGGTCGTCGCCGGATGGCCGGGCGGGTCGGCGAGGATGTGCACGTCGGTGCCGCAGACGCCGCAGGCCTCGACCGCGATCAGCACGTCGTCGGGCGCGGAGCGCTCGGGCAGCGGCCGCTCGCCGAGCTCCAGCCTGCCCGGCCCCGCGAAGATCGCGGCGCGCATCGTGCGCGTGGAGGTGGCGGTGCTCATCGGACGACCTCTCTCTCGGTCTGGGTGGCGGTGTGCGCGTAGAAGCGCTGCAGGCGGGCGCGGTCGGCGTCGTAGGCGGCGCGCAGCTCCTGCACGACCGGGTCGTCGGAGACCTCGGAGGGGGCGACGTCCCACCACGCCTCCGCGCCCGGGAGGTCGACGTGGGGGAGCGTCTCGGCGACGACGACGGCCGGCCCGTCGTGGGCGCGCGCCTCCGCGAGCGCGGCGCGCAGCGCGGCCGGGTCGGCGACGCGCCAGGCGCGCGCCCCGAGGCCCTCGGCGACGCGCGCGAGGTCGAGCGGCAGGTAGCCGCCGTCGAGGCGGCCGCCGGGCGGCGCGGCGCCGGCGCTCGCGCCGTTCGCCGCGGCGGCGTCCTGTCGCTCTCGCGCGCGGAACTCGTTGCCGAACGAGCGCCCGGCGCGCAGCATCTGCAGCCGGCGGATCACCTGGAAGCCGTGGTTCTCGCTGACCACGACGGTGATCGGCAGCCGCTCCTGCAGCGCGGTCGCCAGCTCGGAGGGCGCCATCAGGAAGGTGCCGTCGCCGATCAGCGCGACGACCTCGCCCTCGGGCCCCTGCGCCATCCGCACGCCGAGCGCGGCCGGCAGCTCGTAGCCCATGCAGGAGAAGCCGAACTCGATGTGGGCGTGGCGCCCGCCGGTCGCGTCCCACGCCTTCAGCACGTCGCCGGGCAGACCGCCGGCGGCGGCGATCAGCGTGTCGCCCGGGCGCGCGGCCTCGTTCAGCACGCCGAGCAGTCGGCCCTGGCTCATCCCCTCGGGGCGGTCCTCGTACAGCGCCGCGCTGCGGGCCTCCTGCCAGGCGGCGGTGCGTGCCTCGACCGCCGCGCGGTAGGCCTCCGACGGCTGGCGGCCGTGGGCGGCGAGCGCCGCATGGAGGACGCGCAGCGTGTCGCGCGCGTCGGACTCGAGCGCCAGCGCGCCCTGCTTGTGCGCGTCGCGTCCGTCGACGTTGACGGTCACGAAGCGGACGCCGGGGTCCTGGAACAGCGACTGCGAGGCGGTCGGGAAGTCGGTCAGGCGGGTGCCGACCGCGATCACGAGGTCGGCCTCGGCGGCGGTCGCGTTGGTCGCGGGCGTGCCCTCCAGGCCGATCCCGCCCAGTCCCCACCAGGCCGGCTCGCGCACGGCGCCCTTGCCGGCGAAGGTCTCGGCGACCGGCAGGCCGAACGTCTCGGCGAGCCGCTCCAGCTCCTCCTGCGCGTCGCTGTAGAGGACGCCGCCGCCGGCGATCACGAGCGGCCGCTCGGCGGCCGCGATCAGCGTCGCGGCCTCCTCGACCAGCGCCGGCTCCGGCTGCGGGCGGCCGATCCGCCAGGTGCGCTCGGCGAACAGCTCGGCGGGGAAGTCGTATGCCTCTGCCTGGACGTCCTGCGGCAGCGCGAGCACGACGGCGCCGGTCTCACGCACGCTCGTGAGCACGCGCATCGCCTCCGGCAGCGCGGTGACGAGCTGCTCGGGGCGGGTGATGCGGTCGAACAGCCGCGCGACCGGGCGGAAGGCGTCGTTGACGGAGACGTCGAGCGCGGTCGGGTGCTCGAGCTGCTGGAGGACCGGGCCCTGGCGGCGGGTCGCGTAGGTGTCGGAGGCGAGCAGCAGCAGCGGCAGGCGGTTGACGGTCGCGAGCGCCGCGGCGGTGACCATGTTCGTCGAGCCGGGGCCGATCGACGCGGCGCACGCGAGCGTCTGGCGGCGGCGGGTCGCCTTCGCGAAGGCGGTCGCTGCGTGGGCCATCGACTGCTCGTTGCGCGCCTGCAGGTAGGGCAGCTCCGCGCCGTGCTCCTCCAGCGCCTGGCCGAGCGCGGCGACGTTGCCGTGGCCGAAGATCCCGAACAGGGCGGGCACGAGACGGCGGCGGTCGCCGTCGCGCTCGCTGAACTGCGCGGACAGGTACCGCACGATCGCTTGTGCGGTGGTCAGGCGGACGGTGGGCACGGCCGGTCTCTCCTCAGACGGCGAACGACAACGGACAACAGCTCCGGACAAAAACTAACACCATGCTGTGCGGACATGGTAGAAATGTTGCGGCCGTGTGAGAGAGACGCGGTCGGAACCGCCGGGTCGCCGGCATGAGAGGAGCAACGTGGACCGGTGCTGGACAGAACGACGGAGAGCAGTGGCGACCCTCACGCGCCGCGCTGTCCCTGCCCGCGCCGCC
>Ga0164243_10012654_pt1 | contig 11933 bp, 12 predicted proteins | sample OricompcompostOP_FD_108781 | JGI IMG/M metagenome (GOLD analysis project Ga0164243, IMG submission 108781) | Organic Plus compost microbial communities from Emeryville, California, USA - Original compost - Organic plus compost (OP) | ecosystem: Engineered > Solid waste > Mixed feedstock >...
CCGAGCCGGAGACTGCCGCCGGCCGGAAATGAGGCTGCCGGAGTCCCGTCTTCGCCCGGGCGGCTGATTCCAACGGCCCCGCCGGGGAGCCGGTGCGTCACCGCGACCTCCGGCCCTGTGTGCATACCGCCCAGCACGCCCTCGACGGCGCTGTCGCACGGCCACCGGAACACCTCGGCCGACGTGCCGCCGCGGAGGCGACCTGGTCAGCGTCGCGCAGATGACGCCGGCCGTCGACAAGCCGGACGAGGGAGGGTGAGCGTCGGTCCCTGGACGAGGGGTACTGGGAATTCGTCGCCCACGTTCACTTCCCGAACAGGGGCAGGTGGAGGCCCGTATGAGGCTGGAGATGTTCGATCCCGCTCCGATCGGTGTGGTGTTCACCCGAGGGCCGGAGCACCGGCTCGCGTACACCAACGCCGTCTACCGGAGGATTTTCGGTGATCGTCCGCTGGGCCGGCCCCTCCGGCGCGCCTTTCCCGACCTCGCGCAGTCCGGCTATTTCGACATCTTCGACCGGGTTCTCGCCACCGGTGAGGCCGAGGTGCTCACGGCCGTTCCCATCGACCTCGACTTCGCGGACTCGCCGCAGGAGGAGACACGCTACTTCACGTTCAGCGTCTCCCGGGCCACGGTGAGTGACGGGAGTCGTGGCGTGCTGGGCGTGATCGTGGAAACGACTGAGCAGGTGACTGCCGCACGGCGGATCCGTGTCCTGTCCGAGGAGCGACGCCGCGCACTGCTGCGCTACCGGAGCCTGGTGCGCGCCGGGTCCGAGATGGTGTGGGTGACGGGCCCGGAAGGCGGTGTGAGCGAGCCGAGCCCGGGCTGGCAGCGGGTCACCGGGCAGAGCTGGCAGGAGTTCCGCGACGACGGATGGATCGACGCGGTCCATCCCGACGACCGCGCCTCCGTCATCGAGCGGTGGAGCCGCGCCCTGCGGGAGGTGCAGCCGCGTTTCACCCACACTTACCGGTTGCGGCTGGCCACGGGCGGATACCGGCACTTCGCGGTCGACGCCGCGCCGGTCCGCGACGGGGACACGGTGATCGAGTGGATCGGCACGTGCCGGGACGTCGAGCAGGAGTGGCAGGATGCCCGCCGGGAGAGGCTGCTGGCCCGGGCGACCGCCGTGACTGCGGACACCGCCCGGCCGGACGAGATGCTTGCCGCCCTCACCGCGGTGATCGTGCCCGAGCTGGCCGACAGCTGCACCTCCTACCTGCTTCCCCAGGCCCTGCACCGCACGCCGGGGACCGCCCTGACCGCCGAACGCGTCGCCGCCGTGACCCGCCAGGGCCCTGCCGTCCCACCCCCGCACCACGCCGAGCATCTGGGCCCGGACAGCGCCCTCGTCCGCGCCGCCGACCTGCGCCGCCCGGTCCACGCCGTCTTCCCGCCCGGCTCCCCGCCGCCCGATATCGCCCCGCCGGGCTCCGAACCCTGGCTGGCGCCCGACGCCAACAGCGTCGTCCTGCTTCCGGTCGTCGTCGACGGCACCACCGCTGCCCTGGTCGTCGCCTGCGTCAGCGGCGACCGCCCGTCCCTCGGTCAACCGGAGATCAGTCTGCTGCAGACGCTCCTGGAACGGGCCCACACCCCGTTGAGCAACGCCCTGGAGTACCAGCGAACCCGGCAGGTGGCGCTCGCCCTCCAGCACAGCCTGCTCACCGAGCCGCCGGACGTCCCCGGCCTCGACATCGCCGTCCGCTATCGGCCCAGCAACTCGGCCGCCGAAGTCGGCGGCGACTGGTACGACTCTTTCGTGCTGCGCGACGGCGCCACCGTCCTCACCGTCGGTGACGTCGCAGGTCACGACCTGCCCGCCGCGGTCACCATGGGCCAGTTGCGCAACATGCTGCGCGGACTCACCCTCGACCGTGAGGAACCCACCGGCGACATCCTGCGACGCCTGGACGCATCCATACAGACCCTGTACCTCGAGTGCACCGCCACCTGCGTCCTGGCCCGGATCGAACGCCCGACGCCAGGCCGCTTGCAGCTCCACTACTCCGTGGCAGGACACCCCCCGCCGCTGCTCGTCGAGGCGGACGGCACAGCACACTTCCTGGACGAGGGCCGCTCCCCGATGCTCGGCCTGCTCCCCGACACCCGCCACAGCACTGCCGTCCACCCTCTGCCCCCCAGTTCCACGCTGCTGCTGTACACCGACGGGCTGGTCGAACGCCGGAACGAAGACCTCACCGACGGACTGGACCGGCTGCGCCGCCACGCCTCAACCGCGGCCCGGCGCCCACTGGCACCCTTCTGCGACGAATTGCTCGCCGGAATGCTGACCGCCGACAACGACGACGACACGGCGCTGGTGGCCCTGCGCCTGTCCGTGCCGTAGCACCCCGCCCGCCACTCCGCCACGAGCAACTGGGAGTGCCGGGGCTGGTGTCCCGGCGCAGGCGTCGCCGTCACCGGGCCTCGTGCGACCTCGCGGACGGGCGCGTCACCCGCATCTGGGCGGTCCGTGGCCCGGAGAAGCCTGGGCCGTGAGCCGTGGCCGGCCGGGAGCGGGGCGGGTCCCGGGAAGCGGGCGACGGCATCACAATTGCCCGCGCCGACCCTGGGTCGATGCACGGAGCAGCATCGTCAGCGTCCCCCATTGCGGTACGAGGAGGCAGGACTGGGGGCTTGTGCGGTACGAGGTCAGGCCGTGCTGCACAAGCGGTCAGTGGCCGGCGTCGGCCGGCTCGCCGCGCGGCGTGCGGTCGGGGCAACGCCGCGACAGGCGTTGCCCGGAGACAGGAGGGTGAGTTCGGTCCCTCTCGGGCCGGCGGGTTGCACGGTGGCGGTCACCCGGCACCGTGCGGACTCCGACCGGACGCCAGGTGCAGCTGATGCGGGTCACGGTCGGCAAACTGCAGTTCGCCCACTTCATCGCGTCCCGCGTGCTGGAGCCGTAGTCACCGTCGGCCTTCACACCCACCCTCTTCTGGACGGCGACTACTGCGGACTCGGTGAGTTCCCCGTAGACGCCGTCCGTGGCCGGCTTGTATCCGTAACAGGAGATGAGGTCCTTCTGCAGGGCCGTGACGGCCGAGCCGCTCATGCCCCGGCCCAGGTAGCAACTACTCGTATTGGCCGCGGCATACGGGACGTACTCGTACGACGTCGGATCGATCACCTCGTCGGACAGGCTGACCGCGCGAGTGCAAGGAGCGGTCACGGCGGTCGCAGCCGGCAACGGCGAAACCATCACCCACCAGGCCGGACAACAGGACACCCACGACCGAGGCCTACCAGGCGCGCATCTTCCGGGTTCCGTCGGACACAGTTCCACCTTTCACCGTGCCAGCCCAGTGCACGCCACGTGCCTACCCAAGGTGCCGCTACTTCACGGCTCGCGCGTGTCGCCGACGCAGGACGCCGGACCCACACACGGCGACAGCATGCCCCGTGAAAGCACAAGTGGACGAAGGTTCAACCAGCCCAGGCGCGCCGCGCTTCACTTTCCTTTCCAGCAGGCAACTCGAGGACACCTTCGGCAGCCGGCGCGGTTACTGCGGCAGGAGCGGGCACCCACGGTGCCCGCTCCCACCAGCTCAACCGCCGCCGCGCGTCACTTCTCGCCGAGCAGCTTCTTCATCTGCTCGATCTCCGCGCTCTGCGAGGCGATGATGTCTGCGGCCATCTTCCGGGCCGGGGCGTGCGCGCCGTCGGACTGTTCGGTCTTCGCCATCTCGACCGCGCCCTCGTGGTGCTTGATCATCATCTCCATGAAGGAGGTGTCGAACGCTTCGCCCGAGGCGTTCTCGAGCGCCGTCATCTCCTCGGCGCTCATCATGCCCTCCATGCCGCCGCCGTGCATGGAGTGCTCCATAGCGCCTTCGGCCGGCACGGTCTCGCCCCAGGAGGTCAGCCAGCCCGACAGCTTCTCGATCTCCGGCGCCTGCGCCTTCTCGATCTCGGCTGCGAGCTTCTTCACCTCGGCCGACCGGGCCCTGTCAGGCGCGAGGTCGGCCATCTCCACAGCCTGACGGTGGTGGGGGATCATCCCCTTGGCGAAGCTTACGTCGGCCGCATTGTGCTGCCCCTGGGAGGCCGGCGCAGAGGACGCGGCGGACGCGGAGTCGGTGGCCTGGTGGCCGCCGTGGCCGGCCGCGCCGGTGTCGTTGCGGTCGCCGCCGCAGGCGGCCAGGACCAGTGCCGCCACGCCTGAGGCGGCGACCACGGCGGAACGACGGACGAGGGAACGCTTGCGGTTCATGTGGTGCAACTCCTTCACGCACGCCGGTAGGGGCGTGCGGTGGTACGGATGTGAGAACGTGCGTGAGCTCGGCACCAGGGGGTGCCGGGCGGGCCGCTCTATATCCGGAGGAGTTGCAGTTCGGACAGGTCGGGCGGGGCCCGTCCGTCATGGGGCGAGCCGGTGGCCGCCGAGGTGAGCGACAGCGTCGCGGGCTCGTCGAGCAGCGCGCCGGTCAGCGCCGGCGGCGTGTACGCCGTAACCGTGCCTGCCGCCACGCAGGCGCCGTCGGCGTGGTCGAGGTGGCCCGGCAGTCCGTCCGTATGGGTGCAGCCCGCGTCCGCGTACGGCACACCGTCAGCAGCTGTCGACGCCGTCGGCGTCATGGCGTGGACCGCCACTGTCCGCTGCGGCGTCGGCAGCCCGCCGGGGGCCAGGCCGTGCATGCCCAGGACACCCGCCAGCACCGCCAGGACCAGCAGCACGAACAGCCGCCCGGCCGGGCGGCTGCTGGAACGGCTGCTCGCAGTCACGAGCCCCATCGTAGGGGGAGGCATGGGGCGGGCGGGTGCCGAGGTCCGCCAGATGCGTACGGGCTCACCCAGAGGTGACAGCATTCCCGCGCGGTGGCTCACGCCCCGCAGGTGCTGCTCCTGCCGACGCTCATCCGGCCGGCGGGGTCGTCCGCGCGGTCGAACGGGTCAGGGCCCGGCGGCCGAGGAGTACCGCGCCCAGTCCCAGCAGGACGGCAACGACGGCGCCGACGAGCCCGTTGCCCGTGCCGGGGCCGCCGTCGGCGGTGGCCGCGTGCAGCACCGCGAGAACCGTCCCGAGCGCTCCCGTCGCCATCGCCGCCATCCCGCCGGTGCGCGGGTTGCCAGTGCTGATCCGGTGGCCGGCGCGACTCGTGGCCAGCCAGGCGAGGGCCAGGCCGAGCGCACCCGCCGCCAGCGCCAGGTACGCCCCTGTCCTCCCGTCACCGATGATCCCGCCCTCGGCGGCCGCCATCAGTGCTGCTGGAGCGCTCATGCCGCTCCCCTCCTTCTTCCTTCGTCGTCGGCGTTTCCCGACGCCCGGTGTCTCTGCCGCCAGGATGCGCGCCCTCCCCCCGGCCGGTCGTCCGGCAGATGCGGGTATTCCCGGGTGCCGCCGGGGCCGTACCCGGATACCGCGGTGGCGGCAGCCGGCGTTCGGCTACCGCATACGCGGTAGCCCCAGGCTCCTCCAAGAGCGGGATTCGCCGTCCACCGCGTCCGGTTACGGTGCACCCATGGACAAAGGACGGTTCGCTGTCCCGGCCGGAGTCACCACGTGGGCGACCGCCCTGGGCGTGGCGGCGCTGATGCTGGGCACCGGCCTGTCCGGGCCCCACCCGTCCGGAGGGCTCGGGGTGCTCGGCTCCGTGCTGCTGGTGGCCGGCGGGCTGGCACTGGCCGCGTACCGGCGGGCGCCGCTCGGCGTGCTGGCCGTCACCGGCGTGTGCGCGGTGGGCTGTCTGGCAGCCGGGTTCGACGCGCTCGCCGTTTCCTACCTGGTCGCGGTCTACGGCGCGGTGCGCGCCGGACACCGCAAGATCACGCTGGTTGTGTCGGTGGCGCTGGTGGCCGTGCTGCACCTCACGGCGCTGGTCTTCCATAAGGGCGGCGTGGGCGAGGCCTTGGCGCAGGCCCGGCACACGCTTGAGCTCGCCTGGTTGATCGCCGCGTTCGCCGCCGGAGAAGCCGTACGGCAGGCCGAGCGGCGCGCGGACGAGGCCGAGCGGACCCGTGAGGAGACCGCGCGCCGTCGGGCCGACGAGGAACGGCTGCGCATCGCACGGGAACTGCACGACTCCCTCACCCATCAGATCTCGGTCGTCAAGGTGCAGTCCGAGGTCGCCGTGCATGTGGCCCGGCGCCGCGGCGAGCCGGTGCCGGAGGCCCTGCTCGCGATCCAGGAAGCCGGCCGGGAGGCGAGCCGGGAACTGCGGGCGACCCTGGAGGCGCTGCGCGACGACGACACCGCCCCGCCGCACGGCCTCGACCACATCCCCGGCCTGGTGGAACGGTTCCGGGGCACCGGCCTGGAGACCACCCTCACGATCACGGGGCAGCCTCACCCCGTACCGGCCGCGGTAAGCCGTACCGCCTACCGGATCGTTCAGGAGTCGCTCACCAACGTCGCCCGGCACGCCGCGGCCACCAGCGCCTCCGTGCTCGTCGGCTACCGGCCGGACGCACTCGCCGTCCGCGTCGACGACGACGGAAAGGCCACCGTGCAGTCGCCGCCGACGCCGGGACACGGGCTGCTCGGCATGCGCGAACGCGTCGCGGCGCTGGGCGGCCGCCTGTGCACCGAGCCACGCCAGACCGGCGGCTTCACCGTCCAGGCCGAACTGCCCACGAACGGAGCCTCGTGATCCGAGTCCTTCTCGTCGACGACCAGCCGCTCATCCGCAGCGGCTTCCGCGCGCTGCTCGACCTCGAGGACGACATCGAGGTGGTGGCCCAGGCGGCCGACGGCGAGGAGTGCCTGGCGCTCGTCAAGGAGTTTCTGCCCGACGTCGCCCTCGTCGACATCCAGATGCCGGTCATGGACGGCATCGAAGCGACCCGCCGTATCGCCGCCGACCCCGAACTGGCAGGCGTGCACGTCGTCATGCTGACCAACTACGGCATGGACGAGTACGTCTTCGACGCGCTGCGCGCCGGTGCCGCGGGTTTCCTGGTCAAGGACATCCTGCCGGAGGACTTCCTGCACTCCGTACGCGTCGCCGCCCGCGGTGACGCGCTGCTCGCCCCCGCCGTCACCCGCAGACTCATCGACCGGTACGTCTCCCAGCCGTCCCCTGCGCTCACCGGCGGCCGGCTGGACGAACTGACCGACCGGGAACGTGAGACGGTCGCCCTGGCCGCACACGGTCTGTCCAACGACGAGATCGCCCGCCGCCTGGTCATCAGCCCGGCCACCGCGAAGACACACATCAACCGGGCGATGGCCAAGCTGCACGCCCGCGACCGGGCCCAACTCGTGGTGTTCGCCTACGAGTCGGGTCTGGTGACTCCGCGCGGTGCGTAGGCCTCCGGGCTGTGACCGCCTTGCCTCAGGGGAGGGGGAGGTGGGTGCCTGTCCAGTGGGTGCGCAGGCGGCGGTCGTGGGAGACCAGGAAGATCGTGCCCGGGTAGTCGGTGAGGGCTTGTTCCAGGTCCTCGATCAAGGACGGGGACAGGTGGTTGGTGGGCTCGTCCAGCAGGAGGATGTCGCTGGGGCGGCTCAACAGGCGTGCCAGGGCGAGGCGTTGGCGCTGGCCCGTGGACAGGTCGGTGACCCGGGCGGTGAGGCGGTCCGCGGTGAACAGGCCGAGGGCCAGGAGGGCTTCCGTGTGGTCGTCCGGGTGGCCGGGCAGGCCGCGGGCGAAGGCATGGAGGACCGTCTCCCCCGGTCTGCCGGGGGCGGGTTCCTGCGGGAGGTGGCCGATGCGTCCGCGGCGGGTGATGTGACCGGTGTCGGGGGCGAGTTGACCGGCCAGGACGGTGAGCAGGGTGCTCTTGCCAGTGCCGTTCGGGCCCGTGATCAGCAGGCGCTCGCCCGCTTTGACGGTGAGGTCGGTGGGGGCGAGGCGGCCGGTGACGGCGACACCCGCTGCTTCCAGGACGGTGCCTTGCAGGCGGCCGCCTTCGGAGGAGGGCGTGAGTGTGAAGCTCAGTGGCTTGGGGGGTTTCGGGACCGGTTCGGCGAGCAGGCGGCGCAGGCGTTCTTCGGCGTTGCGGATACGGCCGGCGACCGATTGCTGGACGCGGCCGCCGGCGCGGTCGTAGGCCATCTTGTTGCCGTCCTTCATGGCCCGGCCCGGGGCGACGCGGCGGGCGGTGACCGCGGCCGCTTCGCGCTGTGCGGCCACTTCTGTCTCCCAGCGGGCGTGCTCCTGCTCCCAGCGGCGGCGGGCGGCTGCCTTCTCGGCGAGATAGCCGGTGTAGCCGTTGCCGTAGCGGGTGACCGTACGGCGGTCGCCGTCCACTTCCAGGAGGGTGGTCGCGACGCGGTCGAGGAAGGCGCGGTCGTGGGAGACGGCGACGGTGGTGCCGGGGCGGGTGCGCAGGTGGTTCTCGAGCCAGGTCAGGGCGTGGTCGTCGAGGTGGTTGGTCGGCTCGTCCAGGAGCAGGACCTCGGGGGATGCGGCGAGGAGGGCGGCCAGGCGGAGGCGGACCTGTTCGCCGCCGGAGAGGTCGCCGATGGCGCGGTCGCGGGGCAGGTGGGCCAGGCCCAGTCCGTGCAGGGCGCGTTCGACGCGGGCGTCGGCCTCGTAGCCGCCGCGTAGTTCGAACGCGGTCAGGAGGTCGCCGTACTCGGTCATCACCTGGGCGTCGTGCCCTGCGTCGTCGGCCATGACGGTTTCGAGGTGGCGCATGCGTGTCTGCATCGTGCGCAGGTCGCTCAGCGCGTCGTCGACGGCCTGCTGGACGGTGTGGTGGGCGGGCAGGGTCCCGTCCTGGGGGAGGTGGCCGATGCCGCCGTCCGCGTGGACGGTGAGGGTGCCGCTGTCGGGTTGTTCCGTACCGGCGAGGAGGCGGAGCAGGGTCGTTTTGCCGGAGCCGTTCTCTCCGACGATGCCCGTGCGTTCACCTGTGGTGAGGGTGCAGGTGACCGCGTCGAGGACGAGGCGGCCGTTGTACGACTTCGAGACGGAGCGGACGGAGATCTGCGTGGGCACGTGGGTTCTCCTGGACGTTCGGGTGACGGGCGGCCGTGGTGGGCCGAGGGGTCGGGTGAGCGTCCGGGAGGAGCATCCTTCACATCCCTAATGCGACAACAGTTGCATTAGGATCGTGTCATGACGGCAGGGCGCGCAGCAAGCGCAATATCCGGGACGGCGGGGGTCGCACGGCGGCCGGGTGGGCGCAGTGCCCGGATCCGGGCACAAGTGCTGGAGGCCGCCCGCGAGTTGCTGGTGGAGCGGGGCTTCGATGCGCTGAGTGTGGATGCGGTGGCCGAGCGGGCTGCCGTGCACCGGACCACCGTGTACCGACGCTGGCGCGACGTGGGAGGCCTGCTGGCCGATGTTCTCGACGCCGCCGGCGATGACGGCTGGCAGCCGCCCGACACCGGCACCCTCGAGGGTGATCTGGTGGCCGTCAACGGTGAGGTGGAGGACGGGCTCACCGGTGAGCCGGTGACCGCCGCGCTGATCGTCGCTTCATTCCGCTCGTCGCAGGCGGCCGAGGCGTTGCAGCGGTTCTGGGAGGAGCGGTACGCGCGGTGCGCCGTGGTGGTGGAGCGGGCCGTGGCGCGGGGCGAGGTTCCTGAGGGGACCTGTGCGCGGCGGGTGATCGTCGCCGCGACGGCGCCGGTGTATCAACAGGTCCTGTTGCTGCGGGGCGGGGCCGATCCGCTGCTCGCCCGGCAGGCGGCGGCCGGCGTGGCGCTGGCGGCGTCGCGTGGGTCGTTCGTCGACGACGAGGGGCCGGGGGTGGACGACGAGAGATGACTCCTGAGGTGGAGTAGCGGTGCGGATCGGCCGAGTTGGCCCGCAGTGTCACGGTGACTCGGGCCGGTCATCGGGTTGTCCGACGAGTACGTCCCCGTCGGACGGGCGCCGTCCGAGGTGCTTCCCGGTCGGCTGAGACGCCCTGGGCCGGGTTCGGTCAGGAGCCGCAGCAGCCGCCCGAGGATGTCTCGTCGGTACGCGACGCCTCGGAGGTTCCTGCGGGGGTGCCGAGCTGGATCAGCTGGGGTGCGGGGGCACAGCAACCGCCGTCGCCCTCGGCGGCGTCGGGTGCGTCGAACAGGCCTGCTCCGCCGCAGACTCCGGTCTCCGGGAGGGTGAGTTCTACGCGGTCGGCGGACTCGATGTCGCCGGCGATGGCGGCGGCGACGGAGCGGACCTGTTCGTAGCCGGTCATCGCCAGGAACGTGGGGGCGCGGCCGTAGGACTTCATGCCGACCAGGTAGACGCCTTGCTCGGGGTGGGAGAGCTCGCGGTGGCCGTGCGGGTAGACGGTGCCGCAGGAGTGCTGGTTGGGGTCGATCAGCGGGGCCAGGGCGACGGGGGCCTGGAGGCGCTCGTCCAGGTTCAGGCGCAGTTCGCCGAGGAAGGTCAGGTCGGGGCGGAAGCCGGTCAGGAGACGATGACCTCGTCCACCGGGTCCAGGCGACGGCCGTCCTCACCGACGAGGATCAGGCGGCCGTCGGTGTCGCGCTCGATCGCCTCCGTGCGGAAACCGGTGACCGCGTCCGCGTGGCCCTCGTCGACGGCGGCCTTCGCCGCCAGGCCGAGGGCTCCGCGCGCCGGGAGCTGGTCGGCCTCTCCCCCGCCGAAGGTGGAACCGGAGATCCCCCGGCGCAGGATCCATACGGCCTTGGCGCCGGCACCGTCGTCGGAGGTGGCCAGGTCGGTAAGGTAGGCGAGGGCGGTGAAGGCGGAGGCGCCGGAGCCGATGACCGCCGTGCGCCTGCCCGAGTACCGGGCGCGTACGGCGGGGTTTTTGAGGTCCGGGACGCGGTACGCGATGCGGTCCGCGGCCGCCTTCTCTCCGAGCGCCGGCAGACCGTCGGCGCCGGCCGGGGACGGCGTGGTCCAGGTGCCGGAGGCGTCGATGACGGCACGGGCGTACACACGCTCCTCGCGGCCGTCGGCGTGGGTGACGTGCACGGCGAACGGCCTGCTCTCGCGGTCGGCGTCGACGATGCGGTCCCGGCCGGCGCGGGAGACGCCGGTGATCCTGGCGTCGTAGCGGACGCGGTCGCCGAGGACGTCGGCGAGGGGCTGCAGGTAGCGGTCGGCCCAGTCACCGCCGGAGGGGTACGTCGCCGGGTCGGGCTTCGTCCAGCCGGTGGAGGCGAGGAGCTTCTCGGCGACGGGGTCGACGACTTCGCTCCAGGTGGAGAACAGCCGTACGTGCGACCACTCGCGCACCGCGGCGCCGGCGGTGTGCCCTGCTTCGAGGACGAGCGGCTCGATGCCCCGGTCGAGCAGGTGCGCGGCGGCGGCCAGACCGATGGGGCCGGCTCCGATCACGACGACGGGGAGCTCGGTGCTGGCGGGCGCGTTCACGGCGACTCCTTGCGTGTTTCGACATCCGTCGATGGCTTGTACGCCCCAGCATGACACTTGTATTGATGAGCGTCAACATAGACATTCATCGAAGTCGGGTCGGCGGCTGACGGGCCCTCCCAGCCTGGTTCGACGTGTGTCAACATAGACGTATGTCGAATGCCAAGGTGCTGCCGCTGGTCGACCCCGTCGACGGCCAGGTCGACCCGCCGTGCTGCCCGCCGGTGACCGAGCGCCCGATGACCGCCCTGGAGGCGGAGACGGCCGCGAGGATGTTCAAAGCGCTCGGCGACCCGGTCCGGCTGCGGCTGTTCTCCGCCGTGGCCTCGCACGAGGGCGGCGAGGCCTGCGTGTGCGACATCTCCGACGTCGGCGTCTCCCAGCCGACCGTCTCCCACCACCTGAAGAAGCTCAAGGAGGCCGGGCTGCTCACCTCCGAGCGGCGCGGGACCTGGGTCTACTACCGGGTGGAGCCGTCCGTACTGGCCGCCATGGGCCAGTTGTTGGTGGGATCGTCGGCCGCGGCGTGACATGACCGCGGCCGAGGACTGTCGGCCGATCTCACGTTGAGTCCTCGTCGCGACCCCGGAGTGGGCCCGCCGGATCGGGCCCCTCACCGTCGGTGACCCCGGCCCGCTGTCGTCGTCCCGGATCTGCGGGGTGTCCGGTCGTCGGTCGTGGCGGGGTCCGGTGTGACGGTGCTGC
>Ga0164243_10012655_pt1 | contig 11932 bp, 12 predicted proteins | sample OricompcompostOP_FD_108781 | JGI IMG/M metagenome (GOLD analysis project Ga0164243, IMG submission 108781) | Organic Plus compost microbial communities from Emeryville, California, USA - Original compost - Organic plus compost (OP) | ecosystem: Engineered > Solid waste > Mixed feedstock >...
ACGAGCATCATTCTGCCGCTGATGCACGGCGCGGGTTCGCACGTGATGGAGGCGTGGGAGCCACGCGCGGGACTGGAGCACATCCGCCGGTTCGGCTGCACGCTGGCCGTCACCGCGACGACGTTCCTGCAGATGCTGATGGACGTCTACGACCCCGAACAGCACGACGCGAGCAGTCTGCGGCTGTGGGTCGCCGCGGGCGCGCCGATTCCCGGTTCGTTCGTCGAGCAGGCCGGGCGGTTGCTGCCCGGCTGCCGCGTGCTCAGTCTCTACGGCCGCACGGAGAACGTCACCACCACGATGTGCACGGTCGACGACGAGCCGGAACGCTCGACCACCTCCGACGGCCGCGTCCTGCCGGGTAGTTCGGTGAAGATCGTGGACGAGCTGGGCGAGGAAGTGCCGCGTGGCAAGGAGGGCGACATCGCCTACCGCGGCCCGATGCACATGCTGGAGTACATCGGCAAACCCGAGGAGACGGCGGCGCTGTTCACCCCCGAGGGCTACTCCCGTTCGGGCGATCTGGGCGTGATGGACGCCGACGGCTATGTGCGGGTCACCGGGCGGCTCAAGGACATCGTGATCCGCGGCGGCATGAACATCAGCGTCCGCCAGGTCGAGGACCTGCTCTCCGCACATCCGGCGGTGTCCGCCGTGGCGGTCGTCGGGATGCCGGACCACCGGCTCGGCGAGCGGATCTGCTGTTACCTGATCCCGAAACCGGGGCACGAGGCGGTGACGCTCGACGAGCTGAAGGAGTACCTGCTCGCGCAGGGCCTGGCGATCCAGAAGATGCCCGAACGGCTGGAAGTGGTGCGCGAGTTCCCGATGACCGCGACCGGCAAGATCCAGAAACATCTGCTGCGCGCGGATATCGCGGAAAAGCTCAAGGCGTCGCAGCTGACGGTGTGAGCCGACGACGCCCTCGTTCACGACGTGACGATGCGAGCCCGCGCCCGGATCACGGGCTCCTCGCCCCGGACCGCGGCCAGGGTCAGTTCGGCCACGCCGTCCTCGACGGCGGCCACCTCACCCGAGAACCGCAGCACGTCGCCCAGGAACACCGGTGCCACGAACCGCACCTCGAACTCCCGCAGGTGTTCCACGCCCGCCCAGTCCGACAGCCACGACGCGAGCATCCCCGCGTGCATCTGGCCCATCGCGAGCACACCGGGAAACCCGGCCTTCGCGGCGAAGTCCGGATCGTGGTGCAACGGGTTGAAATCCCCGCCCGCGCCGGCGAACCGGACGATGTGCGTCTGCGTGACCGGCCCGACCTCCCGCGCCGGAAGTTGTTGCCCCGCCTGGACCGCGACCGGTGTCCTCACGACTGTGCTCCTCGTTCGATCAGTGCCTCGCGCACGCGCACGGCCACCTCGCCGTGCTGGTCGGTGTACTCGGTCTCCAGCGTCACGATGCGCAGCGACTTCTTGCGCACGTCGTCCACCACGCGCCGCACGCCGGTCAGGTGATCGCCGGCGAGCACGGGACGCAGGTAGGTCCAGGTGACCGAGCCGACCACGACGCGTTCGTACGCCAGCCCCAGCTTGTCCACGAATCCCCGCTGGTCGCGGTGGTGGCCCGCCACGACGACATGGGTCGGCGTCGCGGGCACGTCCTCGAACCCGGCGGCACGAGCGGCCCGGGGGTCGGTGTGCACGGGGTCCTCGGCGAGTGTCGCGCGGGCGAACTCGAGAATCTTGCCGCGTTCGACGTCGAACGCGACCTCATCGACGGTTGTCACACCCATCTCCCTTTTTGGTCTGACCTAAACTAACATTAGACCTAAGACGTTCGAAGGGGAATGCCATGGATCTCGCGGACTCGCCCGAGGAGGCCCGGTTCCGGGCCGAGATCAGGGACTGGCTCGGCACCGCGCTGCCGAAGCTGCCCTGGCCGGAACCACCGGACCTGGCAGGCAAGGCGCCGTTCTGGCGGCAGTGGCAGCGGATGCTCTTCGAGGCCGGGTACGCCGGGCTGACCTGGCCGAAGGAGTACGGCGGCCGCGGACTGGACGAGAAGTTGCGCGCCGTCTTCACCGAGGAGGCCGACCGGGCAGGCGCACCGGAACGGCTCAACATCATCGGCGAGGACTTCGCCGGCCTGACCATCGCCAACTTCGGCACCGAGGCGCAGAAGGAGCGGTTCCTGCGCCCGATCCTGACCGGTGAGGAAATCTGGTGCCAGCTGTTCTCCGAACCCGAGGCGGGCTCCGACCTCGCGTCGTTGCGCACCAAGGCGACCAGGGCCGAGGGCGGCTGGCGCATCCAGGGGCAGAAGATCTGGACCAGCCGTGCCCAGCTCGCCGCGCACGCGATCCTGCTGGCGCGCACCGGCGGCGGCCCTCGGCACAAGGGCATCACGTACTTCCTGCTGCCGATGGACAGCGCGGGCATCACCGTGCGGCCGCTGGCGCACATGCTGGGCGAGGCCGAGTTCAACGAGGTCTTCCTCGATGACGTGTTCGTGCCCGACGAACTCGTCGTCGGCGAGGTCGACGGCGGCTGGCGCGTCGCGATGGGCACGCTGTCCTACGAGCGGGTCGCGATCGCGACCGGGCGGGTCAACACCACACGTGCGGTCGAGGACATCATTTCCGATATCGCGCAACGCACCGGGCCCGATGGCCGTCCACTTGGGACGGACCCGAGGATCCGGCAGCGCGTCGCCGATCTGTACGGCCGCGCGCTCACGCACTACCTGATCGGGCAGCGCGTCATCACGCAGGCGGTGGAGGGTGCACCGCCGGGGCCGGTGACCTCGATCGGGAAGCTGTTCTTCTGCCCGCTGGTGGAGGATCTGGCCGATTTCCGGCTGTCGCTGGACGAGCTCGGCGGGCAGTTCGCACTGGACGACGAGCACGACTCGCGCTGGCTGCGGCTCGCCTACCAGGCCAGGGGCACCGCCATCGCCGGCGGTTCGACCTTCATCCAGCGCAACATCGTGGCCGAGCGGATGCTCGGCATGCCGAGGAGCTGACGTGTACACCTGGACCCCCACCCCCGACTACATCGACAACGCCAACGTCACCCGGCTCGCCCGCGCGCACGGTCACGGCTCGATCGCGGAGCTGCGGGCGGCCTCGGTCGCCGACATCGGCTGGTACTGGGACGCGGTCGTGCGGGATCTCGGCCTGCCCTTCCGCACGCCGTACCGCCAGGTCGTGGACCTCTCGCGCGGGATCGAGTATCCCGACTGGTTCGTCGGCGGCGAGCTGAACATCGTGGACGCCTGCCTGGACCGATGGGCGGCGAGCGCGCCCGAGCGGGTCGCGGTCGTGCACGAGGCCGAGGACGGCACCACGCGCAGCCTGACCTACGGCGAGCTGGCCACGGAGGTCGAGCGCGTGGCGGGTGGGTTGCGCGCGCTGGGCATCGGCCGCGGCGACGCGGTGGGGCTGTTCCTGCCGATGGTGCCGGAGGCGGTCGTGGCCTGTTACGCGGTCGCCCGGCTCGGGGCGGTGCTGGTGCCCCTGTTCTCCGGTTTCGCGCCGACCGCGATCGCGGCGCGGCTGCGGGACGCGGACGCGAAGGCGGTCGTCGTCGCCGACGGCACCGTGCGGCGGCGGCGCGAGGTCGCGATGAAGCCGCTGCTGGACGAGGCGCTGGAGTCCTGTCCGACCGTGGAGCACGTCGTCGTGGTCGGAAACCTCGACACCGCACCGAAAACCGGCGACCGGGACCTCCGCTGGACGGAGCTGCCCGCCGGTGCGGCCGGTGCCGCGGAGCCGATGCGGGCCACCGACACGCTGCTGCTCGCCTACACCTCCGGCACCACCGGGCGTCCGAAGGGCGCGGTACACACGCACGCCGGGTTCCTGGTGAAAACGGCCAGTGAGGTCGCGTACTCCTTCGACATCGGCGAAGGCGACGTGTTCTGCTGGGTCACCGACATGGGCTGGATCATGGGCCCGCTGTCGATCTTCGGCACGCACGCGAACGGGGCGACCCTGTTGCTGTACGAGGGTTCCCCGGACGTGCCCGGCCTGGATCGCCTGTGGCAGCTGGCGCAGCGGCACCGGGTCGCGATGCTCGGCGTCTCCCCGACGCTGATCCGCACCCTGCGCAGCACCGGGCACGAGCTGCCGGACCTGTCGTCGGTGCACGTCATCGGCTCGACCGGGGAGCCATGGGACCCGGACTCCTACGAATGGCTCGCGCGCGACGTGTTCGGCGGGCGCGTGCCGATCATCAACTTCTCGGGCGGTACCGAGGTGGGTGGCTCGTTCCTCGCGCCGTATCCGGTCGAGGAGATCCGGAGCTGCTCGCTCGGCGGCCCGTCGCTGGGCATGGACGTGGACGTGGTGAACGACGCGGGCGAGCCGATCCGCGGCGAGATCGGTGAGCTGGTGTGCCGCCAGCCGTGGCCGGCGATGACCCGTGGCGTGTGGAAGGACGACGAGCGCTACCTCGAGGCGTACTGGTCCACCTTCCCGGGCATGTGGCGGCACGGCGACTACGCGCTGGTCGACTCCGACGGGCAGTGGTACATCCGCGGCCGGTCGGACGACGTCATGAACATCGCGGGCAAGCGCCTGGCCCCCGCGGAGGTGGAGTCGGTGATGACGACGCATCCGGCGGTGGCGGAGGCGGCCGCGATCGGCGTGCCCGACGCGAAGAAGGGTGAGGCCGTCTGGGCGTTCTGGGTCCCGCGCGCGGGCGCGGACGAGGACGTGTCGGCGAAGCTGCGGGAGATGGTGGCCGAGGAACTGGGCAAACCCTTCGCGCCCAGTGTGGTGCGCAAGGTCACCCAGCTACCGAAGACACGTTCCGCGAAGATCCTGCGCCGAGCCGTCCGCGCGGCCGTCCTTGGCCAGGACCCCGGCGATCTGTCCGGTGCGGAAAACCCCGAAGCCATCGAGGAAATCCGCGCCGGTGACAAGGTCGACCAAGGTTGACCAGCCAGGGTTGGTCAAGTAGGTTGGCATTCGTGCGGCGGACGGTGAAAGTGCAAGAGGCCAAGACGCGGTTGTCCGCGATTCTGGCCGACGTCGAGCGAGGCGATGAGGTCGTCATCGCGCGGGGAGACGTGCCGGTAGCCCGGTTGATCCCGATTCGGGAGCCGCCGGAGCGGGAATTCGGCTTCGTGTCGTACCGCGTTCCGGACTCGTTCTACGAGCCGCTTCCGGAGAACGAATTGGCGGCATGGGAGGCGTGACGCCGCGTCGGCTGATGCTCGACACGAACGTGCTGTTGTGGGCTTTGACCGAACCCGACCGGCTGTCTCCGCGGTTCCGCGACGTGGCGGCGGACCGCGGCACGGAGCTGTTCGTGTCCGCGGCCTCAGCGTGGGAAATCGCGACAAAGCAGCGTTTGGGCAAGCTGCCGCAGGCCGAGGTGTTGGTGCGCGCCTATGGGCATCACCTCGCCCGGCTGGCGGTAGAAAGCATCCCCGTCACTGACGAGCACTGCCTCCTCGCCGGTTCCATGGAATGGCGACACCGGGATCCGTTCGACCGCATGATCGCCGCGCAATGCATGACCGAGTCACTGCCGCTGGCCACGGCGGACGAAGCGTTCCAGACCCTGCTTGGAGTCGAGCTGCTGTGGTAGCGCGGCCATCAGGTGCCGGTCGGTCAGTCCGGCACCGCGATCTCGGTGCGGGAGTCGACTTCGAGCACGGCCTCCGCGTACGCGTGCACGTGCCGGCCCATGCGCCGCACGGCCGCGTCCGGATCGTGCGCGCGGATCGCCTCGGTGATGGACTTGTGCGCCCGCACGGTCGTGCGCCGCACCTCGGCGTTGACGAAGTCCTCGTTCTCCGTGGCCGTGTAGATGGCCTGCGAGAGCGCGGTCATCAGCCCGGTGAGCAGCTCGTTGTGGCTGGCGGTGGCGACCGCGACGTGCCAGTCCACGTTCGCCTGCAGGAACTGGGCGAGGCTGCCCTTGGCGTCCGCGATGGCCTTGTTCGCCTCGTCGAGGCGGGCAAGGTCGGCGTCGGTGCGGTTGCGCGCGGCGAGCCTGGCGCAGAACGGCTCGATCGCCTCCCGGGTCTCCAGCAGCGCCGCGAGGCGGATCTGCTGGCCGCGGATCAGCAGGCTCACCGAGGTCGCGACCGAATCCTTGTCCGGCCGCTGCACGAACGCGCCGCCCGCGCGCCCGGTCTTGATCCGGACGAGGCCCTGCACTTCGAGGATGCGCAGCGCCTCACGCACGGTGGTGCGGCTCATCTGGGTCTGCGCCACCAGCTCGCGTTCCGGCGGCAGCGCGGTGCCCTCGGGGAACTCCCCGTCGAGGATCCGTTCGCGCAGCTCGTTCGCGAGCACGTCCGAGGCCTTGGGCACCTCCATCGGCGCGAGGCGCACCGCCGATCGGATGGTTCTGGGCTCGGAAGCGCGAGCGCCGGCCATGTGGTTCTCCCAACAGTGGTCTAACGGTCTGACCTAAGTTACCATTTTCGAAGTATCGTCCGCGACGTATTGAATCAGCAATCGTCGCGGGAAGCCGGGAGGCACGGGCAATGCGGTGGACTCTGACCGAGGATCAGGAACTTTTCCGGGATTCCTTCCGGGGCTGGCTGGAGCGGTTCGCGCCGGTGGAGAAGGTGCGGAGCTGGCTGGATTCCGGCGATCCGGGCGAGTTCGAGCAACGGTTCGCCGAGGAGGGCTGGTTCGGTATCGGCACCGCCGAGGAACTGGGCGGCCAGGGTGGCGGCCTGGTGGAACTCGCACTGGCCGCCGAGCAGCTCGGCCGGTCCGCCGCGCCGTCATCCGTCTGGCTGGCCTCGGTGCTGGCGGCGCCGCTTTTGTCGCGTTCGCCGGAAATCGCGGCGAAATCGCTGGCGGAGGGGGAGTTCGCGGTCCTCGCACTCGACGCGAGCCGGCCGCTCGACGTCGAGCCCGGCGCCGGCGAGACGACGAGGTACGTGCTCGGCGGGGACCGGGCCCGTCGTTTCGTGGTACCCGACGGGGACGGCGTCCGTGTGGCCGAGGCGTCCGATGTGGACATCACACCGAGGAAGCTGCTCGACCGTAGTCGCTCTGTGGCGGATGTCTCCCTCGTGGCGAGGTCCACAGTGGATCTTTCTCCGGTGGCGTCGCGGGCCGCCGTGCTCGTGGCGGCGGACAGTCTCGGTGCGGCCGAACGGATGCTCGAACTCGCCGTGGAGTACAGCAAGCAGCGGCACCAGTTCGGCGTCCCGATCGGCTCCTTCCAGGCGGTCAAGCACGCGGCGGCGCAGATCCTGGTCGATGTCGAGGCGGCCCGCTCGCTGGTCTACTACGCGGCCGCGTCCGTCGAGCAGGGGCACGAGGAGTGCGCGCTGCACGCCGCGGCGGCGAAGGCGCAGGTGTGCGCGGCGGCGGAACGTGCCGCCGACGCGGCGCTGACGCTGCACGGCGCGATCGGCTACACCTGGGAACACGATCTGCAGCTGTTCTACAAGCGCGCCAAGCTGAACAACCGGCTCTTCGGTTCGCCCGCCGTCTGGAACGAGCGGCTCGCCGCGGCGTTGCCGCTGGTGCCGGCGGCCTAGATTTTTGGTCAGTCCTTTAGTACAGTTAGTCCATATCCAGCGTTGTGTAGGAGACTTGCTGTGGACTTTGAGCTGACCGAGGACCAGGCCACCATCCGCAAGGCGGTGGCCGAGCTGGCGGGCAAATTCAGTGACGAGTACTGGCTCGAGAAGGACGAGGCTCACGAGTTCCCTGCCGAGTTCTACGACGCGTTCGCCCAGGGCGGCTGGCTGGGCATCACCACGCCGGAGGAGTACGGCGGCCACGGGTTCGGCATCACCGAGGCCTCGATCCTGCTGGAGGAGGTGTCCGCCGCCGGGGGCGGGATGAACGCCGCGAGCTCGATGCACCTGTCGATCTTCGGGATGCACCCGGTGATCGTGCACGGTTCGGAGGAACTCAAGCGGCGCACCCTGCCCCGCATCGTCAGCGGGGACCTGCACGTGTGCTTCGGCGTCACCGAACCCGGCGCGGGACTGGACACCACGAAGATCACCACGTTCGCCAGGCGGGACGGCGACCACTACGTCGTCAACGGCCGCAAGGTGTGGATCTCCAAGGCCAAGGAGTCGGAGAAGGTCCTCCTGCTCACCCGCACCACGAAGTTCGAGGACGCGAAGAAGAAGACCGACGGCCTGACGCTGTTCCTCACCGACCTCGACCGCGATCACGTCGACATCCGCCCGATCCGCAAGATGGGCCGCAACGCCGTGACCTCCAACGAGTTGTTCATCGACAACCTGCGGGTGCCGGTCGAGGACCGGGTCGGCGAGGAGGGACAGGGCTTCAAATACATCCTCGACGGACTCAACCCCGAGCGGATGCTCGTCGCCGCCGAGGCACTCGGCCTCGGCCGCGCCGCGCTGAAGAAGGCGGTGCGCTACGGCAACGAGCGTGAGGTGTTCGGCCGCCCGATCGGGATGAACCAGGGGCTGCAGTTCCCGCTCGCCGACTCGCTCGCGCGCCTGGACGCGGCGGAACTGGCGCTACGCAAGGCGACCTGGCTCTACGACAACGGAAAACCGTGCGGCCGCGAGGCGAACACGGCGAAGTACCTGTGCGCGGACGCCGGTTTCCAGGCCGCCGACCGCGCGCTGCAGACGCACGGCGGCATGGGGTACTCCGAGGAGTACCACGTCGCCCGCTACTTCCGCGAGGCGCGGCTGCTCAGGATCGCGCCACTGAGCCAGGAGATGGTGCTCAACTACCTCGGCTCGCACGTTCTCGGACTTCCCAGGAGCTACTGATGTTTCGACTTGACGGCCGCGCGGCGCTGGTGACCGGCGCGGGCGGCGGGATCGGTGCGGCGGTCGCGAATGCCTTCGCCGCCGCGGGGGCCAGGGTCCTCGTCACCGACATCGACGAGGCCGCCGCGAAGGCGACCGCGGAGGAGATCGGCGAGAACGCCGCCTACCGCGTGCTCGACGTCCGCGACGCCGAGGCGGCGGCCGACGCTGCCCGGCGTGCGGCCGAACTCGCCGGCGGCACGCTGCACATCCTGGTCAACAACGCGGGTGCGATCGCCCCGGCGATGTTTCCCAAGCTGACCGAGGAGGCGTTCCGCCGCATCCTCGACATTCACCTGGTCGGCAGTTTCGTGTGCAGCAAGGCGGTGCTGGACTACCTGCCCGAGGACGGCACGGGCCGGATCATCAACGTCACCTCGGCCGCCGGCCTGGAGGGCACGATCGGGCAGGCCAACTACGGCGCCGCGAAGGCCGGGATCATCGGGCTCACCAAATCGCTGGCGAAGGAACTCGCGCGACGGCAGGTCACGTGCAACGCGCTCGCGCCCCTGGCGGCGACCGCGATGACGGAGAACATCCGCGGCAACGAGAAGCTCGCGGCGAAAACGCTTGCCAGGATTCCGCTCAGCCGCTGGGCGGGGCCGGAGGAGATCGCGGGCAGCTTCGTGTTCATGGCCTCCGACGCGGCCGGCTACATCACGGGCCAGGTGCTGCCCGTCGACGGCGGGACGGTGATGTGATGCGGCAGGGACGCGAAGTGATCATCGCGGAGGCGGTGCGCACACCCATCGGCAAAGCGCACCCCGAGCGCGGCTGGTACCGCGACACGCACCCGAACGACCTGCTCCGGGCGTGTTACGACGAGCTGATCGGGCGCAGCGGCATCGAGCCGGGCACCGTCGAGGACCTCGTGATCGGCTGCACCGCGCCGTTCGGCGAACAGTCCCGCAACATCGGCCGCAACGCGTGGCTGCAGGCCGGGTACCCGCCCGAGGTGCCCGCCGTGACGCTGGACCGGCGGTGCGGTTCCGCGCAGACCGCGGTCGAGATGGCGGCGGGACTGGTCGGCACCGGCACGCACGACGTGGTCATCGCGGGCGGGGTCGAGCACATGGGGCACGTGCCGATCGACTCGCCGGGCAAGATCTCCGAGTTGTACGGCGATCCCTGGCCGGCGGAGCTGCGCGACCGGTACGCGTTCGTGCACCAGGGCGAGAGCGCCGAGCTGATCGCCGATCGCTGGCAGATCTCCCGCGAGGAGATGGACTCCTTCGCGGTGCGCTCGCACCGGCTGGCGAGTGAGGCGCTGGAGGCGGGCCGGTTCGACGCCGAGCTGGTGCCGTTCGCAGACCTGCGCGGCGACCAGAGCATCCGTCCCGGGACCAACCTCGACGGTCTCGCCAAGCTCAAACCCGCCTTCCGCAAGGAGAACGGGCGCATCACGGCGGGCAGCTCGTCGCCGATCTCCGACGGCGCGGCCGCGGTACTGCTGGCCTCCCGCGAGGCGGCGGCCGAACACGGGCTGCGCGCGCGGGCCCGGATCGTGGACCAGACCACCGTCGGCGTCGACCCGATCATCATGCTCACCGGGCCCATCCCGGCCACCCGCAAGATGCTGGACCGCAACGGGTTGACGGTGGACGACATCGATCTGTTCGAGGTCAACGAGGCGTTCAGCTCGGTCGTGCTGGCCTGGGAACGCGAGCTCAAACCGGATATGGACCGGGTCAACGTCAACGGTGGCGCGATCGCGCTCGGCCATCCGGTCGGCGCGACCGGCTCGCGGTTGTTCGCGACCCTGCTGTCCGAAATGGAGCGGCGGGACGCCGAACTCGGCCTCGTCACGATGTGTTGCGGCGGTGGACTCGGTACCGCGACCCTGGTGCAACGGATCGACGGATGATCGACCTCGCGCCGTTCGTGCCGCCGGGCGCCGGGATCTGGTGGAGCCAGGCCAGCGCCGAACCGACCCCGCTCGTGCACGCGCTGCTCGACCAGGCCGACCGGATCGGCCCGGTGCGCGCGTTCTGCGGGCTCAGCTGGGACGAACGCCTCGTCAAGGAGCTGCCGGACGGTGTGTCGTTGTCCTCCTACGGCGCGCTCGGTGACCTGCGCAAGCTCAGCCGCGCCGGACGGCTCGACGTCGTGCCCTGCCACTACTCGGCGCTGCCGAGGATGTTCGCGGAAGGCGCGCTGCCCCGCGATGTGGGCCTGGTGCAGGTCTCGCCCCCGGACGCGGACGGCCGGTGCTCGCTCGGGGTCGGGGTCGACTACATCGCCGACGCCGTCGAGCACACGCCGGTGCTGATCGCGGAGATCAACCGGCGGATGCCGGCGACGGCCGGTACCGCGAGGATTCCGCTGAGCCGGTTCGCGGCGGTCGTCGAGACCGACCGGCCGTTGTGCGAGGCGCCGGTGCGGCCGGCGGACGACGTCGAACTCGCCATCGCCCGCCACGTCGCCGAGCTGGTCGAGGACGGCGACACCCTGCAGATGGGCGTCGGTTCACTGCCCTCGGCGGTGCTCGACTGCCTCGCCGGGCACTCCGAGCTCGGCTTTCACGCGGGCATGATCTCCGACGGCGTACTGCGGCTGGTCGAGAAGGGCGTGCTCACCGGGGCACGCAAGGAGATCGACCGCGGTGTGATCGTCACCGGAGCGGCGCTGGGCAGCACCGAACTGTACGAGCGGCTGCCGGAGCTGCCGGTGGAGTTCCGGCCGGCGAGCTACACGCATTCGCCGGAAACGTTGTCCCGCCTGCGTTCCCTGGTGTCGATCAACTCGGCGATCGAGGTCGACCTGACCGGGCAGGTCGGTTCGGAGCTGCGCCGCGGCGTCTACATCGGAGCGGTCGGCGGGCAGGTGGACTTCTCCCGGGCGGCGGCGCTGACCGGTGCCCGCTCGATCATCACCCTGCGCTCCCGGTCCGGCTCGCAGTCCACGATCGTGCCCGCGGTGCACGGCGCCGTGACCACCGGACGGTCCGATGTGGACGTCGTCGTGACCGAGTACGGGGCGGCGCACCTGCGTGGCTGTGATCTGCCGGAGCGTGCCCGCCGCCTCGTCGCGATCGCCGCCCCCGAGCACAGGGAAGCCCTGCAGAGAGGACGAACCGCATGACCGTGCACATCCGCGAAGTCGGCCCCCGCGACGGCTTCCAGAACGAACCGGAACGCATCCCCACCGACGAGAAGGTCCGGCTGATCAACGCGCTCGGCCGGACCGGCCTGAA
>Ga0164243_10012656_pt1 | contig 11931 bp, 10 predicted proteins | sample OricompcompostOP_FD_108781 | JGI IMG/M metagenome (GOLD analysis project Ga0164243, IMG submission 108781) | Organic Plus compost microbial communities from Emeryville, California, USA - Original compost - Organic plus compost (OP) | ecosystem: Engineered > Solid waste > Mixed feedstock >...
CGGCCTCGGCGACCGCGACCGGCTCGGCCTCGCGTTCAACGAGATGGTGGCGAAGGGCGAGCTCAAGGCGCCGGTGGTGATCGGCCGCGACCATCTCGATTCAGGCTCGGTCGCCAGCCCCAACCGCGAGACCGAGGCGATGCGCGACGGCTCCGACGCGGTGTCGGACTGGCCGCTGCTCAACGCCCTCCTCAACACCGCAAGCGGGGCGACCTGGGTGTCGCTCCACCATGGCGGCGGGGTCGGCATGGGCTATTCGCAGCACGCCGGCATGGTGATCGTCTGCGACGGCAGCGAGGACGCCGCCCGCCGCATCGGCCGCGTGCTGTGGAACGATCCGGCGACCGGGGTGATGCGTCACGCCGACGCCGGCTACGAGGCCGCGATCGACTGCGCGCGCGAGATGGGGCTCGATCTGCCGGGTATCACCACGCCCCGTTCGTGCTGAGCGAAGTCGAAGCACGCCAAATGCCCTTCGACTTCGCTCAGGGCGAACGGAGGTAGTGGAGACTACTCCGCCGGCGCCGGTTCCTGCCGGTCGGTGGCGAGCGTCTTGTTGACCCACAGCGCGATCAGCGTGCCGAGCGCGCCGGACAGCAGATAGGCGCCCGCCGCTATGACCCCGAAGTTCGCCGCCAGCCACAGCGCCGCGAGCGGCGCGAAGCCGGCGCCGAACAGCCAGGCGATGTCGGAGGTCAGCGCCGCGCCGGTGTAGCGCGACAGGCTGGGGAAGTTGGAGGCGACGACGCCCGACGACTGGCCGAACGAGAAGCCGAGGATGGTGAAGCCCACCACCATGAACACGATCTCGCCGAGGTCGCCGGCATCGAGCAGCTGCGGCGCGAAGCCGCTGAACGCCGCGATCGCCGCCGCGCACACGCCGAGCAGCGAGCGCCGCCCGACATGGTCGGCAAGATAGCCCGAGGCGACGATGCCGACGATGCCGAACAGCGCCGCGACGCATTCGATGATGAGGAAATGCGATACCGGCTGCGGCGTGAACACCGCGATCCACGACAGCGGGAACACCGTCACCATGTGGAACAGCGCGAAGCTGGCGAGCGGGGCGAAGGCGCCGATGATGATGTTGCGCCCCTCCTTCTCCAGCGTCGAGATGACCGGCGAGGGCTGGAGGTCCTTCGATTCGAACAGATGCGTGAAATCGGGGGTCGAGACCAGCCGCAGCCGCGCGAACAGGGCGACGACGTTGATCGCGAACGCGCAATAGAAGGGGAAACGCCAGCCCCAGCTCAGGAAGTCCGGCTCGGTCAGCTCGATGACGAAATAGGCGAACAGCCCGCTCGCCACCATCAGGCCGAGCGGCGCGCCGAGCTGCGGGATCATCGCATACCAGCCGCGGCGATTGGCCGGCGCGTTCATCGCCAGCAACGAGGCGAGCCCGTCCCACGCGCCGCCGAGCGCGAGGCCCTGGAGGATGCGGAAGAAGGCGAGCAGGATCCACGACGCGCTGCCGACGCTTTCGTAGCTCGGCAGGAACGCCACCGACACGGTCGACAGGCCGAGCACGAACAGCGCGATGGTCAGCTTGACCCCGCGTCCGTAGTTGCGATCGACCGCCATGAAGATCAGCGATCCGAACGGCCGCGCGACGAACGCCAGCGCGAACAGCCCGAACGAATAGAGCGTCCCGGTCAGCCGATCGACATAGGGAAAGCAATAGGCCGGAAACACCAGCACCGAGGCGATCGCATAGACGAAGAAGTCGAAGAATTCCGACGTGCGGCCGATGATCACGCCGATCGCGATCTCACCCGGCGCGACGTGCGTATCGCGCGTGTTGACCACCCGCGCGTCGCGTTCGGCCTCGCCCGATCCCGCTGCGGTCCCTGCACTCATGATCGATTCGACTCCTCGTCTCGCGCTTGGCGGCGGCATAGCATATAGTCCGCGCGCCAGCATCCACCATCGTCTGACGCGGCCCTTTCGCACATGCGGAAGGTTTCGACAAACTGTCCTATGGGAATTTTTGAAAATAAGGCCTATGGGGACCCGCATGATCCCGATCCGATTTGCCCATTTTGCGCGGAAACGCGCGATTCGTGCTACCGTTTCGATCGCTGCGCTGGCGCTCCTTGGCGCGTGCAACGCCGTGGTGCTGCAGCCTTCGGGTGATGTTGCGGCGCAGCAGCGAGACTTGCTGGTCGCCTCGACTCTGCTGATGCTGCTGATCATCATCCCGGTGATGGTGGCGACGGTGATCGTCGCCTGGCGCTATCGCGAGTCGAACAAGGAGGCGACCTACCTCCCCGATTGGGATCATTCGACCGGGCTGGAGCTGCTGATCTGGTCGGCGCCGCTGCTGATCATCATCTGCATCGGCGCGATCACCTGGCTCGGCAGCCACACGCTCGACCCCTATCGCCCGCTCGACCGCATCGACGCCGGACGCGCGGTCGATCCCAGGGTCAAGCCGCTGGAGGTCGATGTCGTCGCGATGGACTGGAAGTGGCTGTTCTTCTACCCCGAATACGGCGTTGCGACGGTCAACCAGCTCGCGCTGCCGCTCGACCGGCCGGTCGAGTTCAAGATCACCGCGACGTCGATGATGAACTCCTTCTACATCCCGGCGCTCGCCGGGCAGATCTATGCGATGCCGGGCATGGAGACGCGGCTCAACGCGGTGCTCAACAAGCCGGGGACGTTCGACGGCTTCTCCGCCAACTACAGCGGCGCGGGCTTTGCCGGCATGAACTTCAAGACGCTGGGGCTCGACGACGCCGGGTTCGACCGCTGGGTCGCGGGGGTCCGCGGCAGCGGCCTCAAGCTGACCGACGCCAATTACCTTGAGCTCGAAAAGCCGAGCGAGAACGTCAAGCCGATCGCCTTCTCCGGCTTCGCGCCGGGGCTCTACGGCCGCATCCTCAACCGCTGCACCCATCCGGGCGAGGCCTGCATCGCCGACGTGATGATGCAGGACATGGCCAAGGGCGCCAAGGTGCCGGTCAACGACACCAACGCCGCGCCGGGCCGCACCCCCGAGGGCGCACTGTTCAAATCGCCCCAGGAAAAGGGCACCGGGCCCTTCCAGACCCAGCCGACCGCGCCCAACGCGCCCGGCAATGCCGAGCCGGGCAGCCAGAAGAACCGGGGCGCGTCGTGACGACCGCCGCCCCCCGCCGCCCCTTCACCGCGCCGCGCGCGACATCGAACCGACAGACCCAGCCATGACCAACACGTCAGACCTCGCAAAGATCATCTTCGGGCGCCTCAGCCTCGAATCGATCCCCTATCACGAGCCGATCCTGATCGTGACCTTCATCGGCGTGGCGATCGGCGGGATCGCGCTGCTCGGCGCGCTGACCTATTTCAAGCTGTGGGGCTATCTCTGGAAGGAGTGGTTCACGAGCGTCGATCACAAGAAGATCGGCGTGATGTATATCGTGCTGGCGCTGATCATGCTGCTGCGCGGCTTTTCCGACGCGATCATGATGCGCGCGCAGCAGGCGGTCGCGTTCGGCGACAACCAAGGATACCTGCCCGCGCATCACTACGACCAGATCTTCACCGCGCACGGCGTCATCATGATCTTCTTCGTGGCGATGCCGCTGGTGGTCGGGATGATGAACTTCATCGTGCCGCTGCAGATCGGCGCGCGCGACGTCGCCTTCCCGTTCCTCAACAATTTCAGCTTCTGGATGACGGTATCGGGCGTCATCCTGACGATGCTGTCGCTGTTCATCGGCGAATATGCGCGGACCGGCTGGCTCGCCTATCCGCCGCTGTCGGACCTCGCCTACAGTCCCGACGTCGGGGTCGATTACTGGATATGGGGATTGCAGATAGCGGGCATCGGCACGCTGCTGTCCGGCGTCAATTTCGTCACCACCATCGTCAAGATGCGCGCGCCGGGCATGACGATGATGAAGCTGCCCGTCTTCACCTGGACGGCGCTGTGCACCAACATCCTGATCGTCGCCGCCTTCCCGGTGCTGACCGCCGCGCTGGCGATGCTGACGCTCGACCGCTACCTCGGCTTCCACTTCTTCACCAACACGCTTGGTGGGAACCCGATGATGTATATCAACCTCATCTGGATCTGGGGCCATCCGGAGGTTTACATCCTGATCCTGCCGGCGTTCGGCATCTATTCGGAGGTGGTGCCGACCTTCACCGGCAAGCGGCTGTTCGGCTACACCTCGATGGTTTACGCGACCGTCGTCATCACCATCCTGTCGTATCTGGTGTGGCTGCACCATTTCTTCACCATGGGGTCGGGGGCGAGCGTCAACTCGTTCTTCGGCATCACGACGATGATCATCTCGATCCCGACGGGCGCGAAGATCTTCAACTGGCTGTTCACCATGTACCGCGGCCGCATTCGCTACGAGCTGCCGATGATGTGGACGGTCGCGTTCATGCTGACCTTCGTGATCGGCGGCATGACCGGCGTGATGCTGGCGGTGCCGCCGGCCGACTTCGTGCTGCACAATTCGCTGTTCCTGATCGCGCACTTCCATAACGTGATCATCGGCGGCGTGCTGTTCGGCATGTTCGCCGGCATCAACTTCTGGTTCCCCAAGGTGTTCGGCTTCAAGCTCGACCGCACCTGGGGCGTGCGCTCCTTCTGGCTGTGGGTGGTCGGCTTCTGGGTGGCGTTCGCGCCGCTCTACGTGCTCGGCCTGATGGGCGTGACGCGCCGCCTCCGGCATTTCGACGATCCCAGCCTGCAGATCTGGTTCATCATCGCCGCGTTCGGCGTGGTGCTGATCGCCGGCGGCATCGCCTGCCTGCTGATCCAGTTCTACGTGTCGATCCGCGACCGCGAGAAGCTGAAGGACACGACCGGCGACCCGTGGAACGCGCGCAGCCTGGAATGGTCGACCACCTCGCCGCCGCCCAAGTACAATTTCGCCTTCACGCCGGTCGTCCATGACCTCGATGCGTGGTGGGACATGAAGGCGCGCGGCGCGGAGCATCCGACCGGGGGCTATCACGCCATCCACATGCCGAAGAACACCGGCACCGGCGTCGTCCTCGGCGCGCTGGCGACCGCGTTCGGCTTCGCGATGATCTGGTACATCTGGTGGCTGGCGGCGCTCTCGTTCGTCGCGTCGATCGCCTATGCGATCTTCCACACGTTCAACTACGATCGCGACTATTACATCCCGGCCGACGAGGTCGCCCGGACCGAGGGCGGGCGCCCACGCAGCCTCGCGACGCAAGGGTAAGCCAAGATGACGACGCAAGCGATCCCGGCCGGCAACGGCGCGCCCACCTTCTACGTCACGGAGGAGGAGCATCATCCGGAAGGCGGCAGCACGATGCTGGGCTTCTGGATCTACCTGATGAGCGACTGCCTCATCTTCGCCTGCCTGTTCGCCTGCTACGGCGTGCTGGGGCACAGCTATGCCGGCGGCCCCTCCCCGCGCGAAGCGTTCGAGCTGCCGCTGATCGCGCTCAACACCGCGATGCTGCTGTTCTCGTCGATCACCTACGGCTTCGCGATGCTGGCGATGGAGCGGAACAGCCGCAGCCAGACCCTGCTGTGGCTCGCCGTCACCTGGCTGTTCGGCGCGGCGTTCATCGGCATCGAACTGCACGAATTCGCCGGGCTGATCGCGGAGGGCAACGGCCCGTGGCGCAGCGGCTTCCTGACCTCGTTCTTCAGCCTGGTCGGCACCCATGGCCTTCACGTCACCTCGGGCCTGATCTGGATGATCGTGCTGATGGTGCAGACGGTGCAGAAGGGGCTGATCCCCGCCAACAAGCGCCGCCTCATGTGCCTTTCGATGTTCTGGCATTTCCTCGACGTCGTGTGGATCGGCGTCTTCACCTTCGTCTATCTGATGGGAGTCCTGGGATGAGCGCCGACGCCCCCGCCCCGCACCACGACACGCCGACCGGCCATGACCACACCGCCGCGCACGGCTCGCTCAAGGGGTATCTGACCGGCTTCGTCCTGTCGGTGATCCTGACCGCGATCCCGTTCTGGCTGGTGATGGACCACGTCTTCGCCAGCCCCGGCTGGACCGCGGTGACGATCCTGTTCCTCGCCGCGGTGCAGATCTTCGTCCACATGGTCTATTTCCTGCACATGAACACGCGGTCCGAGGGCGGCTGGGCGATGATGGCGCTGGTGTTCACGCTGGTGATGGTCATCATCACGCTGTCGGGCTCGATCTGGGTGATGTACCACCTCAACGCCAACATGATGCCGATGACCCCGTCGATGGCGATGAACGCGCCGTGAGCCAAGGCGGTGATCCGCTTGCGGCGCCGCCCCTGACAGACGACGAGCGCGACGACGCCGAGCGGCAGCCCCGCTCGGCGTTCGTGCTTGGGCTGGTCCTCGCGCTCGCCGCGCTGCTGTTCGCCGGGTTCGTCGCGCTGGGCGTGTGGCAGGTCCATCGCCTGTCGTGGAAGCTGGCGCTGATCGACCATGTCGCGCACCGAGTCCATGCGCCGCCGGTCCCCGCCCCCGGCCCCGCCGCCTGGCCGGCGGTCACTGCCGATGCCGACGCCTATCGCCGCGTCGTCGTCAGCGGGCATTACGAGAACGGCCGCGAGACGCTGGTGCAGGCGAACACCGAGCTCGGCCCCGGTTTCTGGGTGCTGACGCCGTTCGACACCGCGCGCGGCTTCACCGTGCTGGTCAACCGCGGCTTCGTCCCGCCCGAGCATCGCGATCCGGCAACGCGCGCCGCCGGGCAGATCGCCGGCGAAACCACCGTCACCGGCCTGCTGCGGATCACCGAGCCGAACGGCACCCTCCTGCGCAGCAACGATCCGGCGCACGACCGCTGGTATTCGCGCGACGTCGCGGCGATCGCCCGCGCGCGCGGGCTCGGCACGGTCGCCCCCTATTTCATCGACGCCGAAAGGGCCGCGCTGCCGGCCCAGGCGCCGGTCGGCGGGCTGACGGTGATCCACTTCCGCAACGCGCACCTGCAATATGCCATCACCTGGTTCGCGCTGGCGCTGCTGACGCTGATCGGCGCCGGCCTGCTGATCCGCTACGAATGGCGGCTGCGCCACCCGATGCCGCCAACCCCCGGCCGATAAAACACAAAAGCCGCGATCGTTTAGCGGCCATTAACCCTTATCCGATACGCCTGCCGCCGAAGCCGAACCTGTTTTCCAGGGGGCAAAGGGGGTCTTCATGCGCGTTTTGCTCGTCCTGCTGTCGTTGCCGCTCCTGTCGCTCGCCGCATGCGGCGGCGGCGGGGTCAACACGATCGGCTCGCTCTCGCCGCCGTCGGAACCGACGCCGGGCCAGACCTTCCTCGACGTGTCGGCGCCGACCAGCTTCAACGCGGTCGGCAGCCTGCAATCGCTCACCGTCGATCCCGACAGCGGAAGCGTAGTCTATCAGGGCAATGCCAGCACCGTCGCGACGCCCAGCGGCACCGTCACCTACGACCCGCGCGACGGCATCTTCACGCTGGTGCTGAGCGACGCCGCGGCGGGCGTTTCGCAGAACGTGCGCTATCAGGACCCTGCCCACCGCACCGATTTCCAGTCGCTGGAGGTGCCCGATTATGCCGGCTACAATTACCTGACGAGCGGGGAAGTCAGCGGAAGCACGACGGTCAACAACACCTTCTTCTATCAGCGCCCCGGCACGACGACGAGCTACGTCACCCTCGCCGGCTTCGTTCACACCGAGTATGACAACGACAACAAAATCCTGACCAACGACCAGCACGGCGCGATGGTGTTCGGCAGCCAGACGCCGGCATTGCAGGTCCCGACGACCGGCAGCGGTCATTACGCCGGCGATTTCCTGGCGACGATGGTCGATGCCACGACCTTCTCCTGGCTCAACGGCAGCAGCGCGATCGACGTCGATTTCGCCAAGTCGACGGTCGGTCTCAGCCTCGACGGGGTGGTCGGTTCCAGCTTCGCCAACGGTAAGCCCGAGACGAGCGCGCTCGATGGCGCCCAGTTCACCGCGACCGGCTCGGCCAAGCTCAACAGCAGCTCGGGCGCGTTTGCGGGCCAGTTCTCCTCGGCCTTCTTCACCACCACCGGCGGCACGAAGCTCGACGTCGATTTCACCTCGGTCAATCCCGACACCAATGTCGCCGGCGGCAGCTCGATCGACGGTACCTTCTACGGGCCGGGCGCGAAGGAGATCGGCGGCAACTTCCGCATCGTCGGCGGCGTGCCGAACACGCGCGTCGATATCCTCGGGGCCTTCACCGGCGCCAAGAAGTAACGGAGACGAAAGATGCGGCGCGTGGGGCTGGCGGGCGCGGCGGCGCTCGCCGCGACGATGCTCGCGCACCCGGCCGCCGCGCAGAGGGCGCCGGTCCGCTGCGAGGCCGGCACCTGCCGCGTCCGGCTGACCCCCGACCAGCTCGAGGCCGCGGCCGAGCGGCTGGTCAAGGCCAAACGCTATGCCGAGGCCGCGCCGCTGATCGCCGCGCTGCGCCAGGCGCCGGGCTATCTGATGAAGAGCCGGTTCCTCGCCGGCTATGTCGCCGAGCAGAACGGACGCTATGAGGAGGCGGCGGGCTATTACCGCGCGATCCTGGCCGACGATCCGCGCCAGACGGGGGTGCGGCTCGCGCTCGCCAAGACGATGCTCGCGCTCCATCGGCCCGAGGCCGCCGACCGCCAGTTCAGGATCGCCGAGCAGGACGACCAGCTCCCGCCCGAGGTGCTGCGCACGATCCGCAAGGTCCGCGACACGATCCGCGCCTCGCGTCCGTGGCAGGTCGACGTCAGCTTCGGCCTCGCGCCCGACAGCAACATCAACGGCGCGACCGCGGCCGACACGATCACCGTCAACTTCGCCGGCACGTCGATCCCGCTCGAGCTCGACGACAAGGCGAAGGCGCATTCGGGTATAGGCGAGACCGGCCGCGTCTCGGCGCGGCTGCGGCTGCCGGTCGGCGGCAAGCTCGCCGCGCTGGTCGATCTCGACGGCCTCGGCACCAATTATTCGGGCAGCGCCTATGACGATTTCACCGTCCAGGGCGCAACCGGCGCCGAGCTGACCTTGTCGCGGCGCGCCAGCGTCTCGCTGGAGGGCGTGGCCGCGCAGCGCTGGTTCGGGGGCGACGTCGTCAGCCGGCAGGTCGGCGTCAAGGCGGGCGCGCAGCGGCTGCTCGACACCAGGCGCCAGGTCGGCGTGCAGATCGACCTTCGCCATACCGAGGCGCTGTTCAACCACGGCTATGACGGCTGGCAGGGCGGGCTCTACGCGACCTACGAACAGGCGATCACCCCGGCGGTGGTGGTCTCGGCCAGCCCCTTCGTCCGCCGCGACTGGCTGAAGGAGCGCGCCTATTCGAACACCGAGGTCGGCGCCAATGTCGGGATCGGCGGCGAGATGCCGATGGGGATCGACTTCGGCCTCAGCGCCGGCGCCTCGCGCGCCGTTTACGACGCGCCGATCGTGTTCTTCGACGCCAAGCCGCGCAAGGACTGGCGCTTCGTCGCGCGCGCGACGCTGGGCGACCGCAAGATCCGCATTCTCGGCCTGTCTCCGCAAGTGAGCTGGTCGTTCACCCGGATCGACTCGACGCTCCGCCTCTACGACATGACGCGCAGCCGCGTGGAATTCACGCTGGCGCGGTATTTCTGAGAGGGTCCGCTTACCCACTCCGTTCGGACCGAGCGGCTACTCGGGGCTGAACGGGGAGCCGGAAGGCCCCGGCCGGAGAGGACCAGTCTCCGCCGGGGCCGGGGCGCCTCTCCCGTGGATGGCTGGAGAGACTGGCCGGAGGCGGTGGGGACCCGGTTCGCCTCCGACCGGCAACACCTGTGTAAGCTGCCGGGGCTTGCCGCCCGGCTAGCCGCCGCCCGCCCCGCGGCTGCGCGATCCGCGTAGCCGAACGCCGCCCTCACCGCCCCCGCGCCCCGGAGATTGCTCCGTTCCGGAGACAATCCGCGCAAAACCGCCGGATAGCCCTGTCCGAATCGGGGCGGTCGCCTTGCGCGCGCGTCGGCGAGCGGGTTCGATGCGCGCCATGAACCAGCATCTCGACCTCGTCCGCCCCGGCGCCGCCCAGACCGTCACCGCCTCCGAGCTCGTCCGCCAGTTCGGCCTGTGGCAGGAGCGCGCGGTGCACGCGCCGGTCTATGTCCTGCATCGCGGGCGGCCGCGGCTCGCGCTCGCCTCGATCGAGCTGATGGAGGCGCTGTGCTCGGCGCGGCTGCGCGACCGCGGCGCCGCCGGCCTCGACGCGCTGCTCGATGCGATCCGCGAGATCGTGGTGATCGTCGACGGCGACCTCGCCGTCGTGCGGATGAGCGGCGCGGCACGCCGCTATTTCGACCTCGACGGCGAAGCCGGGCTCACGCTCGACCGGCTCGGCGGGCGCGTCGTCGCCGATTTCCTCGCCGATCGGGCGCGCCGCGCGATCGAGCGGGGCCTTGCCGAGACCGTCGAGATCGCCGCCACGCGCCGCCCCGGCCGCCGCCTGTCGATCGATATCCTGCCGTGGGGCGACGGCGCCGCGCTGATCGCCGAGGACATCACGCTCGACGACGAGCGGCGGGCGGCGCAGGGCCATGTCCGCGCGCTCGACGACGCGCTCGCCGCGGTCGAGGACGCCGCGGCGGCGCGGATCAACCTGCGGGGCTATCTGGAGGACCCGACGCCGTCGCTCGCCGCGCTGACCGGCATCGCCGTCGAGACGCTCGCCAGCGTGCGCTTCGTGACGCTGCTGGAGGTCGGCTCGCGCGTCGCGGTCGCCGACGCGATCGAGGCGGTGATCGCCGACGGGGTCCCGCGCGGCGTCACCGCGCGGATGCCGGTCAACCGCGCCGACGTACGATCGATCCGCATCGGGCTCAGCCTGCTGAGGCGCGGCGTCGCGCCCGACGGGGTCGCCGCCGTGCTGGTCGGCGATCGGTTGGAAAAGCCTTAAGCGCGCATACACCACGTCTTTACGCGCTTCGGTATAGACCTTGGGCGAGAAGCTCTGCTGGGTGCCGGCGCCGCCGGCGATCGTAACGGAGTTCGAGCGGAACATGGCATTCGATTCGCTTCGCGTCGTGCATGACGATGGCTGCTGGGGTTCGGTCGCCGCGCTGGTCGCGGCGGACGGCACCGCCGCGCATCCGCTGGCGCAGGCGCTGACCGTCAGCCATGCCCCGCTGCGCGACGTCGCCGACGCGGTGCACGGCCTGTGCATGCTGCACGGCCGCTACCCCGGCGCGATCGATCATGCCGTCGCGCACAATCGCGACGCGATCGCCGGCGCCTGGCTCGCCGAGGCGGCGTCGGCCTTCGCCGAGGAGCGCGGCTATCTCGCCCGCTTGACCGCCGCCGCGGGGCCGCTGCCCTCGACGCCGGGGCAAGCCGAATCGGAGGCGGCGATCGTCGCCCAGGCGCATGCGCTCGACACGCTCGCGCAGTCGGGCCGGGTCGGCTGCGCGGTCGGCGCCGCGGTGGCGCTGATCCTCGACTGGCGCGGCGTGCGCGCGGTGCTCGACGCTGCCGCGCTGCGGCTCGGCGTGCTGCCGCCGCCGCTCGGCATCCCGCTCGACGTCGATACCGGCTCGCTGGTCGCGACGCTCGCCGCCACGCCGGCCGTCGAGCGGGCGATGACCTTCGGCGCCGAGCAGCTCCTCGCGCAGCATCGCGGCCTGTGGGACCTGCTCGACGCCCGCAAGAGCGCCCGCGACCGGCAATAGGTCCCGGCGCCGCTTGCGCCGCCGCCCCCGCTCCCCCTATGTCCAAACCCGATATTCGAATCCGGATCGGGAGCGGTGAATGCAGCGTTTCGAGGGCACGCCAACCTATGTCGCGACCGAGGACCTGAAGGTCGCGGTCAACGCCGCCGTGCTGCTGCGCCGCCCGCTGCTGGTGAAGGGTGAGCCGGGCACCGGCAAGACCGTGCTGGCCGAGGAGATCGCCCGCGCGGTCGATGAGCCGCTGATCACCTGGACCGTCAAATCGACGACCAAGGCGAGCCAGGGCCTTTACGACTATGACGCGGTGGCGCGGCTGCGCGA
>Ga0164243_10012657_pt1 | contig 11931 bp, 11 predicted proteins | sample OricompcompostOP_FD_108781 | JGI IMG/M metagenome (GOLD analysis project Ga0164243, IMG submission 108781) | Organic Plus compost microbial communities from Emeryville, California, USA - Original compost - Organic plus compost (OP) | ecosystem: Engineered > Solid waste > Mixed feedstock >...
CCCTCGCGGTGGACGTCCGCGGCACCGACCCGGGTGTGGAAGGCCAGGCTGGCCAGGATCGCCGCCTTGGCAGCCGCGTCGAAGCCTTCGACGTCGGCAGTCGGATCGGCCTCGGCGTAGCCGAGCTCCTGGGCCTCGGCAAGCGCCTCTTCGAAGCCCGACCCGTAGGTGTCCATCTTGTCGAGGATGTAGTTGGTGGTGCCGTTGACGATGCCCATCACCCGGGTCACCCGGTCGCCGGCCAGCGACTCGCGCAACGGCCGCAGGATCGGAATCGCACCGGCGACGGCGGCCTCATAGTAGAGGTCTCGGCCGTTCTTCTCCGCGGCCTCGTAGAGGGTGGGGCCGTCCTCGGCGAGGAGGGCCTTGTTGGCGGTGACGACGCTGGCGCCGTTCTCCAGGGCGGCCAGGATGAGTCCGCGGGCCGGCTCGATGCCGCCGATCACCTCGATGACCAGGTCCACCTCGGGGCGGGCCACCAGACCGGCGGCGTCGGTCGTCAGCAGCTCGGTCGGCACCTCCACGTCGCGGGGCGCGTCGAGACGACGTACGGCGACGCCTACCAACTCGACCGGGACACCGACCCTCGCGGCGAAATCACCGGAGTGCTCGAGCAAGAGGCGCACCACCTGCGAGCCGACCACGCCGCAGCCGAGGACCGCGACGCCCAGCCGGTCGGTCGGCGCTCGCTTGTCGCCGGGCTTGTCACCAGGGCTGTCGCTACTCACCGGACAAGGGTATCCGCGGGTCGCCTCCGACGCCGACTCGCGCCCTGAGTGCGGACAGGCCGGGCTATCCGGTCTGGTCAGGGCGCGGTCACGGACGCAGTCGCGCCGAGGGGGCAAGTGAGACGAACGCGATCGCGGAGGCGGCGATCACCAGGACGACCGCCCCGGTCGCGGGGCGGGTCTCGGCAAAGCCCGCGAAGACGACGCTTCCCAGTGCGAGGACGAGCGCCTGGACCAGCGAGTCGTTGAGCTGCAGCGCGGAGGACGCGCGACCCTCCTCGCCTTCCGGCGCCGCGGCGAGGGTGAGCACCGAGAGCGTGGTGTAGGCCATCCCGATCCCGAGGCCGGCGATGCCCCAGGCGAGCACGGGGACGGCCAGGGGGATACCGCCGAGCGCGGTCGAAGCGAACCCGGCCACCCCGATGGCCAGCAGAACCGTACCCAGCCGGACCCGGACGATCTCGTCGTGGAGCAGGCGCAGGTTGGCAGCCAGCCAGGACCCGACGAACCACACCACCGCACCGACGGTGAGCACCCAGCCGGCCTGGGTCAGCGACAAACCACGGTCGAGGGTGAGGAGCAGCGGCACGTACGCCTCGGCGGCCGCGAACGCCGCGCCGATCAATCCGCGGGTGCCGATGACGCTCGGGAGTCCGCGAGCGGCCCGCCAGGCCCCACGTGGAAGCAGCCGCGGCCCGGCCACCAACACCACCCCACCGGCGACGACGAGGACGAGCGGCCAAAGTGCGAAGTCGCGCTGACCTGCCACGCTCACCAGCAGTACGCCGCCGGCGGCGGCGATCGCCCAGCCCAGCCGGCGACGGGCGCCACGCCCACCGCGCGCCCTCGACGGTGCGTCGTGAATCAGCGCCCAGGCCGCGACCGCGACCACCGGAACGGCGAGGAACACCCATCGCCAGCCCAGCGAGTCCGCGATGGACGCCGCCACGACCGGCCCGAGCAGCGCCGGCAGCACCCAGGCGCCGGTCAACACCGTGAACGCACGTGCCCGCATCGCCTGCGGGTAGGCCTGCGCGACCACGACGTACAAGGCGACCCCGACGACGCCGGAGCCGAACCCCTGGACCGCGCGACCCAGGAGGAAGACCAGCATCGTGGGCGCCAGCCCCGCGATCAGCAGACCAAGACTGAAGACGGCGACGCCCAGGTTGATCGCGCCCCGCGGACCACGCTCGTCGATCCAGGGTCCGGCGACGGTGTATCCGATGATGGCGACCGCCATCGGCGCCGAGAAGGCGACGGCATAGAGCGCGAGGCCATCGAGGGCGGTGGCGACGTCCGGCATCACCGCGGCGACCGCGAGGTACTCGAAGGCGATCATGAAAGCGAGCGCGAAAACCCCGATCGTCGTACGGAGATGGCGACCGGTCCAGAGCCGGGCGCGCTCGGCGACAGTCGTCACCTTAACATCCTCTCCTAGTCACCGGCCCCCGTGTCCGGACCGGTGAGCAGGACAACCTTGCCACTGGTCTCTCGCCCCTCCAGCGCCCGGTGGGCGGCCGCAGCCTGCGCCAACGGGAACGTGGCGCCGACGTAGGGCACCCGTCGACCGTTCTCGGCCATCTCGAGCGCCTCGGCCTCGAGCGCCGCGATCCCGCCGGGCACGCTCAGCATCGCCGGACCGAGGACGTCGATGACCACACGGTCCGGGTCGGCGTAGGCATTCTGCACGCCGGACGACCAGCCGAAGCGGACCAGCCGACCGCTTGGAGCCAGCAGGTCGTACGCCGCCTGGCCGGCCGCTCCACCGACGCCGTCGTAGACCACGGTGGGCTGCTGGTCGACCAGTTGGGCGGGCCAGCCCGGGTCGCGGTAGTCGAGGGCGAGCTCGGCTCCGTGGCTGGTCGCCACGGCGAGCTTCGCCGGCCCACCGGCAAGGCCGATCGCCCGGGCGCCGGCCTGCCGGGCCGCCTGGAGGAGCAGCACCCCGAGGCCACCCGCGGCCGAGGTCACCAGGGCGACGTCGGTCGCGCCCGGGGGCGCGAGCCGCAGGATGCCGGCGGCGGTGCGTCCGGTGCCGATCGCGGCGACGGCGGTCGGGGCATCGATGCTCGGAGGGAGGCGGTGCAGTCGGTCGACCTGGGCCAGCGCCAACTCGGCGTACTCGCCACTGGCCTGGCCGAGATGCGCGACCACCCGCGCGCCCAGCCAAAGCGGCGGCCGAGTTGCCCCTCACGCCCGTCGACTTGCCACCGGTCTGGCAACTCGAGCGGAATGAGAGGCAACTCGACCGGAACGAGGGGCAACTCAGCCCAGGTCGGTGGCGAGCAGGTCGTCCTCGGTCTCGCGTCGGACGAGTACCCGGGGCTGGCCGTCCTTGACCGCGACCACGGGCGGGCGCAGCGCGTGGTTGTAGTTGGAGGCCATCGAGCGGCAGTAGGCACCCGTGCCGGGCACGGCGAGGAGGTCGCCGGGGTGGATGTCCCCGGGCAGGAACTCGTGCTTGACCACGATGTCGCCGGCCTCGCAGTGCTTGCCCACGACCCGGCCCAGGACCGGCGCTGCGTCGGAAGCGCGTCCCGCGAGGGTGGCGGAGTAATCGGCGTCGTAGAGCGCGGTACGGATGTTGTCGCTCATCCCCCCATCGACACTGACGTAGGTGCGGCTTACGCCACCGTCGAGAGCGACCTCCTTGACCGTGCCGACGGTATAGACCGTGCACATCGACGGTCCCACGATCGCCCGCCCGGGCTCGATCGAGAGATGCGGCACGGCCAGGTCGAGGGCCCGGCACTCGTGCTCGACGATCGCGGTGAGATCCTCAGCCAACGCCGACGGGGAGGATGGGTCGTCCTGGGTGGTGTAGGCGATCCCGAAGCCGCCGCCGAGATCGAGCTCGGGCAGCTCGACGCCGAGTTCGTCGCGTACCCGCGCGTGCAACGCGAGCACACGCCGCGCCGCCACCTCGAAGCCGGCGCTGTCGAAGATCTGCGACCCGATGTGGCTGTGCAGGCCGCGCAGGTCGACACCGGGAGCGGCCGCCAGGCGGCGTACCGCCTCGAAGGCGTCGTTCGAGGAGATCGAGAGACCGAACTTCTGGTCCTCGTGGGCGGTCGCGATGTATTCATGGGTGTGGGCCTCGACACCGGCCGTGACCCGGACCATGACCCGGGCGGGCAAGCCGGTCTCACCAGCAACCGCGATCACCCGGTCGACCTCGTCAAAGGAGTCGACGATGATCCGACCGACGCCCTCGACGATCGCGCGCCGGAGCTCGGTCAGCGTCTTGTTGTTGCCGTGATAGCCGATCCGCTCCGGCTCCACTCCGGCCCGTAGCGCGACGGTCAGCTCACCATTGCTGCAGACGTCGAGGCAGAGGCCCTCCTGTTGCACCCAGCGCGCCAGCTCCGTGCACAAGAAGGCCTTGCCGGCGTAGTAGACGTCGTAACCGTGCCGGTCTCCGAACGCCTCCTTGAAGGCGCGGGCCCGGGCGCGGAAGTCGTCCTCATCAAGGACGTAGGTCGGCGTATTGACGCTCGCTACCAGGTCGGGGATCGCCAGGCCGCCGATGTGGAGGACCCCGGCATCCTTACGGGCCGTCTGCGACCACAGCCGCGGAACCAAGGCGTTGACATCGTCGGGCACGTCGAGCCAGGCCGGGGAGGTGCCGGTGAACGAACCCGGCGCAAGATGCGCGTTCACATCCGCTCCGGCGCGGAGACGCCGAGGAGACCGAGGCCATTGGCAAGGACGACCTGCGTCGCCTTGACGAGCAGCAGCCGCGCCGTGTGGAGGTCAGCCGGCTCCTCATCGCCCATCGGCAGCACTCGGCAGTTGTCGTAGAAGCGGTGGTAGGTGCCGGCGGTCTGCTCGAGGTAACGGGCCACCCGATGCGGCTCACGAAGCTCGGCCGCGCTGGCTACGACGCGTGGGAACTCCGCCAGCGCTCGCAGCAACTCACCCTCCTTCTCATGGGTCAGCAGGCTCACCTCGGCGTGGTCGGTCGTCGCCAGGCCCAGGTCGGCGGCGTTGCGCAGGATCGACGAGATCCGGGCATGGGCGTACTGCACGTAGAAGACCGGGTTGTCGTTGGACTGCTTGGTGATCTGCTCGATGTCCAGCGTCAGTGGGCTGTCCGCCGGGTAGCGAGCCAGCGAATAGCGCAAGGCATCCACGCCGATCTCTTCGACCAGCTCGCTGAGCGTCACGATCTCGCCGGCACGCTTCGAGAGCCGCACCTCCGTCTCACCACGCATGATCTTGACGAGCTGGCCGATGAGAACCTCGATATTGACCTCCGGGTCGTCGCCGACACAGGCCGCCATCGCCTTGAGTCTGCCGACGTAGCCGTGGTGGTCTGCGCCGAGGAGGTAGATGCACTTCTCGAAGCCGCGGGCGCGCTTGTCCAGGTAGTAGGCGGTGTCGGAGGCGAAGTAGGTCAACTCACCGTTGGACCGGATCAGGACGCGATCCTTGTCGTCGCCGAAGTCGGTCGTGCGCATCCACAGGGCGCCGTCGGACTCGAAGACATGGCCGAGGTCCTTGAGCTTCTGCAGTGTCGAGGCGACGTCACCGCGCTCGTGCAGGCTGCGCTCGGAGAACCACACGTCGAAGTGCGTCTGGAACCCCTCCAGCTGATCCTGCTGCTCGGCGAGCTGCAGCTGGTAGCCCTTCTCCCGGAACGCGGCCAGCCGCTCACCCTCGAGCAGGTCCACGATCCCGGGGTCCGCAGCGACGATCCGCTGGGCGAGATCGGCGATGTAGGCGCCGTGATAGCCATCCTCAGGGGTCGGCCGCCCGAGCGCCGCCGCTTCGATCGAGGCGGCGAACTTGTTCATCTGGTTGCCGCGGTCGTTGATGTAGAACTCCCGCGTGACCGTGCCGCCCGCGGCCTGGAGCACGCGGGCAATCGCGTCGCCGACCACCGCCCACCGGGTGTGGCCCAGGTGCAGCGGCCCGGTCGGGTTGGCGGAGATGAACTCCACATCGATCGGCTGCCCGCCCAGGGTGTCCGTGTGCCCGTAGCCGTCCCCGGCCGCGACGATGTCCGCGGCCACCTGCCCCTGCGTGCCGGTATCCACGGTGATGTTGAGGAAGCCGGGGCCGGCCAGCTCGACACCGGCCACGCCGGCGTACGCCTCGAGGCCGGTCTTGATGAGCTCACCGAGCGCGCGCGGGTTCGTGTCCGCCCTCTTGGCCAGCTGAAGCGCGACATTGGTCGCATAGTCGCCGTGCCCCTTCTGCCGCGGGCGCTCCACCGAAACCGTGGTCGGGACGCCGTCGGGCAGGGCGAGTTCGCCCTGGTCGGACAGCGTCGTCAGTACGTCGACGATCGCGGTGGAAAGCTGCTCGGGAGTCACTCGACAAGCCTATCGGGGCTGGTCGGTTTCACCCTCATCAGTTCCTGGCTGTAGGGTCACTCCCGCGCCGGTGATCACCGATCGTTCGCGGCGCATGCCTCCGTAGCTCAGGGGATAGAGCACTGGTTTCCGGTACCAGGAGTCGCAGGTTCGAATCCTGCCGGGGGCGCCCATCGAGAACGGCTCCTGACCTGCACCAACAGTGGTGAGGGGCCGGTGTGGTTCTTTGACTGCTACTCCGCGGCACGGGTGTCGCGCCGCAGCGGATGATCGTCGGGCACCTCCACCAGCACGATGCGTACGCCGTCGGGGTCGCTGATCCACAGTTCGATGAGCCCCCAGGGTTCCCGACGCGGCTCACGGAGGATCTGGACTCCCTGACCGACCAGGCGCTGGTGCTCGGCGACGACGTCGCGCACCTGCAGCCACAGGTCGAGGTTCGGTGGCGCGGGCGTGGCGTCGCCGCTGCCGGAGACCTCGAGGAAGCCGCCGCCAAGGAAGAAGACGACACCCCCAGGGAACTCCCGAGAGACGCCCAGCCCGAGGACATCACGGTAGAAGCGCTGCGAGCGCGCGGGGTCGGTGGGATGCAGCAGGACCCTGCCGGCAAGTACCTCCATGGCCCCAGTCTCCCCCGAACGCCAACGCGCGCCGTCGCGACCAGCCGGACCTCTCCCCGCTCCGCCCGCCTCGGTGTCACGATGGGGTCGTGAGCGCCGACGAGATCATTCCTGCCCAACTCATCCATCTGCTGGAGGCGCCCAACTACGGCTTCCTCGGCACGATCCGCCCGGACGACACCGTGCAGGTCAACCCGATGTGGTTCGACTTCGACGGCGAGCATCTGCGGTTCACCCACACCAACCGCCGGCAGAAGTTCAAAAACCTCCAGCACAACCCGTCGATGAGCCTGGCCGTGCTGAACGACGACAACGTCTTCAACTATGTCGAGGTCCGTGGCCGGCTCGTGGAGGTCGTGCCCGATCCCGGCGGCGACTTCTACGTGCACCTCGGCAAGCGCTACGGCAACCCCGAGCAGCAACCTCCGCCGGACCGCGCCGACCGGGTGATCCTGGTGATGAGCATCGAGCATTACACGACGCAGTGACCCTCGGCGACCCTCGGCCGAGGCGAACGCAGGTCCGCCCCGGCCGCACTGTTGACGCGCGGCGCCAGGTACCACGCCCGGGAGCCCGGATACGTCAGAGTGGAAGGACCGATCCACGCGAAGGAGTCCTCCATGCGCCGCGCGCTCGTCCCGCTCGCCCTCGCCTCGAGTCTCGCCCTGGCCGCCTGCGGCAGCGGGAGTACGACGACCGGCGACTCCCCCACGAGCCCCGCGGCGACCTCGGCCGGCTCGAGCGCGCCGACCGGCTCTTCCAGCCCGACCACCGCCACCTCGACGACACCTCCGCCAGCGACGCCACCGGCCAGCAGCACGCCCGCCGCGCCGACGACGACCGCCACGTCGAGTGCGCCGACTGGCGGCGGCTCCGGAGACTCGACAGGCTCACCGGCCGTGCACACCTACCAGCACCTCAAGGTCACTCTCCCGGTCGCTGACAACGCCGTCCCGGCCGCGCCGGCAGGGCTGACGGCGTACCTCCGCTCCGTTCTCAAGAAGGACTGGGGCTCTCTCGGCCGTACCGCCGAGTGTCGGAAGTCCCCCACATTCATCTTGGACGCCACCCGCGCCGATGGCTTCGCCTACGGCTCACACGAGATCAATGTGACCCCGAGCGGAGGCTGCGAGAAGGCCGCCACCATGGGTGGCGGCTACCGCGCTGTCTGGAAGGACGTCGGCGGCACCTGGAAGGAGGTTCTGGCCATGCAGGACGTGCCTGACTGCACCGAGTTCACCAAGTGGGACGTCCCCTCGGCGATCCTCGGCAAGGACGCGCAGTGCTACGACGGCAACACCGTCGTGGCCTACCACCACGGCTAAGCGGAGCGCTCAGCGGCAGTGCTCGATGGTGGCGTCGTTGCGAGCCTCATTGCCCATCGCCCGAGCACCCGCGACATCGGGCAGCACCACGCTGGCGCCACCGACATTGCCGATCCCGCCCTGGACGACACAGGTGGTGACCTTGTCCGGATTGACATGGGCGACCGCCTGTCCGAGCCGGTAGAGCTCGCTGGGTGACAGGTTGGTGTCGAGGTTCTTCATCACCGAGGCCACGCCCTTGGCCAGGAAGCCGACATCGTTCTGGTGGGCGCGGACCTTCTTCTGGATCGCGCGCAGCACCCGCTCCTGGTTGGCCGACCGGTCGAAGTCGCCGCGGAGCAGGGCATGCCGAGTCCGGGAGAACGCCATCGCGTCGTACCCGTCGAGGTGGACGCGGCCCTTCTTGAAGCCCTTCGGTTTCAGCGAGGAGTCGCTGAATGCGACCGGGTTGTCGACGGTGACACCACCGATGGTGTTGACCATCCGGATCAGGCCACCGAAGCCCGCGACGAAGACGTAGGACGGCCGGACACCCACTAGGTTGCCGACCGCCTTCCCGAGGCCGGCCGGGCCGCCGTAGTAGAGCGCGGCGTTGATCTTGTTGTAGCCGTGGCCGGGGATGTTGACCCAGGAGTCGCGCGGGATGCCGATCGCTGAGGCGGCACCCGTCTTCGTGTTGATCCCGACCAACTGGAGCGCATCTCCCCGGCTGTGGATGATGTCCTCCCCCGGCCTGGCGTCGGAGCCGACCGCCAAGATCCAGATCACCCCCTTCTTCGAGGCCAGCCCACCGAGGTCCACCCCCTGGGCGTGCGGAATCTTGACCAGCGCCGCGTTCACCGGCGCCACCGTCGAGTCCGGGACGACGAGCGCCGCGACCGCCAAGACGGCGGCCAACAGGCCGGTGCTCACGATCCGGTGGCGAAGGCTGCGCCGAGCACGGCGGCGCAGCGGGGCGAATCGAGGAGCTCCTACACGCATCAGCCCTTGCCTCCCGACGTCTTGTCCGAGGTCTGGTTCTTCGTCACGTCGAACGCGAAGACTCGCCACTTCCCCTTGAAGGGCGTGAGGTCGAGCTGGCCTCGTACCGCCTGCCGCGACACCAGTTTGCCGCTGGTCCGGAAGACCAGCTTCACCCGGGCCGTGACCCCCACCGCCCGGCCCTTGGCCGCGATCACGTCCAGCGCGACCAGTCGGGTCACCGGCTTGACGGCGTCGATCCGCGTCGCGATGCCGGCGTTGCTCATGATGCCGAGCCGCTTGCGCGCAACCGCCACGGCACCACCGGTGAAGCCGGGGAACGCCTTCGTGAAGGTGGTCGCGGCACGTGGGTAGTCGCCACCGACGTACGCCGCCTCGAACCAGGCGTCCACCGCCGCGCCCACGCGCGCGGTAACCCGCTTGCGGGCCGCCGGTGCGAGCGTGCCCTGGAGGTGCGCGATCCGGGTCTGCGTCTGGACCGTCGCCGGCGCCGCCGAGGACATCGGCGAGGGCGCCGGCTTGCTGTCCTTGTGATCGTCCCCGCAGCCGGCGATCAGGCCGCCTGCCGCGAGGGTGAGTACGGCGGCGAGGACGCCCCCGCGTCGTCGTACGTAGGTCTTCATCAGCCAGTCTTCCGTCCGGAACGTGGACATCGAGGGAACGAGCCTTGTGGAACGCCTTACACCTTGCCTGAAACTGCACCCTGAGCCGAGCATTTGGGCGTCGGTGGGTCTAGCCTTGATGGCCGGTAACCGAAACCACTGATTAGCGCGCAAATCCGGAAGAGGCGAATCAAGCCGTGTCCTCAGGCACACCGTCATCCACCCCCGAGTCGAGCACTGCCGATGTCCCCGCTGAGTTCGGAGCGAACGAGTGGCTGGTCGAGGAGATGTACGACCAGTACAAGAAGGATCCGAGCAGTGTTGACCCGGTCTGGGTGAAGTTCTTCCAGACGAAGGGGACGCCCGGCGGCGCTACGGTCAACGGCGCCGCGACCAGCACCGCTGCCCCCGCCCAGGCACCGGCCCCCGCAGCAACCAGCACCGCCACAACGCCGCCCCCCGCCTCAACACCGACTCCCCCAACACCGACCACCGCAGCGCCGACGGCTCCAGCTGCCGGCAGCCCGGCGCCCGCCCCCGTCGCCAAGCCGCGCCCGACCAACACCAAGGCCGCTGAGCCCGCAAAGGGGACGACCTCGCCGGTTCCCAAGGACGCTCCCAAGCCGACCGCGCCCGCGGTCTCCGACGAGGCGACCTACACCACCCTGCGCGGCATCGCCGCTGCGACGGCGAAGAACATGGACGTCTCCCTGTCGGTGCCGACCGCGACCTCGGTCCGCAACATCCCGGTGAAGCTCCTCTGGGACAACCGCACCGTCATCAACAACCACCTGAAGCGGGCCCGGGGCGGCAAGGTCTCCTTCACCCACATCATCGGCTACGCCATCGTTCGCGCGATCAAGGCGATGCCGGCGATGAACAACACCTACGAGGAGGTCGACGGCAAGCCCACCATGGTGACGCCGCCGCACATCAACCTCGGCCTCGCCATCGACCAGCAGAAGCCGGATGGCTCGCGGCAGCTGGTCGCCCCGTCCATCAAGGGCTGCGAGTCGATGGACTTCGCGGACTTCTGGACCGCGTACGAGGAGATCATTCGCAAGGCCCGCGACAACAAGCTGACGATGGCCGACTACTCAGGCACCACCGTCAGCCTCACCAACGTCGGCGGCCTCGGCACCAGTCACTCCGTCCCGCGGCTGATGGCGGGCCAGGCGGCAATCATCGGGGTGGGCTCGATGGAGTACCCGCCCGAGTTCCAGGGTGCGTCGGAGACCACCCTCGCCGCCAACGCGGTCAGCAAGATCATGACGATGACCTCGACCTACGACCACCGGGTCATCCAGGGCGCCCAATCCGGGGAGTTCCTGAAGGCCGTCCACCAGCTCCTGCTCGGCACCGACGGCTTCTACGACGAGATCTTCGCCAGCCTGCGGATCCCCTACACCCCGATCCGGTGGAACCAGGACGTCTCGACCAGCCACGACGACCAGATCTCGAAGCAGGTCCGGGTCGGCGAGCTGATCCACGCGTTCCGTGTGCGCGGCCACATGATGGCCGACACCGACCCGCTGGAGTACAAGCAGCGCACCCACCCCGACCTCGAGATCGAGAACCACGGCCTGACCTTGTGGGACCTCGACCGGGAGTTCCCGGTCGGCTCCTTCGCGGCCGGTCGGAAACCGTTCATGAAGCTGCGCGACATCCTCGGCGTCCTGCGTGATGCCTACGTGCGCACCACCGGCATCGAGTACATGCACATCCAGGATCCCGAGCAGCGCCGGTGGATCCAGGACCGGGTCGAGCAGCCTTACGACAAAACGCCCCGCGACGAGCAGCTCCGGATCTTGGAGAAGCTCAACGAGGCCGAGGCCTTCGAGACCTTCCTGCAGACCAAGTTCGTCGGCCAGAAGCGGTTCTCGCTCGAGGGTGGCGAGACCGCCATTCCGGTGGTAGACGAGCTGTGTGAAGCAGCCGCCGAGGCCGGTCTCGACGAGGTCACCATCGGCATGGCCCACCGCGGCCGTCTCAACGTGCTGGCCAACATCGTCGGCAAGAGCTACAACCAGATCTTCCGGGAGTTCGAGGGCAACATCGACCCGCGGACGGTGCAGGGCTCCGGGGATGTGAAGTACCACCTCGGCGCCGACGGCCAGTTCACCGCGGGCACCGGCGACACGATCAAGGTCTCGGTGGCGGCGAACCCGTCCCACCTCGAGGTTGTCGACCCGGTGCTGGAGGGCATCGCCCGGGCCAAGCAGGACGTCCTCAACAAGGGTGCCGAGTACCCCGTCCTGCCGCTTCTCGTCCACGGTGACGCCGCGTTCGCTGGTCAGGGCGTGGTGGCCGAGACGTTGAACCTCTCCCAGCTGCGCGGCTATCGGACCGGTGGC
>Ga0164243_10012658_pt1 | contig 11931 bp, 11 predicted proteins | sample OricompcompostOP_FD_108781 | JGI IMG/M metagenome (GOLD analysis project Ga0164243, IMG submission 108781) | Organic Plus compost microbial communities from Emeryville, California, USA - Original compost - Organic plus compost (OP) | ecosystem: Engineered > Solid waste > Mixed feedstock >...
CGCAGGACAGGATCGCCAGCCACCACACGTTGCCGGAGCGGTCGCGGGACTTGAAGGGGCGCTTGCCGACGGCGTGGCAGATGGAGTTGATGGACCAGGTGACGTGGTGCAGCAGCGCCACCCGCACCAGGGAGCCCCAGAAGAACGCGGTCAGCGCGCCCTGCCACGACCAGGTGACCAGGCCGCCGATGACGGCCGGCGCGAAGATCGAGAAGAGGGCCAGTGCGCCGAACCAGCGGTGCAGCTTCATGACGTCCGCGTCCTTGCACAGGTCCGGGGCGTACTTCTCGCGGTTGGTGCGCTCGGCGTCGAACAGCCAGCCCATGTGGGCGTAGAGCAGGCCCTTGGCCATGTTCTTGAAGCCGGGGCCGAAGCGCCAGGGGCTGTGCGGGTCGCGCTGCTGCACCACGTCACCTGGTCCATCAACTCCATCTGCCACGCCGTCGGCAAGCGCCCCTTCAAGTCCCGCGACCGCTCCGGCAACGTGTGGTGGCTGGCGATCCTGTCCTGCGGCGAGTCCTGGCACAACCTGCACCACGCGGACCCCACCTGCGCACGGCACGGCGTCGAGCGCGGGCAGATCGACTCCAGCGCCCGGCTCATCAGCTGGTTCGAGAAGGCCGGCTGGGCGTACGACGTGCGCTGGCCCAAGCAGGACCGGCTGGAGTCCAAGCGGCACCCCGACGGTTCGCGCCGGCGCCGCACCACGGCCGCCGAGAACGGTACGGACGGCGCCGGGCCGGTGGGCACCGCCGCCGCGTCGGAATCCCGGCGTGAGGAGCAGGCGGCCGGGGCGGCATGATGCTGTGCTGACCGACCCGGGGGTCCGGCCCCCGGGTCCCGAGGCAGCCAACGACAGGGAAGGCCCCACCCCGTGCCGACCGACGAGACGCCGCAGCCGTACAGCGGTGCGCCCACCCAGCCGTACGACGGCTTGACGCCCCCGTCCGGCGGCCCGAAACCCGCCAAGAGCCCCAAACGCGCCCGCCGCCGGATGACCGGCAAGGAGCGGCGCGAGCAGTTGCTGGACATCGGCCGCACCCTCTTCGCCGAACGCGGCTTCGAGGGCACGTCGGTGGAGGAGATCGCCCACAAGGCCGGTGTCTCCAAACCGGTCGTCTACGAGCACTTCGGCGGCAAGGAGGGCCTGTACGCGGTCGTCGTGGACCGTGAGATGCGGCGCCTGCTGGACATGGTGACCGGGGCGCTCACCGGCGGCCACCCGCGCGAGCTGCTGGAGCAGGCCGCGTTCGCCCTGCTCGACTACATCGACCACTTCACGGACGGCTTCCGCATCCTGGTGCGGGACTCGCCCCTCCCCCAGTCCACCGGCACCTTCGCCTCGCTCATCTCGGACATCGCCACCCAGGTCGAGGACATCCTCGGCCGCGAGTTCAAGTCCCGCGGGTTCGACGCCAAGCTCTCCCCGCTGTACGCCCAGGCCCTCGTCGGCATGGTCGCCCTCACCGGGCAGTGGTGGCTCAACGTCCGCAAGCCGAAGAAGGCGGAGGTCGCCGCCCACTTGGTGAACCTCGCCTGGCACGGCCTCGACGGACTGGAGCAGAAACCGAGGCTCATAGGCCACCGGCGGTCGTAGCGCGTGCCCGGCCGCCGGTGGCGGCGTGATGCCCCCGGCTCACCCGGCCTCGTGGACGACCCTGCCGTCCACAACCGTCATCCGCACAAGTATGTCCGCCAGTTCCGTCGCCGGTACGGTCAGCGGGTCGGCCGCGAAGACCGTCAGGTCCGCGCGGTGGCCCACGCGTACCCGGCCCGCACGGTCCCCCTCCCCCGCCACCTGCGCGGGTGCGACCGTCATCGCGTGCAGGGCCTCCGCCGCACCGAGCGCCTGCTCGGGGCGGACGGGAACGCGGCCGGGCTCGTGCGGCGGGCGCCGCAGCCGGGCGGAGGCCAGTACCTCGCGGGCGTCGAAGTGCGCGATGGGCCAGTCCGAGCCCAGCACCAGCAGCGCCCCGGCACGCAGCAGATCCCCGCAGCGGAAAGCGCGGTCGGCGCGCTCGTCACCGAGCCGGGTCGACCAGTTGTCGCTGTGGTCCGCCAGGGTGTACTGCGCGTGGCTGGGCTGCATGGAGGCGGCCACGCCCGAGGCGGCGAACTTCCGGATCAGCTCGTCGGGTGCCGTCTCTATGTGCTCGATCCGGTGCCGCGCCCCGGACGGTGTGGCCCCCAGCGGGGCGAGCTGGTCGAGCGCGTAGGAGACGGCCGCGTCACCGATGGCGTGCGTCGCCGTCGGCACCCCCGCCCCGGCCAGGGCCCGTACCGCACGCGCGTACTTCTCGGGCGGCAGCCAGAACGGGCGGGTGGACTCCCCGTGGCAGTCCGGCTCGTGCAGCCAGGCGGTGCCGTTGTCGATGGTGCCGTCCATGAACAGCTTGACGCCGTCCACCTTCCACAGCCGTCCGCCGGTGCCCTGGAGCGCCACCAGTTCGCGCAGGCCCTCCTCCCCGGTGCCCGGCTGGCACCAGGGGGCGAAGCGCAGCCGCATCGTCACCGCGTCCTGCTCCTCCAGGGCGCGCAGTGCCGGAAGTCCGCCGTCGCGCAGGTCCATGGCGTGCCCGCCGGTCAGGCCGGTGGCGTTCATCCGGGCCATCAGCGTGCGCAGCCCGGCGGCCAGCTCGTCCGCGTCCGGCTCCGGTACGGCCCGCTCCACCAGGGATTTGGCCGGTTCCTCCCGCAGTTCGCCGGTGGGGTGCCCGTCCGGGTCGCAGACCACCTGTGCCGTGCTGTCGGGGAAGCCGACGGGGCCCGTCACCCCGGCCAGTTCGAGGGCCCGGGTGGAGGCGAGCGCGGCGTGTCCGTCGAAGAGCGTCAGCAGGGCGGGGGCGCCGTCGAGTACGTCGTCGATCAGGCGGCGGTGCGGTGCGCTGCCGCCCAGTGCGTTGGGGTCGAGGCCGAAGCCGAGGAGCCAGCCGTCGCGGGCCCGGCCGCCGCCGCTTCGGCGCTCCTCGGCCAGCGCGGCCCGCAGCTGCCCGGGCGTACGGCAGCCGGAGAGGTCCACCCCCTGCGTCATCATCATGCCGGTGACGGGGTGGATGTGGCCGTCCGTGAGCCCCGGGGTGACCACCGTGCCGGTCCCGTCCACGATCCGGGTGCGCGCGTCGCACATCGCGCGCACTTCCGCGTCGTCACCGACCGCGACGATCGTCCCGCCGCGCAGGGCGACGGCCGTCGCGCGGGGACGGTCCGCGTCGAGGGTGTGGACGGTGGCGCCGAGGACGGCGAGATCGGCGGAACGACGTGACACGGGTGACTCCTTCGGTACCGGACGGCGACGGCGCGGGCCGCCGTCCCGCCGGTGGGTGTGGTGCGGGTACTGAGCTGGGATACGGGGGCGCCGGCCGGTGCCGGCCGGGGTGCGGGGCTGCGGTTCAGGGTGCGGCGGGCGGTGCTCCTTCCGGTCCGGGCGCATCGGGGCGGGCGAGGCCCAGTGCGGACAGGTCCCGGCGGCCGGCGGGGCGGCGGGTGAAGCGGACGGCCGCCGCGAGGGCGAGCAGCAGGATCAGCCCGGTCCACAGCCAGTACAGGTTTCCGGGCGCGGGCTGGTCCGGGCGGACGTTGCCCCAGACGCCCCAGCCGATCACCACGAGCCCCACCAGGGGGATCACCAGGTGCGGGAGGGGACGCAGGGTGTGCCGCGCGGTACGCAGCAGATACACGGGGAGTCCCACCAGCCCCACGAACAGGCTGATCAGCAGCGGCACCGTCCCGATACCGGCCTCCCACGCGGAGACGGTCGTCGGCGCGGCGCCCAGCAGCGCGGTGGGCAGCACCACGCAGGCGCCGATCAGCACCAGCCACAGCACGGCGGCCCCCGTCGGCACCGCACGCCGTGCCGAGACGTGGCCGAGGGCGCGCGGCAGCATCCCGGCCCGCGCGGCGGTGAAGGTGATCCGCGACATGGCGGTGGTCGCGGCGATGAGGCAGGCGACGGAGCTGATGGCGCCGAACGCGGCGAGCACGGGGCGCGCCAGTGGCAGGTAGTGGTCGGCCAGTTCGAGGAAGGGGGCGCTGTTGGCCGGGTCGCCGAAGCGGCCGGTGCCCGCGGCCGGGCCCTGCCAGTGCGCGTAACCGGCGACACCGGCCCAGGTGGACAGCGCGTACACGCCGCCGGCCAGCGCCACGGCCGCCGCCAGGGTGACGGGCACGACGCGGCGCGGACGGCGGATCTCGGCCGCCATGCTCGCCGAGTTGTCCCAGCCGACCATTCCGGCGACGGCGAGCGGGAACGTCAGGCCGCTGAGCCCGGCGAGCCCTCCGGGGTCGCCGCCGGCCGCGTGCAGCGCGCCGCCGCGTCAGCCCCGGAACGCACCAGCAGCAGCACGGAGAAGCCGGCCAGAACGGCGAACTGGCCCGCGGCCAGCGCCATCGCGACCCGGCTCGACTCGACGATGCCGCGCAGCACGACCGCCCCGCCGAAGACGAGGACCGCGAGGGAGAGCGCCATCCACCACAGTCCGCCCAGGTGCAGCGAGGCGGCCATCCAGGTGCCGGCGAAGACGGCGACGCCGCCGATGGTCAACGGGCCGGAGAGCAGGGTGATGTAGAACATCGCGCTGGACAGCAGCACGCCGAGCCGTGAACTGAGGGGCGCATAGGCGTGGTAGGCGAAGGCCACCGGGCCGCCGGAGGAGACGATGCGGCGGGCGAACTGACCGAGCGTCAGTGCTGTGGCCAGCAGTCCGAGCGTGGTCAGCACGAACGCCCACGGCGCCTGGGTCCCCATGGCGGCGACGACGGCCGGCGCGGTCAGGAACGCCCCGTTGACCGGCGCCATGTTGGAGAGCGTGACCCCCAGCGCACCGGGCAGCCCGACGGCTCCCTCGCGGAGTTCCCCGTCCCGGGACGACACGGCCGGAGCCGAGGGGGACGAGGGGGACGAGGGGGACGGGGACGGGCCGGCGGAGGAACCGGCAGCGGCAGCGCGGGAGTCGGCAGGTGAACCGGCCAAGGAGCCGGCAGGGCAGTCGGTGGGGGATTCGACGGGGGGATCGGTGGGGGAATCGGTGGAACGCACTGGCACCCTCCAGGGTTCGGTCCCCGTGGGGGCCCGGAGCGGGTTTCTGAGCGGGGGCGGGTGGGAGCGGCACTCGGCGGGTGGCGTCGGCCGACGCCGCCGGCGCGCGCCGTGCGGCCTTGCGACCGCCGACGCGTGCCGTTCCGTCCGGGACGCGCGGACGGGGTGCGGGAGCCGGGTTCGCCGGTCCGTCCACGGGCCGGAACCCGGTTCGCGGGCGCCCGTGGACACGCCCCGGCAGCCCCACGACAGCGCGGACGGCGGTCACGGAAGGGGTCGGTGCGGCCGTTGCCGAACTGTTCGTGAAGCCAGTTAATGAATGGGGTTAACTTTCGCGGAGCAAGCTACCCCAGCCGGTGGCCGGCAGGGAAGAGCCCGACGGCAATCGATCCGCGCCCGCCCCGGGACCCCTCGTAGAATCTGCCGAAGCCCGCGGTGGCACTCCGCGACGGTCCACGGTCACGACGCTGCCGCTCCCCGACCCCTGGAGCCCGCCCCCATGCCCCGCCCGCCCCGGATCTCCCGCGCCGCAGTGCTCGACGAGGCGCTGCGCACCCTGGACGAGGAGGGCGTGGAGGGCCTGTCGATGCGCCGGCTCGCCCAGCGGCTCGGCGTCACCAGCCCGTCGCTGTACAAGTACGTACGGGACCGCGAGGGCGTCCACGAGGCCGTCGTGGACGCCATCGTCCGGGAGATCACCGGGGACTGGCACCCGTCGGGCGGCTGGCGCACCGAGCTGACCAGCCTGGCCCACCGGTACTTCCGCACCTTCCGCCGGCACCCCAACGCGGTGCCGCTCGTGATGCACCGGCCCACGCGCAACCCGCACTCGCTGGACGGTCTGGAAGGTGTCTTCGGCGCGCTCTCCCGGGACGGCTGGCCCCCGCAGGACGCGGCCCGCGCGGTGCTGCTGGTCGAGTCGTACGCGCTGGGCGCCACCCTGACCGCCGTCAGCCCCGGCATCCCGCCCAGCGAGGCGGACCTGGAGACGAGGCCGTCACTCGCGGCGGCGCTCACGGGGGAGCACCGCGCCTTCCGCCTCACCGAGGAGGACTTCCACCTCGGTCTGGCGATGGTGCTCGACGGGATCGCCCGGGACCTCGCCCCCGCGTCCGCTGCCGACGGCCACGACGCGACGCCGCCGACGGCGCGCCCCGGCGAGCCGGCACAGCCACGGCACTGACGGCGCAGCCACGGCATTGACGACACGGCCGCGGCATTGACGGCACGGCCCCGAACGGCGCCCGCCCGACGGGGAGTCCGGGCGGGGACGGGCACCACGCGGTGACATCCCGCGGCGCCGGAAAATCACCGGCCGACGCCGGACGCCTGTGCGAGGATCCGTCGCGGTGCGCACCGGTGCGCACCGGGCTGCGACCGTGGAGGCGACGATGTTCGCGATATCCCTGGGTGACGACGGCGCCGAGCTGCGCCCCCTCGAACCGTGGCAGGCGGAGGAGTTCCTGGCCCACATGGACCGGGGGCGGGAGTACATCGGGAAGTACATCGCCTTCCCGGACAAGTCGACGGATCTGGAATCGAGCCGCGCCTGTCTCCAGTCGTACGCGGACAAGGCGGCGGCGGACACCGGACGGATCTGGGGCATCTGGCTGGGCGGCAGCGGCGGGCGGGGCGGCACACTGGTCGGCGGGGTGCTCTTCCGGACGATGGACGCGCCGCAGGGCACCGCGGAGGCGGGCTGCTGGCTGGAGCCCTCCGCGGTCGGCAAGGGCCTGATCACGCGGGCGGCGCGGGTCGTCATCGACTGGGCGATCGAGGAGCGCGGCTTCCACCGGGTGGAGTGGCTGGTCTCCGACGAGAACGCGGCCAGCATCGCGGTGGCCCGCCGGCTGGGCATGACGAAGGAGGGCACCCTGCGCGAGAGCTATCTGTACCGCGGCAGGCGGTCCTCGATGGAGGTCTGGTCGGTTCTCGCCCACGAGTGGCGGGCGGCCCGGGACGGCTGACGACCGCCGCGGAGCCCCGGCACCCGGCCGGTCACCGTCTGACGGCGATGACGAAGACCCGGCGGAACGGGAAGGCCGTCACCCCGTCCGGGCCGGGCGGATAGGCGTCGCGCAGGGCCGCGGCGTACTCGGCGAGGAAGGCGTCACGGGCGGCCGGATCGTCCTTGAGCCGGGCGAGGACGGGGCGGAGGGTGGAGCCCTTCGTCCAGTCGAGGACCGGATCGGGACCGGTGAGGCGGTGCAGATAGGTGGTCTCCCAGGCATCCACGTCGCAGCCGTGCGGGCCGAGCGGGGCCAGGAGCGCGGCGTACCCGGCCGGGTCGAGGACGGGGTGGGTGCGGGCGGGTCCGCCGCCGAGGCGGGCGCGCCAGCGCGCGGAGCCGCGCAGTTCCGCCAGCAGGGTGTGGGTGGGGGCGTCGAAGTTGCCCGGCACCTGGAAGGCGAGGACACCGCCGGCGGGGAGGGCGCCGATCCAGTCGGCGAACGCCTCGGGGTGGCCGGGCACCCAGTGGAGCGCCGCGTTGGAGAAGAGCAGCCCGAAGCGCTCGCCCGGGTCGGGGCGCCAGTGGGCGAGGTCGGCGTGGGCGAAGTCGAGGCGGCCGGGACGGGTGTGGGCGGCGGCCTCGGCGAGCATATGCGGGGAGCTGTCGTAGCCGGTGATGTGGGCGCCGGGCCAGCGGGCGGCGAGGGCTTCGCTGGGGCCGCCGGGTCCGCAGCCGAGGTCGGCGATGCGGGGGCGGGGGCTGCCGGGGAGGTCGTCGGGGACATGGGCGAGGAGGTCCAGGAGGGGCCGCAGGCGCGGACCGGAGTGGCGGAGATACTGCTCGGGGTCCCACATGGCAGCAGCGTGCCGCCGAGGCTCTCTTGACGTCAAGAGACTTCACATCGACACAACCTCTACACTGATCCCATGGAGGACGAGGTCGACCGTTTGGTGGCAGCTTGGCGCCGGGAGCGCCCTGACCTCGATGTCGAGCCGCTGGAGGTGCTCAGCCGGGTCAGCAGACTGGCACGGCACCTGGACCGCGCTCGCCGCATCGCGTTCTCCGAGCACAATCTGGAGCCCTGGGAGTTCGACGTGCTGACCGCGCTGCGCCGCGCCGGCACCCCCTACCAGCTCTCCCCCGGCCAGCTGCTCACCCAGACACTGGTGACATCGGGGACGATGACCAACCGCATCGACCGCCTCGCCAAGAAGGGCCTGGTCGAGCGGCTGCCCGACCCCAACGACCGGCGCGGCGTCCTGGTGCGGCTCACCACGGAGGGCCGGGACCGCGCCGACAGCGCCCTGGCCGGGCTGCTCGACCAGGAGCGCGCCATCCTCGCCGAACTGTCCGCCGGCCAGCGCGGCGAACTCGCCTCCCTGCTGCGCCGGCTGACGGCACCCTTCGACAACATCCCCATCTGATCCCCCTCCCCTGTGGGACCGCCGGGACCGGTGTTCCGCAACGGCCTGTGCGCCCGCCCGGCAGGACCGTACGATCACGCTCATGGCCATGGCTGCACGGTTCGCGTCACGTACGGTCGTCATCAGCGGAGGCGGCTTCGGGATCGGCGCCGCGACGGCGCACCGGCTGGCGGACGAGGGGGCGGCCGTGGTCCTGCTCGACCAGGACGAGGCCGGGGCACGCCGTACCGCACGGGAGATCACCGTCTCGGGCGGCCGGGCGGCGTTCGTGCGCGGTGACGTGACGGACGAGCCGGCCTGGGCCCGCGCCGTGGCGACCGCCCGGGAGGGCTTCGGCCCCGTGGACGGGCTGGTGTGCAACGCGGCGACGATCCGCGGCGGCCCCGCCGACGCGATCACGCTCTCCGACTGGGAGGCGCAGCTGGGGGTCAATCTGACCGGGGCGTTCCTGGGCGTGCGGGCCTGTCTGGACGATCTGCACCGGCAGGCCGGCGCGATCGTGCTGACGTCCTGCGTCCAGGCCCTGGCCGGACTGCCGGGCCGGCCCGCGTACGCCGCGAGCAAGGCCGGTCTCACCGGGCTCGGACGCCAGCTCGCCGCGGAGTACGGCCCCCGGATACGGGTCAACTGCGTACTGCCCGGACCGGTCATGACACCCGCCTGGGACCGGGTGCCCGATGACGAGCGCCGGCAGGCGGCACACGAGACGGTCATCGGCCGGCACGGCCGCCCCGACGAGGTCGCGGCGGCCATAGCCTTTCTGCTCTCGGACGACGCCTCGTTCGTGACCGGCACCGAACTGGTGGTGGACGGCGGCTGGAGCGTCGGCCGGCACGGCGGGTGAACCACCCGGCAGCCCGGCTTTCCGGCCGGTGCTCAGTCCGCGATGTCCGCGTAGGCGATCGCGTGTTCCACCCGGGCCCGCACCAGATACTCGCCGGGCACGGCGTTGCGGCTGCCGAACGCCTCGGCCTGCTCCTCGCCCATGTAGCGGCCCCCGATACGGGTGGCCCACTCGCGCAGCTCGTCGAGGTCCTCCACGAACTCCTCGGCCACGCATTCGAGCATCACGAAGCTGAACGGCGGCTCCTGGTCGTCCACGCAGAGCGCGAACCGCGGCTCGCGGCGCAGGACCTTGCACTTGAGGGAGTCGCTGCCCGTGGTGAACAGCAGATGCCCCTCGTCGTCCAGCAGGAACCAGACGGGGGTCACGTGCGGGCGGCCGTCCTTGCGGGTGATGGCCAGCTTCCCGGTCCGCGTCCCCGTCAGGACGAACTCCCGCCACTGCTGCTCGGTCATCTGCTGCATCGCCGCTCGCCTCCGCTGTCGCGCTCCGGATCCGGGGCGGCACAGCATAGGCAGTGGGCGGCGCGCACGGTGGGACCGAAGGGCGGGGGTGCCTCAGCGTGCCCCGGCCGGCTCCAGTTCCACGGGACCCACACCGGCCCGGCGGGCCAGCGCCACGGCGGCCAGCGTCGAGTGGACGCCCAGTTTGCCCAGGACGTTCTGCATGTGGGTGCGCACCGTGTGCGGCGACAGATACAGCCGCTCCGCGACGGCCTTGCGGCCCAGCCCGGCCACCATGCAGCGCAGCACCTCCCGCTCGCGCGGGGTGAGGGACTCCACCAGGCGTTCGCTCTCGGTGCGGTGCTTGCGGGTGGCCGTCAGTTCCTTGAGGACGCCGGTGAGCAGGGCGGGCGGCAGATGTGTCTCGTCCTTGAGGACGCCGCGGATGACCTGGAGCAGACGGGAGAGCGAGCAGTCCTTGGCGACCCAGCCGCCCGCGCCGGCCTGGAGCGCGGCGGCGGCGTGCCTGGGGTCGTCACGTTCGGCGAGGACCACGGTGCGCACGTGCGGGTAGTCGGCGCGGACCCGGGCCACCAGCGGTAAACCGCCCGGTGCCTCCGCCGTGCCCGCCACGGCGCCGACGGCGGTGCCCGACGGGTCCTCCAGCGCGGCCAGCGCTCTGCCGGGTGCGGGGCCCGGCCCGGCCGCCAGGGCAGCGGGTGCGGGCGGGGCGGACACCGGTTTCTCCCCGCCGGGGCGGGGCGGAGCCGCGCCCGGCTGCGCCGCTCCGTTCAGCGGGGCGCCCAGATTCGCGTCCACCAGGAGCACGTCGAAGCGGCGGCCCTCGGCCGCGGCGCGCTCCAGATGGCGCAGCGCCGCGGCGCCGCTGCCGGCCGCGCCGACTTCGACGTCCTGCTCGGCCGCGAGCGCGGCGGCCAAGGACTCGGCGAAGATCCGGTGGTCGTCGACCACCAGTACCCGAATGCGTTGCATGGCACCCCCTCGCAGTGCGGGTACGGCGCCCGTGCGCGGGGAGGCGTCGGCGGCACGGCCGCCGCCGTGTCGCACCGTCCATCCCGCCCCTGGGCGTCGTACCCGGCTGTCTCGCCCCCTGATCAGCACCGGCCCCCACCGGTGCCACCTGGCTTTCAGAGTACGGGCGGGCTGCGACAGTGGAAGGCCAATCACAAAAATCGTGCCACTCGTCACCCGGCCCAGGGGGTGTACGCGGCGCACTCACACCGCACGGAAGCACACTCAGCGCGCGGACACCCTCCGTGCGCCTCGCACCAGCCGGCCCGTGCGCCCCGTGCCGCGAACGCCGTGCGGCGGAACGGCCAGTCGCCCGCGCCAGCGGTTCACAGCCGCTGTGCGCCCGCGCTCGGCACCGCCTCGAACAGCTGCGGCGCCAGATGGCCGGCGGCCTCGAACGCCGAGGTCACCGCCGCGCCGACCTTCTCCGTCGCGGACTCCTCCACCAGCACGACGGCGGACCCTCCGAACCCGCCGCCGGTCATCCGCGCCCCCAGTGCGCCCGCGCCCAGGGCCGTGTCGACCACCAGGTCCAACTCGGCGCAGGAGACGCGGAAATCGTCACGCAGGGAGGCATGTCCCGCGCTCAGCAGCGGACCCACCGCACGGACCTCGCCCGCGTCGAGCAGCGCGACGACTTCTTCCACACGGCGGTTCTCCGTGACGACGTGCCGGACGCAGTCACGCACCTGCGGGTCGTCCAGACGGGCGTCCAGCCGGGAGAGGGCCGTATCCAGGTCCTCGTACGCCACCTGACGCAGGGACGGCACCCCGAGGGCCGCCGCGCCGGCCTCGCAGGCGCGGCGGCGTCCGGCGTACGCCCCGTCGGCCAGGGTGTGCTTGACGCGGGTGTCCACCACCAGCATCCGCAGGCCGGAGGCGGCCAGGTCGAAAGGGACCTGACGCCGCGTCAGGTCGCGGGCGTCCAGGTGCAGCACATGGCCCTCCGTGCAGCAGGCGGAGGCCATCTGGTCCATGATGCCGCAGGGCATGCCGACGAACTCGTTCTCCGCGCGCTGGCACAGCCGCGCCAGCCGGTCGCGCGGCAGGTCCAGCCCGTACAGCTCGGACAGCGCGAGCCCGGTGGCGACCTCCAGCGCCGCCGACGAGGACAGTCCGGCCCCCGTGGGCACCGTGCTGGCCACATGGATGTCCGCGCCGCCGACGGGGAGACCGGCCTCGCGCAGCGCCCAGACGACCCC
>Ga0164243_10012659_pt1 | contig 11931 bp, 8 predicted proteins | sample OricompcompostOP_FD_108781 | JGI IMG/M metagenome (GOLD analysis project Ga0164243, IMG submission 108781) | Organic Plus compost microbial communities from Emeryville, California, USA - Original compost - Organic plus compost (OP) | ecosystem: Engineered > Solid waste > Mixed feedstock >...
CGGTGCCATGGGGGTCGCCTGGTTCTATTCCGGCATCACGCCCACGGCCTTCATTGACAGGCTGCGCGACAGCATTGACCTTTCGACTATCTTCGCGGGCATGATCAAGGCGCCTTTCATGGCGCTGATCATCGGCGTCATTGCATCCATCGAGGGAATGCAAGTCGGAGGCAGCGCCGAATCGCTCGGCCGTCACGTGACGGCTTCGGTTGTTAAGGCGATTTTCGTCGTTATCGTCGTCGATGGCCTTTTTGCCATGTTCTATGCGGCAATTGATTTCTGAAGGGTCTGGATGACGACGAACGGCAACGAAAGCCGGGTGGAAGCCGGACAGGAGGAAGAGCGGGAAGTCGTCTTGTCCGTTCGCGATGTGACGGTCGCCTTCGGTGAAAAGACTATCCTCGAGAACCTCTCGCTCGATGTCTATCGCGGTGAAATCCTCGGCTTTGTTGGGGCCTCGGGAGCCGGCAAATCGGTACTCCTGCGCACGGTGCTGAAGCTCGTCCCCAAGCAGTCGGGCACGATCAGGCTCTTCGGTGTCGATGTGGACGAGGTGGACGATACGCAGCGGCTGCTTCTCGACACGCGAATCGGGGTGCTGTTCCAGCACGGCGCATTGTTCTCAGCCCTGACGGTACTTGAAAATGTCCAGGTGCCCATGCGCGAATACCTTGATCTGCCGCGGAAGCTGATGGACGAACTCGCGATCCTGAAGATCGAGATGGTAGGCTTGCCCCGGGACGCGGCCAACAAGTTTCCTTCCGAACTATCCGGCGGAATGATCAAGCGCGCGGCCCTGGCGCGGGCTCTTGCGCTCGACCCGGATATCGTATTCCTCGACGAGCCGACTTCGGGGCTCGATCCGATCGGCGCGGCCGATTTCGATGAACTTGTTGCAAAACTGCGCGATACGATGGGGCTCACCGTGTATATGGTGACCCACGATCTCGATAGCCTGCTAACCGCCTGCGACAGGATCGCGGTATTGGGAAAAAAGAAAGTTCTGGTCGAAGGGCCAGTCAGCACAATGATGCAAAGTGAGGAGCCGTGGGTGAAATCCTACTTCCGCGGCAAACGCGCCAGACGGGTCGATATCGACGCCAGAACGCGCACGGACGCATAGACAGGCATGGACGCATAAATGGAAACCAGAGCCAATTACGTCATTGTCGGCCTATTCACCATTGTTGCGATCCTTGCCGCTTTCGCCTTCATTTACTGGACGGCTGCGATCGGCGAGAGGGGCGAGGTGGCGACCCTCCGCGTACGCATACCCGGCTCGGCATCCGGCCTTGGCCGCGGCAGCGCGGTACTCTTCAACGGTGTCAAAGTGGGCGACGTGCAGCGGGTTTATCTCGATCTGAGCAACCCGTCGGTGGCGATTGCGGATACGACCGTCGACCGGCTGACACCGATCACGCCTTCCACGCAAGCCGATGTCGGTCTTGCCGGATTGACCGGGCAGGCGAATATCGAATTGAAGGGGGGCAATCCCGACGAGCCGAACCTTCTGGATCGGGCCGAAGCCCAGGGCACGGTGGCCGAGATCACCGCGAGCCCCTCGGCGGTAACCAATCTTTTGCAGACGGCGCAATCGATCCTCACCCGCGCAGACACCGTCGTCTCGCAACTGGAAGGTTTCGTCGGAGATGCCCGCACACCGCTCACCCAGACGGTGGAGAATATCCGGACCTTCTCCGATGCCCTGGCGGCCAATTCCGAAGGGATCGACAAGTTCCTGGAGGGGGTCACTGCCCTCTCCGAGACGCTATCGGGGGTCTCAGGGCAGTTGAACAGAACGCTGGCTTCTGCCGAGGAGCTGTTGAATTCCGTCGATCCGGAAAAGGTCCGGCGCGTCGTGGACAATATCGACCAGACGGTGGCTCACGTTGAGGAATTCTCGCGACGGGTGGATACCGCCAGCCAGAATCTCGAAACGATTGTATCCGGTGTGGAACAGACGGTGCGTTCCATCGGCCAGTTCTCGGAAGGCGCAAACCAGACGCTTGGCAAGGTCGATAGCATACTCGACGGCATTGATTCGGCTCAGGTAAAAACCGCGCTCACCAATTTCGAGCAGGCGAGCGTTACCGTGAACCGCGCCGCCAACGACGTTTCGAAGGTCACCGAGACGATAGGACAGCGCTCGGAGGATATCGACCAGTTCATAACCGATGCCCAGCAATTGGCCTCGCGTCTCAATCAGGCTTCCACGCGAGTGGATGGAGTCCTCGCAAAACTGGACGGGCTGCTCGGTTCCGACGATGCGGAAGGTGTCATCGCAGATGCCAGAGCCACACTTGCAGCATTCCGCGAGGTGGCTGAAACGCTCAATGCGCGAATGGGCACGATCACTGAAGGACTTGCGCGTTTTTCGGGACAAGGCCTGCGGGAAGTGGAATCGCTGGTGCGGGACAGCCGCCGGTCCATCAGTCGCATCGAGCAGGCCATCAGCGACCTGGAACAGAACCCTCAGCGTATCATAACTGGTGGAGAGGGCGAGGTTCGCAGGTATGACGGCCGCGTCCGGCGTTGACATCGGCGCCGGGGAACGCAAAGGTTGTAGCTTTCAAAGGGGACCGCCGTGTCACGTGCGCGGGGGATAGTCGAGTGAAAGTGAAGCGCGTATTTCCAAGCGGTGTTTTTCTTGCAGTCGCGCTTTCGGGTTGTGCAGCTCTCCCAGGCCTTGGACCGGCTCCGGTTGACATATATGAACTGACGGCGCCCACTACGATCTCGACCGGCGGGCGTCTCAGCCGGACACAGATCCTCATCGCTGAACCCTCGGCACTGAAAGCCCTGGACGGACAGGACATCGTCATCAAGACCGGACCGTCCGCCATCCAGCTTCTCAAGGGAGCAAGATGGTCGGACCGCCTGCCGCGCATCGTGCAGGCGCGGCTTGCGGAAGCTTTCCAGCGCTCCGGCCGTGTCGGCGGCGTTGGCAAGCCAGGCGAGGGGCTTGCAATAGATTATCAGGTGATTGCCGATATCCGTGCCTTCGAAATCCGCGTGGATGGTACGCCTCGTGCCCAGATAGAAATGTTTGTGCGCATCCTCAACGACCGCAACGGTGTCGTCCGGGCCTCTCGCACATTCATAGCCAGCGTGCCGGTGGCCGCCGATAGCGGCAATGCTGCTTTCGTTGCCGCGCTCGATCAGGCTTTTGGCGCGGCGGTCAATGAGATCGTGGGCTGGGCCGTTTCCGTCATGTAATCCGTTGCTGAAATCTCGGCGGCACCCCACCATCATTATCGGATTTCCGCTCCAGATATAGCGGTTGATCGGTGCCGCATTTCGATCCACCCACAAAAAAGCGGGGCCCGAAGCCCCGCTTTCGTTTGCCGACTTTCGCCTATCAGCGCAGGCGTCCGCTCGCATGGGCGAGCATGGTGTAGACCTTGCCCGTATCGGAGGTGAGATAGGTCTGGGTCATGATGTTGTCGCGATCCGAGCGCGCAACGTCCTTCAACAGCTTTTCGAAGTCGCGGCAATACTGATCGACGGCGCTGCGGAACTCGGAATCCGCTTTGTACTTGCGCTGGATCTCGTCGAAAGTCTGCTGTCCCTTCAGGGTGTAGAGCCTGCGCGTGAAGATGTTCCTTTCGCCGCGCCGGTAACGATCCCAAAGCTCGATCGAAGCTTCGTGGTCGATAGCCCTGGCGATATCCACGGAAAGGGAGTTCAGCGATTCGACCACATGGAGGGCCGAACGATCCGGTTTCGGCATCGTGCCGGCCGATACGGGCTTTGGATCCGTATCCGCTTCCTCGCGCGATGCGCCGCGCAGGAGATCGCGCACCCAACCGCCCTGCTGCTGGGATGACGGGGCAGGGCGTGCCGGAGCTACAACAGGACGCTGTTCGGGCGCGGCAGGATTGCTGCCGGAAGGCGCCCTCGGGGCAACGCCGGAGGCCGAAAGCGACGACGGTGCGCCGTCACGCTTGCCTTGCGATGCATCATGGAGACGTCCGGATTTGGCGACGATCTCCGACAATTCCTTGAGCGCGTTCACCTGTTCGGTGATGGCGCGGCGCATGGCGGATGTCGATTCCTTCGCTTCCTCGGGAAGCTCGAATACGCCCTTCTTCATTTCGGCGCGGGTCTGTTCGAGCTCGGCACGGATCGCAGCGGCCGTCCTCCGCATCTCCTCGGTCGCACCGGAGAAGCGGCTTGTGGCCGATTCAACGATCTCGGTGATCGCCTTGCGCATTCCTTCCGCGGAATCGCGGGTGCGGCCTTCGGCGGTCTCGATGACCCGTTCGACGAAATTCTCGAACGAATTGAGGATGCGTTCGATATTCTCCGACTTCTGGACAAGGCCCGTCGCAAGTTCATCAAGCGCTTCGTGCCGGTTTTCGAGCGAGGACGAGATGCTGTTCTGCGCCTTCGCCAGGAGTTCTGCCGCGCTTTCCAGAACCTTGCTATGTTCGTCGAAGCGTCCCGCTATCACGGAAATCTCCTTCAGCGTACGGCCCGAAAGGTCCGCGAGCCGGCCGGAATTCGCATTGATGAGGCTTGCCGAATTGGAGAAGGTCTCCGCGGCCTTTTCTGCGTTCGCGGCGAATTCCTGGGTCGTGCTGATGAGGCGGGTGTCGATATCCGACAGATTCTGCGCGGCACGGGCAACGAGCTCTCCGAGATTTTCCGTCGAAGCGCCAAGACGCTCCAGCAGATTCCCGACATTGTCGGTGAGGCTGGCACGGGCGCTTTCGACAGCCTTCAGGGTTTCTGCGGTCCGGCTCGCGAGCGCGTTTATGAGCGCAGCGTTCTCTGCCTGCAGACGCTCGGAGGTCTTTTGCGTGATCGCCTCGATGCTATGCTGCAGTTCACCACCGCTGGCCTCGAAACGCTCGACAAGCGGGCGCGCCGTCTCGTCAAGAATGCGCGAGATTTCCGAGGTCCGCCCGGCGAGCATTGTGTTGAGCTCGCGGGTACGGGCCTCGAGCGTATTGACGGTCTCGCTCGTGCGCTTGCCGATATGCTCGTTGATGGTGGCAAAGGTCTGGGCGATCGTATCGGCGGTCGAAACGAGATCGGCCTGGGTCTGCGAAAGCTGTTGACCGACATGCTGGGCAAGCGACTCGGCGCTTTGGCGCAGCCGCGTCTCGGCATCCTCCACGCCGCTGCTGATGCCGGAGGCAACAGCCCGGGTACCGGAGGCAAGGCGGCTTTCTATGTCGCTCAGCGACTGGCCGATGGCCTCCGCACGGGCGGCGAGTTCCGCAGAGGTCTGATGTGTACGGGCAATGATGCGCTGATCGACCTCGTCAAAGGTCTTTGCGACCTCGTCAATGCGGGCCGAAAGGACATTCGCGCTCTCGTTCGTGCGGGCAGCCACGCGGCTATCGACGTTCTCGAACACCTGCGCGATCGCCTCTGCGCGTTCGGCAAGCGAATCCGATGTTTCCGCGATGCGCGCTGCAATGCGGCCGTCGATTTCATCGAAGCGCTGGGCGAATGCATCAGTGCGAAGCGCGATACGTCCGGCAGCGCCGTCGACGGTCTGGTCGATTTCGCTGATGCGGGCGCTGAGGGCCTGCGCTGCCTGCTCGATGCGGCTGGAAATGCGATCGGCGGTCCCGTCGAAGGACTGGTCGATCTCATTGGCCCGCGTGCCGAGAACCTGGGCGGCTTCTTCCATGCGAATGGCTATGCGATCCGCCGTGCTGTCGAAGGATTGATCGATCTCGCCGACGCGGGCAGCGAGTGCTTGCGCGGCTTCCTCGACGCGGGCGGCGATGCGATCCGCCGCTCCGTCGAAGGAATAGTCGATTTCGCTGATGCGCGTGCTGAGGGACTGGGCAGCCTCTTCGACACGCGAGGCTATGCGGTCGCCGATGCCGTCCACCGACTTGTCGAATTCGCTGACCCGCTGGCTGAGCGACTCCGCCGCCTGCTCGACCCGGATCGCAAGGCGATCAGCAGCACCGTCGAAGGAGTGATCGATTTCCTCGACGCGGGCGGAGAGCGTCTGGGCGGCAAGGTCGACGCGGGAGGCAATACGCTGGTCGGCGTCCTCGAATACCTTGGCCGTCTCTTCCGTCAGCGTCGTGGTGACTTCGAGCACCTTGTCGCGCAGCGATCCGGCCACCACGACCGCCGTGTTCTCCAGAGTCGTGCGGACATTGCCGATGCCGATGGACAGCGCACGTTCCATGGTCCCTGTGCGTTCTTCTATCACACCGGTGTGGCGGTCGAAGGCCTCGTTGATACGGGCGATTTCGGCCGAAATGGCGGAGGTCATTTCCTCGCGGCGGCGGCTTATGCCATCCAGATCCGCTTCGAGTGCCTGGGTAAAGGAAGCACGTGCTCCAGAAAGCGCCTGAATATGATTTTCGACGGAGGATTCGATGGCAAACCGGCTCTCGGCGAGCTTCTCCAAATCCGCCGCCAGGGCGCCCGATAGGCGTTCGCCGCTGTCGCCAAGCGTCCTGATTTGCTCCGCGATGGAGGTTTCCAGATTTGCCCGAGTTTCCGCCAGCTTGCGAATGTCGGCTTCGAGAGCTTCCGCAAGACGGGTGCGCCCATCTGCGAAAGCCTGCACCTGCCGCTCCACGGCCTCGTCGATCTGCCGCTGTGTCGAGGTGAGGCGTTCCAGATCGGCGTCAAGGGCGGCGGTAACCTTGGAACGGCCATCCATGAGGCGGGTGGCGAAATCGTCAGCGGCAGTCGAGAGCTTTTCGAGATCGCCGTCCAGCGCGTTCATCACCTCGATCCGGCTGTCGGCCAGGCGGCGGCCGAAATCTTCTGCGGTGCTGGAGAGCTTGGCCAGATCCTCGTCGAGGGCGGCCGTCATCTGCGTGCGGCCGTCGGCGAGGCGTCGGGCAAAGTCGTCGGCGCGTTCCTCGAGCATTATGGAGGTGGAGGCGACGAGGTTCGCCAGTTCCTTGTCAAGGGCCGACTTGCCTTCCTCGATGGCGGTTGCGACATCTTGCTTGCCGCGCATGAAGGTCTCGGCGATCTCGCGCGTACGCTCGACAAGGCCCTCATTGATGCTGCGGGCCCGCGCCTCGAGCGCGGCGTTGAGCTTTTCAGTGCCCTTGTCCAGAGCCTCGGCGCGGGTCTGGAATTCGGCGATGAGGGATTGACCGCGCTCGGCCAGTGCCCGCTCCATCTCCCGCATCCGGTAATCGAATTCGCCGCTCAATCTGTCGGTCGCATTGCTGATGACCGAGGCAAGGCCGGAAATCCGGCTGTCGAAAAGCTGGCCGAATGTTTCAGCCACCTCGTCCGTTCGCTCGGCCAGGGTAGCGATGCGCGTGTCCAGCAGGCTGGCGAAGGCATCGCCCGAAGTGGTTATGCGCTCCGATATCGCGTCCAGACGCTGGTCGATTGCCGTTTGAATGGCATTGCTGGATCCATTGACGCGCTCGACGAGTGCATTGCCGGATTCCGAAAGTGTCGAAGCAAGCAGACGCGAAGCATTCTCGACATTGGCGGTAATCAGGTTTCCGGCATTCCCCAATTCCTCCTTGAGGAGTTCATGGGCTCCAGCGATCGACGCGCGAACACGTTCGGCGTGGTTGACAATGCCCTCCCGTTCGCTGCCGAGACCATCCACGAGCAGGCGGATCCGGGATTCGTTTTCCGAGTAAGCCCGTTCGAGTTCGTTGACCTCGGTGTGAACGAGCGTTTCCAACTCGACGGCGCGGGCGAGGGTGCGTTCGATACCGTCGCCCATGGCCTGCACTTCCCGGCGGATGGCCTGGCCGACCGTCATGACGCGCTCGTGGGCAAGATTTTCCGGCTCGGCGAGGCGGAACGCCAGTTCGGCCATGGATTGGGCGGTCATACGCATTTCCTGCGCGCGGCGAATCATCACCGCAAAACCCCAGAAAAGGACGATAGGAATGAAAATGCCGACGGCGATTCCGAGGGCGTAAGGGGCGGCCAGGAGTTCGGCCACGGAGCTGATCTGCCAGATCGCGGGCGCGTAAAGAAGATGTGCAAGTGCGAGCCCGCCAAGCGCCCACACCACCGAAAGAGCGGCAACGAACCAGTAGATTGTGCGCGGCGGACGCTTGTTCAGCCTCTGCTGAAGGATCCGGTAGTCCTTCTGCCGGTCATCGTTGGCAGGAGCAAAGGGCACCGCTGCCGTGGTCGGCGTATGGGAGGTTTCAGGTTCGGCGGGAGTGAGCGGGGCGGGCGCATCGGTTTTTGGCGCTGTCCCGTTTTCGGACGATTGGACCGCGCGATTTTCTGGCTCGACAGCCGTTTCCTCCTCGACGAACGCTTCCTCTGTTTCCTCGGCAACAGTTTCGAGGAGTTCCTTGGCCGCAGGGAAGGGCGGCAAGGTTTCGGGTTCTGCCGGGGCTTCCGCTTCTGCTTGGCGGCCTTCGCGTGCAAGCTCTTCTGCCGCCTTGGAGATCTGCGCTTCCAGATCCTCCATGGAGGCTGCGATGTCCAAGTCGTCGTCGCCCAGATCCTCGCCGGTCAGGTCGATGCTGAGCGCATCCTCCAGTTCCTTCGCGAAATCGCTGTCCAGATCTTGCTTGTTCGCTGTGTTACGCGCCATTGCCGCCTATACCCTGTACTATCCGCGAGCGTCCGTTTGCCGGTTATTGAAGCCCCGCCGGTTCAGTGGCTCGTTGCCCGCGATTTAAGGCTCAAAATTGACCGCCCGTATCGTAGTGGCACAGGGCGGTAAAGAAAACACGCATTTGGCCGAATGCGTAAAAGTTTAAACATAAGGTTAACGGGGGCTGTGCCGGATATCTGCCACTCGCCCGGCTGTGCCAACGTTTGTCCACACATTATGGCGGTGCTCTCTCGACAGGCGAGTGGCAATTCCGGCCGGAGATTCTGACTGAATCATGTTCACGTATTAATGAGAAATTCGCTCAGAAAGTATTGAAAAATTGAAGGAATCTTCCGGTTTATCTGATGCCGGGTCAGAAGACTGCCAGATAGCGCAAGAGCGAAATGATGCCGATGATGATGACGATCACCTGAACGATCTGACGCATGCGGGCATCGAGCGGCAGACGCTGCACCAGCCAGAGCACCAGGATGATGACGAGGAACGTTATCAAAATGCTGATCAGTACGCTCATGGCAACTAACCCTCTCCGATGGAAAATACCGGTGACAACGGTTCCGCCTGCCCAATGGTTCCGGCTTGCCCGGCAGCCGGTGCGGGAGGATTACGAGGTCTGACGCGGATTGCCTGCGTTCGGCCGCCGCAGTTGACTCGCCCGAAAGAGCGATTATCTCCGCGTGAAGGTTCCTCCTGCCATTTCACTTCGGGATCATCGGCATGACCAAGATTTCCTATATCGCCTTTGATGGCACGCGTTTCGACGTCGAAGCCGAGAACGGCTCGACCGTCATGGAAAACGCCGTGCAGAACGGCGTGCCGGGGATCGAAGCGGAGTGCGGCGGCGCCTGCGCCTGCGCCACCTGCCACGTCTATGTGGATGAGGAATGGACGGCAGAGGTAGGCGAGCCGGAGGCCATGGAAGAGGACATGCTGGATTTCGCCTATGACGTGCGGCCGAATTCGCGCCTTTCCTGCCAGATCAGGGTTCGCGACGAATTGGACGGCCTCGTCGTCCGCGTACCGGAACGGCAAGGTTAGATCATTTTGCGGGCCGGCAGCGTCATATCGCGAAATCGGGTGCCGGTTTTGCAACAGCATTCGGCTGCACAAAGGGCAAGGATTGGCCCATGACCGCTGTTGCGACCAAGACAAACGTCCTTATCGTCGGCGCCGGCCCTGTCGGGCTCTTTGCCGTCTTCGAACTCGGCCTGCTCGACCTTAAATGCCATTTGATCGACATACTGGATCGCCCGGGTGGTCAGTGCGCCGAGCTCTATCCCGAGAAGCCTATCTATGACATTCCCGCGCTGCCGGTCGTCACCGGACAGGAACTGGTCGACCGGCTGATGGAGCAGATCAGGCCCTTCAAGCCTGAATTCACTTTCAATCGCATGGTTGCGAGCCTCGAGCGGCTGGAAGACGGTTCTTTTCAGGTGAAGACAGACGAAGGCGAGACCTTCGAGGCGAAGGTCGTGGTGATCGCCGCAGGGGGCGGCTCGTTCCAGCCGAAAAGGCCCCCCATTCCCGACATCGAGCAATTCGAGGGAAAGAGCGTCTTCTATTCCGTCCGCCATATGGAGGAATTCCGCGGTCACGACCTCCTGATCGTCGGCGGCGGGGATTCGGCGCTTGACTGGACGCTCAACCTGCAGCCGATAGCCCGCAGGCTCACATTGGTGCATCGGCGGCCGGAGTTCCGCGCCGCGCCGGACAGCGTCAACAAGATGTTCGCGCTGCAGGAGGAGGAGAAGCTCTCCTTCGAGATCGGGCAGGTGAGCGCGCTCAAGGGCGAGAACGGCAACCTGAGAGCAGCCGTGGTCAAGGGACCTAATGGCGACATCGAGGTGCCCTGCACGAGGCTGTTGCCCTTCTTCGGGCTGACGATGAAGCTCGGCCCCATTGCCGATTGGGGGCTTGACCTGCATGAAAACCTCATCCCCGTCGATACCGAGAAATTCGAGACATCGGAACCCGGCATCTTCGCCATTGGCGACATCAACCACTATCCGGGCAAGCTGAAGCTGATCCTTTCCGGCTTCCACGAGGCTGCGCTGATGGCGCAGGCCGCCAAACGGATCGTGAGTCCCGGGGAGCGCATCGTGTTTCAGTACACGACATCCTCCACGAGCCTGCAGAAGAAGCTCGGCGTGACCGGCTGATCAGCCGGGCAGTCGGCCTGCCTGAATTTGCTGAAGCCGATAATTCAGAAGCCGCAATATGCGGCTTTCGAAATTCTTGCTTTCGATCCTGTCGAAACGGTCTTGCGCGGCGTCATGCTCGGCCAGCACGCGCCGGGTGGTTTCCTGCGCCTTCTGGGCCATCGCCGCGCATGTAGGCATCGACCTCAGCTTTTGCAGTGTCCGCTCCATCTTGCGGGCATAATTCTTGGCGATGCTCAGATGGCTTTCCTCGTGGCGCTTGATGTCGCGTTCGAGCGTATCCCAGATCAGGCGCACGTCCTGTTCGGCCGATTTCCGGCTTCGCCAGCGCGGCAGGATCACCTTGGCTTTGACGCGCACATCGGCACTGACGATGCGGCAGCGCCCCTTGCCTTCGCCATAGCCGATCCGGGTCGTGAATTCCATCTGGGTAGCTCCGGGATGCCGGCGTCCGGTGCTGCGCACATGCGGTCCGCGCGCGTCAAGCTGCTTCTCGATTTCCTCTAGGGTGTTTCCGCCAATGGAGAAATAGCTGAAAGTGCGGGATAAACTGGCGCCCGAAGCAGGGGCGACCGCGGTTGTTGCTATGATGAGGGCGAACAGGATCTTGTGCAACTGGCTGGTGCCTCCGATCAAACATTGCGCCATCGGTCTGATGGACGCAACGAAAAAAGCACGAGCCGTTCCCCGGCCCAATGAGAGTGATAATCAACTGTGTGTTGATTTTGTGCTGAAACAACAGCACAAGCTTTTTCCAGGGAGCGATGATGACTGGTCGAAACTGGAAACTGGCGCACGGTCGTGAACTCACCCTCGGAGAGGAGGGATTGATCATGGGCGTGCTGAACGTCACACCCGACAGTTTCTCCGACGGCGGAAGGTTCAGCAGCGTCGCTGAGGCCGTCGCCGAAGCAGAGACAATGGCGGCGGAGGGTGCCGCGATCATCGATATCGGCGGAGAATCCACGCGCCCGGGCGCCAAGTCCGTTTCCCTGAAGGAGGAGCAGGCCCGGATCCTGCCTGTGATAGACGCCCTTGCCGGCCGGCCCGACATCATCCTGTCGGTAGACACCTATCGCGAGCAGACGGCACGGAAGGCGGTGGAGGCCGGTGCCCATATCGTCAACGACGTCTGGGGTCTGCAACGCGAGCCCGGAATTGCCAGGCTTGCAGCCGAAACGGGGGCAGGGCTGGTAATCATGCATACCGGACGTGAGCGTGAAAAGCTTC
>Ga0164243_10012664_pt1 | contig 11930 bp, 7 predicted proteins | sample OricompcompostOP_FD_108781 | JGI IMG/M metagenome (GOLD analysis project Ga0164243, IMG submission 108781) | Organic Plus compost microbial communities from Emeryville, California, USA - Original compost - Organic plus compost (OP) | ecosystem: Engineered > Solid waste > Mixed feedstock >...
CCACGCCGCCGGCCTCGCCAATGGCGGCACCGACGAGGGCGCGCCCGGTCCGCGCAGCCATCTGCCCGGCGCCTATGCCGCCTATCTGCGCGATCCGGCCGGCAACAAAATCTGCTCATATACATTTGAAGCATGAGCCGAGACGGCGCTCGAGGTTTTCCCGTTCGCGCGGGACGTGGAGATCGAATTCTCCGTTCGGGTGGGAAAATTCCATGTTCCGATTTCAGGGAATTTGGCGCCAAAGTCACGGAAAACAGCGGATTGTCTGCTGCGCTTCAAGGGGGGCAGTCATTCCCTGATGTGCGATTTTCCCTGTAAATTCCCCTTGAACAGGGAATATGGTGGCGGCTGAGACTAGTTCGCTCCAGACTGCGCCGCGCACCATTTCTCTTTCAAGCATCGTTCCCGGAAGGCAATTCTCGATAGCGGGTCGCATGTCGGCCCACTTTCGCTCCAGGCGCCGCAGGATCGAGAACATGTTCGCCAGGCACGGTACTGGGGCTGCATCGCCCGCGTTGTCCTGCGTTTACACTCGTGCGAAATGGCTTGGCGAGCAGCCCACTTCACGGCGAAAGGCGGTGCTGAAGGCGCTGGCCGATTCATAGCCGATGGCGGCTGCAACGGTTTGCAGCGACGGATTCCCACAGCGCAGCATGTCCTTCGCCAGCGCCATGCGCCAGCGCATCACATATTCCATCGGCGCCAAGCCGACCTTGCGCAGGAACCGTTCGCTGAAGGTCGAGCGCGAGAGCCCGGATTCGCGCGCCAGCGCGGCAACGGTCCAATGCTCCGCCGGCTGCGCATGAATGCGCTGCAATGCGCGTGCGAGCCGTGGGTCGCCGAGGCCCTCGAGCAGGCCGGGCTGCGCAACCGCGCCGATGTCGCTGGCGCGGCAGCGCAGCGCCTCGATCAGCAGCGTTTCGATCAGGCGCTCAACGACAAGGTCGCGGCCCGGACGATCGCTCAGCGCTTCGTCCGCGATAAGCTCCATCACGCAATGCAGGCGGCGCGCGGCGCGATGCTCGCGCTTGATGTGCAGATAGGCCGGCAGCAGGCTGGCGATGAGCCCGGCGTTCGCCGGCTCGCACTGGAAATAGCCGCCGATCATCCGGAATGATGGATCGCCTTCCGGATCGCCATGACGAAGCTCGGCGAGACCGGCGGACGAATGGGCATCGAGTTCGCGCAGAGGCGCGTGCGCCTCCGTGTAGATGGCGAAGCCCGGATTGGGCGGCATCAGCACGAAGTCACCCTCGGCGAAGCGCACAGGCTCGCTCGTGCCGACCCGCAGCCAGCAGGCGCCGGTCAGCACAAGGCCGAAGCCGGCGCTCTCCACGGCGGCGTAGTGGGCGCCCCAGGCACCCTTGCCGGTGATGAGCTTCACGCCGGCCGCGCGGGGCCGCATCGCCATGATGATCGAAGCCAAAGGATCCATTTTCGGACGATCTGTAATGAATCTCGGTGTTTTGATTATAGATCGTATTAACTGTGATCGCTAGCCTGCACCCCGTGAATAGCAGGAGCAAATCATGAAGACAGTGCTCATTACCGGATGTTCGAGCGGCTACGGGCAGGAGACGGCGCGCCATTTCCACGCCAGGGGCTGGCGCGTAATCGCCACGATGCGCACGCCACGCGCGGACGCCCTGCCGCAGTCCGAGCGCCTGCGCGTGCTGACCCTCGATGTGACAAAGGCCGAGAGCATCACCGCGGCGGTGCAGGCGGCAGGCCCGATCGACGTGCTCGTCAACAATGCGGGTATCGGCTCGTTCGGCGTACTGGAAGCATCGCCGATGGCGACGGCCCGCAAGGTGTTCGAGACCAACATGTTTGGCGTGATGGCGATGACGCAGGCGGTCATTCCGCAGATGCGTGCGCGCCGTTCCGGCGTGATCGTCAATGTGACGTCGAGCGTGGTGCTCGCGCCGCATCCGCTTGTGTCCGTATATGCCGCCAGCAAGTGGGCGATCGAGGGTTTCACGGAGTGCCTGGCGCCCGAGCTCGGCGCATTCGGCGTGCGCGCGAAGCTGGTCCAGCCGGGCTACGGACCTTCGACGCGCTTCACGCAGAACACCGATGTCGACTTCGAGGCGGCGATTCCGGAAGCCTATAAAGCCTTCGCGCAGCCGATCCTCGCGGCCTTTGCAGAAACAAAGCTCACGACGACGCCGACGGACGTCGCAGAAGGCGTGTGGCGCGCTGCGCACGACGAGACCGACGCGCTGCGTTTTCCGGCAGGCCCCGACGCCGTCGCGCTGGCGAACGCCGGCTAGCGGGCGGCAAAGCTATCAGCGACTAGGCCGGGGAGACCGAAGCCGTCCAGAGCGCCATCGTTCAAGCTTCCCCTGCTCAATGGCAAGCTTTCGAGCAAGATATTTATCAGCCTTGCCCTCTGTGATCCCCGTCAAGCCAACCGTGCCTTGCGCATTGCGCAATCATATGAAGATATAGGAGTTCAGTGAGGATATCCTGCGGTTTCCTCCCCGGAGGCAGGAATGGGAGCGCGCGCTTTGCCGAAGCCAGACATTTCCCGGCTTCTCGCACGGCTGTATCCGATAGTGCGCGAGCAGGCCACGACGCTAGCGGCTCCTTATCCCGGCATCGTCCTGTTCCTTTCGGTCAGCGACGGACGGGCGCGGGCACATGTGATCAGTGGCGCCGGAAGGGATTTCGACACGGTCTGGCGGCGATGCGCCGAAGATGTGCGCCGTCATGCCCAGGTGTCGGGCGTGGAGAAGCTGTGGTTGCGGGTCGACTGGGTGGAGGCCGTGGAGGCGATCGACTGGCGGACGCTGCGCGCGCGGCTGAGCACCACGAAGCGCAATTATTTCCGGCAGGGAATCGCGCTTGATCCTCACTTCGGCCATGCTTTCCTCGAAACGGAAATCAATGCCAACGCCATGCTCTATGGCGGGCCGAAAATCGTGCATTGCGTCATCAACGAAGCCCATTTCCGTCGCTATGCCGCGCGCCGCCACGGCCTCGATCACCTGAATTTCGCCGATGACACGCCGCTATGGATTTTCTCCGCCTGCGGGGTCTTCGCTACTTCCGGGTCCGACGAAGTCCATCTGCTCGGAGGCATTGGACTCGACACCGGGCGCCGCGTCATCGCATCGCTTGCGACCGGCGACGCGCTCGGCCTCATCGAGCGGAGCAGCGCCTATCTTGCGGCTCAACTGGGGGAGACTGGCCGTTTCCGCTATGGCTGGCACCCCTGTTTTGCTCGTTCGATCGAGGCCTATAACGCGCTTCGCCACGCCAGCTCGCTCTATGCGATGATCGAAGCGTGGGAATTGACGCGCGATCCCGTCACCCGCGCGGCGATCGACCGCGGCATCGCCTATCTGACCGAGACGCTGATCGTCCGCGTCAAAGGGGCTGATGGCGAGCGATTGGCCTTCCTCGTCGACCAGCAGGGCGAGATCAAGCTGGGAGGCAATGCCGTCTGCCTGCTCGCGCTGGTGAAATATAGCGAGTTGACGGGCACCGACACCTGGCGCTCGCTGCTCGATCAACTCGCCGCCGGCATCCTCTCGATGCAGGACACGGAAACGGGCCGCTTCGACCATGTTCTCCAATATCCGTCGCTGGCGGTGAAGGATCGGTTCCGCATCATCTATTATGATGGTGAGGCGGCGTTCGGCCTGATGCGCCTTCATGCTTTCACCCGTGACGCGCGCTGGCTCCATGCGGTGGAGCGCGCCTTCGGCTGGTTCATCCGCAACGATCATTGGAAGGCGCACGACCATTGGTTGAGCTATGCCGTTAACGAACTGACCCGGTGGCGCCCCGAAAAGCGCTATTACCAATTCGGCATCCGCAATTTCGCGGACTATCTGGATTTCGTGATCGAGCGGATCACCACCTTCCCCACGCTGCTGGAACTCATGATGGCTGCGCGACAGATGCTCGCCCGGATCGCCGATCACCCCGATCGGGAAGAGCTGCTCGCCGGTGTCGATCTCGCCAAGTTCCACCATGCGCTGCACACGCGTGCTCATTACCTGCTCAACGGGCATTTTTGGCCGGAGCTGGCGATGTTCTTCGCGCGGCCCGACGACATTGCCGGCAGCTTCTTCATCCGCCACCACGCCTTCCGCGTTCGGATCGACGACGTGGCGCATTATCTTTCCGGCTTTGTCGCCTACTGGAAATATCTTGCCGATGGTTCGCCGGCATGGAGGCCGTGTCATCTTCCCGTCCTGCCGAACCCGGCGCGGTCCACTTCCGTCGCGGGCGACTGGAGCGCGGACGAGGTCTTGGCCGCGACCAGGGGGTATTGGCTGACCCCGCCCCCTCATGGCTGGCGGGCTACCGGGGTCTCCACACAGGAGACGGCGTTCCGGCCCGATGACATGGTGGTCGTCCGCTCACAGGGCGCGAGGGGGATTCCGCCCGCGCGCCTGTCACGGCTGCCTGGTCCGCCGCGGGCGCTCATCAGCGACGCAGCGGATGGCGTCCTGCCGGCCCGCCAACCACTGCTTCGGGTCGCCGATGTCGATGCCGCGATTCTCGATCTGGGCGCTTTCGCCCGCGCCCGGTTCACGGGCAAGGTGATCGGCATCACCGGCAGCGCCGGCAAGACGACTGTGGTGGCCATGCTTGGCCATGTGCTGCGCCCATGGGGTGAAGTCGGGCAGACCCGGAACAGCGCCAATCTGCCGCACGGCATAGCCTGGAACCTCGCCTCCATGCCGCGCGATGCGCCGTATGTCGTGCTGGAGATGGCGATCGGACGAATGCGCGAGGGGACCAGATTGGCCCGGCCCGATGTTGCGCTGGTGACGAACGTCGCGCCGGCTCATCTCGAATATCATCGCAACATCGAGGAAGTGGCCCGCCGCAAGGCGCGGATATTTGAAGGCATGGTCCCGGACGCTCTTGCCATCATCAACCGTGACTCGCCGCATTGGGAGATTTTCGCGGACGCTGCCGGCCGGCGCGCGCTTCGCACGATCTTCTATGGGCAGCATGCGGATGCGGACGGCCGGCTGATCCGCTATGATCCGGCAAGCCGGACTGTCACGGCGTCCATCGCCGGTTGCGCGGTCCATTTCGCCGTCGGCGCTCCAGGTGCGCATATGGCGCTGAACGCCATTGGCTGCCTCACTGTGCTTCACGGCCTGGGCCTGCCGATCGAAACCGCATTGCCGCTGTTCGGCCGGTTCCGCGCACCCGGAGGGCGTGGCGCCATCTTCGATCTCAGGCTGGGCAATCGCCGGCTGCGCATGATCGACGAGGCCTATAACGCAAACCCTGCATCGATGGCGGCAGCGATTGGCCTGATCCGCGAGATCGATCCGCCGCTGGCCGATGGGCGTCGGGTCCTCGCTCTGGGCGATATGCTGGAGCTTGGCCCCGGAAGCCCCGGCTATCATGCGGCGCTCGCCGATGCGGTGATGGCTGTCGCCCCGGATATGCTGCTGCTCTGCGGGCCGGAGATGAGAGCGCTTGCCGGTGCGCTGCCCATCGACTTGCCCAGGCATTGGTCGCCGGACGTGGCCGACCTGATCGGCAAGGCGGACGGCCTGCTTGCCGATGGCGACCTTCTGCTTGTCAAGGGTTCCGCCGGCACTGGATTGAGCAGGCTGGTGCGGGCGCTGAAATCCGTTTGATTGCCTTGACTGCTTCGCGCGAAAACCGGAAAAATGGCTATTAGGCGGATGACGGCAACGGATTTCACGCCAGGGCCTGCCACCGACAGCGGGAGTGGCAGGGGAAGATATAAAGGAAATGTAAAAGCCTGTGACATAGGGGAGTGGTCTGGAGGTGGTTGCCTATGTCGCCTGTCGACGATGAGTCCAAACCATCGGGAACAACCGTCACGGCGGTCGCGGCCTCATTTTGCGCGCATATCCTGTCGCTCGCCGTTCCATTGGCCCTCGTGCAGACCTATGATCGTCTGCTCCCCAACCAGGCCTATTCAACGACATTCATATTGGGCGTCGGGGTCACGATCGCCATTCTGGCCGAAGCGGTGCTTCGCTATGGGCGCTCCGTCCTGTTCGCGCAGATCGGGGCCGTATATGAGAGACGGACGACGCTGCGGTTGCTCAGCCATATCATGCGTGCCGAAGGCGCCGGCGTCCGTGCCCTCGGTACGCCCACCTTGTCCGATGCCCTCCGCGCCGTTGGCCAGGTGCGGGATCACAAGTCCGGCAATGCCGCGGCGTCGCTGCACGAACTGCCTTTCGTCGCGATCTATATCGCGCTGATTGCCTATATCGGCGGCTGGCTCGCCCTGATTCCCCTCTTCCTCACCATCGTCGCGTTGTTCGCGGCACGGGCCATCGCGCGGACAGCGAAGGAGATCGCGCAGGATTTCCATGCGGCGGATGCCCGCCAGCGCAGCCTGCGTTGGGGTATTTTCGGCGCGATCGTCGAGGTCAAGGCGATGGCGGCCGAAACCATCCTGACGCGGCGCTATCGCGATGCGGTTGCCGAGACGCTGGATGCCCAGGCGCGTCAGGAAGGCACCACCGCGCTCATACGGGAGAACGGCCAGCTCCTGGGGCAGCTTTCGACGATCCTGATCGTGGCATTCGGAGCCGGCAGGGTGCTCGACGGCGCGTTGACAACCGGCGGGCTGGCGGCCTGCACATTGCTGGCCGGGCGATCGATCACGCCGGCCATGAATGCCTTCGCCTATCTCAATCGGCTTTCCGGTCAGCAGGAAGCCGAACGCAAGATCGGGAATGTCCTGTCGCTCCCGGAAGCGCCCTTGTGGAACAGCGTGGGGGAACGGATGTTCCAAGGGGGCGATATCCGCCTGTCGGGCGATGCGATCGATAACGGGACGGTGACCATCCCGTGCGGAAGCGTCGCCAGGATCGAGGCACCCGATCCGCTGACGGCGACTGCCGTGATCAGCGCTGTCGCCCGTCTGGACGATGCCATCGGCCTGTCGGTGGAGTTCGACGGCCAGCCGGCCAGTGCCTTTGACAGCTTCAGTCTGAAACATCATATCACGGTAGCGTGCGGGGCGACGCCGCTCATCACCGGCACCCTGCTCGACAATCTGACGCTGTTCAGCCCGCAATATGATGCGGAAGCAATCGCGATGGCTCGGCGGCTGGGGCTCGACAGCTTCATCGACAGCCTTCCGGACGGTTTCATGACGCCCGTCGGCGCGATCGGCGCGGAAATCGTGAGCCAGGGCCTGCTGGCACGCATAGGCTTGGTCCGCGCGCTGGTCCGGCGCCCAGCCGTCCTGTGCCTGGACGGCGTGGGCGGCGCGCTCGACCTTGACGGCACGAAGCGCCTGATGGGCGTGCTTCGGCAACTCAAGGGGCACATCACGATCCTTCTGATCTCGAACAATCCCACACTGCTTCAACTGGCCGACAGGACCGTCCGTATCCGGACGCGTGAAGCCCATGCCTGACAACCACGCCGCCTTGCCGGAAAGCCTTCCGCCGCAGGAGACGGCGAGTTGGAGCGAAGCGGTTTGGCTGGATCGCCTGTCGGACGTTGTCGGTGCCGAGCGGCGAGCGCTTTCGCCGCTCGCCTCCATATTGCCGCCCATGCTGGTCGCACTTGGCTGGACAGGCACCGGGCGCAGCCTGGCGGCGCTGCTGCCGCCGCCCGACGTGCCGCTTACCTCGCATCTCCTCAAGCGCCTGCTGGCCGATCTCGGCTTCCGTTCTCGCCGCCTGGAGGCCAGAGGCGATGTCTCCGACACGCAGCGGTTGCCGGCCGGCTCCGTGATCGAACGGTCGTCCGGGGGTAGGACGGAGGCAGCGGTCTATCTCGGCCAGCCTTATGGCACGGATCTCTGGTGGACGGATTCCGGCGAGGCCAGCTTCACGCCGGCTCCTGGCGACGCGATCTTCGCGATCACGCGCGATCCCGATTTCCATCCGCCCGGCGAGGCGCGCGCGAACTGGTTCCGCAATCTTTTTGAACGGCTGCGCGACCAGCTGTTCGCGATCTTCGCCATGAGCGGCTTCATCAACCTGCTGGCGATCAGCGTGGCCTTCTATGTCATGCAGGTCTACAGCGTGGTGATCCCGTCGGGTACGACCGAGACCGTGTGGGGCATCGCCTTGCTGGCCATCGTTGCCGTCGTGGCGGCATGGGCGCTCAGGATCGGGCGCCAGGTGGTGATGTCCCGTATCAGCCGTTGGGCCGGAACCCGGATCGGCACGGCCGCCATGCGGAAGATGCTGAGCTTCCCGATGGACACGACCGCCCGGATGGGCATCCTCAACAACGTCATCCGCATGCGCAGTTTCGAGAATGCGCGGCAGTTCCTTGCCGGCGCGGGCGGCACCTATCTCATCGATTATCCGTTCATCGTGATCTTTCTGCTCGCCATGGTCGTCCTCGGCGGCTGGCTGGTGATCGTGCCGATCCTTTCGCTCTGCCTGTTCGCGGCATTCGCCCTGCCGACGGCGGACTATGTATCGAGCAAGGCGAGCGCGGCCGGCATCGCGGCTGGTCGCCTGGAGGAACAGGCGACCGCGGCATTGATAGGCATCAACGCCTTCCAGCAGGCCGGCGCCGGCAATCAGTGGATCAATCACTTCGCGGATCTCGCGCGTGAATCGGCCATGCGCAACCGCGACTATGCGATCGCGCTGGCCCGTGCCCAGGCGATCGGCCATGCGCTGGGCAGCTTCACCGTGCTGGCGACGATGTGCACCGGAATCCTGCTGGTGCTGAAGGGGATGATGCACGCGGGCGGTTTGATCGCCGGGATGATACTGATCTGGCGGATTGTCGTTCCTGCCCAGCAGGCGTTCGGTTCTCTGGTGCGGCTGCGGCAGGTGCGCGGGGCGGCAGAGCAGATAAACCGGCTGATGAGTGCCCAGAGCGAGCGGCCCGGTGTCGAAATATCGAGCCCTTTCGGCCTCTACCGGGCAACCATCGCCGCCGATCGCATCTATCACAGGCCAAGTCCTGATCGGGAACCTGCACTGAACGGCGTAACCTTTACCGTTCCCGCGGGGCAGCGGGTCGCGATTGTCGGGCCGAACGCGGGCGGCAAGACGGCGCTGCTGGAATGTCTCGCCGGCCTGCGCCGTCCCCAATCGGGCCGTGTGCTCGTGAACAATCGCGACATCAGGCAGTTCGACGTGACCGAATATCGTGCTTGGATCGGCTATGTCCCCCAGGTCGTGCCCGCGCTGCCCATCACGGTGCGGGAATATCTGCGGCTGCGGAGTCCCACGCTGCGCGACGAAGATGCCCTGCTCGCTTTCGAGCGCGTGCTCGGACCCGACTGGCAGACGCTGCCCGACATGGCCTGCCAGATGGATTCTCTGCTCGATCGGGCGCTTGATCCGTTCAACAATAATCCGGCGGAGGCCAAGCTGCGCTATATCGTCGCCTTCGTGGCGGTCACGCTGGGGGATCCGGCCATCCTGCTGCTGGATGGTGTGGGGCTGGACAGCGATCCTCTGTGGGACGAGCGGATCGAACGCTATCTCGATTCCATCCACGGCCGTACCACGGTTATCTGGGTGCCCTACGCGACGCGGCATATTCAGAGCAGCGACCAGATGGTCATTATCGAGCATGGCAATGTTCGGCATTTCGGCCCGCCCTTGCGGCCGGAAACCAGGGCTGGGTGAGAGGACGCAGCATGGACATGCAGATCGATCAGCTTGGTAAGAGCATCACCACCGCGATCGGCCTGGAGCGGCGGCCAGCGATCCTGATCGGTGACGATGTCGACTATATGGAAGTGACGCAGGGGGTCCGCCGGCTCCTGGTCGGCGTCATCGCCGTGATCTGCATACTGCTTTTCCTCCTGCTGGTGATTCCCGTGGAGGAAGTCGCGCGCGCGCGTGGCGAGTTCACGCCGGTGCAGCGTCTCCAGGTCATCCAGACGCCGGAGGGCGGTGCTGTCGAAGCCGTGCTGGCGCATAATGGCGACTATGTGCGCAAAGGTCAGCCGATCGCCCGGTTCCGCGCGGTCGACCTGCAACGCGATATCCAGCAGGCCAAGATCCAGATGGCCTATCTCAGGATCAACATTGAGCGGCTGGATGCCTTTGCCTCCGGCCGGACGCCCAATTTCGCGCCCTTCCTCGCCGACAATCCGGAGGCGGTGCGGGATGCCCAGGCGCTCTATGCCGAGCAAACCCGCGAATTGGCCCGCATCATCGATCAGAGCAATCGCCAGATCGACGAGGAGCGGACGGCGTTGCAGGCGGCGCAGAGCGAAATTCCTGCGGCAAGGGAGAGCATGATCGCCGCGAACGAGGTCCTCAGGCGATTGCAGGACGGCGCAAACCGCGGATTCGTTGCCCGTAACCGGGTCGCGCAGACCCAGGAGGATACCGCCCAGATTCAGCGTACCTATACGCAGCTCGCCGCCGCGCCGGCCGCGCATCAGGCCCGCATCAAGCGTCTGGAAGCCGAGCGGGAGGCTGCCCGCGCCAGGTCTGCTGCCGATGCCCGCGATGAGCAGGCCCAGCTTGTGACCCAGATGAACCAGCTCAAGGCGACCCAGGCGGCCTATCGGACCCGGTCGGGCGATATCGACGTCAGGGCGCCGGTTGGCGGCATCGTGCAGAGGATTTCCGAAACGCTGGCTGGCACCGTGATTCCGCCTGGGGGACTGTGGCGGAGATCGTGCCCATCGAGGGCGGCGTGCTGATGCGCGCGCGCGTGTCTCCGCGCGACATCGGCTTCGTGCGCATCGGACAGCAAGTCGTCGTCAAATCCGATTCGTTCGATTCCAGCCGGTTCGGCACGGTTTCCGGCAAGGTCACACGCATCGCCGCATCCAACACGCAGGACGGCCCCGATCAGCAGCCCTATATCCTCGTCGAAGTCGCGCTCGACCGCTTCTATGTGGGCGCGAACAAGGACCATGTCCTGACCCCCGGCATGACCGGCGAGGCGACGATCCTCACGGGCAGGAAGACCATCTTCCAATATCTGCTGAAGCCCGTCTACCTCACCCTCGACACCGCTTTTCGCGAACGCTGATCGGAGCCGACTATGGCCAGATCCCCAAAAAGCGGAAACGGATCAGGCGGTGGGCCCACGGACGAGCCGCTGCGAAAGGCCGTCGAGAAGCCGATCGGTCAGCCACCGAAAGCCGACGAGGAACAGCCGATCGGCTGGGACTACGGGCCGGAAGGGCCGGGCCCGACGGCGCCAGGTGAAGACGCGCCCGGAGGCGGTGCTGGAGCGGGCGGCGCGCAGCCCGGCGGTGATGGCACAACCGGGCCCGACGCGGGAGCAGGTGGCGACGGCGATACTGGTCTTCCCGGCGATGCCGACGAAAGCGTGAAGCCTGACGAGGCGGCGGCCTTGTCCTCGAGCCCTCGATCCTCGCCAGAAAGTCCCGGCAGCGGCTCCGCATACTCCCCGACGCCCCGGCCCGACGGCGTGCGATCATCCGATGGCGAGACAGGTGCAGCATCACCAAGCCCGCCTGACACAGGCGGCAACAACATCCCCCCCTCCCATGTCCCATCCCCAGGACAAGCTACCATCGACGAACCGGATGCGCCGGAAGACGACGCCGACAAGCCCCCGCATGTAATTGATACGCACAGCGATGCGGATGGTGACGGTGATGCTGACGCTGATGGCGATGCGAACGCGGATGCTGACGCCGATGCTGATGGCGACAGCGATGCGGACGGCGATGGCGATGCCGACGCGGATGCCGATGCCGACGCGGATGCCGATGCCGACGCGGACGCGGACGCTGACGCCGACAGCGATGGCGATGCCGATGCCGACAGTGATAGCGACACCGACGCGGACGGCGATGCCGATGCCGATGCCGATGCCGATGCCGACAGCGATGCTGACGGCGACGCTGACGCCGACGGCGATGGTGACGCCGACGCTGATAGCGATGCCGATGGCGACGGTGATGGCGACGCCGATGCCGACGCTGATGCCGATGGCGATGGCGACGCCGATGCCGACGCTGATGGCGATGGCGATGGCGATGGCGA
>Ga0164243_10012665_pt1 | contig 11930 bp, 10 predicted proteins | sample OricompcompostOP_FD_108781 | JGI IMG/M metagenome (GOLD analysis project Ga0164243, IMG submission 108781) | Organic Plus compost microbial communities from Emeryville, California, USA - Original compost - Organic plus compost (OP) | ecosystem: Engineered > Solid waste > Mixed feedstock >...
CACCAGCAGCACGGTGAGCAGCACCAGCAGCAGGCCGAGCCCGTCGAGGCCGAGCGCGTAGTGGACGCCGAAGGCCGAGATCCAGTCGTGGGTCTCGGTCAGCTGGTAGCCGCCTCCCGACGAGCCGGACGCGCCGTAGTCGTACGCCGCGGCGACCGCGACGCCGAGCGCGAGCGTGACCACGGCTCCACCGACGGCCAGCGCCTTGGTCTGCACGGCCGCGAGCCGCGGGCCGGCGAGCGCGGTGGCCAGCGCCGCCACCAGCGGCACGACCCAGAGCAGGGTGAGCATCATGCGACCGTCACCGCCAGGAGGGCCAGGCAGACGACGACGGCGCCGCCCGCGACGGAGAGTGCGTACGACCGGACGTAGCCGTTCTGCAGCCGCCGGCCCGCCTCGGCGAGCGCGGCCACCCCGAGCGGACCGCCGGTGAGCAGCCCGTCGACGACGTACCGGTCGGTGTCGACGAGGGTGCGGGTCACGGCCGCGCCCGGGCCGACCACGAGGGTGTCGTTGATCGCGTCGCCGTAAAGGTCGTGGCGGGCGGCGGTGACCGCCCAGCCACCGGCGCCGCGCGGCTCGGGTGGTGTCTCGGGCACCGGCCGCCGACCGAACAGCAGCCAGGCGCCGACGACCCCGACCGCCACGACCGCCACGGTGAGCACCGAGACGGCCCAGACGGGGATCGGCGGCTCGTGGTGCACCGCGTGACCCGTGACCGGCTCCAGGTAGGAGGTGACCCAGCCGCCCAGCAGCATCGCGCCGCCGAAGACGGAGGCCGCGGCCAGCACCACCAGCGGCACGGTCATGACCAGCGGCGACTCGTGGGGGTGGACGCCCTCGCGCCAGCGCCGCTGGCCGAACCAGGTGAGCAGCATCAGCCGGGTCATGTAGAAGCCGGTGATGCCGGCGCCCAGCAGGGCCAGCACGCCGACGACAAGGTTGTCGGCCAGGGCGGTCTCGATCAGCTTGTCCTTCGACCAGAAGCCGGAGAAGCCCGGGAAGCCGATGATGGCGAGGTAGCCCATCGCGAAGGTGAGGAAGGTGACCGGCAGGGCACGACGCAGCGCGCCGTAGTGACGCATGTCGACGTCGCCCTCTCCATCAGGCCCAGTCATCGCGTGCATCACCGACCCCGCACCGAGGAACATGTTCGCCTTGAAGAAGCCGTGGGTGAGCAGGTGGAAGATCGCGAAGGCGTACCCCGCGGCCCCCAGGCCGGCGCCGAGCATCATGTAGCCGATCTGGCTCATCGTGGAGCCGGCCAGCACCTTCTTGATGTCGTCCTTGGCGCAGCCGATGACCGCGCCCCACAGCAGCGTGACGACCGCGACCACCACCACGACCGTCTGCGCCACCTCAGCGAGCTCGAAGACGAAGTTCGAGCGCACCACCAGGTAGACGCCGGCCGTCACCATGGTCGCCGCGTGGATGAGCGCCGAGACGGGGGTCGGGCCCTCCATCGCGTCGAGCAGCCAGGCCTGCAGCGGCACCTGGGCCGACTTGCCGCAGGCACCCAGCAGGAGCAGCAGGCCGAGGATGGTGAGCGTGGTCTCGGAGGCCTCGCCCGCACCCGCGCTGATGACGGTGAAGCTCACCGACCCGAAGGTGACGAACGCCAGCATGATGGCCAGCGAGAGACCCATGTCGCCGACCCGGTTGATGACGAACGCCTTCTTCGCCGCGGCCGCCGCCGACGGCTTGTGCTGCCAGAAGCCGATGAGCAGGTACGACGCCAGCCCGACGCCCTCCCAGCCCAGGAACAGCACCAGGTAGCTCTCGGCGAGCACCAGGGTGAGCATCGCCGCCAGGAAGAGGTTGAGGTACGCGAAGAAGCGACGCCGACGCGGGTCGTGCGCCATGTAGCCGATCGAGTAGAGGTGGATCAGGCTGCCGACACCGGTGATGAGCAGCAGGAACAGGCTGCTCAGCGGGTCGTAGAGCAGGTCGGCCCCGACGTGCAGGGAGCCGGTGTCGACCCAGGTGTAGAGGTGCTGCACCACCTGCCGGTCGTCGGCGGGGCGGCCGAGCAGCTCGACCAGCATCGCCACGCTGATGCCGAACGACCCGATCGGCAGCGCGGTCGCCAGCAGGTGGCCCCACCGGTCGGTGAGCCGCCCGCCGAGGAGCAGCACGGCCGCGCCCAGCGCGGGCAGCGCGATCACCAGCCAGAGCAGCGAGAGGACGCCGTCGGCCTCGGCCGGCGCCACCACGGGGATGTCGTGGGTCACCTGGTCACCACCTCAGCAGGCTCGCGTCGTCGACCGAGGCCGAGCGGCGGGTGCGGTAGATCGTCATGATGATGGCCAGCCCGATGACGACCTCGGCCGCGGCCACGACCATCACGAAGAAGGCGGCCACCTGGCCGTCGAGGTTGCCGTGCTGGTGCGCGAAGGCGACCAGGGCCAGGTTCGCGGCGTTGAGCATCAGCTCGACGCACATGAAGACCACGATCGCGTTGCGGCGCACCAGGACGCCGACGCACCCGATCGTGAAGAGGATCGCGCTCAGCACGACGTACGGCGTCACGCTGTCCATCACTGCCCTCCTTCCGGCTCACCGGTGGTCTCGGTACGCCGGGCCTCGCTGGTGCCCGTCCCGCCTCCTCCACCAACGGCCGCCCGTTCGTTGGTCGAGTAGCCCGGCCCGCGAGCGGAGCGAGCAGGGCCGGGCGTATCGAGACCACGACCGTCCTCACGGCGCGGGTCGGGAGTGCGTACGACGCCGCGGGCGACCAGCACCCGCGGCACCGACGCGGGCGCGGGCGTGCCGTCGGGCAGCAGGGCCGGGGTGTCGACGGCGTTGTGCCGGGCGTACGTGCCGGGCGCGGGCAGGTTGCCGAGCGGGGTGCCGCGCTCGACGAAGTCGCGGACCCGCTGCGCCGCCAGGTCGGCCTGGGTACGCCGCGGCTCGAGCCGCTCGCGGTGGGCCAGCACCATCGCACCGACGGCGGCGGTGATGAGCAGGGCGCTGGTGACCTCGAACGCGACGACGTACCTGCTGAAGAGGAGGTCGGCAATGCCGGCGATGTTGCCGTCGGGTGAGACCGCGCCCAGCCCCTGGGCGGCGCCCAGGCTGACCTGGCTGAGGCCGGTGAGCAGGGTGACCAGGAGCAGCAGGCCGACCAGCACCGCCAGCACGCGCTGGCCCGGGATGGTCTCGACGACCGAGTCGGAGGCGTCGACACCGACCAGCATGAGGACGAAGAGGAAGAGCATCAGGATCGCGCCGGTGTAGACGACGATCTGCACGGCGAAGAGGAACGGTGCCTCGAGCGCGGCGTACAGCACCGCGAGGCTGACCATCACCACGGCGAGCAGCAGCGCCGCGTGCACGGCCTTGCGCACGAACAGGATCCCGAGCGCCGCCAGCACCATCACCGGCGCCAGCACCCAGAACGCCGTCATCGGGCCGCCTCCTGCGGGTCGGCCGCCGAGGTCCCGCCGAGGTCCTCGGGCGGGGTCGCCTCGGCCGTCGGCCCGGCCTGCGCCGCCCCCGGCCGCTCGGGTGCGAGCGCCGAGGTCGCGCCGGCGTAGTAGTCGCGCGAGGACTCCCCCAGCCGCATCGGGTGGGGCGGCTCCTCCATGCCGGGCAGGAGCGGGGCGAGCAGGTCGTGCTTCTCGTAGATGAGGTCGGCCCGGTCGTCGTCAGCCAGCTCGTACTCGTTGGTCATGGTGAGCGCGCGCGTCGGGCAGGCCTCGACGCACAGACCGCACAGGATGCAGCGCAGGTAGTTGATCTGGTAGACGCGGCCGTAGCGCTCACCGGGGCTGTAGCGCTCGCCGGTCTCGTCGTCGTTGTCGGCGCCCTCGACGTAGATCGCGTCGGCCGGGCACGCCCAGGCGCACAGCTCGCAGCCGACGCACTTCTCCAGCCCGTCGGGCCACCGGTTGAGCTGGTGGCGGCCGTGGAAGCGCGGCTTCGTGGGCTGCTTGTCGAAGGGGTACTCGACCGTGACCGGCTTCTTGAACATCGTCGAGAAGGTGACCCCGAAGCCGGCGACCGGGTCCCAGACGCTCTCCTTGACCCGGTCGCCCAGGCCCTTGCTCTCGCCGGTGTCGTGATCGGTCATGACTGCTCCTCCAGGGCGGGCGCGGAGACCCGCTCGGCTCGGGGGAAGGGAAGCTCGGCGGCGGCGCCGCGCACCGGCCCGCCGGCGGGCATGGGCGGTGTCGGGAGGCCACCCTCCGGCGTACGCCGCTCCGGGCCCGCATCACCCGAGGCGCGGCCGGAGGGGCGGCCGGGGTCGCGGCCGGGCAGCAGCGCGACGAGCACGCACAGCGCCAGCGCGACGCCGACCACGATCAGCCCGGTGCGGGTGGAGACCTCCAGGTCGCGCTGGATGGTGCGGGCGACCGCGACGGCGACGATCCAGCCCAGTGAGACGGGGATGAGCACCTTCCACCCCAGCGCCATGAACTGGTCGTACCGCAGCCGCGGGAGGCTGCCACGCAGCCAGATGAAGAGGAAGATGAAGGCCAGCATCTTGAGCAGGAACCACAGCACCGGCCAGTAGCCCTGGTGCGCGCCGGCCCAGACCTGGTCGAGCCAGAACGGCGCGTGCCAGCCACCGAGGAACAGCGTGGTGGCCAGCGCCGAGACCGTGCCCATGTTGATGTACTCGGCCAGGAAGAAGAGGGCGAACTTCAGCGAGCTGTACTCGGTGTGGAAGCCGCCGACCAGCTCGCCCTCGGCCTCCGGGAGGTCGAACGGCGCCCGGTTGGTCTCGCCGACCATCGCGACCACGTAGATGAGGAAGCTGGGCAGCAGGCTGAGGCCGAACCACACGTCGTCCTGTGCGGCGACGATCTCGCTGGTCGACAGGCTGCCGGCGTGCAGGAAGACCGCCACCAGCGCCAGCCCCATCGCGACCTCGTAGGAGATCATCTGGGCGCTCGAGCGCAGCCCGCCCAGCAGGGAGTACGTCGAGCCGCTGGCCCACCCGCCGAGCACGATGCCGTAGATGCCGACGCTGGCGATCGCCATCACGAAGAGCACCGCCACCGGCATGTCGGTCAGCTGCAGCGGGGTCTGCACCCCGAAGAAGTCGACCTCGGGCCCGAACGGGATCACGCTGAAGGTCACGAACGCCGGCACCACCACGATCACGGGCGCCAGCACGAAGACGACCTTGTCGGCCGCCCGCGGGATGATGTCCTCCTTGAGGGCCAGCTTCACCCCGTCGGCCAGGCTCTGCAGCAGCCCGAAGGGGCCGTGCACGTTGGGCCCGATCCGGTGCTGCATCCGGGCCACCACCCGACGCTCCCACCAGATGTTGAAGAGCGTCAGCAGCACCAGGAAGACGAAGACCAGCAGCGTCTTGAGGCCGACCACCCACCAGGGGTCGTGGCCGAACTGCTCCAGCATCACACCTCACCTCCCGCTGGTGCGAGCCTCACGCGGCTGCCGGGCGAGGCCAGGTCGGCCCAGACCCCGCGGCCGGTCGAGCGCGTCGGCACCCACACCACGTCGTCGACCATCGAGCGCACCACCTCGACCGGCAGCGTCAGCGACCCGCGGTCACCGGTGACGACCACGGCCTGCGGCGGGTCGCCGTCGAGGCCGGCCCCGGACCCGCTCAGGGCGGCGTACGTCGCCGGGCTGACCCGCGCCACCGCCGGCCGAGCCGTGGCCGCCAGGTGCTTGTCGCCGGCCTGCAGGGTGGCGTCGTCGAGGAGGAGGCGCCAGGTGGCCAGCGCGACCTCGTGGCCGGCGCGGTCGGCGTCGGGATGGTCTCGATACGCCCACGACTCGCTTCGCTCGCGTGGGCTACTCGACCACCGAGCATCCTCGGAGGTGGGGTAGCCGGGACGAGCGCCAGCGAGGCCTGGCGTATCGAGACCATGGCCAGCCTGCTCGGTGGGCGTATCAAGACCACTCCCCGCCACCGCCGCGGGCAGCCCGGCGTACTCCTCGCCCACGTGCCGCAGCACCCGGGCGTCGGACATCGTGTTCGGGCGGTCGAAGACCTGGGGGAACGGCCGAGGGCGGCCCTCCCAGGTGAGGTACGTGCCGGCCTTCTCGTGCGCCGTGGCGACCGGCAGCACGACGTCGGCCGCGCGGGTCACGTCGGTCGGGCGCTGCTCGAGGCTGACCACCACCTCGGCGGCCGCCAGCGCGGCCCGGAACGCGGCCGGGTCGGCGGTGTCGTCAGGGTCGACCCCACCGACGACGAGCCCGCGCAGCTCCCCGGCGAGCACGGCCGCCACGACCCGGTCGGCGTCACGGCCCTCGGGTCCGGGAAGCAGGCCGGCCTCGACCGCGCCGCGGTCACCCGCACGCCGCGGCACCCAGGCCCAGCGCCCACCCGCCCGCTCGGCCGCGTCGGCCGCCGCGTCGAGGGCGCCCGGCGAGAGGGCCAGCCGCTCACCGGCGAGCACCACCGCGCCCTCGGGCAGCTCGAGGGCGGCCAGCGCCGCGGCCTCCTCGCCCGGCACGCAGGCCACCAGCTCGGCGGCGAGCTTGCGCGACCCGCGGGAGAGGTACGGCGCCACCGTGACCACCCGGGTGCGCCCCGCCCGGACGCCCTTGCGCAGCCGCAGGAAGATCGTGCCGGCCTCGTCCTCGGGCTCGAGCCCGGCGAGCACCACGACCGGCGCGGACTCGAGGTCGGCGTACTCGACCCCGCGGTGGCCGCGCACCCGCTCGCGCAGGAAGACGGTCTCCTCGGCCGAGAGCGGCCGGGCGCGGAAGTCGACGTCGCGGGTGCCGAGCAGGTCCGCGAAGGCGGCGTACGCCTCGGCGTCCTCGACCGTGAGCCGCCCGCCGGTGAGCACCGCGACCGGCCCGGCGGCCCGCAGCCGGGCGGCCGCCACGGCGAACGCCTCCAGCCACGAGGCGGCGCGCTGCTCCTGCCCGTCGTCGCCACCGTCGCGGACCAGCGGCATCGTCAGCCGGTCGGGAGCGACGCCGTAGCGGAAGGCGAAGCGGTCCTTGTCGGTGATCCACTCCTCGTTGACGGCCGGGTCCTCGCCGGAGAGCCGGCGCATCACCGTGCCGCGGCGGTGGTCGACCCGGATCGCCGCCCCGCAGGCGTCGTGCTCGGCGACCGAGGGCGTGGAGACGAGGTCGAAGGGCCGCGACCGGAAGCGGTACTGCTCGGAGGTGAGCGCGCCGACCGGGCAGATCTGGATGGTGTTGCCGGAGAAGTACGAGTCGAAGGTGGCGCCCGGCGCCACCCCGATCTGCTGCTGGGCGCCCCGCTCGACGAGGCTGATCGAGGGGTCGCCCGCGATCTCGTCGGCGAAGCGGGTGCAGCGCTGGCAGACGATGCAGCGCTCGCGGTCGAGCAGCACCATGGGCGAGAGGTTGATCGGCTTCGGGAAGGTCCGCTTGACCCCCTCGAACCGGGTCTCGCCGCGGCCGTTCGACATCGCCTGGTTCTGCAGCGGGCACTCGCCACCCTTGTCGCACACCGGGCAGTCGAGCGGGTGGTTGACGAGCAGGAACTCCATGATGCCCTGCTGCGCCTTGTCGGCCACCGCGCTGGTGACCTGGGTCTGCACGACCATCCCCTCGGCGACCGGGATCGTGCACGAGGCCTGCGGCTTGGGGAAGCCGCGCCCGTTACCGGCGTCGGTGATCTCGACCAGGCACTGCCGGCAGGCCCCGGCCGGGGCGAGCAGCGGGTGGTCGCAGAAGCGCGGGATCTCCACCCCGATCTGCTCCGCCGCGCGGATCAGCAGGGTGCCGGCCGGCACGGTGACCGGCCGGCCGTCGATGGTGAGGGTGACGTCGTCGGTCATCGGTCGCCTCCTTGGCCCGGGGTGGTCTCGATACGCCGGCCCTCGCTGGCGCTCGTGCCGGCTACTCGACCAACGGAGTCATCACCCGCTACTCGACCAACGGAGTCGCCGCCGGCTACTCGACCAACGGAGTCAGCCCAGGCGGTCGACGCCGCCGGGTCGAACGGGCAGCCGCCGTGGGTGAGGTGGGCGACGTACTCGTCGCGGAAGTACTGGATCGAGCTGGTGATGGAGCTGGTCGCGCCGTCACCGAGCGCGCAGAAGGAGCGGCCCAGGATGTTGTCGCACTGGTCGAGCAGCAGGTCGAGGTCGGCCTCGCTCCCCTGCCCCTTCTCCAGCGCGGCCAAGGTCTGCACCAGCCACCAGGTGCCCTCCCGGCACGGGGTGCACTTGCCGCACGACTCGTGCTTGTAGAACTCGGTCCACCGCAGCACCGCCCGCACCACGCACACGGTGTCGTCGAAGATCTGCAGCGCCCGGGTGCCGAGCATCGAGCCGGCCGCGGCGACGCTCTCGAAGTCGAGCGGGACGTCGAGGTGCTCGGCGGTGAAGAGCGGTGTCGAGGAGCCACCCGGGGTCCAGAACTTCAGCTCGTGCCCCTCGCGGACACCGCCCGCCAGCTCGATCAGCTCGCGCAGGGTGATGCCGAGCTGGGCCTCGTACTGCCCCGGCCGCCGGACGTGCCCCGACAGGGAGAAGATCCCGAAGCCGTTGCTCTTCTCGGTGCCCATCGCCGCGAACCACTCCGCGCCGTGGGCCACGATGCTCGGCACCGTCGCGATCGACTCGGCGTTGTTGATGACGGTCGGGGAGGCGTACAGGCCGGCCACCGCGGGGAACGGCGGCCGCAGCCGCGGCTGGCCGCGGCGCCCCTCGAGTGAGTCGAGGAGGGCGGTCTCCTCACCGCAGATGTACGCCCCCGCGCCCGCGTGCACGACCAGCTCGAGGTCGTAGCCCGAGCCGTGGATGTCGGTGCCGAGGTGGCCGGCGGCGTACGCCTCCCGCACCGCGGCCCGCAGCCGGCGGACGACGTGCAGCACCTCGCCGCGCACGTAGATGAAGGCCCGCTCGGCGCCGATGGCGTACGCGCTGATGATGACGCCCTCGACCAGGGTGTGCGGGCTGGCCATCATCAGGGGGATGTCCTTGCAGGTGCCCGGCTCGGACTCGTCGGCGTTGACCACGAGGTACGTCGGCTTGGGCGAGTCCTTCGGGATGAACGACCACTTCATGCCGGTCGGGAAGCCCGCACCGCCGCGCCCGCGCAGGCCGGCGTCCTTGACCAGCGTGACGACGTCGTCGGGTGCCATCGCGAACGCCGTGTCGAGGGCCGCGTAGCCACCCCGGGCCTCGTACGCCGCCAGCGTCCAGCTGCGGTCGTCGGCCCAGCTCGCCGTCAGCACCGGCATCAGCTTCTCGCTCGCACGCTCACTCACGGCCGGACTCCTCCCGACTCGTCTGCGCCGCGATCCGCAGCCCCGCCAGCGACGGCTCGCCCGCCGCCGGGCCCTCGTCGACCAGGTCGTCCTCGAAGCCGGCGAGCACCCGCTCGGCCTCCCGCCAGGTGCACAGCCGCGGGCCGCGGGTGGAGTGCCGCTCGACCCCGTTGCGCAGGTCGTCGACCAGCTCGACCGCGCTCTGCGGGGTCTGGTTGTCGACGAACTCCCAGTTGACCATCACCACCGGCGCGTAGTCGCAGGCGGCGTTGCACTCAATGTGCTCGAGGCTGACGCTGTGCGGATGGTCGGGGCTGTCCTCGGTCGTCTCGTCGTTGCCGATGCCGAGGTGCTGCTGGAGCGTCGCCATGATCTCGTCGCCGCCCATCACCGCGCACAGCGTGTTGGTGCAGACCCCGACGTGGTAGTCGCCGACCGGGCGGCGCTTGTACATCGTGTAGAACGTCGCCACCCCGCTGACCTCTGCGCTGGTCAGGCCCAGGATCTCCGCGCACGCGTCGATCCCCTCGGGGGTGACCCGCCCCTCGGCGCTCTGCACCAGGTGGAGCATCGGCAGCAGCCCGCTGCGCGCCTGCGGGTAGCGGGCGGCGATCTGCTCCAGCTCGGCGTACGTCGTCTCGTCGATGGCCATTACCTGTCCACGCCTCCCATCACGGGGTCGATCGACGCGATCGCCACGATCACGTCGGCGACCATCCCGCCCTCGCTCATCACGCTGGTGGCCTGCAGGTTGGTGAAGGACGGGTCGCGGAAGTGCACCCGGTAGGGCCGGGTGCCGCCCTCGCTGACCACGTGGGCGCCGAGCTCGCCGCGGGGGCCCTCGATGGCGACGTACGCCTGCCCGGCCGGCACCCGGAACCCCTCGGTGACCAGCTTGAAGTGGTGGATCAGGGCCTCCATCGACTCGCCCATGATGTGGCGGATGTGGTCGAGGGAGTTGCCCAGCCCGTCGCTGCCGACGGAGAGCTGGGAGGGCCAGGCGATCTTCTTGTCGGCGACCATCACCGGCGCCCCGACCAGGCCCTCGAGCCGTCCGATGGCCTGCTCGACGATCCGCAGGCTCTCCTCCATCTCGGCGAGACGGATCCGGAAGCGGCCGTACGCGTCGGCGGTGTCCCAGGTGATCACGTCGAAGTCGTAGGTCTCGTAGCCGCAGTAGGGCTGGGTCTTGCGGAGGTCCCACGGGTAGCCGGTGCTGCGCAGCACCGGCCCGGTCAGGCCCAGCGCGAGGCAGCCCTCGAGGTCGAGGTGGCCCACGCCCTCGAGCCGCCGCCGGAAGATCGGGTTGGCGTTGCAGAGCGCCGCCAGCTCCGGCAGCCGCTTGCGCATCAGGGCGACGAAGGCGCGCAGCTCGTCGAGGGCGTTGTCGGGGAGGTCCTGGGCGACCCCGCCGGGGCGGATGAACGCGTGGTTCATCCGCAGGCCGGTGATGAGCTCGAACATGTCGAGCACGAGCTCGCGCTCGCGGAAGCCGATGGTCATCACGGTGAGCGCGCCGAGCTCCATCCCGCCGGTGGCGAGGGCGACCAGGTGGGAGGAGATCCGGTTGAGCTCCATCAGGAGCACCCGCATCACCTGGGCCTTCTCGGGCACGTCGTCCTCGATGTCGAGCAGCCGCTCGACGCCCAGGACGTACGTCGCCTCGTTGAAGAGCGGCGCCAGGTAGTCCATCCGGGTGACGAACGTCGTGCCCTGGGTCCAGGGGCGGAACTCGAGGTTCTTCTCGATCCCGGTGTGCAGGTAGCCGATGCCGCAGCGGGCCTCGGTGACGGTCTCGCCCTCGAGCTCGAGGACCAGTCGCAGCACGCCGTGGGTCGAGGGGTGCTGCGGCCCCATGTTGACCACGATCCGCTCGTCGGCGTGGCCCTCGGCGCGCAGCTCGTCGGTGAGCGCGTCCCAGTCCTGGCCGGTGACGGTGAAGACCCGGCCCTCGCTGGTCCGGCTCGCTGTCGAGTAGTCGGTGGCGGTCACTGGTAGCTCCTCCGCTGGTCGGGCGGCGGGATGGTCGCGCCCTTGTACTCGACCGGGATGCCACCCAGGGGGTAGTCCTTGCGCTGCGGATGGCCCGGCCAGTCGTCGGGCATGAGGATCCGGGTGAGTGCGGGGTGGCCGTCGAAGACGAGGCCGAACATGTCGTACGTCTCCCGCTCGTGCCAGTCGAGCGTCGGGTAGACCGACACCAGGCTCGGCACGTGCGGGTCGGCGTCGGGCGCGGCCACCTCGACCCGGAGCCGGCGGTTGTGGGTCATCGACAGCAGGTGGTAGACGGCGTGCAGCTCGGCGTCGACCTGGTCGGGGTAGTGCACGCCGCTCACGCCAGTGCACAGCTCGAACCGCATCCGGGGGTCGTCGCGCAGCAGCCGGGCCACCACCGGGAGGTCGTCGCGGCGTACGTGCAGGGTGACCTCGCCGCGGTGGATCACGACCACCGGCTCGACACCGGCGAGCTCGACGACGGCGTCGGCCAGCTCGTCGAGCCAGCCGCCGTACGGCCGCTCCGCCGGGCCCGGGCGCTGGACCGTGCGGACCAGGCCGCCGTAGCCGCTGGTGTCACCGCTGCCCTGGACGCCGAACATGCCCTTGGGGGTGTGCGCCCCCGGGAGCTGGTCGTGCTGGCTGCGGTCGCTCCTCCGGTCGCTGGTCTGGTCGCTCATCGCAGCAGGCCCTTCATCTCGTGCGTGGGCGTGCGGGTGAGGGCGGCGTCCTCCTGCTCCTCCATCTCGGCGAC
>Ga0164243_10012666_pt1 | contig 11930 bp, 14 predicted proteins | sample OricompcompostOP_FD_108781 | JGI IMG/M metagenome (GOLD analysis project Ga0164243, IMG submission 108781) | Organic Plus compost microbial communities from Emeryville, California, USA - Original compost - Organic plus compost (OP) | ecosystem: Engineered > Solid waste > Mixed feedstock >...
CGCCCGCAACCGATCCAACGCCGCCCGCACCCCCGGCAACGGCCGCACCTTCTCCGGATCACCGTTGAACGGCACGTCCTCCACCAACGTCCCGTCCCGATCCAGCAACACCGCGTCGAACAGGACCGGCCCGGCCGCGGCCCGGTCAGCACCGGAACAAGCCCCGGCTGACCTGCGCTGATCCGGCTCCACCTGGTCCTGTCGCACGGGCGGCGGGTTCCCGGCCCCCAGGGGAGTAAACGTCGTCCTCGGCGCGGCGACAGCGCCCACGCACGCCACGGCCGTCGCACGGCCGCCCGCGCAGGCCTTACCCGTCGCCCCGGAGAAGCTAACCCGCCCGGCCCGTTAGCCCCGCTCGCGGCCCGGGTATGGGGACCCAGTGGCGATTGTGGAGAAAGTGATCGACGCTCCCCCGCAGCGGGTCTTCGACGTGCTCGCCGACGGCTGGACGTACAGCGACTGGGTCGTCGGGACGGCGCACGTGCGGGACGTGGACGAGAACTGGCCCCAGGTCGGCAGCCAACTCCACCACCGGGCCGGGCCGTGGCCGTTCTCGTTGCAGGACGCCTCCACCGTGCTGCTCTGCGAGCCACCGCACCGGCTCGTCCTGCGGGCCGGCCTCTGGCCGGCCGGTGAGGCGATCGTGACGTTCACCCTCGATCCGGTGGACGGGGACGCCACCCGGGTGCGCATCGGCGAGGAGTTCGCGGCCGGCCCGCTACGCTGGGTCCGCAACAAGCTCAACGACCTGGTACTGCACCTGCGCAACCGGGAGACCCTCAACCGGCTCTCCGACATCGCCACCCGCCAGAAGGACCAGCGATGACGCAGAGCGTGGTCGTCACCGGGGCGAGCGCGGGCGTGGGCCGCGCCGTCGCCCGCGCGTACGCCGCGCGGGGCGCCCGGGTCGCGCTGCTCGCCCGCGGCGAGGCCGGGCTGGCCGCCGCCGAACGGGACTGCCGCGAGCGGGGCGCCGCCGACGTGCGCACCTACCGGCTCGACGTGGCCGACGCCGCTGCCGTGCAGCACGCCGCGGACGACGTGGTGGCGCACTGGGGCGCGCTCGACGTCTGGGTGAACAACGCCATGGTCTCGGTCTTCGCCCCGACCTGGGAGGTCACCCCCGCCGAGTTCCGGCGCGTCACGGAGGTGAACTACCTGGGCACCGTGCACGGCACGCTCGCGGCGCTGCGTCACATGCGCGCGAGCGGGCGGGGCGCGATCGTGCAGGTCGGCTCGGCGCTGGCGTACCGGGGCATCCCGCTGCAGGCCGCGTACTGCGCGACCAAGCACGCCATCCAGGGCTTCAACGACTCGCTGCGCGCCGAACTGCTGCACGACTGTCCGGCCGTGCGGCTGTCCATGGTGCAGCTGCCCGCCGTGAACACCCCGCAGTTCTCCTGGGTGCGCACCCGGCTGCCGCGGCACCCGCAGCCGGTGCCGCCGATCTTCACGCCCGAGCTGGCGGCCCGCGCCATCCTCTGGGCGGCCGACCGCGGGGTCCGGGAGCTGAACGTCGGCGGTCCCACCTGGCGGGCCCGTCTCGGTGACATGCTCGTGCCCGGTCTGCTGGACCGGAAACTGGCCCGGGACGGGTACGGCAGCCAGCAGACCGGCACCCGGGTGGACCCGTCACGCTGGCGGGACAACCTCGACCGCCCACGGGACGACGAGCGGGACCACGGCGCGGACGGGGTCTTCACCGACCAGGCGCGGAACCGGTCGGCGGCGCTGTGGGTGGGCACCCACAAGCGGGCGGTCTCCGGCCTCGCCCTCGCCGGGCTCGCCCTGGCCCTCGCCGGCGCGGCCGCCCGGCGCCTCTGACCCGACACGGACAGCGGACAGGCACGTCGGCGCAACCCTCCGATCGGGGGAGCCTTTATGCCACCGATACGTCAACTGGCTACCCTCTGAGAGACTCCATGTCCGCAAACCGAGGATGTCCGTCATGATCGAACCCGTGCAGTTGCCCGCGCCGTGGCGGGACGCACGCCTGACCGTCGTGGTGCCTACCTACAACGAGGCGGGGAACCTGCCGGTCCTGGTCGAGCGGCTCCTCGCCCTGCCGCTGCCGGGCCTGCGCGTGCTCGTCGCCGACGACAACTCGCCCGACGGCACCGGTGAGGTGGCGGACAAGCTGGCCATCGAGCACCCCGACCGGATCGAGGTGGTGCACCGGCCGGGCAAGGAGGGTCTCGGCCGGGCGTACGTGGACGGGATGGGACGGGCCCTGGACGGGGGCGCCGACTACGTGGCGCAGATGGACGCCGACCTCTCGCACCCGCCGGAGGCGCTGCCGGGCATGCTCGGGGCGCTCCTGTCGACGCAGGCCGGCGTGGTGATCGGCTCCCGGTACGTGCCCGGTGGCGAACTCGACGAGAACTGGCCGCTGTACCGGCGCGCGCTCAGCGGCTGGGCGAACCTCTACGTGCACACCCTGCTGCGCGTCCGCATCCGCGACCTCACGGCCGGCTTCAAGATCTGGCGGGCCGACGCGCTGCGCGACATCGGCCTCGAGCGGGTGCAGTCCAACGGCTACAGCTTCCAGGTCGAGATGCACTACCTCGCCACGAAGCTCGGGCACACCATCCTGGAGGTGCCGATCCGCTTCGAGGAACGCCGCGAGGGCGCCTCGAAGATGACGACCGCCACCAAGATCGAGAGCGCGCTCATGCCGTTCAAGCTGCGCAGCAAGCACCGCAACATCACCCGCTGAGCCCGGCCGTCGTCCGGCGCCCCCAGCCGGACGCGGCCCAGCCGGGCTTCCGCCGCCGCACGCCACCCCACGCCGCCGCACGCCACCCCACGCCGCCGCACGCCACCCCACGCCGCCGCACGCCGGAGCCGCCGGCCGGCGGGGACGTGCCGGCGGCGCGGGTCAGCGGTACACGGCGCGCTGGGCCGCGCCCACGGCGGCCGCGTACACGCCGCCGGTGAACGCGCGGTCGCGGGCCAGCGCGGCGCGGGCCGCGTTCGCGCCGGGCGCGCCGTGCACTCCCCCGCCGGGATGCGCGGACGCGCTGGCCAGGTACAGCCGGTCCACCGGCGTGTCCGCCCGGCCGAGGCCGGGAATCGGGCGCAGGAAGAGCTGCTGGTACGCCGCCGACGTGCCGCCGCCCACCGCGCCACCGACCAGGTTCGCGTCGCCCTTCTCCAGCTCGACCGGGCCGGCCACGTGCCGGCCGACGATGAGGCCGCGGAAGCCCGGCGCGGCCTCCTCCAGCACCCGTTCCATCCGCTCGACGTGCTGGGCGATCTCGTCCGCCCGCCAGTCCCGCCGGAACGGCAGGTGGGTGTACGACCAGAGGGACTCGGTGCCGGGCGGCGAGTGGCTCGGATCGGCGACGGTCATCTGCCCCACCAGCAGGAACGGGTCCTCCGGCAGCTCGCCGCGGGCCAGCGCGGCCGAGTAGCTGGTGAGCCCGTTCAGGTCGGCGCGCAGGTGCACCGTGCCGGCGGTGGCGAGGGCCCGGTTCGTCCACGGGACGGGCGCGGAGAGCGCCCAGTCGACCTTGAGCGTCGAGCCGTCCCAGCGGAAGTGCGCCAGGTCCTCCACGAGGCGGGGTGGCAGCGCCGCCGGGCCGACCAGGTCGAGGTAGAGCGCCGGGGCCGGCACGTCGGCGAGCACGGCGCGACGGGCCCGCCACAGCGCGCCGCCCACGGTGCGGACCCCCATGGCCCGGCCCCGCGCGGTCAGCACCCGGTCCACGCGCGCGCCGTAGAGGATCCGGCCGCCCCGCTCGGTGAGCCGGGCCACCAGCGCGTCCGTGATCCGTTGCGAGCCGCCCTCCGGCACCGGCCACCCGACCTGCTGGCCGAGCATGGTCAGCAGCCAGCCGTACACCCCGGAGCCGGCCTCCTCCGGGGACAGGTCGGTGTGCAGGGCGCAGCCGGCCAGCAGCGCGGGCCCGCCCTCGCCGTCGAAGAGTTCGTCGGTGAGCTTGCGGACGGGCACCACCAGCCGCCGGGCCAGCCGCAGCGCGCCGGAGATCCGCATCCGGCGGAGCAGGGTGAGGCCGCCGCGCACCGGCGGGAACGGAGAGGTGATCGTCTCCAGCATCGGCTCGGCGACCTCGGTCCAGTCGCCGTACGCCGTCAGCCAGCGTTTGCCGTCGCCGGGCGCGAACGCGTCCAGCGACGCGGCCGTGACCTCGGGATCCCGGTTGAGCACGGCGGCGCGGCCGTCGGGCAGCAGGTGTGCCAGCACGTCGGGGGCGTGGCGCCAGGTGAGCCCGTACCGGCCGAGGTCGAGCCGGCGCAGCACCGGCGAGGCGTACGCCAGGGGGTAGAACGAGCTGTAGAGGTCGCTCAGGTAGCCGGGTGCCGTGACCTCGGCGGAGCGGACGGCGCCGCCGGGCGTGGCGCTCGCCTCCAGCACCACCACCTCCCAGCCGGCGTCCGCGAGCATGTTGGCGGCCACCAGACCGTTGTGGCCGGCCCCGACGACGACGGCGTCCGCGCTCTCCGCGCCGGTGGGAGTCATCCGATCCGCCTACCCGGCGTCGAACCGGGCGAAACGCGTTTGCGCCGCCGGGGCCGGGGCATCCACCGGCACATGTACACGGTTGCGCAGCTGATAGGTGGGGTCTGGGGCGCTGGCGGCGAGGAGGGCGAGCTGGTCGTGCACGACCCGGCGGACGGCTCTCCGGTCAGCTCGGCGCCGGTGGCGACGGCCGACGTGGTCGGCAAGGCGGTGGAGGCGGCCCGGGAGGTCGAGGCGGAGTGGGCCGGTACGGCGCCCGCGGAACGGGCGGCGGCGCTGCACCGCGCCGCCGACGCCGTCGAGGCCGTCACGGACGAGCTGGCCGCGGCGGTCACCGCCGAGATGGGCAAGCCGCTGGCGGACGCGCGCGGCGGCGTGGAGGCGGGCATCGGCACGCTGCGACAGTACGCCGAACTCGGTCCGGTGCGGGGCGGGCGGACCCTGCACGGCGGCCACCACGCGCTCGACTTCATGGTGCCGCAGCCCCGGGGCGTCGTCGCCGCGATCACCCCCTGGAACGACCCGGTGGCGGTCTCCTGCGGCCTGCTGGGCGCGGCGCTCGTCACCGGCAACGTGGTGGTCTACAAGCCGAGCGAGCGGACGCCGGCCGCCGGCTGGCTGCTGGCGCGGGCGCTGGACAGCGCCCTGCCGCCGGGCGTCCTCTCGCTGGTCACCGGCGGCGCGGAGACCGGGGCGGCACTCGCCGCTCAGCCGGTGGACGTGGTGGCGCACGTGGGCTCGACGGCGACCGGCCGGGCGATCGCCGCCTCGGCGGCCCGCACCGGCGCCAAGGTGCTGCTGGAGAACGGCGGAAGCGACCCGCTGATCGTCGACGCCGACGTCGACCCGATCTGGGCCGCCCGCGAGGCCGCGACGGGCGCCTTCGCCAACGCCGGCCAGATCTGCGTGGCGGTCGAGCGCATCTACGTCCACCGGGACGTCGCCGACGACTTCGTGGCGGCGTTGGTGAAGCGCGCCAGCGAGCTGCGGATGGGGCCGGGGCGGGACCCGGCGACCGAACTCGGCCCGCTGGTCGACCGGCGGCACCGGGACCACGTGCACGGCCAGGTCACCGCCGCCGTGGCCCAGGGCGCGCGGATCCTCACCGGCGGCACGCTGCCGGACGGGCCGGGCGCGTTCTACCCGGCCACGGTCGTGGCCGACTGCCGCCACGACATGCCGCTGGTGCGCGACGAGACGTTCGGGCCGGTCGCCCCGGTGGTGGTGGTCGACTCCTTCAGCGAGGCGCTGCGGTGCGCCGCCGACTCCCCGTACGGGCTGGCCGCCACCGTGCTCACCGGGTCGATGAGCCACGCCCACCGGGCCTGGCGGGAACTGCCGGTCGGCACCGTGAAGGTGAACGCGGTCTTCGGGGGCGCGCCGGGCGGCGCCGCCCACCCGCGCCGCGGCAGCGGCCAGGGCTTCGGGTACGGCCCGGAGCTGCTCGACGAGTTCACCGCCACGAAGGCCGTGCACATCGAGGCGCCGGGGCGCGGGCACTGGTGACGCGAAAGGGTGGCCGTCCCGTGGGACGGCCACCCTTTCCGACGGTCAGCGGCTCCGCGCCTTGGCGGTCTGCCGGTTGTTGGCCTTCTGGATGGCCTTGACCAGTTCCGGCTTGTTCATCCGGGACCGGCCGGGGACGTCCAGCTTGCGGGCGACCTTCATGAGGTGGTCCTTGGTCGCGTTCGCGTCCACCCCGCCGGCGGTCGGCGCGCGCCGCGCCGGGCCGCCCCCGGCCGCCTGCTGGTCGCTGGGGCCCTTGCGGCCCTTCGGCTCCCAGTGGTCGCCGACCTTCTCGAACTGGTTCTTCACCGCGGCGAAGGCGGTTCGGTGCGCCCGCTCCCCCTCGCCGTACGTCTCCACCGCCGAGTCGTGCGTCTTCTCCCAGGTGCGCTGGGCCTTCGCCGGGGAGCGCCGCAGCGTGCTGGGCAGTACCTCGCGCCCGGGCATCTCGTCCTCCTCCGCGTCGATGGGTCTGCTTGGTCTGCATTGACCGTTCCCGCTGGCGAGGGGGCGCAAACCGGGGGCGCGCCACCGGCGGGCCGTCCAACCGCCGGACCGGCCGGCGCGGTCGGTCCGGCGGAACGCCCCTCGCCGGCGGAACCGGTCGTTTGCCGCCACCGGCCGCGGGGTACCGGCCGGGCCAACGAAGCGGACGGACGCCGCGACAGCCGGGCACAGGGGGCGGGACATGGCGACGACGGAACCCGGCGTGGCGCTCGACGGTCGGCGCGGGCTGCGCCTGCCCCGCCGGATCCGGCAGCTGAGCTGGCGGACCTGGCGGGGCGTGCTGGTGCGCAGCGCCCGCAACTTCGTCCGGGACAACTGCGCCGACTGGGCCGCCGCGCTCACCTACTACGGGGTGCTGGCGCTCTTCCCGTCCGCCATCGTGGTCGTCTCCCTGGTCGGGCTGGTCTCCGACGGCGAGCGGACCGTGGACACCGTGCTGGACCTGTTCCGGCAGGTGGGCGCCGGCTCGGTCGTCGCGAACGAGGGGTTCGTCGGCGCGGTGCGGGAGGTGGTCGAGCAGGAGAGCTCGGCGAAGGTGCTGTTGAGCTTCGGTCTGCTCGGCGCGCTGTGGTCGGCCTCCGGGTACATCGGCGCGTTCACCCGCGCCTCCAACGCGATCTACGGCGTGCGGGAGGGGCGGCCGTTCTGGAAGCTGCGGCCGTTGCAGATCGGGCTCGCCGGGCTCTCCCTGCTGCTCCTCGCCGTGGTCGCCACGGGGCTGATCGTCAGCGGCCCGGTCGCCGACGCCGTCGGTGACCTGGTGGGCGCGGGCGGTGTGGCCCGCACGGTGTGGCGCGTGTTCCGGTGGCCGGTGCTCGCCCTGATCATGATGGCGCTGTTGTCGCTGCTGTTCTGGATCGCCCCGAACGTGCGCCAACCCCGTTTCCGCTGGCTCACCCCCGGGGGCGCGGTGGCGCTCGCCGCCTGGGTGGTGGCCTCATTCGGGTTCGGCCTGTACGTGGCCAACTTCGGCTCGTACGACGCCACGTACGGCAGCCTCGGGGCCGTCATCGCCTTCCTGGTCTGGCTCTACCTGTCCAACTCGGCACTCATGTTCGGTGTGCAGATCAACGCCGAACTGCAGCGTGGCCGGCGCCTGCAGGCCGGTGCGCCGGCGACCGAGGAGCCCGTGCTGCCGCCCCGGGCCCCGGCCGGTTCGTGACCGCCTGCCGGTTTGACGCCGGTGCCTCCGGGTAGCGCAGAAGGCATGGAGCGTGGCAACAGCAAGCACGGACCGAGGCTGGACGAACAGCTGAGCCAGGAGGTCCACGGCCTCGTGCAGGGGCCCGGGACCGGCGGCTCACGGGTCGACGAGGCCCGGGTGCCCGAACCCGCGGGCGAGGACCAGCCGGAGGCGACCACGGCGCCGGCCGGCGAGCTGCGGACCGGCGCCCCCAAGGGGATGAGTTCCCAGGACGTCGAGCAGCGGAGCCGGCTCGGGCGGTTCATCACGATGAACGCGCTGCCGGGTGACCGGGAGACGTTGATCGCCAACGCCCGGGACAACGACGCGCCGGACGACATCATCGCCGCGCTGCAGACGCTGCCCGACGGCACCCGGTACCAGACCGTCTCCGAGGTCTGGGCCGCGCTCGGCAACAAGAACGAGACGACTCGCTGGTGAGTCGGGGCGATCCCGACCGGTCACCGGCGAAGACGAGGAGGATGCCCTGATGAGTGGCGTTACCGAACACGTGGACGTGGCCGTCCCGGTGCGGACCGCGTACGACCAGTGGACCCAGTTCGAGGAGTTCCCGAACTTCATGGAGGGCGTGCAGGAGGTCCGGCAGCTGTCGGACACGATGACCCACTGGACGGTCGAGATCGCCGGGGTGAAGCGCGAGTTCGACGCCGAGATCACCGAGCAGCTGCCCGACGAGCGCGTCGCCTGGCGGTCCACCGGCGGCACCCAGCAGGCCGGCGTGGTGACCTTCCACCGCCTGGACCCGGACCACACCCGCGTCACCCTCCAGCTCGAGTTCGAGCCGCAGGGCGTGGTCGAGCAGGCCGGCGACAAGCTGGGCATCGTGGACCGGCGCGCCAAGGGCGACCTGGAGCGCTTCAAGACGTTCATCGAGCGGCGCGGCCAGGAGACCGGTGCCTGGCGCGGCAAGGTGGACCGCCCCCAGCCGTGACATCCCCCGCGACGACGCTTCCGATGGCCGCCGGCAGGACCGGCGGCCATCGTCGTGCGCGCCGCCGCGGGCGTACGCGCCGGCGGCGTGCCGCTGTTTGCGATCACCACGCCCGGGTACCGCGAAGGTATGAGCGACGAGAAGAAGGTGTGGCGGGACGAGGAACGGACTCCGCTGGAGGAACTGGACCGGGCCGTCGCCCGGTCCACCCTCGACGGGCAGGCCGACGACGTCACCGCCAACGACGCCGGCGAGGAGGCGGCGTTCGGCCACGGGCCGGAGGCCGCGGACCGGGGCGGCCAGGCCGCCGGCGCCGGGCGGGAGCCGACCGACCGGGACCGGGCGTACCGCCCGTCGACGACCGGACGCACCGGCCCGGACACCCTCTAGAGCCGCCGCCCCTCGTGGGCGGCGGTGGCCCTCAGGCGTCGGTGCGGGCCCCCTGGACCGGCCGGCGGGTGGCCGCCGCGTGCAGGGCGATCAGCGCGACGGCGAGGACCAGGAGCGCCGGCCCCAGCGCCTCCACCGAGGTGTGCGAGATGAGGATCCCGATCCCGGACGGGACCAGCGCCGCACCCAGCGACGACGTGCCGATCTGCAGGCCGATGGTCCGGTCCGCGTGCGCCGCGCCGACCCGCTCGACGGTGGTGAGCGTCAGCAGCGGGAACACCGGTGCGGCGGCGAAGCCGACCACCACGATCCCCACCACCGCCACCCAGGCGGGCGCCGGGACGGCGATCAACGCGGCGCCGGCCGCCATGCCGAGCAGGCTGGCACGCAGCACCCGGGGCGCCCCCCACCGCTCGGCCACCACCCCCTGCACGACGCGCCCCACGAAGAGGCTCCCCCAGTAGGCCGAGACCCCGAGGCCGGCGACCGCCGCGGCGAGCCCTCGCCCCTCGGTGAGCAGCAGGAACGCCCAGAGGCCCGTGGCCACCTCGACGGCCACGTACACGGCGAAGGCGAGCATCCCCAGCCAGACGGCCGGCAGGCGCAGCGTCTCCCGCACCGGGACCGGCCGGGCCACCGGCGCGGCGGGCTCGACGGCGACCCCCACGGCGGCGGCCGGCGCGGCGGGTTCGACCGCCGGCCCGGCACCGTCCGCGGCGGCCGCGGACCCGGCAGCCGAGGGACCGACGCCGGCGGCCGGGCCCGAGGTCGCGGGATCGGCGGACGGGTCGACGACCGCGGGCGCGGCCTCCGGGCCGACCGGTGTCCGCTCCCGCCAGGCCCGTGCGCTGAGCGCGAACGCGGTGGCCAGCGCGAGCTGGGCGGCCGCCACGATCCCGTACCCCCAGCGCCAGCCCAGACCGGCGCCCAGCACGCCCGTCATGATGAGGGGGCCGATGGCCACGCCGAGGCCGAAGAACGCGTGCATCCAGTTCATGTGCCGCGGTCCGAACGCGCCGGCCGCGTACGCGTTGAGCCCGGAGTCGATCGCCCCGGAGCCGAGCCCGAGCACCAGCGCGGCGCCGACCACCACGGTCAGCCCGGGGCTCGTCCCGTACCCGGTCAGCGCGAGCGCGGCCAGCAGGGTGCTGCCGGCCAGCAGCCAGCCGACGCCGAGCCGGGCGAGCGTGAAGCCGGCCAACACGCTCGAGGTCAGGTAGCCGGCCGTGCCGGCGGCGAGCACCAGGCCGACCGCCTCGGTCGGTACGCCGAAGTCGGTGCGGATCGACGGCCAGCCCACGCCGATCAGGCCGTCGGGCAGGCCGAGGCTGACGAAGGCGAGGTAGGCCAGCAGGAGCAGGGCGGCCCGGGGCCGAGCGGGGGTGGTCGACACGGAGCACCATCCTCCGCCCTCCCCCGCCGGTGGACCGGGCCGGGTCCCCCGTCACGCGGACCGGGGAGATCCCCGTCACGCGGACCGGGGCCGGGTCCCCCGTTACGACAGAAAGTGGCGTCCGGACGGTCCGGAAAACGGACGCTCCGCACAGAATCGGCCGAACGGGGGACGGCAATCGGCCCGTGTCGCGTAAGACTTTCGGGATGCAACAAGGCTCCGGCATCCTCACCACGCGTCAGCGTCGCCTGGCCTGGCTCGGCTTCGTGCTGGCCGCCCTCCAGGCGCCCGTCTCCGCCTGGCTCGTCTCCGACGACTCGTGGCTGTTCAGCCTCTGCGTCGCGTTGATGGTGGCCACGTTGATCATCGCCGACGACGCCGCCCGGCGGCGGCCGGCCGAGGCCCGCTCCGGCGACTAGTACGTGACGCCGGGGCGCGCCTCGTGTCCCGGGAGGCCCCGGGTACGCCGCCGCTCCTTCATCTCCGCCTCGTAGAGGTGCCGCCGGCCGCCGACCAGCCGTTCGCGTGCGTCACGGTCCACGTCACGGAAGAGCGCGTAGTAGCCGTCGTCGAAGTCCTCGACGATCTGGAACGTCCAGCGCCCGGCGATGACGTTGCGCCCCAGCAGCTCGGTGGCGATCCGCTCGGCGATGTCCGGGTGCCCGGCGGCGCGGAACATCTCGACCGCGTCGTCCAGCATCAGGTCGGCGTGCCCGACCAGTTGGTGCAGCGAGTAGAGGTGGCCGCGTACGCGCTCCACGCACTCCAGCGCCTCGCTGAGCTTGCCCAGCGCCGCCACGGTCTCGTCGCTGACCCCCGGCGGCCGCCGGTGCCGGTCGTCGGGCCCGTCCTGCTGCGCCATCGCACCCCTCCCTGCTGCCGCACCGGTGGCCGACCCCACACCGTCCGCGCGGCCGAAGACGGCCGCGGAACGGGATGGCTAGCCTCCTTCCCCATGCGTGTGCCGTTCAACCGGGTCACCTCCGCCGTCGACTCGGCGCGGTCCACCCTCACCGCCCTCGCCGACGCCCTCGGCGCCGACGGGCTCGCCGCCGCGGCCCGGTGCCCCGGCCTGCTCGCCACCGTCGACCAGCACGCCGCCGCCGTACGGGACAGCCTCGAGGCCGACGACCGGCCGCTGACGCCGGCCGCCCTCGCCGGCTACGTCGAGGGCGTCAGCGCGGCGGCGCGCGACCACGGCTGGACGCCGCCGCCCGGCCCGGTCGACTGGTCCGACCCCGACTGGCTGCTCACCCGGCTGCTCGCGGTGCACGCGCTGGCCCAGGACCTCGACGGCGCCGGGCACCCCGCCGACGCGGCCTGACCCGACGGCCCCGGGCACCCGCGACGCGCGCCCACCTCGGCCCCACGCCCTGCGCGACGCCGGCCGCCGCGTACCACAGCGGCGGGGCGGGTCACGTCACCGCCCGTACCACCGCGTCTCGTCCCCCACCTCGCGCGTCTCGTCGCCCAACCCGCGCGTCTCGTCGGCCACCGCGCCCGCCCGGTAGATCCG
>Ga0164243_10012667_pt1 | contig 11929 bp, 12 predicted proteins | sample OricompcompostOP_FD_108781 | JGI IMG/M metagenome (GOLD analysis project Ga0164243, IMG submission 108781) | Organic Plus compost microbial communities from Emeryville, California, USA - Original compost - Organic plus compost (OP) | ecosystem: Engineered > Solid waste > Mixed feedstock >...
CGAAGTACGGCTCCAGCGCGTCCGCCCAGGCGTCGGCGTCCCACCCGTCGCCGGCGTCGAGTTCCCCGAGGCGATCCCACCGGCGCAGGGCGGCCAGCTCGACCCGCCGGAACAGCGCGTTGCGCACCAGCACCCGGAACGCGCGGGTGTTCCGCGTCACCGCGGCGGGCCGGTCGTCGAGCGAGGCGGCGACCTCCTCGACGTCGGACGGGTTGCGCAGCCGCTCCCACTCGTCGATGAGGCTGGAGTCCACCTGCCGCACGAGTTCGCCGAGCCACTCGATGAGGTCGATGAGTTCCTCGGTCTTGGCGTCCTCGGGGACGGTCTGCCGCAGCGTCTTGTACGCGTCGGCGAGGTAGCGCAGCACCAGCCCCTCGGAGCGGGACAGCCCGTAGAACTGCACGTACTCGGGGAAGGTCATGGCCCGCTCGTACATGTCCCGGACGACGGACTTGGGGGAGAGCTGGTGGTCGGCCACCCACGGGTGCCCCTGCCGGTACATCTCGTACGCCGACTCGAGCAGCTCGGCGAGCGGCTTGGGCCAGGTCACCTCGTCGAGCAGTTCGAGGCGTGCCTCGTACTCGATGCCCTCGGCCTTCATGGCGGCGACCGCCTCGCCGCGCGCCTTGAACTGCTGCGCCGAGAGCACCTGCCGCGGGTCGTCGAGAATCGACTCGATGACCGAGAGCACGTCGAGGGCGTACGACGGGGACTCCCGGTCGAGCAGTTCGATGGCGGCCAGCGCGAGCGGGGAGAGCGGCTGGTTGAGCGCGAAGTCGAGCTGGAGGTCGACGGTGAGCCGTACCCGCCGCCCGGTCTCGTCCGGCTCGGGCAGCTCCTCGACGACGCCGCCGGCCTTCAGCGCCCGGTAGATCGCGATGGCCCGGCGGATGTGCCGGCGCTGGGCGGCCCGGTCCTCGTGGTTGTCGGTGAGCAGGTGCCGCATGGCGGCGAACGCGTCACCGGGCCGGCCGATGACGTTGAGCAGCATCGAGTGGCTGACCTGGAAGCTGGAGGTGAGCGGTTCCGGCTCGGCCTCGACGAGCCGTTCGAAGGTGGGCTTCCCCCAGCCGATCGACCCCTCGGGCGGCTTCTTCCTGACCACCTTGCGCCGCTTCTTCGGGTCGTCACCGGCCTTGGCGAGGGCCTTCTCGTTCTCGATGACGTGCTCCGGCGCCTGCACCACCACCCGGCCGATGGTGTCGAAGCCGGCCCGGCCGGCGCGGCCGGCGATCTGGTGGAACTCGCGGGCCTTGAGCAGCCGGGTACGGGTGCCGTCGAACTTCGACAGGCCGGTGAACAGCACGGTGCGGATCGGCACGTTGATGCCGACGCCCAGCGTGTCGGTGCCGCAGATGACCTTGAGCAGCCCGGCCTGGGCGAGGGTCTCCACGAGGCGGCGGTACTTGGGCAGCATGCCGGCGTGGTGCACGCCGATGCCGTGCCGGACCAGCCGGGACAGCGTCCTGCCGAAGCCGGAGGTGAAGCGGAAGTTCCCGATCGCCTGCGCGATCATGTCCTTCTCGGCCCGGGTGCAGACGTTGACGCTCATCAGGGCCTGGGCGCGCTCCAGGGCGGCGGCCTGGGTGAAGTGCACGACGTAGACCGGGGCCTGCTTCGTCTCCAGCAGCTCCTCCAGGGTCTCGTGCAGCGGCGTCATGGCGTACGAGAAGAGGAGCGGGACGGGCCGTTCGGCCGAGCGGACGACGGCGGTCGGCCGCCCGGTGCGCCGCGTGAGGTCGTCGACGAAGCGGGTGGTGTCGCCGAGCGTCGCGGACATGAGGATGAACTGTGCCTGCGGCAGCTCGATGAGCGGCACCTGCCAGGCCCAGCCGCGGTCCGGCTCGGCGTAGAAGTGGAACTCGTCCATGACGACCTGGCCGACGTCGGCGCGGGCGCCCTCCCGCAGGGCCAGGTTGGCGAGGATCTCGGCGGTGCAGCAGATGACCGGCGCGTCGGCGTTGACGCTGGCGTCGCCGGTGAGCATGCCGACGTTCTCGGCGCCGAAGATCTCGCACAGGGCGAAGAACTTCTCCGACACGAGGGCCTTGATCGGGGCCGTGTAGAAGGTGGTGCGGTCGTCGGCGAGGGCCGCGAAGTGCGCCGCGGCGGCGACCAGGCTCTTCCCCGAGCCGGTCGGCGTGTTCATGATGACGTTGGCGCCGGAGACGATCTCGATGACCGCCTCCTCCTGGTGGGGGTAGAGGTCGAGGCCGCGTTCCTTGGCCCAGCCGGCGAACGTGTCGAAGAGGGTGTCGGGGTCGGCGGTGGCGGGTAGCGCGGCGGTGAGCGTCATAGCCCGTCAATGGTGCCTGGATCATGGCCGCCCGCGCCAACCGGGTGGTGGCGGGTGTCGGCAGGGGCCCTCAGGCGGTGGAGGGCGGCCCCGCCTGAGACGCGGGCCTCGCCGGCTGACCGGCGGGTGTGCGGCGGCGGTAGATCAGGTCGGCCACCGGGCGGCCGGCGAGCAGCGCCCGCCGCTCGAACTTCGTGACGGGGCGGTGGGCCGGGCGTGGGGCGAAGCCGTCGTGGGTGTTCACGAGCTCGGGGTCGGCGTCGAGCGTCTCCCGCATCGCCTCGGCGTACTCGGCCCAGTCGGTGGCGCAGTGGATCGTCCCGCCCGGCGCCAACCGGCTGCGCAGCAGCGCCACGTGCGCCGGCTGGATGAGCCGCCGCTTGTGGTGCCGGGCCTTGGGCCACGGGTCCGGGAAGAAGACGTGCACGGCGTCGAGCGACCCGGCCGGCAGCCGGCGCACCAGCTCCAGGGCGTCGCCGCGGGCCACCCGGACGTTGCGCAGGCCGTGCCGCTCCACGAGGTCGAGGAGGTTGGCGATTCCGGGCGTGTGCACCTCGACCGCCAGATAATCTCGATCCGGATCGGCGCCGGCCATCGCCGCGGTGGTCTCGCCCATACCCGAACCGATCTCCAGCACCACCGGGGCCGCGCGCCCGAACAGCTCGGCCGGGTCGATCGGGGCGCCGGGTCCGTCCGGCACCGGAAGGCCGTACGCCGTGAAGAGCCGGTCCAGCGCGTCGGCCTGCCGACCCGTCATCCGGCCCCGGCGGGGATGGAAGGTACGGATCGTCCGCAGCGGCGGGCGCGGCACGGCGGCGGTGGGGTCGTGGTCGGTGGAGGTCACAGCGACCCGAGCGTACGCGACCGTCCCGCCGGATCGGATGTGATGTACGACCAGGGATGAGAGGATCCATCTCGTACGGCAGACCGGGCTTCTCCGCTGCCCGGCACGGGTGAACGGCGTCGGGAGGGGGCATCGGCATGACCCGCGGTGAGTTCGCCCTGTCGGCCGTGATCGCCGGCCTCGTGATGGCCGTCGCCGCCAACCAGGAGGCGCCCCGGGAGGGTGCGGCCCCCGCGTACGTCGACGCGTCGCCCGCCGCGCTGGCGCAGGCCGCGCCGACGCCGGGCCCCCCGGAGCACACCGCGCCCGCGTCGCGCTGGCCGGAGGACGGCGGCGCGGACGCCGAGGTGGAGGCCGACCCGGTCGCCGCGCCCCAGCCCAGCCCGATCGTGGACGTGTTCGTGGAGGTCAGCCCCAGCACCGTCCAGCCGGGATTCCTCGTCGGCATCAAGGCCAGCTGCCACGACAACTCGGTGCCCGCGATCGTCGCGTCCGACGCGTTCGGCCGGGTGCAGGTGCAGCCGCAGCGGGGGCTGCTCACCGCCGCGCCGATGGTGCGGGAGCGCGTCCGTCCGGGCAACTACCGGGTCAAGCTCGAGTGCCGGGACGGCGCGACCGCGTCGACGATGCTGCAGGTGGTGAAGGGGACGCCGCCGCCCAGCCGTGGCCCGGCCACCGGGTTCGGCGGCACGGCCGGTGGCCTTCCCGGTGGCCTGCTGCTCCCCGGCGGCGTGGCGCTGACCATCGTCGGCGCGATCCTCGCCGTGGCGGCGTTGCGCCGCCCCCGTACCGTCCGCGTCCGCCGCTGAGGTCCGCCATGGTCACCCAGCGCCCCGCCCGACCGCCCGTCGAGGGTCGGCCGCCCGTCGGCCGCCTGCCCGCCCGCCGGCCGTCCTCCGCCGGCCGGCCACGCGGGCGCAGCCCGTGGACGGTGCCGTTGGCGATCGTGTTCGTGCTGGCCGGGGTCTTCGCCACGGGGGCGGGCCTGGGTCGCACGGTCCCGCTGGAGTGGGCGTCGAGCAGCGGGGACCGGTCGTCGCGGGAGGAGGGCGACGCCCTGCGGGCCAGCCGGCCGGTACGCCTCGTGGTGCCGGCGATCGAGGTGTCGGCGCCGGTGGCGCCGGTCGGGCAGGCCCGCGACGGCTCGATCGCCGTACCTCCGCTGGAGCGGCACAACGAGACCGGCTGGTACGACCGGGGGCCGACGCCGGGCGAGCCGGGCCCCGCGGTGATCGTCGGGCACGTCGACACCCGGGAGGGCCCGTCAGTTTTCTACGACCTGGGCAAGCTGAAGGCGGGCGACACCGTCGAGGTGACCCGGGCCGACCGGTCGGTGCTGACGTTCCGGATCGACTCGGTGGAGCGGTTCCCGAAGGACCGGCTGCCGGCCGACCGGGTGTACGGCCGCGACGGGCCACCTCAGCTGGTGCTCATCACCTGCGGCGGGGACTTCGTCGGCGGCCGCACGGGCTACGCCGACAACGTCATCGCGTTCGCCTCCCTGGCGGACACCCGGGCCACCTGACCGGCCCGCGGGCCGCGCGGAACCCGGCGTCAGGGGACCTGCTGGACTACCTCGAACTCGAGCAGGGTGGCGCCGGTCGCGACCGGGCGCTGCTGCTGCCCGCCGTGCGCCGCCCGGGACGGGCCGGCGGCCCAGGCCTGGTACGCCTCCTCCGACTCCCACTTCGTGTAGACGAAGTAGCGGGTCTCCCCGCCGACCGGTCGGAGCAGCTCGAACCCGAGGAAGCCGGGGGAGTTCTCCACGGCGCCGGCCCGCGCCGCGAAGCGCTTCTCCAGCTCCTCGCCCGCGCCGGGAGGGACGTCGATAGCGTTGATCTTCACGACTGCCATGCCCCCACCCTAACCAGGTCAGAACGTCTCGACGGCCGGCACCAGGTCGGCGTCGACGACGATCGGCGCGTGGTCGGAGGGCCCCTTGCCCTTGCGGGCCTCCCGGTCGACGTACGCGGAGCGGACCGCCCGGGCGAACGGCGCCGAGGCGTACACGAGGTCGATGCGCATGCCCTTGTTCTGGTGGAACATCCCGGCCCGGTAGTCCCAGTACGTGAACGGGTGGGGCCCCTTCATGGGCGTCGGCACGATGTCGGAGAGCCCCAGGTCGCGCAGCGCGGCCAGGGCGGCGCGTTCGGCCGGCGTGACGTGCGTGGAGTGGGTGAACACCGCCGGATCCCAGACGTCGGCGTCGGTCGGGGCCACGTTGAAGTCGCCGCAGACCGCCAGCGGCAACCCGCCGGTGAGCTCCTGGTCCAGCGCGTCGCGCAGCGCGGCGAGCCAGGCCAGCTTGTACGTGTAGTGCGGGTCGTCGGGCGTGCGGCCGTTCGGCACGTACACCGACCAGACCCGCAGTCCGTCGCAGGTGGCGGAGATGGCGCGTGCCTCCGGCTGCGGGAAGCCCGGCTCGCCGGGGAAGCCGACCGTCACGTCCGCCAGGCCGACGCGCGACAGCAGCGCCACCCCGTTCCACCGGCCGTCGCTGTGGCTGGCCACGGTGTAGCCCAGCTCGCCGACCTCCGCCACGGGGAAGGCCCCGTCCGGGCACTTCGTCTCCTGGAGGCAGACCACGTCCGGCTTCGTGCCGGCGAGCCAGTCGAGCAGCCGGGGGAGGCGGGCCTTCACCGAGTTCACGTTCCAGGTCGCCAGGCGCATGCCTCCAGCCTGCCGCATCCGCGGCCGGTGCGCCGCGTCAGCTGCCCGGGGTGTCGTTCGGGCGGCTCTGCTCGGCCAGGAACCGCTCCAGCTCGGCGGCGAGTTCCTCGGCGGTCGGCAGCGACCCCGACTCGGGGGCGAGCAGGTTCTTTCCGCCCCGGCCCCGGGCGAACGCGTCGTACTGCTCCTCGAGTGCCTGCACGAGCGCCGCGGCGTCCTCGCTCTGGGCGACCTGGCGGTCGATCTCGACGCGGACCACCTCGGCGGCCGAGCGCAGCCCGTCGCTGGGCAGCAGCAGGCCGGTGCTGCGGGACACCGAGGCGAGCAGCACCTCCGCGGCGGCCGGGTACTCGGTCTGGGCCACGTAGTGCGGCACGTGGGCGGCGAAGCCGACGGCGTCGCGGCCCATCTCGCCGAGGCGGTACTCGAGGAGGTGGCCGACGCTCCCCGGCACCTGCACCCGCTGCAACCACGGCTCGTGCCCGGCGATCAGCTCGCGGCGCGTCGCGTGGGCGGTCACCCCGGTGGGCCGGGTGTGCGGCACGGCCATCGGGATCGAGTTGAGCCCGACGGTGAGCCGGACGTCCAGCCGCGCGGAGAGTCGCGCCACCGCGGCCACGAAGCGCTCCCACTGCAGGTCCGGCTCGGGACCGGTGAGCAACAGGAACGGGGTGTCGTCGTCGTCGCGCAGCAGGTGCAGCTCGAGCTTCGGGGTGTCGTACGACTCCCAGTGGTCCTCGACGAAGGTCATCACCGGCCGCCGGGAGCGGTAGTCGAAGAGCTGGTCGAGGTCGAAGGTCGCGATCGGGCGGGACTCCAGCGAGCTGAACAGCTGCTCGCGGGCCAGCCGGCTGGCGCTCCCGGCGTCGACGAAGCCCGTGAGGGCCTGGATCAGGACCGGCTGTCCGAGGTCGGGCAGATCGTCGGTGAGCTCGTAGAGCTCGTGTGGGTCGAGCACCGGTGCGGACCTCCCTGGGATGTGCCTGCGAAGCGCCGCCGCGTGGCGCGGCGCCCGGTTCCGGCAACGTACCCGCCATCCTGGTGCATTCCTTCGCCGGGCGGTTCGTTCTCAATGAGTGATCTGGATGGGGCGAATTGCCGCATTCCGCCGGGCGGCGAGGGGCTGCCCCCCGATCGGTGGACGCTGCCTGGGCCGGACGACCGAGTTTAGTGATCGTGGACCGCCGCCCGGCGAGGTGTCCCGTTCCGGGTGACGCGCGACCGGCCCGCGCCCGGTGACCGTTGCGTCCCGGTCGCGAGGTCCGTCCGAGCGCGGCGCCGGACCTCCCGCCCTGTCCCCCCGACGGCCCGGATTCTGTGGTCAGGGCCACGAGATCACCCACGGTAATCATGGGATCCGCATGCCTAGCCTCGGCTGATGCGTGACGACCGCACCCTCGACGACTCGAACGCTCCCCTCGACCCCGATGTCCGTACGGATGACACATCCTCACCCGAACGGATGAGGTCGCGCCTCGCGGCCGCCCGTGCCTACCGCCGGCGCCTCGCCGCCGCGCCCGCCCGGGCGCGGACCGTGCTCGCCACCGCCCCCGCCCGGGCCCGGACCGTGCTCGCCGCCGCCCCGGGCCGGGCCGGGGTCGCGCTCGCCGCCGGCGTGGTGTGCTGCCTCGGCCTCGCCGCGTACGCGCAGACCGGCGACGACACGGCCGCCGTGGCGGCACGGTCCGACCTGGCGCAGCGCGCCCAGCAGGAGACCGCCTCCCGTGGGCAGGACCGGACGCCCGCCGCGACGTCGGCCCCGTCCCGCCCCGCGAAGGCCGCGCCCGCCTCGACCGACCCGGACACCGATCGGGACGCGCCGGAGGAGCCGGCGCCGGTGGCGGGGCTGACCGAGGCGCAGATGGAGAACGCGGAGGCCATCGTGCGGACCGGCCGGGAGATGGGCGTCCCCCGCCGGGCCCTGGTGATCGCGGTGGCCACCGCCATGCAGGAGAGCAACCTCTACAACTACGCCAGTGGCGTGCTGCCGGAGTCCCAGAAGTACCCGCACCAGGCCATCGGGTGGGACCACGATTCCGTCGGGCTCTTCCAGCAGCGGCCGAGCAGCGGGTGGGGGCCCGTCGACCGGCTGATGGACCCGGAGTTCGCCACCCGGCGGTTCCTCAGCGCCCTGGAGCAGGTGCCGGGCTGGCAGCAGATGCGGCTCACCGACGCGGCGCAGGCGGTGCAGGTGTCGGCGTACCCCGAGCACTACGCGAAGCACGAGTGGCGGGCGACCCGGGTCGTCGACGCCATCGTGCCCCCGGAGCGGTAGTCTTCGGACCACAGTGGACGGAAGCGGTCGGGGCGTCCCGGGCGCATCGGTTGTCGGTTCCGGGTACACATGAGTGAGGGCTCACCGGACACAGGAGGACCGAGATGTCTCTGCTCCAGCGGATCAGCACCTTCCTGCGCTCACCCCGAGGTCAGCAGCTCGTCGCGCGCGGCCGCCGCGAACTGGCCAAGCCCGAGACCCAGCGGAGGCTGCGCGGGCTGGCGGCGAAGTTGTCGAACCGTCGCTGACCTCACCGCGCGTCGTACCCGCCCGCTCACCCCTCGGGAGTACCTGTGACCGATCCCGTGCCCGCCGACGGCCAGCCGCCCGCTCCCACGCCGCAGCCCGCGGCGGCCGGGACCGCCGCCCAGGAGGCCCCGGAGGCGCCACCGGTCACCCTCTGGGACCGGATGCGGGCCGACCCGCAGTACGCGCCGGAGCACCTCGCCCTGGAGGCGGTGCGCCGGCTCGGCCCGGAGGCGGCCCAGTGGGCGCGGCGCGCCCGGGCGGAGCAGCCGGACGCGTCGGCCGAGGACCTGGCCGAGCAGGCCGCCCGCAGGTTCGTCAACCGGGCGCGGCTGTCGGGCGCCGTCTCCGGCGCGGCGGGCCTGCCCGGCGCGGTGATCGACGTGGGCGTGCTCGCCTGGACCCAGGCCCGGATGGTGCTGCACATCGCCGCCGCGTACGGCGTCGACCCGCTGCACAGCGACCGCGCCACCGACCTGCTGGTCCTCCAACGGGTGCACAAGGTGGCCGAGAGCGCCCGGCTGGCCCTCGGGGTGGCCGCCGGGCGGGAACGCGCGGGCGCGCTGTTCGGCATGGGCGGGCAGGGCCACCTGGGGCGGGCGATGCTGCGCCTGGGCGTCCGGCTGGCCCAGATGGCCGGTGTGCGGGCGGCCAAGCGGGTCTTCGCGAAGGTCGTACCCGGGGCGGCGATCATCCTCGGCACCTGGGCCAACTCCTCGGCCACCACGGACCTCGCCGAGCGTTCCCGGGCGCTCTACCGGGGGCGGGCCGTCCCCGACCCGCGCCGCTAGCCCTCGCGCCCGGCCGGCGGGTCGCGCCGGGCCGCCGCCGGTCGCCCCGGACGCCCGGTTGCGCCGGACCGCCGGTCGCGCCGCACGGCCGGAACGTCAGTCGGCGAGGCCCGAGGCCCGCCAGGCCACCTCGGCGAGCCGGTCCTGACCGGCCGCGTTCGGGTGGAACCAGTCCAGCCGGTTGACCAGGTCGAGGGTGAAGCGCACCCGGTGCACGGCCCCGCCGTCGTACCGGCAGCGCGACCCGTACGCCCGGCACGCCGCCCGCAACTGCGCGTTGTAGGCGTCGATGCGCTCGCGCACGGCGAGCCGGCGGGCCCGGTCGGCGGGCGCCGTCGAGGTCGGGTCGGCCAGCAGTGCCGGGCAGACACCCCGCCGCCAGGCGCGGACCGCCCGCGAATCGGTGTGCCCGACCTCCCAGAGGCGGTACAGGTCGGGGATGCTCACCACCAGCACCCGCGCCCGGGGGCGGCCGCTGCGCAGGACCCGCAGCCCCCGGTCCACGTCCGCCCGGAACTGCGCCACCGGCGTCATCTCCTCGACCCGGCCCCGGCAGGCGTCGTTCGCGCCGACCAGCACGGTCACGTGGTCGACGCGGTCGCGTACCGCCGCGCGGGCCTGGCCCTGCAGCGCCGCCGCCCGGGCACCCGGCCGCGCGTGGTTGTAGGCCTTCCCGCGGATGCCCGGGTCGCGGTCGAGCAGCCGCCGGTAGAGGCTGCGCACCCGCAGCCCGTCCCCGGTCGACCAGGAGTTGCGCTCGCACGAGGTGAGCACCAGGCAGGAGCCGAACCCCGTGCTGACCGAGTCGCCGAGGGCGGCGATGCCTCCGGAGCCGGCGGGTGGCGTGGTGCGCGGCGGGCGGGACGGACCGTCGCCGGCGCCCTCGCAGGCCAGCGCCACGAGCGCCGCGAGGCAGGCGACCGCGGTGACCCAGCGTCGAGGCATGTCCTTCCCCGTCCGGCGACTCCTGGCGGCAGCGCGGTCACTGTACGCGCTGACGAGGTAGCGGTGGGTGGCTGCTGTCGGCTATGCGGCACATCGGTGTCCAGGGTGGCCGCCGATGTGCTAGCCACCGCGGTCGGCCGTCCGGGTGACGCCGCGCCGAGGCTCGACACCCCGCGTACCCGGATGGAATTGTGGGGTGTGCCGCGGACGCCGGCCGGGGGCGAGGGAGGGTGACGGTGAGGATCGGCCTGCACTACTGGACCTTCACAATCCCGTCCGAACCGGAGATGATCGCCCCGACCCTCGCGCGCACCGCGCGGATCGCCGAGGACGCCGGGTTCGCCTCGTTCACCGTCATGGACCACTACTTCCAGATGGAGGCGACGGCGCCCGCCGACGAGCCGATGCTGGAGGCGTACACGACGCTCGGCTTCGTGGCCGGCCACACGGCGCGGATGACGCTCGGCGTGCTGGTCACCGGCGTGATGTACCGGTACCCGGGCCTGCTCGCGAAGATCGTCACGACCCTGGACGTGCTGTCCGGCGGCCGTGCCCGCCTGGGCATCGGCGCCTCGTGGTACGAGCGGGAGCAGCGGGGTCTCGGGGTGCCCGTGGTGCCGGTGGGTGAGCGGTTCGAGCGGCTGGAGGAGACCATCCAGATCTGCCTGCAGATGTGGAGCGGGAACAACGGCCCCTACGAGGGGCGGCACTACCGGTTGGCCGAGACCCTCTGCGTGCCCGCTCCGCTCCGGCGGCCCCACCCGCCCGTCATGATCGGCGGCGGCGGGGAGAAGAAGACCCTCCTGCTGGTCGCCCGGTACGCCGACTCGTGCAACCTCTTCGACACCGGCGCCGACGAGGTCCGCCACAAGCTCGACGTGCTCCGCGCGCACTGCGCGGCCGAGGGACGCGACTACGACAGCATCGAGAAGACCCTGGTCATGCGGGTGCCGCCCCTGGACGAGCCGGAGGCGTTCCTCACCGCTGTCCGGGAGTACGCCGCGCTCGGCGTTACCGAGATCCAGGTGACCCCGGACCGGCACCCCGCCGAGTTCGCCGAGCAGGTCGGCGAGCGGATCGTGCCGCGGCTCGCCGAGATCGGCTGAGCCGGCCCCACGGGTCGACCACACCGGTTAGGCCCGGCCGTCGCGGGGTAGGTCGGGGGAATGACGAGATCGCAGCCCCGGCGTGCCCGCGGCACGGTCGGGCACGCCTACAGCGCGCTGAACCTCCGGCTCGCGCTCGCCGGCTTCGGCCTTGTGATCATGGCGATCTTCGCGGTGCTGGCGTTCCTGGCGGACCTGGCGTGGCTGGGCGCGGTCTGCGCGTTCTTCGCGGTGGTCGCCGTCGTCGACCTGGTCATCATCCAGCGCCGCCGCGCCGCCCGCCGTCGCGAGGAGCCGGGCGCACGGCACTCGCTGTTCGAGTGACAGGAGGACGAGATGCCCATCGCCACGACCAACCCCGCCACCGGACAGGTGCTCAAGACGTACGACCCCATGTCCGCCGAACAGATCGACGCCGCCATCGAGCGGGCCGACCTGGCGTACCGGCAGTTGGGCCGCACCACGCTCGACCAGCGGGCCGGCTGGATGAACGCGGCGGCGGACCTGCTGGACGCCGAGCGGGACGAGATCGCCCGGATCATGACGACCGAGATGGGCAAGACGTACGCCTCGGCGAAGGCCGAGGTGACCAAGTGCGCCACGGCGGCGCGCTTCTACGCCGCGAACGCCGAGAGGTTCCTCGCCGACGAGCCCCTCGACGACCCGTCGGCCGTCGGCGCGTCGAAGGCGTACGCCCAGTACCAGCCGCTCGGGGTCATCCTCGCGGTCATGCCGTGGAACTACCCGCTGTGGCAG
>Ga0164243_10012668_pt1 | contig 11929 bp, 11 predicted proteins | sample OricompcompostOP_FD_108781 | JGI IMG/M metagenome (GOLD analysis project Ga0164243, IMG submission 108781) | Organic Plus compost microbial communities from Emeryville, California, USA - Original compost - Organic plus compost (OP) | ecosystem: Engineered > Solid waste > Mixed feedstock >...
CGGCGCGGTCATCCCCCGCCCGCTCCGTGGCATCGGACGCCGCCACGACATCAGCTACGGGCTCTACCTCTACGGCTGGCCGGTGCAGCAGACGCTGGTCGCACTCGGCCTGACGTCACTGCGACCCGGCCTGTTCACCCTCGTCGCCCTCATCGTCTGCACACCCCTGGCATGGTGCAGCTGGGTGCTTCTCGAACGCCCGGTGCTCACCGCCGTCAAGGGGGTGCGCTCACCCACGCGAGCGGGCCGGCCCGCGCCGGAGCCACCCACGGCCACCGGGTGCCCCGCCGTCGACTGATCTCACTCGGCGGCCGTGAAGTCGATGCCGGTCGCGTCGGCGAACCGGGCCATCTCCGGCCGGAGTGCGGCGCGGAGCCTCGCCTCGGTCTCAGGCGTCAGCGTCGGCCGCTCGACGAGGTTCCCCGAGCGGCGCCACGCCGCCATGCTGATCATCCGTCGCGGTCCCACCGGCAGCCTGCGGAAGGCACGCAGCAGCGGACCGCGACGGAGCCGGAGCAGCCATCCGGGCACCTGGTACTTCTCATCCCGGGTGTTGTGCCGCCCGTAGTCCTCGGCGCTGGCGGTCGGCACATCGAGGTCGAGGAACGAGAAGACCCGGGCCATGGTCCCGACGACGTCCGTGCCGAGGTCGGCCAGGTCGAGCACCAGCACCTGCTCGCGGGGGTAGCGGCGCAGGAACTCCTCCAGCTGCGTGGCGTAGCGGCTGGAGGCGACCAAGGCGTTGGCCGGATCGGCGGCGTCGGCGAGCTCCTCCTCGAGGGTGCCGTGCGCGGCGTGCCACTGCACCTGCTCGACGTACTCGGCGAGGATCCGCTCCACCGGGTCGCGCACCAGGTAGATCAGGCGCGCGTCCGGCACCAGGTCGGCCATCCGGTCCACCACACCCGGGACGACGGGTGACTTCGTGTAGTGCGGCGACGACTCGACGCGGTAGCGGGTCCCAGGTGGGAAGTGCTCCTGGTAGCGGCCCACCCAGTCGAGTGCGCCCGGGTCGGAGAAGAAGCGCATCTCCTTCTCCGTCGACACGGCGACATCGGGGTGGACGTCGAGATAGTTGTGCATGCTCGTGGTGCCGGCCTTCATCGCACCGATGACGATGACGTTCGGCATCCGCTCCGGGTCGGGTGTCGAGGGCATGGCGTCGGCACGGGGCACGCGCTGGCGCGGGGCCAGGTGCGCCGTGCAGTTCAGGCACGCGTCGACCGGCTGGCCCGCCGACCGCAGCGACCATCCGAGGCGGGAGAGCTGCGCGGGCGGCCCGACGGTCAGCACCGGCGGAACGCAGACGTCGCACTGGACGGAGATCCGACCCCCGGGGACCTCGGCAAGGATGACCACGGGCGTGAGGATACGGCCACGTTCGCGCACGCCGGTGTGTAAGGTCACCGGCGTGCGACGGGCCCTCACGACCTTGGTGTTCCTGCTACCTCCGTGCGGCCTGAAGATCCGGCTGCTGAACCTGCTCGGGCACCAGGTGCACCCGACCGCCACGATCGGCATCTGCCTGGTGCGCCGCGTCGACCGCTTCGAGGTCGGTGCGGGATCCCTCATCCACCACTTCAACCTGTTCCGCGATCTCCGCCTGGTCCGGCTCGGCGAGGGCTGCCGGATCATGCTCTTCAACCAGATCGTCGGCGACTCGGGCTACGAGCCCGGTGCGACGCAGAACGAGAATCTGCGCACCCTGCGGATGGGTGACGACTCTCACATCATCAGCCAGCACTACCTCGACTGCGGCGGCGGGATCATCCTCGGCGACAACACCTGGGTGACCGGCATCCGCTGCACGCTGCTCTCCCATGCGTTCGATCCGGTCAACGGCGGCGTGATCCTCGACCCGGTCACCATCGGCGACCGCGCGGTCGTGGCGACGTCCTGCACGATGCTGCCCGGCACCGTTCTCGGCGAGGGCGCTCTCCTCGCGGCGGGGTCGACCACTTGGACCGGGCAGGACGCCAAGGCGGCGCACCTGCACGGCGGCGTACCCGCCCGGCGGCTCGCGCCGGTCGAGATTCCACGACATGCCTACGACCGTGCGCGTTACCAAGGACCCCGTGACGTCGTTGGCCCAGCGAACCCCCCATCTGAGTAGAAGGTCGGAATGAACGAGATTGAATCCCGGATCCTCGCGATCCTCACGGATCTGCTGGACCGCTCGGACCACGAGGCGACGGCGATCACCCTCGATGCCGCGCTGCACGGCGATGCCGGCCTCGGGCTGGACTCCCTGGAGACCGCCGAGCTGTCCGCGATCCTCGAGGACGAGTTCGGCACCGACCCGTTCGGCGAGGGCCTGCTGCCGGAGACCGGGGCCGACATCGTGGCGTTCTACGCCGACACGACCGCAGCCACGGCATGACGACCCCGCCGAGTTCTTCCCTTCCGCTGCACTCCCCCGAACAACTCGGCGGCGACCTCGGATGAGCGCACCCCGCACGGTCATCATCACCGGCGGCAGCCGGGGACTCGGCGAGGGGATCGTCCAGCACTTCCTCGACGCCGGCGACCGCGTGGCGACCTGCGCCCGCAGCGAGACCGACGCCGTCCGCGCATGGCAGGCAGACCCTGCGTACGCCGACCGCTTCTTGTTCTGCACGGCCGACCTGGCCGACCGTGACGACTGCACCCGGTTCTTCAAGGACGTCGTGGCGCAGTGGAAGTCGGTCGACATCCTGGTCAACAACGCGGGCGTGGCCCGCGACGGCATCCTGGCGCTGTTCAGCGACGACGACACCGACACGGTGATCGACCTCAACCTGAAGGCGACCATCCACCTCAGCAAGCAGGTCGTCCGCAACATGCTCGCCCACGGCGGCGGCCGGATCGTCAACATCTCCTCGATCACCGGGCTCACCGGCTACCGCGGCTTGAGCGTGTACGGCGCCACGAAGGCCGCTCTCGACGGCTTCACCCGCGGCCTGGCCCGCGAGGTGGGATCGCGCAAGATCACGGTCAACAGCATCGCGTCGGGCTATCTGAAGACCGAGATGAGTCACGGTCTCGACGACGGCCAGCTCAACCAGATCGTGCGCCGCACCCCTGCCGGACGCCTCGGCGAGCCCGCGGACATCGCCCGGGCCGTGGAGTTCCTGGTCGACGAGCGCAACGACTGGATCACCGGCCAGGTGCTCGTGGTGGACGGCGGCCTGACCGCGTAGCCCGAACCGGGCTACGCGCGGTGCCGCCCACGGCGCGGCCGACTCCCCCGGCGGGCGTCCCAGGAGATCGCCACCCACCAGCAGGCGGTCGACACGCCTGTGCCGATCGCCATCGCCCACAGCGCGCCCTCGGCGTCGCCCAGCACCGCACCGAGCACCATGCAGACGCCGATCAGGAGCAGCGCGACGATGTCGGTGACCATCGCTATCTGGATGCGGTGCCGCCCCACCAGCGCTGCGCGCAGACCGCTCTGACCCGCCATCAGCAGCACCTTCAGGCTGACGGCGAGCATCAGCGGCTCGACAAGATCCCAGGAGTCGCCGAGCACCGCCCACCCGATCGGGTCGGGCAGCAGCACCAGCACGATCAGGTTCAGCACGCCCACCCCGCCGGCGATGAGGATCGCGCGTCGCACATGGGTCCAATAGGAGCTCTCGTCGTCGCGGTCACGGGCGATGTCGGTGGCCGCGGCCGTGGAGACCGCCATCTGCACCGCCGTACTGGGCGCGGCGAGCAGCGTGGCGGCGCGGTAGGCCGCGACGGCGAGCGCGCTGCTGAACAGGGTCATCAGTGACGCGAACAGAAGGGTGATGCCGCTGCTCGCGACGCCGGCGACCAGCGAGCGCCACGAGAACGCCCAGTGCTCGCGCACCCACGACAACCCGTCACGGCCGGGGGCGCCGTACTGCACAAACACCCACAACGCAGCCACGCCGCCCGACCAGCTCCACGCGAGCACCGGCCAGGCGAGGTCGTCGAGCTCGAGCACCAGCGCCGCACCGAAGCTGACGCCCATCAGCACGATCCACACGACGTCGAGCACCACGGCCCGGCGGGGTTCTCGTCGGGCGATGCCGAGGTAGCGGCCCACGTCGTGCACCATCAGCAGCGGCATCGGGACGGCGAGCGCCAGCACCGGCCACGCGAGCGGGCTGTCCATCGCCAGCAGCGCCAGCCCGGCCAGCAGGCTCAACGCGCCGGCGGCGAGCCCGACGATCACCGAGGAGGCCAGGATCGTCCGCGGCCGGTCGTCGGCCTCCTCGGGGTGCACGACGACCGTCGTCGAGATCAGGCTGCGCATGGCGACCTGGGCGACCATGTAGACCATCAGGATCAGGCTGAAGCGTCCGAAGTCGACCGGGTCGAAGGCGTGGGCGACCCAGATCAGCGCACCGATGTTCGACAGGCTCGAGAGCACCTGGTCGATCGTGATCAGGCCCAGGCGTCGTCCGCGGCCCGGTGGCTCGGCGTCGGACGACGGGGTCGGCGCCGCGGGGTCGTCCGTCGTCGCGGACGTCGTCTCCTGACTCACGTCGCGGCCGCGAGCTCACGGATCAGCGCGAGGTAGCTCTCGGTCATCTCGGTGGCCTGCTCGGCGGGGATGCGTCCGGTGTCGGTCGAGATCGTGTGCACGAACCGTCCGCGATAGCTGAGGGTGGCCGCGAAGACCATCTGGTTCGGCGCGGCAGCCAGCTGCCCCTGCACGTGGTGCACCCACTCCGGGTCGCTGCCGGGGTCGACGACCCCCATGTTGCTGACCACGACGCACGGCGGCCCGCCCGCGATCCCGGCGCCGACCAGCGCGGCGCCCTCGGCGAGGTCGTCGATGCCCGCCACCCGGGTGAGTTGGAAGAAGAGGTCGCCCTCGCCGCGTTGGAGTGCCTCGCGCACGGTGTCCAGGATCTCGCTCGCCAGGCCCCAGACGTCGTCGGCGGGCACCTGGAAGAGCCGAGCGAGCACGGGCACCGCCATCGCGGTGGGCCGCGACGGGGAGTCGCTGGGTGCCGAGGCGTCGGCGGGCACGGTCAACTGCAGGGTCGGTGGCGCCGTGTCCGGACCGGCGCCACACAGGTGCCGAGCGACCGTGGCGAGCCACCCGGCGGCGACCGTGGAGAAGGCGCTGGACCCGTGGCTGCGACCTACGGCGAGAAGTCGGGCCGCCTGTTCGGGCTCGAGGACGACCTGACGCAGTCGCGGGCGGCGCTCCACGTCGGTGGCCGGCCAGTCCGCGGGCCCGGGCTCACCGAGGGCCAGGTTGCGGCTGCGGATCGACCGCAGCAGCTCGACCCGGGCGCGGGCGTTCTGCTGCCACGGATGGTCCGAGGCGGGCGGCGCCGGTTGGGAGAGCTCCTGCTGCTCGGGCACGTCTTGTCCGTCGAGGAAGCGGACGAAGGCCTGCAGCTCGTCCAGCCCGATCCGTCCGTCGATCATCGAGTGGTGTCCGACGATCAGGACCCGCGACCGGCCCTCCGCGGTGGAGGTCACATAACGCAGCCGCATCGGCAGCGCGAGCTCGTAGGGACGGGCCGCCTCCTCGTCGAGCACGCGGTCCCACTCGCCCGTCGGCAGCTCGACGGCGCGGAAGAGATCGCCGTGCTGGGCGACGTCCTGACCGAGGTCGACGAGGGTCAGTTCCTCGGTCGGCACGGCCCGGGTGAGCACGCGGCGGTTGCGGAAGGCGCGCCACCGGTCGAGCACGAAGGCGGGGTCGAGGCAGATGTCCAGATCGGCGCTGATCAGCACATTGATGCGCCAGCAGTGATCCAGGAACGTGTAGTACTTCTCGGCCACCGTCATCGGTCGGTGCGCTGCCACTGCTCTGCTCCTCCTCGTCCAGCCCCCACCGCCAAACGAAACCGTACGCCGTAGGTCACGAGCGCGGGCCCGCATCCACGGATCCGGGCCGTGGCACGGTGCGCGATACTCGACCGGTGATCGAGTTGCTCGCCCGCGCCGCTGCCGCGGACCCGCACCGCATCGCGGTGGTGACCCCCGAAGAGACCGCGACGTACGGCGACCTGCTGGCCGGCGCGAGCGCGGTGGCTGCCGAGCTGGCGGCGCGGGGCATCCGGCGGTTCGCAGTGGTCGAGCCGGATGCGGCGTGGGTACTGCGCCTGCTCGCCGGTGCGGCCGCGGTGGGTGCCGAGCCCTGCCAGTACCAACCCGACATCGAGGCGGCGCAGTTCGCCGAGCAGGCGGCGGCACTGGGGCACGAGGTCGTAGTCACCCGCCGCGACGACCTGGCGGGCCCCGACACGCTGCGGCCCGAGGACCTGCTCGTCGACCCGCCGTCGGTCTCGGACGCGATCGGTTCGCTTCGACCGACAGACGAGCTCCAGCCGGTGATGATCCGGACGACGGGCACGACCGGGCTGCCGAAGGCGGCGCGTCACGACTGGGGCACGCTCGGCCGCACCGTCCGCGACGCGGCTCCGCGGCCGGAGCAGCGCTGGCTGCTCGCCTACGGCCCGCAGCAGTTCGCCGGCATCCAGGTGCTGCAGCACGTGGTGGCGATCGGAGGCACCCTGGTGGCGCCCTTCCCGCGGCAGCCGCGCGACGGGCTCGACGCGATGCTGCACCACGGAGTGACCTGCGTCAGTGCCACCCCGACGTACTGGCGCTTCCTGCTCGCCGAGGCGCGCAGCCGCGGCGTCGCTCCTCCCCCCCTCACGCAAATCACGTTGGGCGGCGAGGCGAGCGCACCCGACCTGCTCGTCGACCTCGAGACCGCCTTTCCCGACGCGCGGATCTCGCAGGTCTATGCCTCGACGGAGTTCGGGTCGATCGCCTCGGTGCGCGACGGCCGGCCGGGGCTCTCGGTCGCCAGCCTGTGGAGCGACGACAACCCGGACGCGCTGCTGCGGGTGTCCGACGGGCAGCTGTGGGTGCGGGCCGGCACGGGGATGCTGGGCTACGTCGGGTCCGGTGCCGAGCAGGTCGAGACCGTCGACGGCTGGGTGCCGACCGGCGACCTCGCCGAGGTGGTGGACGACCGGGTGCTGTTCCGCGGCCGGTCCTCGGAGGTCATCAACGTGGGCGGGGTCAAGGTGCACCCGTTGCCGGTCGAGGAGCGCATCGCCGCCCTGCCGGTCGTGTCGATGGCCCGCGTGTTCGGGCGGCCCAACCGGTTGACCGGCGCCATCGTCGCGGCCGAGGTCGTGCCGCTCGACGACACAGTCGACGGCGACGACCTCAAGCGCCAGGTGCGCGCGGCGGTGGCCGACCTGCCTCCTGCGTGGCGTCCGCGCAGCATCGCGGTAGTCGAGACCCTGGAGACCAAGGGCACCAAGACGACACGGGGCATGGCCGACCCCGAGTCTTGATCGGCGTCCTGGCCCTCGCCCCCGCCCGCGTCCGTTATCCTCCGCAGGAGCGCTGGCCGGACTGCGGCCGGCCCCAGGTCATGGAGGTCCCTTGCCGTCCGACTTCGCCTACAGCTCGCTGCGGCGGCTAGCCTCGGCGCCCGGCGCCCGGCACCTCATCCAGCGGGTGCGCGGCGAGCAGGATGAGATCCGGTTGGCCATCGGCCGCCTGGAGAGCCACCTTCTCGACGTACGCCGCCCCACGCGGCTGCACGACGCCGAGTTCAAGGTCTTCTCCCAGTTCGGCGAAGACGGCATCATCCAGCACCTGGCACGGGCCGTGGACCCGGCCGAGACGACCTTCGTCGAGATCGGCACGGGCGACTACCGCGAGTCGAACACGCGCTTCCTGCTGCAGAACGACAACTGGCGCGGCATCGTCATCGACGGTGGCGAGGACCACGTGCGCTTCGTCCTCGGCTCGGGGCTCAGTTGGCGCTTCGACGTCGAGCCCGTCTCAGCGTTCGTCACCCGCGAGAACGTCAACGCGCTCATCTCCGACAACGGGCTCTCCGGCGAGATCGGGCTGCTCTCGGTCGACGTCGACGGCATCGACTACTGGCTGTGGCAGGCGATCGACGTCGTCAGCCCGGCGATCGTGGTCTCCGAGTACAACGCCCTGTGGGGCCCGGAGGCGACCATCACGGTGCCCTACGACCCGGGATTCGTGAACTCCGAGGCGCACTACTCCCAGCTGTACTTCGGCGCGTCGCTGGGCGCCCTGGTCCACCTCGGCGCCAGCCGCGGCTACCGGTTCGTCGGCTGCGCGAGCAACGGCGCCAACGCCTTCTTCGTCCGTGAGGACGTCGCCGGCGACCTGCCGGCCCAGACCGCGGCGTCCGGCTACCGCGAGAGCCGCTTCCTCACCGGCCGCAACCCCGACGGCACGCTCTCGCGCAACCGCAGCCGGAGCGAGCGGATCGCCTCGATCGGCCACCTGCCCGTGATCGATGTCTCCACCGGCGTCGAGACCACGGTGGCTCAGGCGGTGCCCGCGCCTGAGAGCCACGGATCGTGACCAGGCGGTTCCACCGTCTGCGGGTCGCCCAGGCCCGCGCCCAGGCCCGGATCGGATTCGCGCGCCTCGCCGTCGCCATCGCTCGCCGTCGCGTCGATGAGGTCTGGTTCGGCGACTCCCACGCGGTGCTGTTCAACACCTCGCGCTTCCCCTTCCCCGGTCTGGCGCCCGTCGACGAACGCCGATGGGTGTGGCATCTCGGCCCGCGACTGATGTACTCGACGGCGCGCGACGGGTTCCTCCCCGCCCTGCTGCGGCTGGTTCGGGTGCTCCGCCGGGTGCCGGCCGGGCAGGCAGTCACCTGGTTCGTCTCCTACGGCGAGATCGACATCCGCTGCCATCTGGCGGAGCGACTCCGTGACGGCGCCGACCTCGGCTTCGTCGATCGCTACGTCGACCGGGTGCGGGAGCTCGCGGGGGCCGTCGGCCTGGCGGAGATCGTCATCGTCGTCCCGCCTCCGCCCGCCGTGGATTCCCTCGACCACGACGCCTTCCCCGTCGTGGGCACTCCCGAGGAGCGGATCGCCGCCCGCCGCGCCGTCGCCGACCGGCTGGCCACGGCCGCGACACAGCACCAGGCGCCTCGCATCCGGATCCTCGACCTGGGCCCGGCCCTGGCCGACCCGCACGGGCTGTTGCGCGCCGATCTCACCGACGACGGCTGCCACACCAACGACGCCGGACGGGCCCGCGTGCGGTCCGCGGTGGAGGAGTATCTGCAGACGGCGTGACCGGCCGCGACGCTCAGCTCAGCGCGTCGGGGACCAGCCGCTCGATCGCCTGGCGGCCCGCGGTGTCGTCGGCGTGCACGACCGCGACATCCCAGTAGGTGCGTCCTCGGTTGCGCTGGTTGCCCGGGGCGTCGAGCACCCGGCCCGCCGCGGCCGCCGCCGTGACGGTGGTGCGGCCGAGCGGTGCGGCGCCGTTGTCCCAGACGGCGACGTCGGCATAGCCGAGCGCCTCCAGGCGCGGCCAGACCGCCTCCGGGTCGAGACCGGCGATGCGGGTCAGGTAGGGGTCGTACTCGAAGAAGAGCACCGGATGCGCGTCCGCCCAGGCCTCGGCGATCGCCGGCACCAGGTTGACGTCGTAGCCGTCGGTGTCGGACTTGACCAGGCGCAGCCGGTCGAAGTCGGGGTGGTCCGCACGCAAGGACGCCGGCGAGACGGTCGGCATCGCGTTCGGGTCGTCGCCCTCGGCGAAGCGCGTCGTGCCGCCGGTGCGCACCGCGGTGCGTGCGGTCGGCTCGGCGTCGACCGCGAGCAGCGCCTCGACCACCGCCACCCGGCCGTCGGCGTCGACGTTGCGGTGCAGGAACTCCAGGTAGGCCGGGTCGCCCTCGATGCACAGCACCTTGCCGTCGGCGGCGTGCAGGATCTGCGCGGTCGAGTCGCCGACGTTGGCGCCGACGTCGAGCACGGTCAGCGGCGACGACTCGGCGAGCAGCCGGGCCAGATCGACCAGGTTCTGCCCGTAGCGCGGGCCCCACGTGGCGTAGTCGGGCAGCCGGTGCGACCAGGGCAGCACGAGGGTGACGCCCTGGACCTCACGCACCACCGGCCGGTTGGGGAAGCGGTCGCGGATCAGCCAGCCCAGGCGTCGCTTCGCGGTCGCGACGGCGGTGCCGGGGCTCATCACGCGTCGAGCTCCTTCTTGTGCTGCACCAGGCGGCCCAGGCTCTCGATGTCGGCGTCGACCATCAGCTCGGCCAGGCCGCGGGCTTCGGTCTGCGCACGCCAGCCCAGCACGTCGTGGGCCTTCGAGGCGTCGCCGATCAGCGCGTCGACCTCGGTCGGGCGCTCGTAGGACTTGTCGTAGCGGACGTGGTCCTCCCAGTTCAGCCCCGCGTGAGAGAACGCGTACTCGCAGAACTGGCGCACCGTCGTCCCGACGCCGGTGGCGAGCACGTAGTCCTGCGGCTCGTCGTGCTGCAGCATGCGCCACATGCCCTCGACGTACTCCGGGGCGAACCCCCAGTCGCGGATCGCCTCGAGGTTGCCGAGGTCGAGATGGTCGGTGAGCCCCAGCTTGATCGACGCGACACCGAGGGTGATCTTGCGGGTCACGAAGCTCTCGCCGCGGCGCGGCGACTCGTGGTTGAAGAGGATTCCCGACACCGCGAACAGGTCGTAGGCCTCGCGGTAGTTGACCGTCACCCAGTGCGAGTAGAGCTTGGCGGCACCGTAGGGCGACCGGGGGTAGAACGCCGTCCGCTCGTCCTGCGGCGGCGGCGTGGCTCCGAACATCTCCGACGTCGACGCCTGGTAGAAGCGGCAGTCGAGGCCCGCGGCCCGGATCGACTCGAGCAGGCGCAGCGTGCCCACCGCGTCGGTGGACGCCGTGTACTCGGGCAGCTCGAAGGAGACCTTGACGTGGCTCTGGGCGCCGAGGTTGTAGACCTCGTGGGGGGCGATGTCGCGCAGCTGGTTGCTCAGGCTCACCCCGTCGGTGAGGTCGCCGTAGTGCAGGTGGAGGTCGGCCACACCGCCCAGGTGGTCGATCCGGCTCCGGTTGAGGGTCGACGACCGCCGCACCAGTCCATGCACCTCGTAGCCCTTGGCGAGCAGCAGCTCGGCGAGATAGGAGCCGTCCTGACCGGTGATGCCGGTGATGAGTGCGCGCTTCACGAGGGCACAGTATCGTCGCTCCTCGTGCACGTGCTGGTAGACGCCGTCCTCGCCCGCCCGGGCAGCGTCTCGATCGTCGTCCAGCACATCGTGCGCGGGTGGGTGGAGGCCTTTCCGGACGACCGGATCACCGTGCTGCTCGGGTCCGACAGCGAACGGTTCGACACTCCCCCGAGCGTCGAGGTCACGACCGCCGCCGACTCCGGGCCGGTCGGCAAGGTGTGGGCCCGCTCGGGCGCCGTGCGCCGCGCCGCGCGGCGTCTCGACGTCGATGCGGTCCTCAGCTCGGCACCGGCGAGCAGCCTGCTGGGCACCCGGCAGCCGCGCGGGCTGATCTTCTACGACCTGCGCCACGAGCTGCGCCCCGACCAGTTCTCCGCCCGTACGCGATGGGCGCGGAGAGTCTCCTGGTCGTGGAGCATGCGCCTGGCCGACGGCATCTTCTGCATCTCCGACCGCAGCCGCGACGACCTGCGCCGCCGCCATCCCCGCCTCGGCCGGACGGCGGTCACGGCCGCGCTGGGCTCGGACCATGCCCTGGCCTGGCGGCCGGCACCCTCGGGCGAGCGCCCCTATGCACTGGCCTTCGGCCACTTCGGCAACAAGAACGCCGATGCGGTCGTCGCCGGCTGGGTCGACTTCAGCGACGCCCACCCGGAGTGGGTGCTGCGCCTGGTCGGCATGGGCAGGGCCGACCGCGATGCCGCCCAGGGCCTGGTCGACCGGCTCGGGATCAGCGACCACGTCGAGCTGATGCCGTGGCTCGACGACGAGGCCTTCAGCACCTGCTTCGCCGGAGCCGGTCTGGTGGTCTTCCCCTCCGACTTCGAGGGCTTCGGCCTGCCCGCGGCCGAGGCGCTGCGTCTGGGCATTCCCGCCGTGGTGTCCGACGACCCCGCGCTGGCCGAGGTGACCGGCGGCTTCGCCGAGGTCACCGCCTCCACCTCGGCCACCGATCTCGC
>Ga0164243_10012669_pt1 | contig 11929 bp, 10 predicted proteins | sample OricompcompostOP_FD_108781 | JGI IMG/M metagenome (GOLD analysis project Ga0164243, IMG submission 108781) | Organic Plus compost microbial communities from Emeryville, California, USA - Original compost - Organic plus compost (OP) | ecosystem: Engineered > Solid waste > Mixed feedstock >...
AGCACGACGCCGGCGAGGAAGACGCGCTTGCGGCCGAACAGGTCGGCGGCGCGGCCGCCGAGCAGCAGGAAGCCGCCGAACAGCAGCGTGTAGGAGTTGATGATCCAGGCGAGGTTGCCCGGGCTGAAGTGGAGGTCGGCCTGGATCGAGGGGAGGGCGACGTTCACGATCGTCGCGTCGAGCACGACCATGAACTGCGCGAGGCAGACGAGCACGAGCACGATCCAGCGGTTCGTCTCGGTGCTGACGGCCTGCGCGGGTGCGGCTGGGGCCTGAGAAGACATGCGGTCCGTTCTGTCCTTGAGGTAAGCGGAGTGGTCGATCCGGTTGCGCAAGGTACCACAAGGGGAGCGGGTGCTCCGGTTAGCGTTCTGTGAAGATCGGCCGCCGTGGGCGGCGGCCGGCCGCGCCGCGGGCGGCCGCGGTCCGCGTGCGCCGCGCGCCTGCGTCGGCCGGCGGCCGCCGGGGCAGACTGGCGCCATGGAGCGATCGCACGAAGGAGCCGACCGGGTCGGCCATGGCGAGGCCTCGCTCGGCGACGCGCAGTCGAGCAACCCGCCCGACGACGACGACATGATCACCGCCGACGCGCCGCCGCTCGACAGCGACGTCGACTACGAGGGCGAGGGCACGCCGCCGCCGGCCGAGCGCGGCAACGACGACCCGGCGCCGAACGCGCCGTAGCGGGCGGGGCGGGACGGAGGCGCCCGCCGACCGCGCAGGCGGCGCGGCGCGCGCGGCCGCACGGCGCGCGTCGCGCCGCCTGCACGGCGCGCCGGCCGGCAGCGGGCTGCGCGCTCAGGCGACGAGCAGGGCGGCGCCGATCGCGCCGCCGAGGTCGCCGAGCGCGGCCAGCCGCACGGCGGGCGGGCGGTCGTCGTTGAAGAGGTGGGGCTATCGCGGCGGCGATCCGGGCGCGGTAGGGCTCGCCGAGGCGCAGCCCGAGGCCGCCGCCGATCACGACCACCTGCACGTCGAGCAGGTTGACGGCCGAGGCGATGCCGGCGCCGAGCGCCGCGACCGCCTCGTCGACCAGCTCGGTCGCGAGCCGGTCGCCGTGGTCGAGCGCGCGCGCCCAGATGCCGCTCGTCAGCCGCGGTCTGCCGTGCTTGCGCATCAGGTGGAAGAGGTCGGTCCTCTCGCCGTCGTGGTGGCGTCTGCGGGCGCGCGCCTCCATCGCGCCGCGCCCGGCGTACGCCTCCAGGCAGCCGCGACGGCCGCAGGGGCAGCGCGCGCCGCCCTGCTTGACGACCATGTGGCCGATCTCGCCGGCGGCGCCCTCGCCGTCCCAGCCTCTGCCGTCGAGCACGACGCCGCCGCCGACGCCGGTGCCCCAGAAGACGCCGAGCAGCGAGCGGGCGCCGCGGCCGGCGCCGAGCCGCACCTCCGCGTCGGTCGCGACCGAGACGTCGTTGCCGAGCGTGACCGCGACGCCGTCGAGCGCGTCGGAGAGCGCGCGGGCGAGCGGGAAGACGCCCTCCCAGTCGGGCAGGTTGCGCGCCTGGCCGACCGAGCCGGCGCTCGCGTCGATCGCGCCCGGCGAGCCGACCCCGACGCCGGCCAGCGCGCGCGGCTCGACCCCGGCGCCCGCGGCCGCCTCGCGCAGCGCCGCGGCCATCGCGTCGGCGACGTCCTGCGGCCCGCCGCTCTGCGGCGTCGGGTGGCGGGCCTGCCCGAGCACCTCGTCGCGCTCGTCGACGACGACCGTCTGGATCTTCGTGCCGCCGAGGTCGATCCCGCCGCGCGCTGGCATGGAGGCCAGCATAGTCGCGGCGGCGGAGGGCGGGACGGCGCCGGCCGTCGCACGCGCGCCGGCGACGGGCGCCGGGACCGGGAGGCGGCGCTCAGCGGCCGGCGGCGCCGAGCTGCTGCTCGGCCCACTGCTCGACGAGGCGGCGCTGGACGTCGGTGAGCGGCAGCGGGCGGCCCTGCTCGAGCGCGCGGGCGGCCTGGGGGAGCGTCATGCCGACGCCGGTCAGGACGCTGCCGACGAGCGGCGGCACGTCGCTGCCGCAGAGGCCGGTCGTGCAGGCGGGGTCATCGCTCATCGCCTCCACGATAGCCGTCCTCGCCGGACTCCCGGGCATGCTCCTCGACCGCCTGCTGGGCGGCGTGGAGCGCGCCCTCCTGCTTCAGCACCAGCCACGACAGCCACATGCCGACGGCGAACAGGGGGAGGCCCATCGCGACGCGCGCGACGCCGAGCGCGACGACCGCGCCGGCGAGGTAGAGCGGCAGCTGGACGGCCAGGCGCGCGGCGAAGACGCCGACCCAGATCCACGTCACGTGCGTGTAGATGCGGACCTTCGCCGGCTCTCTGCGCCAGGCCGTGCCGGTCTGCGCGATCAGCCCCAGCGCGACGCCGGCGATCGGCCAGCGCAGCGCGATCGAGCCGACCAGCCCGAGCACGTAGACGCCGCTCAGCAGCAGCCCCGGGAGGAAGAAGTCCTCGGCCTTGCCGGTGCGCGAGACGACGAACGCGGCGATCGCGATCCCCGCCAGCCCCGACAGCGCGAACTGGACCGTCTGCCGGCGCGCCAGCCGCGCGACCGCCAGCAGGACGCCGATCGCGACGGCGACCATCGCGGCGCGGCTCGGCTCCAGCGAGCCGACCGTGTAGGCGAGCACGAACGCCGCCGCCGGCAGCGCCGACTCGACGATCCCGAGCGGCCCGCCGAGCGCCTCCGCGAAGGCGGCGCCGGCGGTCGGCGCGCGGGTCGCGGCCGCGACCGTGTCGCGGCGCGGGTCGTGGAGCTGCTCGCTCATCCCGTCAATGGTGACGGAGTCGGGCGGATCGCTGCGGCGGCCGGTCAGCCGACGAGGACCGGCGTGCCCATCTCGACGCGGTCGTAGAGGTCGATCACGTCGCTCGGGTTCATCCGCACGCAGCCGTGCGAGGCGGCGCTGCCGATCGAGCCGACGTCGCCGGTGCCGTGGAAGCCGACCGCGCCGTCGAAGCCGATCCAGCGGGCCTTCAGCGGGTTGTTCGGCGCGCCGCCGGGGATCGTCTGCCCGGCGAGGTCGCCGGCCCACTCGGAGTTGGGGACGTTCCAGGGCGGGTCGACCTGCATCGTCTGGACGGCGAACTGGCCCTCGGGCGTCGGGTACTCGTCGGAGCCGATCGCGACGCTGTAGGACGTGACCAGCTCGCCTCTGACGAAGACGCGGACGGTCGTCGACGCCTTCGAGACGGTCACGACGGTCGGGTTCTCGGCCCACACCTGGTCGGTCGTCTTCGACGGTCTGACGGTCGCGATCGGGGCGGTGAAGCGGCGCTCGCCGCGCGGTCTGCGCAGCGCGCGCACGAGCTGGCGGCGCAGTCTCGCCGGGTCCTGCAGCCTGCTGCCGTCCTGCGATCTGGTGACCGAGACGCTGTCGAGCGAGAGCGCCAGCGCGGCGTCGACGGCCGGTCTGTCGACCGACTTCTCGATCCGCGCGACGAACGCCGCGACGGCCTTCTCGTTCAGCGCGACCCGGACCTTCTCGTTGCCCTCGACCTCGCCGCCGGTCAGCTCGCGCCAGCCGCGCGAGAGGAAGTTGCCCTCCTCGCCGCGCGCCATCGCGCGGTCGATCGCCGCGTCGAAGGAGAGCGCCACGCGCGCCTCGCGCGCCGTCAGCTCGACCGTTCTGCCGCCGACCTCGACCCGCAGCGGGCGCTGCGCCGGCGTGCCGAGCGCGCGCTGGAGCGCTCTGCGCGCCTCCGCCGGCGACTTGCCGCCGACGTCGACCCCGCCGATCGTGACCCCCTTCGGGATCCGGTCGCTGGCCGCGTTCGCGTTCCAGCCGAGGAACCCGACCGCGGCGGCGGCGAGGAGCAGCACGGCGCCCGCGACGATCAGGAGCGTCCGTGCTCGAGAGATGTTCGATCGCATCGGCACGTGCCAAGAAGGTAGACGACGCGGCGGCGCCGCCTGAAAGATCCCTGTCACGCGCGGCGCCGCGATGTCAGCGCCTTGACCTCGCCGCGACCGCGCCGCCGGGCCGCTATCGTCGCCGCGATGCCGCGCCGGCCGCCGCCCGACAGCCCGTCGCCGCCCCGTTCGCAGCCGGGCGCGCCGCCGCTCGCGGAGCTGACGACGCTCGGCCTCGGCGGCCCGCCGCGGCGGCTGATCGCCGTCGACGCGGAGGCCGAGCTGGTCGAGGCGGTGCGGGCGCTCGACGCGGCCGGCGAGCCGCTGCTGCTGCTCGCCGGCGGCAGCAACGTCGTGATCGCCGACGACGGCTTCGACGGCACCGTCGTCCACGTCCGCACGCGCGGGATCGCGCGGGACGGCGACGAGCTCGTCGTGCAGGCCGGCGAGCCGTGGGACGCGGTCGTCGCCGCGGCCGGGGCGGAGCGGCTGGCCGGCGTCGAGGCGCTGTCGGGGATCCCCGGCTCGGCCGGCGCGACGCCGATCCAGAACGTCGGCGCCTACGGCCAGGACGTCAGCCAGACCGTCCGCGAGGTGCGCGTGCTCGACCGCCGCAGCGGCGCGATCGAGCGGCTCGGGCCCGCCGCCTGCGCCTTCCGGTACCGCACCAGCGCGTTCAAGGGCCGCGACGAGCGGGTCGTGCTGTCGGTCCGCTTCGCGCTGCGCGACGCCGGCGGCGACGGCCTCGGCGAGCCGGTCGCCTACGGCGAGCTGGCGCGCACGCTCGGCGTCGCGGTCGGCGAGCGGGCGCCGTTGGAGGCGGTGCGCGCGGCGGTGCTGGAGCTGCGCCGCGGCAAGGGGATGGTCGTCGACCCGGCCGACCCCGACTCGGTCAGCGCCGGCTCGTTCTTCACCAACCCGATCCTCGACGCCGCCGCCTTCGCCGCGCTGGAGGCGCGCGCCGCCGCCGCCGGCCTCGGCGCGCCGCCGGCCTTCTCCGAGCCCGACGGGCGCGTGAAGACCTCGGCGGCGTGGCTGATCGAGCGGGCCGGCTTCGCGCGCGGCCACGGCGACGGCCGCGTCGGGATCTCGACCAAGCACACGCTCGCGCTCGTCAACCGCGGCGGCGGCACGACCGCCGAGCTGGTCGCGCTGGCGCGCGAGATCGCCGCCGGCGTGCAGGAGGCGTTCGGCGTCGCGCTCGCGCCCGAGCCGGTCTTCGTCGGCCACCGCTGGTAGGCGTCGCGCCGGCGCCGCCTGCCGCCGGCCGCGCCGCGCGCCGGGCCGGCCGGCTACCGCTGCGGCGCGCCGGGGCGGGGCGCGCGGGCGAGCGGCCGCGGCGACGGGGCGGGCGCGGCGGCGTCGGCCGGCGCCGCCGTCAGCGGCGCGCCGGCGCGGCGCAGCTCCTGCGCCGCCTGCGCGTGCAGCGCCAGCGCCTCGCGGGCGGCCGCCTCCGCGGCGACCGCCCGCAGCCGCTCCAGCGCCTGCTCGCGCTCGCCGGCGGCCAGCAGCGCGCGGCCGTGCAGCAGCAGCGCCTCCTGCTGCTCCCAGCGCAGCCCGTGGGCGGCGGCGTCCCCGGCGGCGGCGCCGGCGATCCGCCGCGCCTCGCCGGTCGCGCCGGCGGCGAGCAGGATCTCGGCCTCGGCGCGCGCCGCGCGGACCGCGGTCGCCGGCAGGTCGCCGTCGCCGGCGACCGCGGCCGCCCGCTCGGCCCAGCGCCGCGCCTCCGCCAGCCGGCCGGCGTCGAGCGCGGCGCGGGTCGCGGTCACCAGCAGCCCGCCGACGGCGGTGCGGTCGATCCGCTCCAGCCGCTCGCCGCCGATCTGCACCAGCGCGGCGAGCAGCCGATCGGGGTCCTCGCCGCGCAGCACGATCGCGTTGTGGGCGCGGCTGGCGGCCGTCATCGCGCCCGGCGCCCGCGCGCGCAGCAGCGCGTCGCTCTCGGCGGCGGCCGCGCGCGCCGCCGCCGGCTGCCCGCCGAGCGCCAGCGTCCGCGCCCGCTGCGCGAGCGCGAAGGCCAGCTCGGAGTCGAGGTCCTGCAGCCGCGCGACCTCCTCGGCGGCGTCGATGTGCTCGAGCGCGGAGCCGAGCTCCAGCAGCGGCAGCTCCGCCATCGTCAGCAGCACGTGCAGGTGGAAGAAGAGGTGGCTCTGCAGCGACTCGCGCGCCAGCCGCAGCCCGCGCCGCAGCACCGCCGTCGCGGCCGGGTAGCGCTCGAGCTGGACGAGGTCGCCGCCGACCGACCAGGCGGCGTCGACGTGCGCCGCCAGCTCGCTGTCACCGACCGCCGCCAGCCGCCGCTCGGCGGCGTCGACCAGTCCGGCGTCGGGATCGCCGCGCATCGCCCGCCCGAGCGCGCGGTTGGCCTCGATCGCCGCCCGCAGCGGCTCGGCGTCGCGCTCCGCCAGCTCCTCGGCGGCCCGCTCCGAGCAGGCGACGACGGCGTCGGCGTCGCCGGCGAAGGCGGCGACCGCCGAGCGGTAGTGGAGCAGCCGCGCGCGGGCCGCGGAGGGCGCCTGGGCGAGCGCCGCGTCGAGCCGCTCGGCGGCCGGCGCGTAGGCCCCGAGCAGCACGTCGGCGATCGTCACCGAGGCGAGCAGCGCGGCGCGCCGCTCGCCGGCCGCCGCCGGCAGCAGCGCGAGGCAGTCGTCGAAGGCGGCGCGGCTCGCGTCGAGCCGGCCGGCGGCGCCGAGCGCCAGCGCCATCGGCGCCAGCAGCCGCGCCCGCCGCGCCGGCTCGGCGTCGCCGAGCAGCGCCAGCGCCGCGCCGTACCAGTGGGCGGCGACCGCCGGCGAGCCGTCGAGCGACGCCTGCGCCGCCTCCGCGAACAGCGCGACCGCCGGCTCCTCGCCGGGCTCGGCCGCCTGCTCGACGTGGTGGGCGCGCAGCGCCGGCGGGGCGCCCCGCCGCGCCAGCGCGGCCGCGGCGCGACGGTGGGCCGCGCGGCGCCAGGCCGGCGGCGTCGCGTCGGTCACGACGCGGTGCAGCAGCGGATGGCGGAAGCCGCAGCGGCCGCGGCCGTCCGGCCGCACGACGTCGGCGGCGACGAGCGCGTCGAGCGCGGCGCGGGCCGTCTCGTCGGGCAGCTCGGCGACCGCCGTCGCGATCGCCGGGTCGAACGGGTCGCCGACGATCGCCGCGGCGTCGAGCAGGCATCTCGCCGGCTCCTCCAGCGACTCCAGCTCCAGCGCGAGCGCCTCGCCGGCCGTCTCCGGCAGCGGATGGCCGCGCGCCCCCTCGATGGCGGCGCCGCGCGCCAGCTCGCGCAGGAACAGCGGGCTGCCGTCGGCCTCGCGCACGATCCGGTCGCGCACCGCCGGCGCCAGCGCGTCGCCGAGCAGCGCCTTGGCGGCGGCGCGGCCGAGCGGCGCCGGCCGCAGCTCGTCCCAGCCGTCGGCGGCGCGGCCGGCCGCCAGCAGCCGCCCGCCGCCTCTCGACGGGCGCAGCGCGAACAGCAGCAGGAACGGCGTCCGCGGCGGGCGCCGCAGCAGGTGCAGCAGCAGCTCGATCGAGCCCTCGTCGGCCCACTGCACGTCGTCGAGCGCGAGCGCCAGCGGCCGCTCGGCGCCGAGCCGCTCCAGCAGCGCGCGGACGGCGCGGTGGTAGCGGAAGCGCTCGGCCGGCCCGCCGGTCGCGGGCGCCGGCGGCCCGTCGTCGCGGGCGGCCGGCAGCACCGCCGCCAGCTCGCGCGGGAGCGCGGCGAGCGCGTCGGGGCCGAGCGCGGCGGCGGCGTCGTCGAGCGCGTCGGCGATCAGCGCGAACGGCACCTCGCGCAGGTGCTCGCCGGCGCGCGCGCTCAGCACCCGCACGCCGTCGTCGGCGGCGCTGCGGGCGGCGGCCGCCAGCAGCGCGCTCTTGCCGATCCCCGACTCGCCGCTGACGGCGAGGGTCCGCTGCGCCCCGGCGCGCACGCCCGCGAGCGCCCGCTCGATCGCGCCCAGCTCTGCGTCGCGCCCGTGCAGCCTCACCTTGGCAAGGGTAGTCCGGCCGCGCGGGGAGCCTTCGGAGGGCCGGCCGGCGGGCGCGCGGCCGCGGCGTCAGCCGGTTGGCGTCAGCCGACGGGGTCAGTCGACCAGCCGCACGAGCATCTTGCCGGTGTTGGCGCCGGCGAGCAGGTCGCAGAACGCCTGCGGCGCGTTCTCCAGCCCCTCGACGATCGTCTCGCGGTATCTGAGCGAGCCGTCGGCGAGCCAGCCGCCGACCTGCTCGAAGAACCGTCTCCTCAGGTGGGCGTGGTCGGAGACGAGCATCCCGCGGATCGTCCCGCGCGTCTGGATCAGGCGGTAGAGGTTGCGCGGCCCCGGCGGCAGCTCGGTCGCGTTGTACTGCGAGATCGCGCCGCAGATCGCGATCCGGCCGCGCAGCCGCAGCGCCCCGATCGCCGCCTCCAGGAGGTCGCCGCCGACGTTGTCGAAGTAGACGTCGATCCCGTCGGGCGCGACGTCGCGCAGCTGGTCTGAGAGCTCGCCCTGCCGGTAGTCGATCGCCGCGTCGAAGCCGAGCTCCTCGACGACGTGGAGGCACTTCTCGGGGCCGCCGGCGCTGCCGACCACGCGCGCGGCGCCGAGCTTGCGCGCGAACTGGCCGGCGGCGCTGCCGACGGCGCCGGCGGCGGCCGAGACGAGCACGACGTCGCCCGCTCTCACCGGCGCGACCTCGACCAGCCCGGCGTAGGCGGTCAGGCCCGGCATGCCGAGGATCCCGAGGTAGGCCTGCTCGGGGACGCGCGAGATGTCGAGCCGCTGGGCGGCGTCGTGTCTGACGAGCGCCACGTCGCGCCAGCCGAGGCCGTGGAGGACGACGTCGCCCGGGTCGAAGCGGCCGCTGCCGCACTTGCAGACGACCCCGACCGCGCCGCCCTCCAGCGGCGCCCCGACCGCGTAGGGGTCGACGTACGATCTCGCGCCGCTCATCCGCCCGCGCATGTACGGGTCGACGCTCATCCAGTGGTTGCGGACGAGGATCTCGTCGGGGCCGGGGTCGGGCAGCTCGACCTCCTCCAGCGCGAACGTGTCGCCGTTCGGCGCGCCGCGGGGACGCTGCGCCAGGTGGATCTCGCGGCTGCGGGTGCCCATCTGCTCCTCCTCGTCGATCTCCGCCGTCGAGGATAGGACGGCTCAGCGGCGGCGGTGCTCGACGGCGTCGCCGCGGGCGATCAGCACGTCGTCGACCAGCGACGGCGCGAACAGGCCGTGGGCGACGACGCCGGGGGTCGCGTCGAGCCGCGCGGCGAGCGCGGCCGGGTCGGCGATCGGCCCGGCCGGCGCGTGCAGGTCGGCGATCGCGCCGCCGTCGGGCGAGGGCGCGGCGCCGTCGCGCAGGCGGGCGCCGGGCAGGCGGCGCAGCGTCGAGGCGAGGCCGAAGCGCAGCAGCTCCAGCGGCACCGGCGGGCGCAGCGCGTCGACCGGCTTGTCGGAGGAGACGATCACGACGAACCGCCGCGCCGCCGCCGCGACCATCCGCTCGCGCGTGTGCGCGCCGCCGCCGCCCTTGACCAGCCAGCCGTCGGGCGCGACCTGGTCGGCGCCGTCGATCGCGACGTCGAGCGCCGGCAGCGCGAACGGCTCGACCGGCAGCCCGAGCGCCCGCGCCGCCGCCTCGGTGCGCGGCGAGGTCGCGACGCAGCGCAGCCCGCTCAGCCCGCGCGCGGCGAGCGCCGGGAGCAGGTGGGCGACGGTCGTGCCGGTCCCCAGCCCGACCGTCATGCCGTCCTCGACCAGCGCGGCCGCCGCCTCCGCCGCGCGGCGCTTCTCGTCCTCGATCACACGGCGGACTCTACGGCGCCGGCCGGGCCGTCGAGCCCGGCCAGCTCGGCCAGCAGCTCGTAGGAGCGGACGCGGGCGGCGTGGTCGTGGATCGCCGAGACGACCATCAGCTCGTCGGCGGCGGTCTCGGCGACGAGCGCGTCGAGGCCGGCGCGGACCGTCTGCGGCGAGCCGACGACGGCGTAGCGCAGCATGTGCGACGCCTGCGCCTTCTCCACCGGGCTCCAGTACTCCTCGATGTCGTCGATCGGCGGCTTGTAGCGGCCGGGGCGGCCGCGGCGCAGGTCGGCGAAGCCCTGCTGGATCGTCGTGAAGAGGCGGCGGGCCTCGGCGTCGCTGTCGGCGACGACGACGTTGACGCCGATCATCGCGTGCGGCGCCTGGAGCTGCCGGGAGGCCGAGAAGCGCTCGCGGTAGATCGAGAGCGCGTCGTGCAGCGCGTCGGGCGCGAAGTGGGAGGCGAAGGCGTAGGGGAGGCCGAGCAGCGCCGCCAGCTGGGCGCCGAAGGTGCTCGAGCCGAGGATCCAGATCGGCACCTCGCTGCCGCCGCCCGGCACGGCCTGGACCGCCTGGCCGGGCTGGACCGGCGCGAGGAAGGCGCGCAGCTCCTGCACCTCGCGCGGGAAGTCGTCGGCGCGGGCGGGGTCGCGGCGCAGCGCCTGGACGGTCAGCTGGTCGGTGCCCGGCGCGCGGCCGAGGCCGAGGTCGATGCGGCCGGGATGGAGCGCGTCGAGCGTGCCGAACTGCTCGGCGACGGTCAGCGGCGCGTGGTTGGGCAGCATGATCCCGCCGGCGCCGACGCGGATCGTCCGCGTGCCGGCGGCGAGGTGGCCGATCACGACCGCGGTCGCCGCGCTCGCGATCCCCGGCATGTTGTGGTGCTCGGCGACCCAGTAGCGGGTGTAGCCGAGCCGCTCGGCGTGCTGGGCGAGGTCGAGGCTGCGCTGCAGCGCCTCGCGCGGGGTCGCGTCGTCGGTGACCGGGACGAGGTCGAGGACCGACAGCGGCGGGAGTTCGACAGACATCGAAGTCCATGGTAGCGGCGGGCGCCCCGGGCGCCGATCGCCGCCGGCCGTCGGTACGCTGGCGCGCTCCCGTCCCGACCGCTGGAGCCGCCGATGCGCCGTCCCCCACGCCTCGTCTCCGTCGCCGCCGCGGCGCTCGCCGCCGCCGCGCTCGCCTGCGCGGGAGGCGCCGGCGCGGCCGCCGCGCCGGCGCCGGCCGCGCGCGCCGCCGCCTCCGCGCTGGTCGCCGAGGGCGGCGGATGGGGGCACGGCGTCGGGATGAGCCAGTGGGGCGCGCAGGGCTTCGCGCGCCACGGCAAGGGCTACCGCTGGATCGTGCGCCGCTACTACCGCGGCACGACGCTCGGCCGCGTCGGCGCCGGCCGCCGCGTGCGGGTGCTGCTGAACACGCACGGGCCGGTCACGATCCGCGGCGCCGTGCGCGCCGGCGGGCGGCGGCTGAGCCCGCGGGTCGCCTACCGCGCCTCGGTCGCCGGCGGGGCGATCGCGCTGCGCGGCGGCGGCACGACGGTGCGGATCGCGCCGAAGGCGCCGGTGACCGGCCGTCCGACGGTCGCGGTCGGGCGGCTCGGCCGCTACCGCGGCGCGCTGCTGCTGTCGGTCTCGCCCGACGACGGCGGGCTGCGCGTCGTCAACCGCGTCGGGCTGGAGGAGTACCTGCGCTCGGTCGTCCCGAACGAGGCGTACGCCGACTGGGCCCCCGCCGCGCTGAAGGCGCAGGCGGTCGTCGCGCGCAGCTACGCGCTCGCGATCGTGAAGGGCGACGGCCGCGACTACGACCAGGTCGACGACACCCGCTCGCAGAGGTACACGGGCGTCGGGGCCGAGACGCGCGCGACCGACGCGGCGGTGCGGGCGACCCGCGGCCAGGTCGTCAGGTACCGCGGCCGCACGATCCCGGCCTACTTCCACGCCTCCTCCGGCGGCCACACCGAGAACGTCGAGGTCGGCTTCGACGGCGCGCCGCCGGCGCCGTACCTGGTCGGCGTCCCGGACCCCTACGACGGCGACAGCCCGCTCAACACCAAGCACAGATGGCTGCAGCGGTTCGCGCTCGCGCAGGCGGAGGCGCGGCTGCGCGACGCCGGCCTGCTCGACGGCGGCCTGCTCGGGATCGAGATCGTCAGCCGCGGCGCCTCGCCGCGGATCGCGACCGCGCGGATCCTCGGCAGCGGCGGCGAGACGACCGCGACCGGCAGCGACCTCCAGCGGGCGCTCGCGCTGCCCGACATCCCGTCGAGCCTGACGCTCGTGCGCTGAGGCGCGGGACGGCCGGGCGCGACGGGGG
>Ga0164243_10012671_pt1 | contig 11927 bp, 12 predicted proteins | sample OricompcompostOP_FD_108781 | JGI IMG/M metagenome (GOLD analysis project Ga0164243, IMG submission 108781) | Organic Plus compost microbial communities from Emeryville, California, USA - Original compost - Organic plus compost (OP) | ecosystem: Engineered > Solid waste > Mixed feedstock >...
TAATCATGGCGGCCACCGTTACGCTGGAGTTATCCATGCGGATCGAGCGCCATGGTCACCTCGCCAAGGTGGCATTTGCGACCGAGGTGTCTGTAGTCGCGGCTCAGCCGTGCGCAGTGGATGAAGCCCTGTCAACGGTCGGGATTTGTATGAACGAGGGACCCGAGCGGAGAACCAATGGGCACACTATTTGATCAGGTCCGAAGCGAGCAAAATTTGTTTGCCGCTTGGCGTCACGTCAAGCGGAGCGCTTTGAACTCCCGGAATTCAAAGATTCGAGGTCAAGCAGCCGAATTCGAACACCTGCATCAAAGACACCTCCGTCGAATTGCTTGCCAGCTTCGGGAAGACCGATATGAATTCGCTCCGGTGGAAGGCGTTCTAAAGGACAAAGAAAAACGTCTAAAAGAGAAGAAAGACCCTCGCCCTATTGCGGTAGCCCCGATCGAAAATCGAGTTGTCCAACGCGCTATCCTGCAAGTTCTTCAACCCAGAAGAGCTCGCGATCTCAGTGACATTGACACACAATATGAGGCAATTCAGGATTCCCGGCTCGGTAAAATCAATGACATAAACAGGTCAAAATTTGGTGTCGGAGGTCTTCTATACCCTTACGGTGGGGTAAAACCAGCGATTGCATTGATCAGCAATGCCATGAACAATGGAGCAAACTACTTCTATCAGTCAGATATAAAATCATTTTTTACAAAGATTCCCACGAAAGCAGTGGTCGAATTCATTAAGAAAGAGACGGGAGACCACCTTCTAGCCGATCTTTTCAGGAAGGGTTTGGAGATTAACCTCTCCAATGAACAAGAACTCATGACATATGCAAAACTATTTCCTCAAGATGGAATAGGAGTTGCTCAAGGATCGTCTCTGTCGGCTTTTGCAGGTAATGTATTGCTATTTGAATTGGACCATCAACTCAACAAAAGAGGTGTGACTGCAGTCCGGTACATCGATGATATTTTAATGGTTTCCAAATCGAAAGGCGAACTTGCCGATGCTCAAGCCTTTGCAGAAGAGAAATTACGCGAGTTCCGGTTTTCTCTATACCGGCCATCCCCCGGCTCAGATAAGGCAGCACAAGGCAAGTGCACGGACGCAATTAACTTTTTAGGATGTACCATCCAGCCGAACCGATGTGTTCCCAGTAGCACATCCATCAGTAAGCTAAAGAATGACATTGCATCGGCATTGTCGTCATCTAAGGAAGCAATCAACAAATCTCTTAATTCGGGTAAGGTATTAGAACCGATCATGTCGCAGAGCTCGACACTCCAGACCATAAGCAAGAAAATCTATGGTTGGCAAAAATCGTTTTCCTTCTGTACTGATGATCAACCCTTTAGACAATTGGACGAATACATTGCTCGCCAATTGAATGACTACGATTCATATATTCGACGTAAGTTGGATGGACAGCCATTATCTGCGAAGGCAATGGTGATGGGGGTGCTGTGTACAGCAAATATGCCTCTTACTAGACTAATCCAACCTTAAAGCGCTCCCTCATTCATGGCCGGGCACTTCCTGGCTACGACCAAGCTGCTGTCGCCTTTATGATCCGGCTCCCAAGCCCGTCGTTTGGCAGAAACTGCCCGCCCGTTGGCATGGACCCGCCCATTCCAAAGGCTTAGCCTTGTCCCTTAGAGACATTCAGGGACAGGAGCCATGCCCCCCAAGACTGGTTCTCATCATCGCGCCGCCCCATGGCCACGTTGCAGGATGTGGTGGGGCCGTGGGAGGTGTTTTGCAGAGCGGCGCAGTCGCCGGGCAGTTATGAGGTAGAGGTTGCCGCGGCGGGTGAGACGCTGGACGTCGAGACCAAGTACGGGCTGCCCATCGTCGCCAGCCGCTCGGCGCTGGAGGTAACGGGAAGATCGATACCGTGCTGGTGGCCGGCAGCCAGCAGGGCGTGGGCGGCCACGCGGACCCGGCATTCCTAGCCTAACTGCGCGATACGGCGGGGCTCGCAATGACGCTTCGCATCAGTGGTAGCAATTTCGGGGGAGGAGGCAGGGGCGATCGGGCCGGCAAAGGCCGTAGCGTGTCTTCAATTATGCACATTTTCCGCCGATTTTCCAGTCTGGCACTTCGCCGCCGTCAGGCATAAGGTCCGTTTCCTCCGATGGCGAGAGAGGGGAGATGCCCATGCCGGCCGATTGCTTCAGCGCCATGAGAGTCCTCTATGGCCATGCGGGCTTTTGCGGCTCGGGCGTGGCCTTGGGCGCGACGGCGTGGCATACTCGCGTTCATCCTCCCGCAGCATTGGAAACCGCCATGACCAAGATGATCTTCCTGAACCTGCCGGTCAGTGACCTCGATGCCTCCGTCCGCTTCTACGAGGCCATCGGCTGCCGGAAGAACGCACAGTTCTCGAGCGACGAGGCGGCCTCCATGGTGTGGTCAGAGACCATCACCTTCCAGCTTCTGACCCTTGATTATTTCGCGAGCTTCCTGGTCAGGCCCATCGGCGATGCGAAGACCGCCACACAGATGCTGATCGCTCTCTCGCAGGAGAGTCGCGAGGCCGTGGACCGCATAACGGAGGCCGCCGCCGCCAACGGCGGCAAGGCCGACATCCGCCCGCCGCAGGACATGGGTTTCATGTATCTGCGCACCTTCGAAGACCCCGACGGCCATATATTCGAGCCGGCCTGGATGGACATGGCCGCCATGGGCCAGGCAGGGGAAGCCCCCGCGTCCTGACCGGGCTTTCCGCGCCCGCGAAACTGCCATTTGGCAGAAACTGTCCGCCTGTTGGCATGGACGGCCTGGGCTCAAGGGCTTAGCCTCTGGGTTAGAGACGGTCAGGGACACGGGACATGAGCAGGAAACTCGTTCTCATCATCGCGCCACCCATGGTCACGCTGCAGGATGTGGTGGGGCCGTGGGAGGTGTTTTGCCGGGCGGCGCAGCATGTGCCGGGCGGTTACGAGGTGGCGGTTGCCGCGGCGGACGCAGCGCTTGAGGTCGAGACCAAATATGGCCTGCCCATCGTCGCCAGCCGCTCGGCGCTGGAGGTAACGGGACAGATCGATACCGTGCTGGTGGCCGGCAGCCAGCAGGGTGTGGCCGGCGCGGCGGACCCGGCGTTCCTGGCCTGGCTGCGCGATGCGGCGGGGCGCACGCGGCGCATGGGCTCGGTGTGCACCGGCAGCTTCTACCTGGCGCATGCGGGGCTTCTGGACGGCAGGCGCGCCACCACCCACTGGCGGTTCCTCGACCGGCTGGCGGCGGAGTTCCCGGAGGTCACGGTGGACCCCGAGCCCATCTTCATCCAGGACGGCAACATATACACCTCGGCGGGGGTGACCGCCGGGATCGACCTGGCGCTCTCGATGGTGGAGGCGGATTGCGGCCATGCCGTCGCGCGGGAGATCGCGCTGGACCTCGTGGTCTTCGTGCAGCGCCCGGCGGACCAGCCGCAACGCAGCCGCTCGCTCACCCAGCGCCTGGCCGAGCGTGACCCCATCCGCGAATTGCAGCAATGGGCGCCGGACAATCTGGACGCGCTGACCACGGTGGAGGACATGGCCGCCTTCGCCCGCATGAGCAGCCGCAACTTCGCCCGCATCTTCAAGGCCCAGACGGGCATGACGCCCGGCCGCTACCTGCGCGACCTGCGCATCGAGGCCGCCCGCCGCCGGGCCAGGGAGACGAACGGCCACGCCGCCGCCGCGGATGTCGGCTTCGGTAGTGACCGCAGCATGCGCCGCGCCATGCGGCGAGCGGAGGCCCCGCCGGGCAAGCCCTGAGCGATTTTCCACCCCAGAGAAAGGCAAGACCGATGACGGAAAAGACAACCGCGCCAAAGGCGCGGACCGGAGACCTGCGCCCTGACCGCCGGAGCCTCCTGCAACTGACGGCTCTGAGCGCCGCCCTCGGCATGGCCGGCGGCAACCTGGGCCTGGCCACCAGCCGGGCAGCGGCCGCCGCGCCCGCCCCTGCGGCCGGGGACGCTTTCGCCCGGCTGGCGCAGAAGAAGGTGATCGATATCGGCATCATCATCTTCCCCCAGATGGACCAGATCGATTTCACCGGCCCCTTCGAGGTGCTGGTGCGCATGCCGGGGGCGCGCATCCATGTGGCGGGCACCGAGAAAGGCCCCTTCAAGGACCATATGGGGATGATCCTCACCCCCGAGATGGCGCTCGCCGACATGCCGGAGATGGACCTCCTGGTCATGCCCGGCGGGCCGGGCCAGGAGGACCTGATGCGCGACGAGGCGCTACTCTCCGCCCTGCGCACCCACTGGGCGGCGGGCAAGCCCGTCTTCTCCGTCTGCACCGGGTCCTTCCTCCTGGGGGCGGCCGGGCTCCTGAAAGGCAAGCGGGCCACCACCTACTGGGCGGTCCTCGACCTGCTGCCCTATTTCGGCGCCCAGGCCATGCAGGAGCGCGTGGTGGTGGACGGCAACCTCATTTCGGCCGCCGGGGTGACTGCCGGCATCGACGGGGCGCTGAAAGTCGTCTCCATGCTGCGGGGGGACCGGGCGGCTGAGACTGTGCAGCTCTCCATCCAGTACCAGCCGGAACCCGGCTTCAACGCCGGATCGCCGGAAACCGCCCCGCCCGACGTGGTGGCGCAGCTTCGCAAGAAGCTCGGCCCCAGCATGGAACAGCGGCGCAACACCGCCCGCACCCTGGGCCAGGAGCTGGGCATTCCCTTGCCAGGATAGGCGGCGCACTACCACACCCCCTCCCCCTTGATGGGGGAGGGACGACCGTCCGAGGCACAGGCGGGGGTAGGGCTGGCGGTCAAAAGCTGGTAAGAAGGGCGGACCCGCTGATAACGAGTCCGCCCCGTGCCCACCGATCCGCTTCATATCCTCAAATCCGTATACGGCTACGACGCCTTTCGCGGCCGCCAGCAGGAGATCATCGAGCATGTGATCGCCGGCCACCATGCCTTCGTGCTGATGCCGACGGGGGGCGGCAAGTCCCTGTGCTACCAGATCCCGGCCATGGCCCGGCCGGGCATGGGCCTGGTGGTCTCGCCCCTCATCGCCCTGATGGCCGACCAGGTGACGGCGCTCAGGGAAGCGGGGGTCAAGGCGGCGGCCCTCAATTCGAGCCTCGGCGCCGATGAGCGCTCGGCCATCTGGGCGGCGGTGCGGGCGGGGGAGCTGGACCTTCTCTACATGGCGCCGGAGACCCTGCTGCGCCCTGAGGTGATGGACCGGCTCAAGGGCGCCAGACTCTCCCTCATCGCCATCGACGAGGCGCATTGCCTCTCCCAGTGGGGGCACGATTTCCGGCCGGAATACCGCCAGCTCGACGGGCTGGCGGAGCTGTTCCCCGGCGTGCCGCGCATGGCGCTCACCGCCACCGCCGATGCGCCGACCCGGGCCGAGATCGTCTCCCACCTGGGAATCGGCGAGGCCAACAGCTTCATCGCCGGGTTCGACCGGCCGAACATCCGCTACGCCATCACGCCCAAGAACACGCCCCGCCGCCAGCTCCTGGCGTTCCTCGCCGCCCATGGCGGGGAAAGCGGCATCGTCTATTGCCTCTCCAAGCGCAAGACGGAGGAGACGGCGGCCTTCCTCGCCGATGAGGGCTACACCGCCCTGCCCTATCATGCCGGGCTGGCGCGGGAGGTGCGCGACGCCAACCAGCGCCGCTTCCAGCTGGAGGACGGGGTGATCATGGTGGCCACCATCGCCTTCGGCATGGGCATCGACAAGCCGGACGTGCGCTTCGTGGCGCATATGGATCTGCCCGGCAGCATCGAGGCCTATTACCAGGAAACCGGCCGCGCCGGGCGCGACGGCCTGCCCTCGCAGGCCATGATGCTCTTCGGCTTCGACGACATGGCGCTGCGCCGCCGCTTCATCGACGACAGCGACGCGCCGGGCGAGCGCAAGCGCATGGAGCACCAGAAGCTGGACGCCCTCCTGGGCCTGGCCGAGACGGGCCAGTGCCGCCGCCAGGTGCTGCTGGCCTATTTCGGCGAGACGCACGAGCCCTGCGGCAATTGCGACAACTGCCTCAACCCGCCCGAGATGTTCGACGGCACCGTCGCCGCGCAGATGGCCCTGTCGGCCATCTACCGCACGGGGCAGCGCTTCGGCCAGGCGCATGTGATCAACGTGCTGCTGGGGGAGACGGACGAACGCATCGAACGGCTGGGCCATGACAGGCTCTCGGTCTGGGGCATCGGCACGGAGTATGACCAACGCACTTGGCGCAGCATCCTGCGCCAGCTCGTGGCCCATGGGCTGGTGGCGGTCGACGTGGCAGGGCACGGCGGCCTGTCCATCCCCGAAAAGGGCCGGCGCTTCCTCAAGGAGAAATCCACCCTGATGCTGCGCCTGCCGAGAAAGCCCGAGAGGATGAGCCGGCGCAAGGCCGCCGCCACGGCGCAGATGGCGCCGCCCGACAAGGCGCTCTTCGAGGCGCTCCGGGAAAAGCGCATGGAGCTGGCCAAGGCGCAGGGCGTGCCGCCCTATGTCATCTTCCACGACCGGACATTGCTGGAAATGGCGGCGCTGCGGCCTTCAACGCTCGACGCGCTGGGAGAGGTCTCGGGCGTGGGGGCCGCCAAGCTGGAGCGCTATGGCGAGGCCTTCCTCACCGTCATCACCGCCTTCCCCGCCCGGGAAGAGGCCTGAGGTTACGGGGCCAGCAGGAGGCGGATGCCCCAGCCCACAATAGCCACGGCGGCCACCCCCGCCGCCCAGAGGCCCGCGAACCACAGGAGCCGCCGCCAGAGCGGCCCCGTGCCCCGCTCCCGGTCCGGCGGCGGCATCAGTGGTAGCCCTCGCCTTCCTTCACCTTGCCGCGGAACAGCCAATAGTTATAGGCCGTATATCCCAGGATGATGGGCAGCAGGAAGAGCGCCCCCGCCAGCAGGAAGCCCAGGCTGCCGTCGGCATTGGCGGCTTCGCGGTAGGTGATGCTGGGCGGGATGAGATAAGGGTAAAGGCTGGCCGCCAGGCCGGCGAACGAGGTGGCGAAAAGCCCCAGCGCCAGAAGGAAGGGCGGCACCTCCCGCCGGGCATTGACCATGAGGAAGAAAGCCAGCGCCAGGGCCGCGGTGACCGTCGGGATGGTCCAGATGAAGAGGGTGGAGCCCGCCGAGAACCAGCGCTCGCGCACCGCCTCGCTTTCAAAGAGCGTGCCGACGCTCACCAGCGCGATGAGCAGGATGGTGGCGCCCCCGAGCGGCAGTTGCAGCTTGCGCATGCGCGCCTGCAGCTCGTCGCTCAGCTTGATCACCAGCCAGGAGGCGCCCAGGAGGGCATAGCCCACCACCAGCGACACGCCGCACAACAGGGTGAAGGGTGTCAGCCAGTCGAACCAGCCGCCGGCATAGACCCCGTCTTCCACCCGCACGCCCTGCACGAAGGCGCCCACCATGATGCCTTGCATCAGGGCGGCGACCACCGAACCGCCGACAAAGGCCATGTCCCAGAGATTGCGCCCCTCGCCGGTGAAGCGGAAGCGGAACTCGAAAGCCACGCCTCGCAGGATCAGCGCCAGCAGCATGGCGATCACCGGGGCGTAGAACGCGGTCAGGAGAACGGAATAGGCGAGCGGGAACGCACCGAAGAGGCCGCCGCCGCCCAGGACCAGCCAGGTCTCGTTGCCGTCCCACACGGGGGCGACGGTATTCATCATGCGGTCGCGCTCCTCGCCGCGCCGGGCCAGGGGAAACAGGATGCCGATGCCGAGGTCGAACCCGTCCAGCACCACATAGGCCAGCAGGGCAAAGCAGATGAGCACCGCCCAGATGGTCGGCAGGTCGATCATGATCCGGCTCCTTGCAGTTCGCGGGGCACGGGGTGGGCGAGGCGCGTGGGCCCTTCGCCCCCCGGCTCCTCGGACGGGACCTCGGGCGAGCGGGCCATGAGGCGCAGCATGTAAGTGACCCCGGCCGTGAAGATGGCCAGATAGACGATGAAGAAACCGAGGAGCGACAGGGCCACGCCCGGCGTGCCGATGGGCGAGACGCCATCCGCCGTGCGCACCAGACCATAGACCAGATAGGGCTGCCGGCCCACCTCCGTCACCCACCATCCGGCCAGTATGGCCACGAAGCCCAAGGGCCCCATGCCCATGGCCCAGCGGTGGTAGAGGCGGGTGGTGAAGAGCTTGCGCCGCCAGCCCAGCACGGCGCCGGTGAGCCCGAAGAGGATCATCAGCAGGCCGATGCCCACCATGACGCGGAACGCCCAGAAGACCACCGGCACGTTTGGCCATTCATCGCGGGAGAAGGCGTCAAGGCCGGTCACCGTGCCGTTGGGGTCGTGCTGCAGGATCAGGCTGCCCAGCTTGGGAATGCCGATGGCATATTTCGTCTCCACCGCTTCCATGTCCGGTATGCCGAAGAGGATGAGGGGGGCGCCCGTCTGCGTCTCGAAATGGCCTTCCATGGCGGCCACCTTGGCGGGCTGGTGCTTCTGGGTATTGAGGCCGTGCTGGTCGCCCACGAAGAGCTGCACCGGCGCGACGAGGGCCCCCATCAGCACCGCCATGGCGAACATGGTGCGGGCGGCGGGGCCGGCGGTTCCCCTGACCAGGTGCCAAGCCCCAACGGCACCCACGGCAAAGGCCGTGGAGAGATAGGCCGCCAGCACCATGTGGGTGAAGCGGAACGGGAAGCTGGGATTGAAGATGACGCCGATCCAGCTGTCGGGCACATAGCGCCCGTCCTCGATGTGGAAAGCGGCGGGCGTGTGCATCCAGCTGTTGGCGGAGAGAATCCAGAAGGCCGAAATGATGGTGCCCACGGCGACCAGCAGCGTCGCCAGGAAATGCAGCCGCGGCCCCACCCGCTCAAGCCCGAACAGCATGACCCCCAGGAACCCCGCTTCCAGGAAGAAGGCGGTGAGCACCTCATAGGCCAGGAGCGGCCCGAGCACCGGCGCCGTCATCTCCGAGAAGGGGCCCCAGTTGGTGCCGAACTGATAGCTCATCACCAGGCCGGAGACCACGCCCATGGCGAAGGCCAGGGCAAAGATCTTCACCCAGAACTTGTAAAGGCTGAGGAAATGGTCGCGCTTGGTGGCCAGCCACAGCCCCTCCAGCACCGCCAGGAAACTGGCCAGGCCGATGGTGAAGGCGGGGAAGATGATGTGGAAGCTGATGGTGAAGGCGAACTGGGCACGCGCCAGAAAGAGAGGGTCGAGGGACTCCAGCATCGCGATCTCCAATCCTGTCAGCGGACAGACTCACCAGGGCCAACCGTCCGCAACGGAAAGTTTACATGGCAGGACGGAGATTTAAAGGATTCGCTGCTGTGGCAAACTGTCTCGCAGATGCGAAATACCCAGTCGTTCTGCCACGTCACCCCTGCCGGATCTGCCCATTTCCGTTCGCGCTGAGCCTGTCGAAGCGCGGCCGCATCCCGGGCGCTGGCCGCGGGGTAAGCTGGTGGGCCGGAGACTGAGCCTACTTCAGCCGCCGGTAGGTATAGCCGCGCTCCCGGTCCAGCACGATATCGGCCACCGGCGGCAGGTCCTCGCGCAATTGCTGCGTGTAGCGCTCGTAGTGGGCGGTGAAGGTGATGATCTCCTCCCGGCTCATGCGCCCCTTGGCCAGCTCGGGGTTGCGGGCGGCCAGCGTCTCTTCTTGGGCGAGACGGGATTCGACCACCGTCTGGAAATCCGGCACGCGGATGAACAGCAGGAGGTCGAACATGTCCCACAATTCCAGGTATCCGGCCTTCAACTGGCTGTTGGACCAGCGCCACCATATGCCCTCGGGGTCCTTCTCGGCTTCGAGGGCGTTGATGGGCCCGGACCAGCTCTGCGGATCGCGGTAGCGCGCCCCCACGCACCAGCCTTCCAGGATCACCACGTCCGGCCGGCCGGTGAAGGCGGGCCACAGGCTCTCGGGCACCCGGTCGTCCTCCAGCTTGGAGAACTGAGGGAGCGGTGTTTTGGCCTCCGGTCCGGCGGTCAGCAGGGAATCGATGGTGCGCCGCGCCAGCGCCGGGTCGTGCGTGCCGGGCACGCCGCGCGTGCGGCAAAGGGGATGCACGGTGGCGGCCAGCCGCTCGCGCTCCGCCTTGGGCAGGTAGAAATCGTCGATGGAAAGGGCCACCGCCGCGAGCCCGTGCGCCGTGCCGAGCGCCGTCTTGAGCAGCTCGGAAATGGTGGACTTGCCCGAGCCTTGAGCGCCCGAGACGCCGAGCACCAGGGGCCGGCCGGTTGGCTTTTGCGCCGCCACGTCCGCCGCCACGCCCAGCAGGATCTCCGCCAGGTCGCGCTTGAGAGGAATGCCGATATCGTGGCCCGCGGCCTCAAGGGCCTGGATGTGCTGGTCCGTCATGAGGAGTCCTTTAGAGAAATGGAGGCATCAGCCGGCCAATGCCATGTCGTCGAAAAGGGAATCGAGGGGCACCATCAGCCGGTGCTGGTTGTCGCGCAGCCATTTGCGGCTCGCCTCCCAATGAGGGCAGATGCCGGCCACCAGCGACCAGAAGCGCTGCGAATGATCGGGCACGCTCAGATGCGCCACCTCGTGGCAGGCCACATAGTCCAGAACCGGGGGCGGCGCCTGGATGAGCCGCCAGTTGAAGCTGAGCCCGCCCGAGGGCGCGCAGCTGCCCCAACGGGTTTTCTGGCCGCGGATGGTCAGCCCCGTGTGGCGCTGGCCGGTCTTCGCCTCCGCCTCGGCCAGCGGCGCCTCCAGCGCGGCCCTGCATGCCGCCCGCAGCCAGCCCTCCAGGGCCCCGGCCGGATCGGCCAGGCGCGCCTGGATGGTGATGGCGCCATCCTCGAAACTCACCCGCTTCAGCCCCTTGACCCGGCGCACGGGCACCGCCTCGCCCCGGTAGAGGATCGCCGGCTCGCCGTTAACCCGCAGCCGGGCCTCCGCCCGCCGCCGCTCCAGCCGGTCCAGATGCGTCAGCACCCAATCCTCATGGGCGCGGATGAGCGGTTCCACGCGCTTGAGGGACGCGCCGCTGGGCAGTTGCACCAGCAGGCCCTCGTCGGTGACGCGCAGGCCCGCGCGCCGCGCGCGGGCCGACTGGCGGATGGTATAGGCCACGCTGCGGCCCTTGATGAGGATGGAATGGGATGGCGGCATAAGCTCAACTGGTCTCGTCTTTGCCGCGATCATAACCAAGCCGGGCGCTTTCGTCAGTCACATATCGGCGACCGGACGTATCCCCCCCTTTTGCGCCGTAGCGGAGCGGGTTAGGCTACGGGCGAACAACACATCATCCAGGAGGCATCATGGAACCCGTCATTTCGGAAATGGTGAGCAATTTCGAGCGTGGAAAACTGTCGCGCCGGCAACTGGTGGAGGGGCTGGCCGCGCTGGTGGTCGCCACAGGCGGCATTGCCGGGGCGCGGGGCGCATCCGCCGCCACGCCCGAGCCGCTTCCCGCCACCAACGTGGACCATGTCTCCGTCCTGGTGAAGGACCTGGAGGCCTCCACCCGCTTCTATGAAACGGTCTTCAACCTGGAAGGCATCAGCGCCGACAAGGAGCACAAGATCCTGCGCATGGCCCCCAAGGGCACCCGCCATGCCGTCGTGTCGCTCCGCCAGGAGGAACCCTACGGCACCTGCGACCATTTCGCCCTCGGCCTCGCCAATTTCGACAAGGAGGCCACCACCGCCCGCCTGAAGGCCCACGGCCTGACCGCCGAGGAGAACCTGGAATACGGCTACTTCGTCCGCGACCTGGACGGCTATCCCGTGCAGATGACGCCGGGGCGGATGGGCTAAGAACCGGACCCGAAAAGCTCAATCCGTCATCGCGAGGCCGCAAGGCGGCCGCGGCGATCCAGACCGGTCCAAGTCCGGGACTCCTGGATTGCCGCGTCGGCCTGCGGCTTCCTCGCAATTGTCTGATTGAAGATGGCTATGATGGTGGTGTCCCGGCATGATCGGGATGCCGGGGCCAGGGTGGCCACCCTGGCCCCGGCGCGGCATGGCAGGCCGTCTCGCAATGGGGACA
>Ga0164243_10012673_pt1 | contig 11927 bp, 12 predicted proteins | sample OricompcompostOP_FD_108781 | JGI IMG/M metagenome (GOLD analysis project Ga0164243, IMG submission 108781) | Organic Plus compost microbial communities from Emeryville, California, USA - Original compost - Organic plus compost (OP) | ecosystem: Engineered > Solid waste > Mixed feedstock >...
ACCGGCGCGGGCGCACCGGGAGCACCAGCCTAGGGCGCGGGGCGGGGCGGTTCCAGAACGCGTTTTTCCCGGTGTGCCAGGAGGATTCGGCGCTGCTCCGGGCGCCTCAGCCCTTCCGCCGCCGGATGCCGAACGCCGCTCCGCCGAGCACGATCCCGGCGAACAGCATCGGCATCCCCGCCAGGCCGACGATGCCCGCGCCGATGTCCGGGTCGGGCGTCGGCTGGAGGGCGGCGGTGACGGACGGGACGGCCAGCAGCACCGCGCCGATTCCGCCGATGATGCCCGCGGCTGCGGCGAGTTTCCTCGGGTTCACTGCACTCCCTCGACGAGTCGGGCCGCGACCGGTCGGCCGCGGTGCGTGGCGGCCGACCCTATCGGCCGGTCCGCGGAGCCGGACACCGCAACGGCGCCGGCACCGCGGATTTCCGCTCAGCGGAGCCGAGAATCACTGCGGGGCGGCCGGTTGCGGCGCGTTCTCCGCCACGGATTCCGGTGTCACGCGCTTGCGGCGGTAGGCGCGGGAGGCCCAGTAGCCGCAGCCCGCGGACAGGAGCACGCCGCCGCCGAGCAGCATCCAGCCGGTGCTGGTGTTGTCCCCGGCCTGCTCCTCGGTCGAGCGCTCGGCGGTGGTCTCGCCGTGCGAGGTCTCCTCGCACACCTCGCCGGGTGCCATCTCCTCCGATCCGCACATCACCCGGTCGTCGTTGAGCATCCCGATGCCCACGACGATCAGCACGATTCCCGCCAGCGCTCCGATCGTGGCCTGGAAGCGCTCCTTGATGACGGCGGCGTTGTGCGCCCGCGCGAGGCGCTTGTGGTGGTCCGTGACCGGCACTGCTGGTCTCCTCGATGTTCGTCCCCAGTTCGTCCGCGCGAGGCGCGTCGCGCTGATCTTAGGGAGGCCGGGCCGGCCGCGAGGGGCTTTTCGCGATCTTGGTTCGAGATCCGTCCGCTCCGGACGAGGTTGCAAGATGGACACGAACGACCACCCTTCGTGATCATCGTCGTACTGTGCGTGCCGCGCGGCGTGCGCGCGGCAACGGGGGCATTCGTCGGAACGGGGGCAACGTGGAAGGTCTCGTCGCAGTGGCCGGTCTGGTCGGCCTCGGCTTGATGATCTGGGGCGCGGTGTTCGGGATCCGCCGCCGCGGGCGGTGGGACGGCGAGGTCGCGCGCGGGTTCTGGCTGCGGTTCGCGCCGGGCTGGGTGGTGCTGCTGATCGCCTTCGCCGCGACCCCGGACGAGTCCTCCGGCAACGCGGTGGCCGGGTTGGTCGTGCTCACCGGTCTCGGCCTGATGATCTGGGGCGCGGTATTCGGGCTGCGCCGCCGCGGCTGGAACCGGCAGGTCGCGGGCGGTTTCGCAGCGAGGTTCGGCGTCGGGCTGCTGCTGTTCCTCGTCGCCGGGGCCTTCACCGCGCCGACCGAGCCGACGAGCGTGGTCGCCGACCCGCCGGTCACCACGACCCCGCCGCCGAGCCCGGCAGCGCCGCCACCTCCGTCCGCCCCGGCCGCTCCGCCGCGGCACGTGCCCGCCGGGGTGCCGCAGGACGCGCAGCAGGCCGTGGTGCTGCAGGTCCGCTCCGGCGACTCGGTGCAGCTGGCGGCGACCGAGCCGGGCACCTCGCTGGCGGTGTCCGCGCCCGTCGAGGGGCACCTGCTGCACCTGCGCGTGCCGGAGTGCTTCGCCGCGGAATCGGCCGACCACCTGCGGCAGCTCGCCCCGGTCGGCTCGACGGTGTGGGTGCAGCACGACCAGCAGCCGCAGGACCCGCAGGGCCACCACCTGCTCTACGCGTGGAACGGCAGCGGGGTGTTCACCAACGCCGACATGGTCGCGGGCGGGTTCGCCGAGCCCGCCTACGCCGCGCCGAACTCCCTGCACTGGGAGGAGATCGCCGGCGCGGGCGACCAGGCCCGGGCGGTCCGCGCCGGCTCGTGGAGCCGCTGCGCCCCGCCCCCGCCGCCGACCAGCACCCGGCCGAGCCCGTCGCCGCAGCCGAACCCCGAGCCGAACCCGGAACCCCGCCCGCAACCCCAGCCGCAGCCGGTCTACCCGCCGCCGGACGACGGCGGCGGCTCGGTGTCGTTCAAGAACTGCACGGAGGCGCGGGCCGCCGGCGTCACCCCGCTGCACCGCGGCGAGCCCGGCTACAGCTCCAAGCTGGACCGCGACGGCGACGGCACCGCCTGCGAGTGAGCAGCCCGGCCGGTGATCACCTGGGCTGCGCCGCCCGCCGCTCGGCCTCCAGCCGCTCGGCCTCCGCACCGCCGACGGCCTCGCCGCGGGCGACGAGCCCGGACACGTCCGACAGCGGGATCTGCTCGAGCAGCACCGCCAGCAGGAACGCCACCCCGATGAACGGCAGCAGGTACCAGAACACCGGCGCCAGCGCGTCCGCGTAGGCGGCGACGATCGCGTCCTGCACCGGCTGCGGCAGCTGGTGCAGCGCGGTCGGCGCCAGCGATCCGGCCGCGCTCTGCGCCTGCTGCGGCGAGGCGCCCGCCCCGGCGAAGATCCCGGTGAGGTTCTCGGTCAGCCGGGTGGCGAACACCGTGCCGAACACCGAGGTCCCCAGCGCGCCCCCGACCTCGCGGAAGTAGTTGTTCGTGCTGGTCGCGGTGCCGATCGCGGACGGGCTGACGGAGTTCTGCACCACCAGCACCACCACCTGCATGATCAGCCCCAGCCCGGCGCCGAACACGAACAGGTAGCTGCACAGCAGCCACAGCGGCGTCTGCGCCGACAGCCCGGTCATGGCCACCATCCCGCCGCCGGTGACCAGCGTGCCCAGGATCGGGAACACCTTGTACCGCCCGGTGCGGGTGATCAGCGCCCCGGAGATGATCGAGGTGAGCATCATCCCCGCCATCATCGGCAGCATCGCCATCCCGGACACCGCCGCCGAGGTCCCGGTCGACATCTGCAGGAACGTCGGCAGGAACCCGAGCGCGGCGAACATGCCCAGCCCCAGCACCAGCCCGATCGCGGTGGCGTTGACGAAGATCCGGTTCCGGAACAGCGACAGCGGGATGATCGGGTCCGCGGCCCGCGACTCGGCGAGCACGAACAGCCCGGCGGCCACCACGAGCCCGCCGAACCAGGCCCAGGTCTCCGGCGCCGACCAGCCGTGCGTGGTGTCCCCGCCGAAGTCGGTGAACAGGATCAGGCTCGTGGTCGCCGCCGCCAGCAGCACCACGCCGGGGATGTCCAGCGGCCGCGTCGCCCTCTTGCTGGGCAGCGTCAGCGCGAAGTAGGTGATGGTGAACGCCGCCGCCCCGACCGGGATGTTGATGTAGAACGCCCAGTGCCAGGACAGGTGGTCCACGAAGAACCCGCCGAGCAGCGGCCCGCCGACCGCCGCCAGCCCGAAGATCCCGCCCAGCGGCCCCAGGTACCGGCCGCGCTCGCTGGCCGGCACCACGTCGGCGATGATCGCCTGCGAGAGGATCATCAGCCCGCCCCCGCCGAGGCCCTGCGCGGCGCGGAACACCACGAACGTCCAGAAGTCCCCGGCCGCCGCGCAGCCGACCGAGGCCAGCGTGAACAGCGCGATCGCCACCAGGAACAGCCGCCGCCGGCCCAGCACGTCGCCGAACTTGCCGTAGATCGGCATCACGATGGTGGTGGCCAGCAGGTAGGCGGTGGTGATCCACGCCTGGTGCTGCACCCCGCCGAGGTCGCCGACGATGGTGGGCATCGCGGTGGACACGATCGTCTGGTCCAGGCTGGCCAGCAGCATCCCCGCGATGAGCGCGCTGAAGATGATCCAGATCCGCCGCCGGGTCAGCAGCAGCGGGGCGTCGGGTTCGCTCATGTCGTCCCTCCGGATTCGGCCGCGAAGACCTCCCGCGCGGCCGCCAAGCGGCGTTGCATGATCGTGCGCAGCGGTTCGGCGTTGTCCGGGCACAGGAACTCCCGCATGCAGGCCGCGCCGACCGCGCCGATCACCTGCACCAGCACCTCGGCGCGCAGGTCGCCGGCGGCGAGCCCTTCCCGGGTGCGCACGAGTTCCGCGTCGGCCCGCTCCTGGTCCCGGATGGAGGCGAACAGGCGGGACAGCAGCCGCGGTTCGCGCTCCATGGCCGCGACCAGGTCGGCCGCGCGCTCCGGGGTGATGCCGATCTCGGTCCAGCGCGCGACGAGCAGGTCGGCGTAGTCGCCGGGCAGCGTCTCCGACAACCCGGGCCCGGTGCCGCCGCCGGCGGTGAACCGCTCCTCGGCCGCGTGCTGGTCCCAGAGCGTGGTGAAACCGAGGACCGCGTCCTCCTTCGACGCGAAGTAGTTGAAGAAGGTGCGCCGGGAGATGCCGGCCTCGTCGCAGAGCTCGTCCACGGTGAACCCGCCGAGCCCCAGTTCGGCGGTGCGCCGCCGCGCGGCGGTGGTCAGCCGCGCGGCCGCCTCCAGCCGGCGGCGCACCCCCGCGTTTGCACCATCAGCCATGAAGTGCATCTTGCACTATGGCTGCGATCGTGCATCGCCCGGGGTGCTCGCCCGGCCCTGCGCCCAGCCCGCTCCCGGCCGGGCGGACAATCCCGGCACCGGCCGCCGCGCCGAGGCCGGGTCGCCGGGTGGCGCGCCCGCGGGCGGAGTCGTGTGAGCGGCGTCGCTGCGATCACCGGCCCCCAGGGGTTCTCCTGGCGCGGCGGTCACACCGCGGAAGTCCCCGCCAACAGGAGAGAGTGCATGAGTCCCTACTTCGCGACCTCGCCGGACGGCTTGGTCGACACCGGGGTGGCCGGGTTCGCCCGCGCCCACGCCGACCTGGTGCGGCACACCCCCGAGCCCGGCTACCTCACCGCCGTCGCGCCCGCCGCGGGCCGCCGGGTCGGCCTGGTCTCCGGCGGCGGGTCCGGGCACGAGCCGATGCACGGCGGTTTCGTCGGCGCCGGGCTGCTGGACGCGGCCTGCCCGGGCCGGATCTTCGCCTCCCCGCACAACCGGCAGGTGTTCGAGGCCTCCCGCGCGGTCGCGAAGTCCGACGGCGTGCTGCACGTGGTGAAGAACTACACCGGCGACCGGATCAACTTCGGCATCGCCGCCGAGCGCCTCGCGCACGAGGGCATCCGCTGCGCCCGGGTGCTGGTGGACGACGACCTGGCCACCGAGTCCGAGGAGATCGCCGTCGGCCGCCGCGGCACCGGCGCCACCCCGATCGTGGAGAAGCTGCTGGGCGCGGCCGCCGACCGCGGCCGGTCCCTGGACGAGCTGGTGGAGCTGGGCGAACGGGTGGTGGCCCGCTCCCGCACCCTGTCGGTGACCTCCGCCGCGCACCACGCGCCGGGCACCGGCGAGGCGGCGTTCCAGCTGCCCGCGGGCTCGGTCGAGTACGGCATCGGCATCCACGGCGAGCGCTCCGGCGACGTCCGCGAGGCCGGGGCCGACGAGCTGGTCGCCGAGATGACCGGGGCGCTGCTGGACGCGCTCGGCCTCGGCAGCGGATCCCGGGTGATCGCGCTGGTCAACGGCCTCGGCGCGACGACCCAGCTGGAGCTGTACGGCCTGTACGACCGGTTCGCGACCGAGCTGGCCGGGCGCGGCGTCGAGATCTCCCGCGACCTGGTCGGGTCGATGGTGACCGCGCTGGACATGCACGGCTTCTCGCTGACGGTGTCCGAAGTGGACGACGAGTTGATCGAGCTGTGGGACGCGCCGGCCCGGACCCCGGCGTGGACCGTGCGCAACGAGGAGGGCGGCCGGTGATGGGCGAGCAGGACACGACCGCGCGCGACTGGGTGCTGGGCTTCGCCGACGAGGTGCTGCGGCGCGAGCCGGAGCTGACCGAGCTGGACCAGGCCGCCGGGGACGGCGACTTCGGCGCCAACATCGCCGGTGCCTGCCGGCTGGTGCGCGACGAGATCGGGCGGCTGGGCGCGGACGCCCCGGCGCGGCAGGTGCTCGGCGCGGCCGCCGACGTGTTCCTCGACGAGGTCGGCGGCACCAGCGGGCCGCTGTTCGGGCTGCTGTTCCAGGCGATCTCCCGGGAGCTCGGCGACCGCGGGCTCACCCCGGCGTCCCTGGCCGACGGGGTCGCCGAGGGGCTGGCCGCGATCCAGCGGGTCGGGGAGGCCCAGCCCGGCGACAAGACCCTCGTCGACGCGCTCGACCCGGCCGCCCGCGCGCTGCGCGGGCTGGACAGCGGCGCCGGGCTCGGCGAAGCTTTCCGCGCGGCGGCGACCGCGGCCCGCGAGGGCGCCGAGGCCACCACGGACTCCCGCGCCCGCCGCGGCCGCGCCAGCTACGTCGGCGACCACGCCCGCGGCGTGCCCGACCCGGGCGCGGTCACCATCGGATACCTGTTCGCCGCGGGAACCCCGGCGAACTGAGGGACCCCGGCCCGTGCGACCACCCGAGCGGCCGCACGGGCCGGGAAGTCCGGTCAGCTGCGCGGCAGGTAGGTGGCGACCTCGGCGGCGGCGTCGAGCAGTTCGCCTCCCACGTTCCCGGAGAGGTTCTCGGCTTCGGCGGTCACGACCGAAGAGCCGCTACGGCGGGATCCGTAGTGGTAGCCGGTGACCTCGACTCCGCCGAGTCCCAGTGCCGAGGTGGCGAGCGGACGCACGTCTCCGGTGCCGTGTTCGTCGATCAGCCTCTTGAAATCGATGGCCCGCGAACGTGACCGCGCGGTCACCCGCACCACGGAGATCACCGCGGTGTTGCCGTCGGAGTCTGCGACGCCGAAGAGGGTCCGTTCCAACGAACGGCATGGCCTGCGCAAGAAGTGCGCGCGAACTTCGCCGAAGGAATGCGCGGCGCATTCCAGGGAGCGTTCGGTGCGACGCCGGAGCTGTTTGAGCCCCATCCGGCGCCAGGCCTCCGCGGGCCGACCCGAACGCGCGGCCTTCTTGCTCTCGCTCTTCTTCGAGGTCAGCTCTCGAGCGGACACCGCATCGGCACTTCCGGACACAGCGCCGCCCACCGTTGCTCCGCCACCGCCGGCTGCGAACATCAGGCACCCCAGCAGCAGCGCGGCCGCTGCCGGTGCTCCCTTGCCGGCCGGATCGGATCCGCCGCCCCGCCCACCGATTCGTCGTCCCACTGCGCCTGCCTTCCTCGCGTTCGTGCAGGGGCGGATGCTGGACGGGCAGGCGGCGAGTTCGTGGTGATGTCGGAGAAGACTCCCTGATCAGCCCAACGCACAGCGCGATCGCCAACCGCTCGAGTGAAGCCGTGCGGAGGGAGATCGCCATATGCGTCCACAGTCGACTTATTTCGCCACCCCGCAGCGCTGCATCAAGGCGCGGGCGTCGAAGGGGGCGTGGGCTTTGATGTCGTTGTCGAAGTAGACGTGGACGTCGCGGGGCGGGGACGGCGGCAGCGGGGGTGCGGTGGTGTGCGGCGTGGTGGGGCTTTCGCCGCGGTGCCAGGCGAGCACGAGGGAGGCCCAGCGGTCGAGGGCTTCGGCGGTGTAGCCGCTGGTGTAGAGCTCTTCGGCGCCGTGCAGCCGCACGTAGGCGAAGTCCGCGGTCACGTCCTCCAGCTGCGGCCAGGTGCCGGCCGTGTCCGCGGCGACGAGCGCGATGCCGTGTTCGCGCAGCAGTGCCACGGCTTCCGGGGTGGCGAACCCGGGGTGGCGGGGTTCGAGCGCGTGCCGCAGCGGCCGGTCGGCGTCGGTTTCGGTGAGCGCCCGCCCGCGCAGTCGTTCGTCGTGGCGCGCGGCGAGTTCGGCGGCTTCGCCGGTGGTGCGGGGCAGCAGCGCGAAGAACTCGGCGAGCACGTCCGGCTCGAACGGGAAGTTGGCGGGCAGCTGCCACAGCAGCGGCCCCAGTTTGCCGCCCAGCGCGAGCACCCCGGAGGCCAGGAAGTTCGCCAGCGGCACGGTCACGTCCCGCAGCCGCTTCATGTGCGTGATGAACCGGCTGCCCTTGACCGCGAACGCGAAGTCGGGCGGGGTCTGCGCGGCCCACTGCCGGTACCGCTCGGGTGTCTGCAGCGAGTAGAACGAGCCGTTGATCTCGACGGAGCCGAGCTGCGCGGCCAGGTGTTCCAGTTCGCGCCGCTGTACCAGCCCGCGCGGGTAGAAGGTGCCGCGCCACGGCGGGTAGACCCAGCCGGAGGTGCCGATGAGCAGCCGCGCCACCGCGATCACCGGGGCCGGAACGCCACGGGGAGCTCGACGAGCCCGCGGTGCCGCCAGGACTGGCGCCGCCGCAGGTGCTCCGGCGGTTCGGTGGCGGCGAGGTCGGGCAGCCGGCGCAGGATCGTGCCGATCCCGAGCTCGGCCTGCATCCGGGCGAGCTGGGCGCCGAGGCAGAAGTGCGGGCCGCGGCCGAACGCCAGGTGCGGGTTGTCGTCGCGGGTGATGTCCAGCGCCTCCGGGTCGGCGAACGCGGCCGGGTCGTGGTGGGCGGACATGAGCGACAGCAGCACCGTTGCCCCGGCGGGCACCACCACCCCGCCGATGTCCACTTCGGACAGCGGGAAGCGGCGGATCGCGGCCTGCTGCGGCGGGTCGAAGCGCAGCAGCTCGTCGATCGCGGTGCGTTCCAGCAGCGGCGGGTCGGCGTGCAGGGTCGCCAGCTGCTCGGGGTGCTGCAGCAGCGCGGCGAGGCCGTTGCCGAGCAGGTCGGTGGCCTTCTGGTGGCCGGCGGAGACGATACGGAACGTGAGGGCGAGCACCTCGTCGCCGCTGAGCTCGTCCTGCGCGAGCAGCGCGCTGATCAGGTCGTCGCCGGGGTGCGCGCGCTTGGCCGCGATGAGCTCGGCGAGGTGCTGCTGCAGCGGTTCCGCGGGCCCGCCGGCGCGGTCCCGGAACTCCGGCCGCTGCGCCGCGGGCACGCCGAGCAGGTCGGCGAGCACCGCGGCCGACAGGGGCCGGGCGTAGTCGCCGACCAGCTCGGCCGAGCCCGCCGCGGCGAACTCGTCCACCAGCCCCGCGGCGATCTCGGCGACCCGCGGCCGCAGGTGGTGCACCCGCAGCGCCTGCGCCGCGCACCCGCGCAGCCGGGTGTGCAGCGGCGGGTCGGTGCCGAGCAGGTCGGGCGCGGGCCCGGCCGGGTCGAGGGCGCAGGCGTCGGCGGCGTGCGCGGCGTCCACGGACAGCCGCGGGTCCTCCAGCGCGGCCCGCACGTCGGCGTAGCGGGTGACCAGCCAGACCTCCGTGCCTTCCGGGGTGATCGCCCGGTGCACCGGGGCCTGCGCGCGCAGCCGCGCGTAGCTGGCGACGGGTGCGGTGATGAACTCGCCGGAGAGCTCGACGGTGGCCACGGCCCGAATCTACGACAAACGCCCCGAACTCTCCGCGTGTTGACCGGTTCATGATCGACGCGGGTGCGGTTTCGGGGTCGATCATGCCTATACTGCGCGGGACAGTGCCGGTGTCACGAATGCGACGAGGTGGACGCATGTCGGAGCGCTCCCACGCCGCGCCGTTCCACGACGCCTCGTCGGTGACCGGCCCGCTGGACGTGAGCAGGTTCTCGCTGTCCCAGCCCAGCGTCGCGCGCTGCTACGACGCGATGCTCGGCGGCAAGGACAACTACGCGGTCGACCGCGCCGCCGTCGCCGAGATCCGCGGCGTGCTGCCGAGCGCGCCCGCGGCCGCGCGGGAGAGCAGGCAGTGGCTGATCCGCGTGGTGCGCTACCTGGCCGGGGTGGTCGGCATCGACCAGTTCCTGGACTGCGGCTCGGGCCTGCCGACCGCGGAGAACACCCACGAGGTCGCGCAGCGGGCGAACCCGGAGGCGATGGTCGTCTACATCGACCACGACCCGGTGGTGGTCGCGCACGGCAAGGCGCTGCTGGACGACAACGAGCACACCCACATCGCGCTGGCCGACTTCACCCGCGTCGAGGAGCTGTGCCAGGTCCCGGCCGTGGCCCGCAACATCGACTTCAGCCGCCCGGTGGCGCTGCTGCACGGCAGTTCGCTGCACCACGTGCCGGACGAGGAGGACCCGTGGGGCGTGGTGCGCCGCAGCCTCGCCGGGCTGGCCTCGGGCTCGTACCTGGCGGTGAGCCACATGTGCGTGCCGCGGGACCCGGAGATGGCCGCGGTCGCCGAGCGGGTGCAGGCGCTGTGGCACGAGTGGATCGGCTCCGGCCGGTTCCGCACCGAGGAGGAGATCACCGCGCTGCTGGCCGGCACCGAGCTGGTCGAGCCGGGCCTGGTGCGCGCGGTGGACTGGTGGCCGGACGGCCCGCCGGTGCGCGGCCCGGAGCCCGCTCAGGAGCTGGTGGTCGGCGCGGTCGGCCGCAAGCCCTGACAACGCGCGCTGGGCCGTTGTGCGCAACGCCGTCCGCGGACGGCGGCAGCGGCGTCGTCCCCGCAGGCCAACGCGTTTCGAACCGCTCCGCCGTCCTAAGTGGAGCGAGTAGGCTGCGCCTCGACGTCCGGAGTCGTACTGCGAGGGGTCCGTGTTCGTACTCGGCATCGACAGCTCCACCCAGTCCACCAAGGCCGTGGCCGCCGACGCGGAGACCGGCGAGGTGGTCGCGACCGGCAAGGCGCTGCACCCGGCGGGCACCGAGGTCGACCCGTGGGCCTGGTGGGACGCCGCGCAGCAGGCGATCGGGCAGGTCGCCGAGCAGGCCCCCGGCCCGATCGCCGCGGTCTCCGTCGCCGCCCAGCAGCACGGCATGGTCGCCGTGGACGCCGACGGCGATCCGGTGCGGGACGCGCTGCTGTGGAACGACACCCGGTCGGCGCCGCAGGCCCGCGGGCTGGTCGAGCGGCACGGCGCGGAGCGGCTGGCGCGGCGCACCGGCCTGGTCCCGGTGGCCAGCTTCACCGCGACGAAGCTGGCCTGGCTGGCCGAGCACGAGCCGCACCTGGCCGACCGGGTGGACCGGGTGCTGCTGCCGCACGACTGGCTGACCTGGCTGCTGGCCGGGCGCCCGGAGCGGGCCTGCACCGACCGCGGGGACGCCTCCGGCACCGGCTACTTCGACCCGGCCGCCGGGGCGTGGCTGCCGGATCTGCTGGCCGAGGTGCTGCGCGGCCGCTCGCCGCGGCTGCCGGAGGTGCTCGGCCCGCACGAGTCGCCGGGCCGGGTCGCCGGTTTCGAACCGCTGGAGGGAGCGGTGCTCGGCGCGGGCACCGGCGACAACATGGCCGGTGCGCTGGGGCTGGGCGCCGGGCCGGGGGACGTGGTGGTCTCGCTGGGCACGTCCGGGACCGCGTTCGCGGTGGCCGAGGAGCCGTGCGCGGACCCGCGCGGGGAGGTCGCCGGGTTCTGCGACGCCACCGGCCGCTTCCTGCCGCTGGTGTGCACGTTGAACGCGGCGCGGGTGCTCAGCGCGTCGGCGGAGATGCTGGGCACCGACCTGGCCGGGCTGGACCGGCTGGCGCTGCGGGCCCAGCCGGGCGCGGGCGGGCTGAGCCTGCTGCCGTACCTGGACGGCGAGCGCACCCCGGACCTGCCGGAGGCCGCGGGCACCCTCACCGGCCTGCGCGGCGGCAACATGTCGCCGGAGAACGTGGCCCGCGCGGCGGTCGAGGGCATGTTGTGCGGCCTCGCCGACGGGGTGGACGCGCTGCGCCGCGTCGGCGTCGAGGTGCGCCGGGTGCTGCTGATCGGCGGGGCGGGGGAGTCCGCGGCCGTGCGGGAGGTGGCGCCGTCGCTGTTCGGCGTGCCGGTGGAGATCCCGGAGAGCGCGGAGTACGTGGCGCTCGGCGCGGCGAAGCAGGCGGCCTGGGCGGCGACCGGCGCCCCGGCCCCGCCGGCGTGGCGGCTGCGGGCCGAGCGGTGCCCGGCGGAGAAGATCTACCAGGGCGAGGCGGTCCGGCACGCCTACCACCAGGCGCGCCGGGCGGTGCACGGCATCTGAGCGCTCGCGCTGCGTGCCGGCCCGCGCACCGGGTGTCCACTTGAGACACCGCTGAGTCCGGATCGTGCTCAACCGCTGGGGAAATCCCGACAGCGGTGCTGCTGGCGCGGGTTCGGCGGGCGTTGCGCCGGTAGCGTCCGGCGCGTGCTGTTCGG